>VFSW01005377.1_pt1 | contig 18936 bp, 19 predicted proteins | sample 5358111 | NCBI WGS metagenome assembly VFSW01 (sample SAMN11554181, study PRJNA540505) | mine drainage metagenome | isolation source: sediment from site ElyBrook_90M | place: USA: Ely Copper Mine, Vershire, VT | collected 2017 | reverse complement strand
CCTCAAAGATCCGCTGGTAGCGCACTTGCGCCACGCCGGGGCCGATCAGCGCCACCGAAATTGGCTCCACCGTGACCACGCCGTTCTTGCCGATCGTCACCTGCGGCGATTGCGGGTTTGGATAATTGAACCACGCCTGATAGGCGGCTTTCGTTGCGGCATCCGACATGCCGGAGACGATGTCATAGCGGTAGCGGGCAGTATCGTAGGAATAGCCTTCCCGCATCTGCACATATTGCCAGAGGGCGGCGCGGATCACCGCCTGATGGGTCGAGGCCGGCAAGGTTGAAAGCGCGACTGAATTATCGATCGTGCCATCCGGGCGGATGAGAAAATACACCGGCACCAATTTAGTCAATGGCAACATCGAGGCCACCGCCCATGCCAGCCCCAGATTGGCGAGCATGGAGAGGCCGAACGCCACCAGCGCGCCTTTGGAGAGTAGTCGCGCCGACCGCGCCCGCGCTTCCTGAAAAGACAAAACCTCCCTGTAATGCTTATCCAGCATAGCGGGCGCGAGCGGGAATGTGCCGGAGTTCTGATCCATCACGCCCTACCGGTCCGCAACTTTGGGAGGGGCGGCCAAATCCTGCGGCGTTGGCTGCCAGTGCCCCGCATTCAGCGCAAAGACCGGACCGGACGCCACGGCAAGAGGATCAGGATTGGAACACCCGGCGAGAAGCCCGAAGGTGATGATGATCAGCAGAAATCGAAATAACCGCCCAGGAACCGTCAATATCGCTGGAAGCGGCTTATTCGAGAAAAATTTCCGATAGACAACCCAAATCATAATGAGCAAGACTGGAAGGTGAATCAGATTATTTGCTGATATAATCATAAAATTGTGCATCTACGCTCTCCCCGGAACTGGCCGCCCGCCACCGCGAACCATTTGCACCACACGCCCCGCCTGCATCGCTGACGACGCCATACTTAACGGGCTGACGGCAACACCACCACCGAGATAACTCGCCACAGCCGGTAAAAAGGCACAGATTAAACTGCCCAGCGTCAGAAAAACCAAAAACTGGATGCAGATGGTGACCGTTTCCGCCGTATTCGCAAAACTCAGATTGGTCATGCTGACATTGAAATACGCCGCGTCACCATTGATGATAATGCTCAACACGATATCGATAAGCAGCGTGAGAATTGTCAGACCGATCAGCTTGCCAATAAACCGATCAGCTATCCCCCTGGTCGCGGAAAATAGATAACCGGCCAAGACAAACGGACCGATCGAGACAATAACATCGATCATGATCCTGGTTGCCTCATAAATGAGGAAGGTGATGCCGATTGGAAAAACGATCAGATCCTGCAAAAGACCGAGCTCCACAGAATACAGAACATTGTAGAAGTTCAAGTTTCTTTCTGCGGTCACAAATAGCTCATTAGCTTGGTTCCAGATCGCGTCAAATTGATGCGCAGTGGGTTGTGCGCCCGTCACACCCAAAAACGCCGATGAAAGCCAGTTTGGAATACCGCTTGCAAAAAATGATACGATATACTCATTATAGAGTGTTGCGGACATCAAGATACCAACCACCAGGCTGACCGATATGATCCTCGAAATGCCGGTCCTGACGCCGACATCTCCCCGCATTACGAGTATACCCGTCAATAAAATCCACAACACTATGATCGCCGTGAGCGGCCCCTGTATCGCCGACATCGCGGCATTCACAGTGGCGGTCATTCCATTCGTAAATGGTTGTTGGATCGTTTGATCAAAAACATAGAACGGATCAAGATTGCTTGCGCTTGCCATTACTCACCTCATGGAGGTTTCGGGTTGGAGTTCGGTTGTCCCGATGATGCATTGAATGCCGCTGCAGCCTTCGCATAATCCGCGCTCGCGAGCTGCGCATCCGCCGAGGTCACGTTCTGACATCCGGCAGGCGTCATCATTTCGGCATTTCCGGCACAGCGCCGCTCATCCTGCTTCAGAACATCTGGATGGCGAACATACCACGCCGCCGAGTGCACTTCAGGCGGCAAGTTCACCGGGCTTATTTCAGTGCTTGAAGAACCAGTTGAACGACCAAAATGGCTGTTATCGACAACGAGATAAAGTGCGCCGCAGCCACCTATGATGATCAATAAACCAATTATAATCTGGGATTTTATCATGGCTATTGTCCTGTATTATCGGCGGCAGCTGCCTGGCCGTAATCCGAAGAGGCATTGGTCAAATCCTCGACGAACTGCTCCTTCTGCTGCTGTTGCAGCGACGATGCTTGCTCGCTCGCCAGCACCTGAAGATTTTGCGCCTGTGCCTGCTGCGCCTGCACAAATTGCGATTCCGCCGCGATGCGGCCATTGATCGCATCGACCTGGGTGATCGAGGTCGCGGCGTTCAAATCCGACTCCAGATTAGGTAAATCCTGCATGCGCTGTTGAATCGCGGCGAGGTTTGTCGATGCAACGCCTTCGATATTCGCGATGGCATTGCCATTGGCGTTCAACTGCGCACTCGCGGCCGAACCATCCGTCGGTGCATAAACATGGTTCTGGTTATAATAACTTGCCGCCACACCGGACGGCGCGGTTGTTCCTCCGACCAGCCCCGCCATCGCGTTCGCCATGGGCATCGGGTTTTCGATCGACTGGTTCTCCATTCCAGCCGCCATGCTCAAAACATTGGTGGGGTTGGTGAACATTTGATAGGTCTGCTCAAGCTGCGACAATTGCGCTTTGAGCTGCTCCACCGCGATGACCGATTGCGCCGCGGTCTGGATGTTTTGTCCCAGATTGGCGCTATCGATCACTGCCATTTGTGCTGCGGCCTTTGGCGCTACGCCGAGGCTCAACATCACTACGGCGCTCACAGCCACACATGTAAATTTATCCGGATTCATAACATCCTCCTGTCAATCCTTGGCGTCATGGTAGGATCTCAAAAATTCTGAGAGCCATTTGTCTGGCTCATCGCCCAGCTCGCGGCGCAGTTTTTCTGCAAAGCGCACGGTATTCGCCCGGCCGGAAAGTATAGCGACATAATCGCGCATCTGGCCGAGATCGAATTCGCAAATAACACTGGCCTGCTCGCGCTTGAGCAGGAAGCGGCGCTTACCGACCGCCATCTCTTCGCGCACCGCGCGATATTCCCCTTCAGTGCATTTGAGGCCGTCAATATAAACCGCGCGGTCCGCCGTCGGCGACGGGAACATGATCTTGGTCTGACATTGCGCCACGATCGACGGCCCCAGCGGGCTCTCCAGAATATGCTCGGGCATCTGCAACGCCAGAAACACCGCGCCATTGCTCTTGCGCACCGTCAACAAAAGATTATCAACCACCGCCGCGAATTGTGGGTTTTTAAGGTAGAAGCGGAATTCATCGATACTCAGCACGACGCGCCGCCCATCGAGGATTTGTGTCACACGATAGAGCAGATAAGCCCCGGCCGGCGCGCAGACCTCGTCATGTTCAAGCAGCTGGGTCATATCGACGCCGGTGATCGCGCCATCGAGCCACACCTCGTCGCGCTCCCCATCGAACGCCCAGCCCAGCGCATTACCCCGGCACCATTTCTCGAGGCGAGGACCCAGCCCCATCGGATCGGCATGGCCGAGGAATTCCCGCAATCCAGCCAGCGAACGCAACTCTTCCGGCATGCTCATCTGCCGGGTGATGGCACGCTCCAGGCGCTTCTCATCCTCCGGATTCAGCCCGCCCTTGCCGTCGCTTTGCACCAGAGCGATCAGCCAGCCCCGCAGAAAATCCCGATCCGCCTCGGTGTCCTTCAGCCCACGCAGCGGCGCCAGCCCCGACGCCTCACCACGGCGCAATTCGAGGTAGGTGCCGCCCGTGGCGCGCACCAGCAATTCCCCGCCCCGGTCCTTATCGAAAAATACCACCGAGCCAGCCCGGCCCGATGGTGTTTTCTCCTCCACCATCGCCTGCTCGAACATCGCCAACAGGAACATTAGCAACGCGGTCTTGCCCGAGCCTATGGGGCCAAAGATGATCGTCATCGCGACATCGGCAATATGCGGCACGTAGTCATAGGTTGTGCCCCCATCCGTGCGGAACCGCGCGATAGCAGCACCCCAATGTCCGCGCTCTTCTCCTGCTGGGAAATTATCGAAGCTCGCCAAGCCGGCAAAATTGCGGGAATTGATTGCCCCGGGCCGCGTGCGCCATTCGAGATTGCCTGGGAGTTGCGACCAGAAGGCCGCCTCCAGTCCCAGCCGCTCCTCAACCACCACGGCTCCGGCATCGGCCAACCGCCCGCGCGCCCGGCCAGCGTGCTCCTCCACTGCCGCCAGCGAATTCCCATAGACCGCCAGCGAGAGGTGATGCGCGCCCATGACGAATTCATTGGACGCCAGGGCATCCGCCGCTTCCTCCAGCCCGGCGATCTGGCTAACCGCCTTGTCCTGCGCGCCCAGCATCTGGGCGGATTTCAAAGAAAGCCGGTCCTGCGCCTGGGCACGGGTGACGAAGGCGAAGGATTGCGCCAGCACGATAAGGAACGGTACGGAGAGCAGCGTGTTCAGCATCCCAGGCCGGGTTTTCGCCGGATATTCCCGGAAGGAAAAAACCGTCCCGAAAAAGCTCTTATCCGGCGCGCGTATCTCTATGCCCCGCCGCCCGCAAATAACGCGATCGGTGTAAATCGAATCACCCAGATGCCCGGAGACGACCGGCGCTGGCAGTGGCCTGCCGGTGATGATCAGTCGCAGCGCCTCGGCGATTTCCGAGAAGGCGATCCCATCCCGCTCATACACACCAAGGCGCCGGACTCTGAACCCTTCCAGCCCATTGGCCAAAACAAGCCATTGGTCCTCTAACTCTCGCGCCAGCCCATCCGCTGCTTCCGGGGGGTTACGCCCAAGCCGCACCCACCTTCTGGCCATGCCCGTGCCAAGCGGGCTGCGCGGCGACACGATCAGGCTGATAAAATAATCATTCCGGTACAGCCGGCCCGCCAGCACCTTGTCGCGGTATGCGGCGTCCAGTGCGTGGGCAAAGCCGGAGCGGAACCGGCGGGTAGGCGTCGCATTCAGATCAGCATGGCGCACCAGATGCGTATGGATAGCAACATTATCATCCGCGAGGTTGCGGTAGGTCGTATTGAGCAGCCGCAGCCTTGCATTACGCAGCGCATGATCGGCTAGCTCGAACGCTTGGCCCTCAACATGCCCCAACGCCAGCAGCGCCCCGCTTTCCAGCAGCACGGTCTGTGGCCCGATATGTCCGATATAGGGCAAATATTGCGTGGCGGCGCGCTCAGCACGGGCGCTATCCCTCCACATCGCGCATACCCCGGTAACAAGCGCGGCCATGACCAGGTGCCGGCGACACTGAGGCCCCGCCCCATCTCTTGCCATCAACTGACCGGCCAGCGGTGCGCAAATACAGCAGCACAACACCGACAGCGTTATAATCCCGCGCCACCAACTCCCGCGCCGCCAGCCAAAGCGGCGCCATCATCATCAAATAAAGCGGGTTCTTGAACAGCACGACGATCAGCCCCGCCAGCATGAGCAGCATCGCTCCCAGACTCAGCGGAACGCCCATGAACATCGCGGGCCTTGTCGCCGCGAGATATAGCGTGTCAGCTTCGAGGGGCTCCACCTCAACCGCCCCCGGTCAGGGTCTGGCCGAGATAGGAAGCGCCGAACATGATGACGATGCCGCCGATGATGCCCGCGATCACGCCGAGCGACGCCCGGCCGAACATGAACAGAAACCCGATGCCGATAATCCCGAGCACGGCGATCGTCTCACCAAACGGCCCCAGGATGAAGGTGCAGACATTATTGATCATCGTTTGCGGGCTGGCCCCGCCTGAAACGGTCTGGGCGTAGGCAAACGCCGGAAGCCCCAGCATGACGGCAAGCAGCGCCATGGGCCACGTTCGGGCGGCCGCGGGCCATGATCTGGTCAGGCGAAACATCCGCGCCTGCGCAAGAAGCATCGGGGCGATCATGTCCATCATGGCGACCTCATCGTTTGGGGTGGGGAAGCAGCCTCATCGGCCAGAGCAATTTTTTGGGCCGTCGCATCCAGCCCCAGCGGCACCAGCCAGGGCGCGCCATGGGTCCGCGCGTAACTGCCGGTGGCAGAAACATCCCAGGAGGGTGGTATGTCCGGGGCGATGGCAGGCGGCAGCGGCGGAACGGATAGGGCCATCGCCGCCTCATCCGCATGGCGCATCACGCGCCTCGCATAGCCGTTCATGATCCCTTTGAGTGGTGAGCCGGTATTGTAGATCGACAACGCCATGAGCAAAGCTGCCTGCTGCCTGGTGGGAACCGGGCCTGTGCCGTAAGCCGCTCGCAGCACTGCCGCACCGCCCGCCAATGACGCGCAAGGATCAAGCGCCTCGCCTATCGTCATTCCTAACGCGGGCAGGTTGGCGCTGTTGATTTGCATCAAGCCCAGATCGACGGAATGCCCTCTGGCCATCCAAGTGGCTGCCTGAGCCTCAGCGGCGGCCAAGCTCACCGGGCTGGCACTGGCATGGGTACTGTTATCGTGCAGCATCCATGGATGAAAATCGCTCTCCGTGCGGGCAACACCGCGCAGAACCCATACCGGCACCCCTGGCGCGCAACGCGCCGCGAGACCGGCAAAATCCGCATCCGATAACGTCGCAGCGAATACCGGCGCCGGGCTGATCGCGCTCAGGCCGAGCAGCACACCGGCGAGCCGATATCCACGCAACCTTTCCCGCCGCGCGGCCATTTACGTCACCAGGACTGGCCGCCCGCGCAACCGGGCCGCCAGGCGTTGACGCATGGATGAAAGCGCTTCGGGGGTCGCCTCCCAGATACCGGCGGTTATGTTTCCAATCTCCGGACGTGCGCGCGCCAGCGGTTCCGGGCTCCAGCCGATCCGCGCATAGATGCGGGTCATCGGCGTTTCATAAACACCAACGACGAACTCGATGCCCGACGCCAGGCATAGCTCGCACAAGCCGATCAGTAATTCGGCGGAGACTGTGCCGACATCCTGGGCGGATCTACCCAAAATAGGTGGCACGCAAAATCGTGTGCATTCCCAGATCGTGGGTGCCGCCACGTCGACGTCATCATCGAAGAAATGCTTAAACTCGCCTTGCAGCATCGTCGGCTCGGTCGTGGCAAGCAACCGCAGCGAACCGTGCACGCGCTGCTCGCCATCAACCGCGAGGAGATAGACGGGATCGGTCTCCTCGTCATAACAATCCGTTTCACGACCGTCTTTAACAACGACATCCCAACCCATGCGGTCATGAAAGACCGCCGCGCGGGACTGAAACATCTGGTCGAATAATGCGGGATGCTCAATCTTGTCATCCCGGCTCAAAGTTATGATCATTTGTGCTCCGCTTCAGTTCTTGAAACATCATGCCAACAAAATATCAGCGCCGACTGCATGAGAGATTCGAGCGTCTCCGGCGCGGCGGATTCATGTTTACAAGCCGGATGATTCAGGCCGCAATCTTCCGAATCGGAATCTTGACAGGCTCCTTCAATCGCGCGTCAATTAGAAGTTTTATCTGGATTTCGGCCGCACCCCACGCGCCGGACAACGCAAACGCCCCGCTACATAAGATAACAGGGCGTTGCTTCAGGAGATTGATGATTTATCGGCGTGGGTTTTCGTAATGCGCTCGCTACCTCGCTTACGGACGCAGCATTTCGCGTGACACCGTCTGGGCAATCGCCTGCGGGATCGTGGCACAATTGAGCTTGGTGCAGCCGGATGACAGATATAAACGAACGGCCCGGTCGGTAATGTGTAAACTTGCCGCGATCTGCTTCACGGTCGCGCCACGTGCCGCAAACTCCAGGCATGTCATCTCGCGCGGCGATAACGCTGGCTTGGGTGCGGTATCCCGATAACCCGAGAGCTCGACAATCCGATCATGCATGTAATGCCCGATCATCTGGAACTCTTTCATATAGCCCGCCCGGCGCTGTTCCCATTCTCGCATCGACATGTTGGCGGTGATTGTGAACAGAGCACGCTCGCCCCCAGCCCCGCGCACCGGCAGAGTTATGCCTTGCCGACCGACATCGAACCGGTCAGCTTCCGCAAAAAAGCTACGTGCAGTGGCGCTCTCGCGGTCGAGACTTGCCCAATCCAGTGGCAAAAAACTCTTCGTGCCACTCACAACCACCGGATCGATTTTGAAGTAGTCGTTATCCTTGTATCGTGCGATCCAGCCTGGATCATATGTCAGCAGTAGGATCGGATTGAACACCTTCGCACCCGGAATATAGAGCGCATGATAGGCAATGTTCGCCAGGTTGTAGACCTTGCATATGTCGCCGACGATCTTTTGCATTGCGGCAAGGCTCTTGGCTTCGTCAATTTGCGTGACGATCTCTGCGTAGGAATCATCGTTATTAGCAATCATTACAAGCCTCCCAGTCGATTTGGAGACAACGCATTTTGCACTACCGCATTACGAATGTTTGCGTAAATTGAAAAATTGGTAATATCCGGGAAGCGCGAATGGACTGCTAGTTGTTCAGGGCGTTGCACTGTTGCTGTTGTTCATCACCACGTCATTGCTGCGGAAAATATCTCCGCCTAGCGCTCAAGATTCCACAGCTCGCGAATGCGCTAGCATTCCTTGGTCTGTAGTAGAAACGTAATCCGATACCACACCAGGCCAACGAGATTAGAGATCAGGATTAAGCATAGGGATGAGGTTAGGATTGCACTCAGGATTGAGATTAGGAATCAGCATAGGAATGAGCTCAGCATTGGGCTGAGGAACCAAATTTGGCTTTGTCAAGATTCCGATTCGGAAGTTGAAATTCCAGAAGCAAAAATGCCAAGGTGACGCTTTAGATTTCACCAAGCTGGTTCATCGCATGGCCCTCAAGCGCACCCCTTCCGATGATGAGATCAACGCCCTGGCCGCTAAGTTTCTTGCGCTATGGTCATCAGGTGATGTCATCCGCCCCTGGTTGCGCCTGCACGCCGAAATGCTGCTGGCGCTGGTGGCAAGCGGCTGGACATGGGCAGCAATCGCGCGCGCCATGACACTGGCAGGCATCACCTACCGCACGGGCAAACCATGGACGGCGGATTGGCTGCAGAGCGACGCCTACCGGGCACGCCTGCCATTGAAAGGCTATCGGCGCCGCAACCAGACAATGTCTTCGCAGGGTTTAGTGGCGCAAACACCGATGCCACCCGCTCCGCCAGTATCTACACAATTTATCGAGCCATATCCATCGGATATTACGTGCGAGCCTGAATTTCAGCCAGCGCGTTTTATCGATTGGGAGGTCAGACGCTCAGAAACTCACGCGCCGCCTTCCGACGAGCCAGCCGCCCCCATCATCCGGCCGCCATCCCCCACTTACGACGAAGTCATGGAACGCCTGCTCGGCAAAAAGCCGCGGTCATGAGCAAGGCCAATCGCCGCCTTTGAAAGGAGCCCCACAATGCCTGAACAGAAAGACAACACGCCGGAATTACTACGGTTTCCAAATCCAACCTCCGGCCGGCCGCCCTCTCCTGCGACCCCGGCATCAATATTCAATTTCGGGCAGGACGAAGATACCGGCCCGGAGATGGAATTGGTCAGCGCCGCCGGTCAGGCAATGGCTTCGCCCGGCCCCGCGCCCCTGACCGGCATGGATTTAAGCGGGCGGCACAAAATCATCTTCTGGGTCGGGCGGGGCAAAACCGGCAAAACCACCGGAATACGCTGGCTGGCGGAAAAAACCCTGCTGAACGGCACGCCTTTGCTGATGGCGGATCTGGACACCACGAACGACACCTTCTCCCGCTATATCGAAAAGGTAGCCCGCCCGCCGGAAGCCATCGACCCCGCAATGTCTCTCAAATGGCTGGATCGATTACTGCAACACAGCCTGACCCAGAAAATGTCGGCGCTGATCGATCTTGGCGGCGGCGACACCACGTTGCGCCGCCTCGCCGTCGAGCTGCCCGATCTGGTCGCGCTGTTTGAGGCGCAGGGCTTCGCGGTCGTGCTGTTCCATACGGTCGGGCCGCAGGAAGAGGATTTGTCGCCACTCGCCACCTTGCAAGGGTTGGGCTTCAAGCCAACCGCCTCCGCCATCATCCTGAACGAAGCCATGGTGGATGTCGGTGAGACACGCGACATGGCCTTCGCGCGCATTCTGCGCCACAGCGCACTCCGCCGCGCCATCAGTGAAGGTGCCGTGCCGGTGTTCATGCCAAGGCTCTTGGCGGCCCAGCCGGTGGAAATCCGCCGGCTGAAATTCCATGACGCCGTTGCGGGCAAGACCGGCAGAGCCGACACACCGCTCGGCCCGTTCGACCGCGCCCGGGTCAGGCTATGGCTGGAAGCGATGGATGCCAATTTCGTGGGGGTCAGCTCATGGCTGCCATAAATGAGCCCAAGGACGATCTCGACCTGCGCCGATACAGCGAGATACTCGGCCGCGACATCGCGCAGATGCAAGACGAGTTGGAGCGTGCCATCCAGGTCACCGGGCTTAAAAACGATCCCGTGCTGCCACTCATCAAGGCTTTGTCCTCCTCGCTGCGCCTGCAATGGCGCCTGCATAACCAGGCCGTGCGCTATTTCCACGATGCCAGCGACCGGCTCGATCGGGAATATCAAGACACGATCAAAAAGACCGAGCTGGCCATCAAGCAGGCCGAAGCTGTGCTCCAGACCAAACAGGCTGGTATCGTCGAACAGCTGACGCCCAAGCTTGCTGGTACTGTCAATTACGCCGTGCACCAGCACGCTAAAACCATAAAATACAAAACGATTGCCGCTTGGTGCGCCGCGGTGCTGGCGATTAGCCTGATACCCGGTGTCTTCACCTACGCCGCCGGGCTCAATGCCGGGCGTTTCCAGGGCGAGGTTGCGTCTAACCTGATCACAGCCGCCATGAAGGCCGGACCATCGGAGGCCATCGCCTGGGGGCAACTGATGCAGGACAATAACGGCGCCAGCGCCATGGCGGTGTGCCGCAAGAACCTCCTGCAGGACGCCAGCGGCCGGCATTACTGCATGCTGCCGGTCTGGACCGATCCCATATCACCAGCCGGACCCTCAGCGCTTGCTCAATAGACGCCAACTCCGCCCCCACCCGCCGAACGAACAGCAGCCAAGTGCTTTCTCCTTGCCATCCCCAGCCCTCCGGCCTAAATATGACTACTGTAGTTCACCCCACCACCCGGAGGCCGCCATGCGGGAAATCCAACTTCGCGACGCCAAGGCCAGCTTGTCTGCCGTGGTTGACGATGCCGTGCGCGGCGAACCCGCCATCATTACCCGCCACGGCAAGCCCGAGGCAGTGGTATTGAGCTTCGCGGAATGGCAGCGGCTCTCGCATGTGCCTTCCTTCGGCCAATTGCTGATGGCGGCACCTCTCGATGCGGGCGATCTGCCGCCACGCAACCAATCCCCGCTCCGTGATAGCGGCCTTTGATCCTTGTATCTCGTCGATACCAATGTCATCTCGGCGCGAGCACCCTCGCGCGTTCCCCTGCCCGAGTTGGCCGCCTGGATGGACGCCCACTCGGCTGAATTATTCCTCTCCACCGTCACCATCGCCGAGATTGAGGATGGGATCGCCAAGGCCAAGCGTGAGGGGGCAACCCGCAAAGCCCGCGACCTTACCGCCTGGCTGGAGACCGTGCTGCACCTCTACGCGGCCCGCGTCCTGCCCTTCGACCTTGCCACCGCTCGCCTCGCTGGCAGTCTATCCGACCGCGCCCGAGGCCAGGGCCATGCCCCAGGCTTCGCCGACATCATCATCGCCGCCACAGCCCAGCAACACGGGCTGACCATCCTGACCCGCAACCTGCGGCATTTTGAGCCGCTGGGCGTGCCAGTGCATGATCCGTTTGCCCGCTTGCCCTGAGCATAATCATGGCCGGCAAGAAGTCGTCAAAAGCCACCATTCCGTTTCCAACGGCCACTTCCGGCGTCATTGCGCCCATACTCACCGTTTCTGGATGTTCATGGTCTGCTCCGACGCGGCCATTCGATGAACTCGACGGGCCGCATTGACAGCTCCGCCATAACGTAGTGTCCTGAATTCACCGAGGGGTGTTCCGTGAAGGAACTGAGACGTCGCTTTGGGGCAACCCGCCGCGATAAACCCTTTGAACCTGATCCGGGTCATACCGGCGGAGGGACGGGGATTTGCAGATTGTCTTTGCACCCGCTCTCTGTTTTTTGGAGGGCGTTGCGCGTGACCATTCAACAGAAGCTGCATGAAGTAACCACCGGGCCGATTATCGGCTCGCGTAAAATCTATTCCGCACCACTGACACGACCAGACATACTGGTGCCGTTCCGTGAGATTGCGCTGCACCCCAGCGCCAACGAGCCGCCGCTGTGGCTCTACGACACCTCCGGCCCTTATACTGAAGATGCGGCCCGCATCGACCTCGATGCCGGGCTGGTAAAACCCCGCGCCGGGTGGCTCGCCGCGCGTGGTTTCGCAACCGCCACCGGGCGCGCGATCAAACCCGAGGATAACGGCTTTACGCCCGCCGACCGGCTGGTGCCGCTCTGCCCGGCGGCACATGAGATTCATGTGGCGCAGGATGGCCGGATGGTCACGCAATATGAGTTTGCCCGCGCCGGGATCATTACCGAGGAAATGATCTACGTGGCGCACCGGGAGAATCTGGGGCACCACGCCGCGCATGAGCAAGCGGCTGCCCTGCGCGCCGATGGCGAAGATTTTGGCGCGGCGATCCCTGAGTTTGTCACGCCGGAATTCGTCCGCTCGGAAATCGCCGCGGGGCGGGCCATCATCCCGGCGAACATCAACCACCCTGAGCTTGAGCCGGTGATCATCGGGCGCAATTTCCTGGTGAAGATCAACGCCAATATCGGTAACTCCGCCGTCACCTCATCGGCTGCCGAGGAGGTTGAGAAGCTGGTCTGGGCGATCCGCTGGGGCGCGGACACGGTGATGGACCTTTCCACCGGGCGTAACATTCACAATATCCGCAGCTGGATCCTGCGCAACTCACCCGTGCCGATCGGCACGGTGCCGATCTATCAGGCGCTGGAGAAAGTCGGCGGTGACGCCAGCAAGCTTGACTGGGAGGTGTTCAAGGACACGTTGATCGAACAAGCCGAGCAGGGGGTGGATTATTTCACCATTCATGCCGGGGTGCGCCTGGCTTATATCCCGCTCACGGCCCGCAGGGTTACCGGCATTGTCTCACGCGGCGGCTCGATCATGGCGCAGTGGTGCCTCAGCCATCATCGCGAGAGTTTTCTCTATGAACATTTCGGCGACATCTGCGACATCATGCGCAAATACGACGTGTCCTTCTCGCTGGGCGATGGCTTGCGCCCGGGCTCCAATGCCGACGCCAATGATGCCGCTCAGTTCGCGGAGCTGGAGACCCTGGGCGAGCTGACGAAAACCGCTTGGGGAAAAGGCTGCCAGGTGATGATCGAAGGCCCAGGCCATGTGCCGATGCACAAGGTCAAAGCCAATATGGACAAGCAGCTGGCCACCTGCGGCGAAGCGCCGTTCTACACGCTAGGGCCGCTCACCACCGATATCGCGCCGGGCTATGATCACATCACCTCAGCCATAGGTGCGGCGATGATCGGCTGGTTCGGCACCGCCATGCTCTGCTATGTCACGCCCAAGGAGCATCTTGGCCTGCCCAACCGCGAGGATGTAAAAACCGGTGTCATTACCTACAAACTCGCGGCCCACGCGGCAGATCTGGCGAAAGGCCACCCCTCTGCCCGGCTGCGCGATGATGCGGTTTCCCGCGCGCGGTTTGAGTTCCGCTGGGAGGATCAGTTCAACCTCAGCCTGGACCCGGACACGGCGCGCAGCTTCCACGATGAAACTCTGCCGAAGGAGGCGCATAAGACCGCGCATTTCTGCTCCATGTGCGGGCCGAAGTTCTGCTCCATGAAAATCAGCCACGACATCCGCGAGGAAGCTGACCGCCTTGCAGGGTTGGAAAAGCAGAACGAGGCTTTCGCGCTGACGGGTGGCCAGCTTTATGTCCCGCTCCGGGAGCGCACCGCCAATACGCCGGAAACGGCGGCGAGCGCCTTTTAGCCGGCATTTGTCTCAGGCGTGCGGCCGGACGGGCGCACGGCGATGGCTGGCAGCCAGTTCAATGAAGGCGCTGATATAGTCGATGTTCGCATCGGCCTCGCGCATCCCTAAGAAAATCTGCTTGGCGACGCCCTTGCGCCCCAGGCGGACGGGGCTGACCGCGAACTTCTCTGCATTTTCCTCCACCAGCCAGCGCGGCAGCGCGGCCACGCCGCGGCCATGCGCCACCATCAGCAGCATGATATCCGTGGTCTCGATCGGCCTGTGCTGCCGGGGGCTTATCCCCGCCGGCACCAAAAACTGGGTGTAGATATCCAGCCGGTCGGCCGGGACCGGATAGGTGATCAGCGTTTCCTCGGCCAGCTGATGCGGCAACACAAAATCGGCGCCGCGCAGCGGATGCTCCGGCCCCACCACCAGAACCTGCTCGTAATCAAACACCGGCGTGAAGCACAGACCCGGTTTATGGAGCGGATCGGGCGTGACCAGCATGTCGATCTCGTAGCCAAACAGCGCGCCGATGCCGCCGAACTGAAATTTCTGCCGCACATCCACCTCCACCTTCGGCCAGTTATCCAGATACGGCGCCACGATTTTGAGCAGCCATTGATAACAGGGGTGACACTCCATGCCGATGCGCAGCGTACCCCGCTCCCCTTTGGCGAATTGCCGCAGACGCTCCTCGGCATGGGCAAATTGCGGCAGCAGACGGTTGGCAGCCGCCAGCAGAAACTCGCCGGGCTGGGTCGGCTGCAGGCTGCGCCCTTCACGCCGCCAGATTTTTACCCCGATCTGATCTTCCAACTTGGCGATGGCGTGAGAAAGCGCCGACTGCGTCAGGTTCAACTGCGCCGCCGCCGCAGTCAGCGAGCCCTGGCGCTCAACCTCGCGGATAATGGCCAGGTGGATGCGTTCGAGGATCGCCATGCGCAGCTCCATATGTGAATGAAATTCATCGATTTATGAATTTATACCATTTTTATTCATGCATTCAACCAGATAGGAAACCGCTTCCTTCGCTCCTCATTTTTCAGGTGAACGCCCATGGTCACGACCCATAATCTCGGTTTCCCGCGCATCGGCGCCAAACGTGAACTCAAATTCGCGCTTGAATCCTACTGGAAGGGGCAATCCTCGCGCGAAGATTTGCAGCGCGCCGGCGCCGAGCTGCGCGCAAAGCATTGGCAGGACCAGGCCGCGCTGGACCTGGTGCCCGTGGGTGATTTTGCCTTCTACGACCAGATTCTCGACATGAGCTTCACCCTGGGCAACCTGCCCGCGCGCGTGCGCGGTTTCCATGGTGATGCACTGGACAATTACTTCCGCGTGGCGCGCGGCCGTTCGGCGACCGGGACCGATGACCATGCCTGCTGCGGTGGCGTGGCGGCGGGCGAGATGACCAAGTGGTTTGACACCAATTACCATTACATCGTTCCCGAGTTCGAAACCGGAACGCAATTCAAGCTCGACGCCTCCCGCCTGCTGGCCCAACTCGCCGAGGCCAAGGCCCAAGGCGTGAAGGCCAAGCCCGTGATCATCGGTCCTGTGACCTATCTGGCGCTGGGCAAGGCCAAGGATGGCTCAGACAAACTCGCGCTGCTCCCTCGCCTGCTGCCGGTTTACGCTGAGCTGCTGGCTACCCTTGGCGCGGCGGGCGCTGAATGGGTGCAGATTGATGAGCCGATCCTGGTCACCGAGCTGGATGCCGCCTGGCAGAACGTTTTCCGCGCCGCCTTTCAGCACCTCGACACGGGCGCCGTGAAACTGCTGCTAGCCACATATTTCGGCCAGTTGCAGGATAACCTGCCCCTGGTGGCAGCCTTGCCGGTGCAGGGTGTGCATCTCGATGCCACCAATGCCCGCGATGAGGTCAAGGCCTTGGTCCAGGCCAGCCCGGCTGAGCGCATCATCTCGCTGGGCGTGGTCAACGGCCGCAACATCTGGAAGACCGATCTGGAGACCACGCTCGACTGGCTGGAGCCTGTGGCGAAAACGCTCGGAGATCGTCTGTGGCTGGCGCCCTCGTGCTCGCTGCTGCATGTGCCGGTTGACCTGGAAAGCGAGCACAAGCTGGATGCCCAGATCCGCTCCTGGCTGGCCTTCGCCGTGCAGAAACTTGGCGAGATCAGCGTGCTGGCCGCCGCGCTGGCCCAGGGGCGTGACGCTGTAGCACCTGAGCTTGCCGCCAACCGCGCCGCTATTGCCGCGCGCCGGGCTTCAGCGCGGGTGAACAGCCCGGCCGTGAAAGCCGCGGTGGCCGCAATCACGGCTGAGCTTGGGCGCCGCCAGAGCCCGTTCGCGGTGCGCGCCGCAAAACAGGCCGCCATTTTGAATCTGCCGCTCTACCCCACCACCACGATCGGCTCGTTCCCGCAGACCAAGGAAATCCGCCTGGCGCGCAGCGCGTTCAAGGCCGGAAGCCTTGATGAGGCGGCCTACACTTTGGCCATGCAGGCTGAGATCGAACACAGCGTGCGCGAGCAGGAGGCGCTGGGGCTGGACGTGCTGGTGCATGGCGAGGCCGAGCGCAACGACATGGTCGAATATTTCGGCGAGCAGCTTGACGGCTACATATTCAGCCAGGCCGGCTGGGTGCAGTCCTATGGCTCGCGCTGCGTGAAACCGCCGATCCTCTTTGGCGACATCAGCCGCCCGAAGGCGATGACGGTCGAATGGATCAAATACGCAGCCTCGCTCACTGACAAGCCTATGAAGGGCATGCTCACCGGCCCGGTGACCATCCTCAACTGGTCCTTCGTGCGTGATGATCAGCCGCGTTCCGTCTCCTGCTATCAGCTGGCGCTCGCGATCCGCGAGGAAGTGTTGGATCTGGAAAAGGCTGGCGTGCGCATCATCCAGATTGACGAAGCGGCGCTGCGCGAAGGGCTGCCGCTGCGCAAATCCCAGTGGCAGGATTATCTGGACTGGGCGGTGGACTCATTCCGCATCACCGCCAATGGCGTCAGGGATGAAACCCAGATCCACACCCATATGTGCTATTCCGAGTTCAACGACATCATCGCCGAAATTGCCAATATGGACGCGGATGTGATCACCATCGAGACCTCGCGTTCGGACATGGAACTGCTCGACGTGTTCGATGACTTCAACTACCCCAACCAGATCGGCCCCGGCGTTTACGACATCCACTCGCCCAACATCCCCGATCAGGCGCATATCATAGCGCTGATGCAAAAGGCGGCGGCGCGTATTCCGGCAGAGCGGCTATGGGTGAATCCCGATTGCGGCCTGAAAACCCGGCAGTGGAACGAGGTGATCCCGGCGCTCGCCAATCTGGTCAGCGCGGCACGCGCCTTGCGCGCGGCAGCGGCATGAATTCGCTTTCCCTCCCGCGGTTTTATGAAGCGCCGCTCTTTGCGGATGAAGCAGGCGATGTCGAAATTTCCTTCGAGTTCTTCCCGCCAAAAACGGAGAAGATGGAGATCACCCTGTGGGACACGGTGCAGAGCCTGGCCCCACTTGGCCCGCGCTTTGTCTCCGTCACCTACGGGGCAGGCGGATCCACGCGCGAGCGTACACATGCCACGGTTGCCCGCATTGCGCGTGAAACCAAAATTTCGGCTGCGGCGCATCTCACCTGCATCGATGCGGACAAGGCGGAAATCCTTGATATCGCGCGTGCCTATTGGGATGCGGGCGTGCGTCACATCGTTGCGCTGCGAGGGGATTCGCCGCAGGCCGGCCAGAAATATGCGCCACACCCCAACGGTTTTGCCAACGCCGCGGCACTGACCGCCAGGCTTAAATCCGTGGCACCTTTTGAAATATCGGTCGCAGCTTATCCTGAGCGTCATCCGGATTCCGCGAGCATGGAAGCCGATCTGGACAATCTGAAAGCCAAGATCGATGCCGGTGCCAACCGGGCTATCTCGCAATTCTTCTTTTCGCCAGATGTATTTTTCAGGTTTCGCGACCGCGTTGCCTCGGCCGGCATTGATGCGGAAATCGTACCTGGGATTCTGCCCGTCTCGAATGTGGCGCAGACACGAAAATTCGCGACCATGTGCGGTGCGGCGATTCCTCAATGGATGGACCGGCTGTTCGAAGGTCTCGATGATCATCCCGAGACACGGCAACTAGTGGCCGCCACGCTGGCGGCAGAAATGTGCCGCAAGCTCTATGCCGGTGGCGTTCGTCATTTCCACTTCTATACACTGAACCGAGCCGAGCTGAGTTATGCAATATGCCATCTGCTCGGCAAAAGGCCTTTAACTAAGAAGACAAAAAACGCCGATTGAGCGCGGGGTTCATCGTCGGAAAAAGGCTAAAAGCACTGTCTGGTTTTAGCCGCTGCCTGTCCTAATGCAGTTCGTCTGGAATCGGCCCATCCTGCTTATTATCGGAAACGTCGATGGTAGCCGCGGAATGGCCGATTTTCGCAGTATAGCAGCCATTTTCGGAGTCATTACGAATGACTGAATTATTTGTGACCGATACTGAGCGTCAATATTCGTAAGTCATCTCGGATGACGAGTTCCAGTATGGCCAGCATACTCTGATAATTCAAAAGTTTTTGGTGCAGCTTTTTTTCAAAAAGCTGCGTGCTCCGTGCCTGGGCTTTTTTCCGGCTGATATCGACATTCCCAAAAAGCTCCTGTCAATTTTATAACACGCCCCCGCCCGGAATCGCCGGGCGGGGTTCGTTCTGGTGCTTACTCCCCGTTTTGCTTGCGGCTGCGGGACCAGATAAGGGTGTACCCGTCGCCGCCTTCATCGCCGAACAGGTTAGCGTAGATTGGCGCGCTGAAGCTCGGATCATCCAGCTTGACCGAGATATAATCCCGCCCCTCAGCGGAGCGTTTGGACCAGCCAGCACCTAGGTCCGCTTTATGCGGTGCACCGCATAAAGCCGATTATGTGTAGCGCGTGATTATGCGGAGTCTGGTGTCCGGAGTGTTGGTTT
>VFSW01005376.1_pt1 | contig 18939 bp, 27 predicted proteins | sample 5358111 | NCBI WGS metagenome assembly VFSW01 (sample SAMN11554181, study PRJNA540505) | mine drainage metagenome | isolation source: sediment from site ElyBrook_90M | place: USA: Ely Copper Mine, Vershire, VT | collected 2017 | reverse complement strand
AGCCAAAATAACCTGACCCGTAATGCTTTATTAGGTTTGCCAAAGCTTAAAAAGCCTTGCCAGCGCCCTATTGCGACGGTCAGACCCTGTTGAGCGCCGCATCCGTCTGCCCTGATTCCACCTTGAACGCGGTGTACTCCTTCCTCATGTTCTGCATCGCGTCGTACGCCAGCTTTATTGCGAGCATAAGAACCACGACCATTGACCACAGCTTCAGCGGGAGCGCCGCGTTGCTTATGGATATGCTGTCTACCACGAGGCTTACCCCTGCAAGTAGCGCAAGGAACCATAGCGTGAAATATACAGCTATCTTCCTCTTCAGCCTAGCATACCCATATCTTATCTTTACGTCAAGATTCCTCAATGCCATGGATCACACGTTTTAAGCTACGCAGGAAAGGTTTAATAACATATTCATGCCTTGGAGGTGCGGTCCATTTTGGTTTTTGGACTTATTGTATGCATATATATATCTCAAATTTCATAATTATGGTGTGATAAGGGTACCTTTGCAATTACGCACAGGGCATTAAAATGGAGAAATTCAACCTCAAGATAAGATCAAAGAAGTACAAGATGGTCTACGATCGAAAGGCGCACTTCAAGAACGTCAAGAACTATCTCAAAATTCCGTATAAAAACCACCTTATCATAGAGATGTGGGGAGTTAACAGGAAGGTGTGTAGGATGACCGATGAGATCAAAGACAGGGTGCTTAAAATGATAGAAGAACTTAATCTCAGCAGGATGAGCGATTTCACATATCAGTTCGTGCCGCATGGAGTCACAGCATTCGTGATACTCAAAGAATCTCACATAGCAATACATACTTGGCCGGAATTGGAATATATAAACATGGAGATGCTTACATGCTCGAAAACCGTCGATTATTCTAAGATGGACAAGATACTTAAGGAGCTGTTTTCTCCTGACTATCTGGAGATAACGGAGATGATTTATTGATGTCTAAAGAATATTTCAGGGAGATAAGTATAAGAAGACCCACCCCACTCAAAAGATTTGATCAAGTGTACATGGACGAGAAACACATCATGAGTACCTGCATGGAGTTGGACAAGATCACAAGAGACAAGAGACTCCTCTTCATAGGCGACGATGACCTCTTAAGCATATATCTTAGTACGTTCTGCAGCCCGAAAAGCGTAGAGGTCATCGACCTGGATGCAAGGATAATAAGGCACATAAGAACGCTGAAGAAGAAGTTTGGATTGAAGAATCTCAGGGTTGCGAAGTATGATGTCAGAGATTCTCTACCGGCCAATTTCATTAACAGTTTCGATGTTTTCTATGTAAATCCACCATATGGATCCAAAAACAACGGGGATAGTTGCATCGCATTCATAATGAGAGGTTTGGAGTCTCTTAAAGTAGGGGGACAAGGAGTATTCGTAATAGCGTCAGGCTCAGATAGACCGTGGGCTAAGAAGGCCGAAGAAAAAGTCCTAAATTACGTCAGAAAAAGCGGATGCAGGATTCTCAGAAGATCGACAGCAAACCAGACATACGTTGACAACAGAATACGAAGCACACTGTTCGTCGTAGAGAAGAACAAGGACGCCGTACTACCAGTGCAGATTAACAAGATTTCCTTATATTGAGATGATGGAATGAAGGTATTTTTTATAACTTCGAATAAGAGCAAGTTTGAGTGGGCCAAGAGGAGGTTCAGCGGCCTGCCAATTGAGCTGTCGCAGATGGAGCTCCAGATTGAGGAGCCTAGAGAGCTTGACGTAGAGAAGGTCGCGCTGCACAAGGCCAGAACGGCCGCAAAGTCGGTCAAAGAACCATTTATCATGGAGGATACAAGTTTCTGCATACCAGCGCTGAACAATTTCCCGGCCACAAACATCAAGTTCGTGATACAGACCATAGGGGTGACAGGGATAATCAAGCTTCTCAATGGTGAGCAGAATAGGAAGGCGATATTCAGATCGGCCTTGGTGTTTGTAGAAAACGGGAAGGAGCACTCTTTCGTATGCGACGACGTCGGTGCTGTCTCAATGGCTCCAAAGGGGTCAAACACAAACGGGTTCAATGACTTATTCAAGATCTTTATCCCAGAAGGGCAGGACAAGACGCTTGCCGAGATGAACAGTGAGGAATTCAGCGCGTATGAGAAGAGCATAGAGAAGAATGACCACTATCACAAGTTTGGTGAATGGATTGCAAAAACAAAATAAGATAATAGAAATGGTCGGAGTGCCCGGAGTAGGCAAGGACCGCATAATGCAGGAGCTCCGCATAGAGCACATGGACGTAAGGGCGATGTCGTTTAGCACAATAGCTGCGCTGACCTCGCCGAGGCCAACGCAAGATAAAGCCACAATCTACAACAAAGAGGAGATAAAAAAGGGAGTCAGGTTCATGCTCGACAATCAGCCGATAATAGTTTCCACCCATACCATCTACAAGACCAGAACTAAGGCGTTTGAGTTCGAGATTGAAAGCGAATACAAAATAAGACCTTCTGCCTACATACACGTTGTTTCAGATCCCGACACGATAATGCATAGGATAAAAGAAGACAACAAAAAGGGTGACAGAAAGAGGAAGTTCTGCATACAGGAGATAAAGTTGATGCAAGACATCTCAATAGCAGTCACCCAGATACTGTCCATGGAGTTAGGCGCTTCCTATTACAGCGTCTTCAACAATGGAGATCCGAGAATAAGCGCCGCCGAAGTATTCAAGATAGCACAGAGGCACATATTATGACCATAAAATTCGTGAATATAGAAAGCAAACCGTTCACCAAGAGATTGTACTCGGACTCGCCTGGGGATTTGACACTTGCGGTTCTCAATGGTATAATGAGAGGTGCAAGCAGTTCTGTCAAGCCACTCCTAGTTTCAAGGAACCCTCTTACGCTCGAGCCAAGACTTGAGGACGTTGTCAAGAAAGATGAAATTGTTGGGTTCTCCATAAACTCTGGTAACCTTAAGGACAGCCTTTCGGAGGCCAGGTCTATAAAGGAAAAGAAAGAATCAATTATAATAATGGGAGGGCCGTTCTGGGACCAAACTTCAGCGAGGATCGTGATGAATGACCATCTATTTATAGATTTTGTAGTAAGGGGGCCTGCTGAAGAGTCACTACCAGAGCTTTACAGGGAAATAAACAACGGCAAGGACTACGCTTCTATTACAGGCGTAAGCTACCGTAGCGGATCAGAAGTAAAACACAACAAGGACAGGAAACTGCCAAAGCTAGAGGTTCTACATAATCTTCCTTTACCTTTCAAGGAAGAGGCCGCCATGATAGACCCGTCGCTAAGGGGAGAACTTACCGTGCCGATAAGAACTAGCATAGGTTGTAAAGGATTTTGCAGTTTCTGCTATTTAAGGGGGAGCAACTGGATTGGTATCGGATCAGACTACGTGGTCAACCAGTTCGATGAGTATTTGAGCATGGGTTTCAAGAAGTTCCTGATTGTGGATGACGACTTTACCACAGACGCCGGAAGGGTGGAAAGGATTGCCAGGGGACTTGTGATCTTACAACAAAAACACGGCAGATTCAGCTTTGAGTTTGATACCAGAACAGACGGGTTCGGGGACTACAAGTCAGACAACTTTGACCATAATCTTGTTAGTCTCCTCCAAGAGGCTGGGATGAACCGATTGTTTACGGGCATAGAATCAGGGAACACCGAGGATCTAAGGTGCTTTACCAAGTTCGCGAGGAACGTGGATCCAGTAGAACAGAATCGCTTTTTCCTGAGGAACATGATATCGCATGGGGTACATGTAATGCCAGGTTTCATCATGCTGAGTGAGTCGACGACCTTAGATGGGGTGAGGAAAAACATCGATTTCATAACCGAGAACCTTCCAGCCCAGGTTGTTCCAGAGATATTCTGTTACCACATATCATTTTATCCTGGGTCAATTATAACAAACAAGAAGATAGCTCAGTTGGAGTTGAGGGGGGAATTTGAGGAGGCCAAGCGCTTCATCTACGAGGTCATACAGCCAAAGTATGCAGATGAGAATGTCGCACAGCTCGAGAAGGTGCTGAACAGCGTCAGGAGGAGGTTTGCGAGCCTTGAAAAAGATATCGAAATAAACAAGGACAACGAACTTGAGATAGTTGCAAGACATGGGGAACAGCTTAAAAGAGTACACAGAAGCTTCTTCATGGCATATGCAGATATGGTAGAGGCTGGGGTACTGATCGACGTAGACAAATTAATAGAGGAGCACTACAGAGCAGTGTTAACTATACTAGCTCCTTAGATTCCACCTGGCCTTTGAGGCAGAAGAAGATTAGTTGTAACAATTGTTTTGTTGTTGGAAAAGTCACCAATATTCAGCGAATTTAGGCAGTCTCAACGAAAAGCTCGCCGTTCTCCTCTATTACCTTGTAGGTTGGCTCGTCATCCAGTTCCATGGGAAATTCGACCAGCTTTCCGGTAGTGACGTCCCACTTCGCGCCGTGCCACGGGCAGGTTATGACGCCGCCTTCCAATTCGCCCTCGGCAAGAGGCCCTCCCTGGTGGTGGCACAGCCCCCTCATAGCATAGAACCTTCCGCCAACGTTCGCAACCACTATCTCGTCCATTCCCTGGATCTCAACTTTCCTCATCGATCCGGGCTTCAGCTCGTCAGCCCTGCATACAAGCGTGCGTGCCATCATTACACCGTTTACAGTTTGCCAGAGAAGTAATAAGTAGCTTTTCAGGGAATATAGTACTGTTTAAATGGTAAAGACCGGCGACGTGGTAGAAGTGCTGCAGAAGTGCCTTGATCCCGAACTTGGGGCAAACATAGTTGACATAGGGCTCATCTACGGCATAAGGATTAGCGAGGGCAGCGTGAAGCTTGTTCTTACCATGACTTCGCCAATGTGCCCGGTAACCAGCATCATAATGGCCGACGCGCAATTGAGGATAGAGGCGATAGAGGGGGTGGGCAAGGTGGAGCTTGAGCTCGTATGGGACCCCCTTTGGAGCCCAGAGATGATGAGCGACGAATTGAAGTATACCTCCTAGGTCCTTATGATTTCGAAAAGCCCGGAGTCTCCGCCCTTTTCTGATTTTTCCTTTTTCTTTTCTAGCGCGTATACCATGAGCCTCCTGAGCTCGGACTGGAGCTCCATGTCCGGGTCGTCGTTTGAAAGCTTTGGCTCGGTGATCCTCATTATGAATTCGATCGTCCTGCCTGAGCAGTTCGGGTGCCCTATCACCTTCATAAGGTCCGCGGGGCTGTCCTTGAACCTGAAGGCCATGATGCTGAGGCGCTCGTCGTTTGTTGACCTGTTGTCAAGCTCGCACTGCAGGTTTTCTATCCCCTGTATGGAATCGTATCCGGTATTCCTTCTCTGCACATTATTCTGCATATTACCACGTTATCCTTCTGGTTTTGGAGATATTTATAATGCGATGCACGGGAAAAGGCAGTCAGAACAGCGAACTCTCGTCGACCCTTTTGTACTTCATTAGCTCTCCGGGCTTGAACCAGACGCCTATCTCCCTCTCGGAGGTCGCCTTGTCCTCCGATGCGTGGACCAGGTTCTTTATCGCCCTCTGCTTCTTGTCGGCGACGTCATACGAGTCGGTCGAATACATGCCGCGTATGCTCGAGGGATCCGCCTTCCTGGGCTCCGTTGCGCCGATTATCTTCCTGACTATGCCTATCGCCTCGTTGCCCTCGATAACCATTGCGACCACCGGCCCCTGCGTAAGGTATGACGTAAGGTAGCCGTGCACCCTCTTCCCTATCTGCATCGCGGTTTCCTTGGGCTGCACCCCCTTCTCCTTGAACGACGCGATGGTCTTGTTGCCTACGCTCTCCATCCACTGCTTGTCCGGGATGTAGTGCAGGTCTCCAAGCGCCTTGCTCGGATGGACCATCTTGATCGCTATGACCTTCAGGCCGGCATCCTCGAACTTGGAGATTATCCTTCCTACAAGCGCCCTTTCAACGCCATCCGGCTTTACCACAACAAGCGTCCTTTCAATCATGTGACATCCTCCCACCCGTAAACGGTGTTGGCTTCCTCTGCGTTCATGCAATCACTGCATCCCGCAAAGGATGTGTTTTATCGGTTTTCAGTTCCTCGATTACTGCCTCCCTTTGAGGTCTTGCAAAATCTCCCTGAACGTGACTTCCCGCAAGTCCTGCGGTAGCTCTATTGAGTATGTTCATCGATGCGTTGATGTCCCTGTCTTCCTGCATTCCGCATCCCTCACAGAGGTAGACTCTTTTTGAGAGCGGCATGGTCTGGATATTGCCGCAATTGCTGCACGTCTTTGATGTGTTTCTTGGGTCTACTTCCGATACCCCCATACCAGCACTTTCAGCCTTGTATGAGAGGAGTTGGAAAAACCTGTTCCATGAAGCGTAATTGATTGATTTTGAAAGCCTGCGATTCTTTGTCATATTCTGAATCTGCAACCTCTCGACTGCAAATGAGGTGTATCCTGAATTGACGAGTCTGTCCGTAATCTTGTGAAGATAGTCGTTTGTCCGGTTGTTTGCGACTTCATATTCCCTGTTCATCCTTTCTTTTGCGAGCTGCCTCCTCTTTGAGCCTCTCTTCCTTTTTGCGACTATCCTCTGCCATCTTGCAATGTGTTTTTCTTGGTTCTTCCTGAAGTTCGGTTTGATTATCCTTGTTCCGTCTGAAAGAACTGCAAAGGTCTTCAGGCCAACGTCTATCCCGACTGGATTAGCGTCTTTCATTTCAGGGACTTTGATGTCGTTTATTGTAGTGAAGATTGCATAATAGTTCTTCCCTTCCCTCTTTATCGCAAGTGTCTTGATTGTGCCTTCTATCTTCCTATGCAAATCTATCCTCATTGTGCCTATCCTTGATACCCTCAGCCTGCCCTTCCTTACCGAGAAAGAGCCGTTGTCCTGCGGGTATGTTATTGACTTATATCTATCCCTTGACCTGAATCTCGGAAATCCCCCTTTTTTGTTTCCTTCCTTGATTCTCCTGAAGAAGTTTTGGTACGCCTTTAGGATCCTGTATTCTATCTCGCATCTTGTCTGCGAATAAAGTTTCAGGTATCTTTTATCCTCCTGAATTATCCCCTTGACGAACCGGTTGAATTGAGCCATTGAGGCTTTTGTCTTCTTGTTTTGATATGATATGATTGACCTCTCGAGAATCTTGTTATAGAATTGTTGGGCAAGAATCAGCCTTTCGTCTATCTCTGCCCGCCTTGTGGCATCAGGATAGATTCTGAATCTATAAGCCCTTTTCATTTCCATGTTTCTTATATATCCGTCCATAATTATATACCTTTCAGCGGTTCGCTTTCATCCCACCCCTGAAGGGTGTGGGGTTTCCCGCTCACGTTGTTAATCAATTTATATGCGTAGCTAAATGCTTTATACCCTGCGCCCCTTAACGTTTTTTATGGTTGCGGAGCGTATCGCATCAAGCACCTTATCTTTTTCCTTGCAGAAATCCAGCGTGGTATTACTCTCTTTCTTAAGCCGTGAAATGGTAACCCACTTGTACTCCCTGTTTTCAAAGTTCAGCTTCACTTTGGCATTGGATGCTGCGAATATGAAGAGCGTGTTTCTCCATTGGATCGGCTTCTTATGGTCGCATAAGGTTATGCGCATCCCCTTCGAAAGCGGCTTCAGGTCCTCCTTTCCTATGCCCGTTTCCTCCTTTATCTCCCTGTATGCTGTTTCAATGTAGCTCTCGCCTTCTTCCCTTGCGCCGGATACCCCCGACCAGAGCCCTGGATGTGATATGAACGGCAGACAGATCCTTCTAAGAAGCAGTATCTTCCTGTTGTGCATTATGATGGCTACTACACCATCCTTATCCACATTTATATTCTCCTTCCTGCCCAATAAAACACGTAATATAATTGTGCTGGCATGCTTTTATCTTGCGGCCCGCTTTCATCCCGCAGCTAAAGCGATGGGATTTTCCGTTCGCAAGCATTAAACTTGAACATGAAAAGTTATAATAATCTGTATGCTGTATATAGTATACAGATTAAATGAAGACGATAATGATAAAAGACGAGGTTTATAATAAGCTGTCCAAGATAAAAGGAAAACACAGTTTCAGCGAGCTTCTCGATGGCATGGTAGGCGAACAGAGGGGCGCTAAGCTTGCGGCGCTCATGAAGATAAAGGGCATACTAACCGAGAAAAAAGCAAAAGAGGCACACAAAAGAATAAAAAAGACGAGAGAAAACTTCAGCGTGGTCGACTATGAAACTTCTTCTTGACTCCTCAATCATAATAGAGTGGGAAAAGGGGAACATAGACGCTGCAAAGATAGTGAATGATGCAGACATAAGCGTAAGCGTACTTACTGCCTATGAGACATTGACCGGATTAGAGGGCGCAGATCGCGCAAAAACGATGGAATTTTTTAACGCCATAGGAACCATACCTTTTGATTTTGCGGACGCAACGATGGCGGCAGAGATCAAGAGAAGGCTTTTAAGATCAGGCAAGCTAGTGACTTCAGTGGATATCATGATAGCGGCACAGGCAAAGAGAAGGGATTTTGTAGTCGTAACAAAGGACAAACACTTTGGGATAATCAAGAGCGTGATAGGCCTTGATGTAATAATCTTTTAGCGATTCTAACTTTATTTTAGAAATGATTACTTGTGGCGCATGCTGGGAGGTAAATTCATGTCCACGATATGCTTTATCTTTGGGTCTGCTGGCTCCCTCTCATCATTCTTCTCCACAGCTACACGCGGCACGCCAAACAGCACGTAGTTCCAATTATTAAGCTGCTGTACGTTGGTCAGGTAAGGGGTAAGGTATTCCGCCATCACAAAGTGGTAATGCGCATTTCCTTTCCAGCCATTCCAGGCGAGATTTGTCTGCGCTCCCCTTGGCGCTATGTTTCCGACACCCAAATGGGTATGCAGCTCACTCTCGCTCAAACCGGATCCCAAAACAGATGTTTTGATAATCTCAACATTTGACCTGAGCAGTCTAGTGGTGCCTGCAAATTCCTTTGTTGTCATCATCAGTATTATTCCTGTTTCCAAGTATTTAATGCATGCGTTTTATTTCTTTGCGCAATTAGGACAGCAATATGAACAATATAGTTTTAGATTTTCCATAAATATCTTAGCAATGAGCCATTTTCTTTTTATTTGCACTGTATAGCATGATTCTGCTTACCATGCAAATGCATAGGTAAGGAAAAACAGCGTATGCAGCAATTAATTGCGAGCATTATTTTGTCGTCGAAAGGCTTTTGCGCCGCACTTCCGCTATTCGTCTTTGGAATTCCATTGTTGTGGAATGCAGTGAAAATATTCCATGAAAGTGAGCCAAAAATGCCCTCTCGAGGGAAAGGCAATCTTTCAGAACCTTTTTCCAGGTTAATAGAGACCCTTTCACCACAAGCCCACTGCATTCCATAAAGTCGGAATGAAAGCATTTCAAAGAATGCCTTTTCGTTTCATTATGATGAAAAGAGGATTTCATGATCTGCATTACGCCTGAATTCCAGCAAAATGGAATGCAGTTATGGCTTTGCTAAGTAAGACATCTTTCTTCCAAAACTATTCTAGATATTCTAAGAACATTAGGTTTCTATATCATTTCTGATTCTACGTGCCTTAATAAGGCAATGTATGCAGAGGCCCTCTAAAATATTATTGGAAAATCCAGGAAAGTATCATTTGATAATCTGGTGGACATGCTGCCCCCTATCAGAAGAGCCGACTGAGCAAAGCATCTTATGGAAGAATCTTTTTGCCTGCATCTTTTTATTTAGTTTCTCCTTTTTAGACAACACAATCAGATTCATGTTCAATCCATGGCCAAAGAGTGCATAGTCTGCCAGCCTGCTGGTAGGAGTCACCTGGCCATAGCTTACCAGCATCGGCCCCCTGATGTGCAGGTGTAGCGGATACAGCCTTACAAACCTCTCTGACCTCAGGAAGCGTCTTAGATCACTCTCCATTCTTCTTATGTTTGAATCCTTCAGATCGGCAATCTGGTGCAGTCGCGTTATGCTTATTTTTCCCATTTTGTCACTATTTTGGCGTTGCGGTAACTATCATCGTTGATTTTACATCATCATCCTGGGATACGCGTATGCGCTCGTATATCGGCGTGCCCATATTCGAGAGTTCATAATGTGTCAATACTCTCATGTCCTTTACCCTAAGGCCTACCTCATTAAGCAGTTTCTCTATGCCGGCCTCGTCATACGTCATTATTGCCCAGTTTTTTGTCCTGTTATTAAACAGCATCCCATAGTCATGCTCCCCAATCGGGTCAACGTTATGCGAGTAGATGCTATGCTTCGCGTACAGGTCCCTGTGTACGATATCGAATACCAGAATGCCATCGGTGCGCAGCACCCTGCCTGCTTCCCTGATCATTTCCTTCGCACCCCAGCCCAGGCATGTCGTTATGCAGACAGCAACGGCTGTCTCGAATGTCCTGTCTGCGAACGGAAGGGATGCTGCGTCCGCCTGTATGAGCATTATACCTGGATGGCGCAGCATTGCCCCTATCAATGCATTTGAGGAGATGTCGATGCCTATATAGCTTGCAGTGCGCTCGCGCAGATAAGAAAATTCAAGGTTCCCGCATCCGATCTCAAGGACCTTCTTACCGTCAACATCGCTTCCCCTTATAAGATAGTTGATGTGGTCTGTGCTTGGCCCTTTTCCGGAGCGCCACTCCCTCTCCCAGTGGGATCTTTTATCCTCGGTAGCCCTGATTGCCTTTGTTGCCATATTACCACAATTTTATTGAAGAACAGATATGCGTTGAGCGTTTGCCATGTCATCCGATTGCATCATCTGATATGCTGAATCCGTTTCCATCCTTTGCCACCCTTATGCATATCTCCTGGAGAAGCCCGAGGGCCTGGCTCTGCGCCCTTCCTGACCTGAGCATAAGGCAAAACGTAAATTTGTCGCCGCCGTACAGCGGCATAACTGTCTTGTGGGTCAGCATCTCTCCCGGCCTTGTGTACCTGTTTGACAGCCAGTGCTTCCTGAACCCCTCGCCCCTTAGCATTCTCTTCAGCTCCCTCCGCATCCTTAATGCATGGAAGTAGCTGTCGGTGTTCAGCGCAAGCCTGTAAGAGACATCATGCGCCCCGGTAGCCGTTTTTGCGTTAGCCATTCGAAAACCCTTTTATGGGATGGTTATCTTCGTTTTTTTAGATATATATTATTTGCTTTGCTGCCGGCACAGGATACGCGCGCAGTTCATGCATGCTTTTCATAGCAGATTGCCAGATCGAATCTTGCCCTTTTCCCTGCAGTCTCTATGTCAGAGCTGATGTTCACGAACAATCCGCTTTCCAGCTGCACTCTCGTTATCTCCCCGGCAACCCTAAGCATGTATTCCCTGCCGAGTATCAGGCTATCCAGGGACGATGCGAAAACATTTACGGAATCGTTAGGGAACCTTTGCAATGCGGCAAGCATGTCCTCGGATATCACGCAGAAGCCTATTGCGGGGTATTTGTCGTCTTGGGATGATGCCTGCTCCCGTATTCTGGCTGAGAGCTCCCTGGCGAAATACCCTTCAATCCCCACATAGAAGCTTGCGCCTACGGTTCTTGCAACCGCGTATCCCTCGCCTTCGGAGCCTGCCCCTATGTCGACAAACGGCCGGCCCTCCAGTTTGTCGAGCAATCCTGTTTGCAGTTCGGATCCCTGTTTCCTGAGGTGCCTTAGGAACGACGCTATTGCAAGATTTTCCTCTGGCAAGCCGAGCAGCCTTGGCAGGTCCCCGACCCTTCTTGGGTTGCCCTCAATCCTGCCTTTTCCTGTGTATGTTCCATTCGAGTATTCTAGGCCTTCGGTGTTCATGCCTCGCACTAGCGAGGCCACTGGAATAATACCATTTACCTTGTTGCTCTGTGCCGATATGCCCAATTTATCACGTATTTATTCTGTATTCGGAGATATAAATACCGTTTGGGGCGCTTGCTTTGCGCCCAAAGTATTATTTTGACCGGTGTAAATCCGCAACTATTGCACGAGGCAATCTTGCAAGCTGCCCGTTAACCTGCGGCATCATGTTTTCGCAAGGCATTTATATTTCATGCACGATAGTAATGCAGTGATAATTCCATGCAGGACACCGTAGATAACAAAGGGACTGGACAGGCTGCCGCAGGGGGAAGGCTCAGCCTCTACCTTCTCAGGCATGCCGAATCCGAATACAACAACGGCTCCGGAAGGGTAGGTGGAAGGAGCAACGGCATCAAGCTTACAAACAGGGGAATACACCAGGCCAACGCGCTGGCTGCGAGGCTCAGGCAGGAAGGGAGGTCGTTCAGCCTTGTATACGCATCGCCTGCGGTAAGGGCGATGCGCACCGCTTCCATAGTTTGCGAGGAGATGGGACTGCCGCGCAACATCATATGCGTAAGGGAGGATCTACAGGAGATGTCGCAGGGCGACTGGGAGGGGAAATACAAAGGAGAGCTTTACACGCCGGAGGTTATGGCGCGCATGCGATCCGATCCCCTAAATTACAGTGCGCCGAACGGGGAATCGCAGCTGCAGGTGCGGACAAGAATGCTAAACTTTGCCGGCTCCGAGCTCCTGAACAAGATAGAGACAGGCAAAAGTATAAACGTGGCCGTTTTCGGGCACGGGTTCTCATTCAAGTGCCTGCTCGGCGGAATCATAGGATCGGACCCCGCATTCACGTACAGGATAAGAATAGACAACTGCTCGATAACCGAACTGAGCTACACCAGCGTGGAAGACCCTGGATGGAACGTGGTCAGGGTCAACGACTTTCAGCATGTCGTAGGTATCGGGTATAGCGCTTAGCGCCTATGCGCGGGCAATGATGCCTTCAGGCATTCTGCAGCAAGGCTCTGTTTTTATAGTTGAATCTTATGACCGTGCCTTCGGTTATATTGTTCTCCCCTGCGAACCCGGACTTTGCCTCAAGCACGTAATTCGAATATGAATTCGGGGAGTATATCCTGCAATTTGACTGGTTGGCGCTGTACTCGATGCAGGGGATTGCATTGACAACGTATACGACAACCGCGCTGCGCGACGATTGGTTGTAATCAAGCCATATGATGTCTAGCGGCGCGTAGGTGTCCTTCATCCAGAAAGAATATGTGCCAAGGCTGGGAAACCCGAACAGCATTATGGTGGAATTTGCCACTGTTGCGTTCATGAGCCCCTTCTCCTGCTGTGCGGGGGTGTAGGCGTACGCGGTTATCCCGTATGTTTCGTTGTTCACGGTTAGGCTTGCCGGGCGGCTGCTCGGCCTTGACAACAAAAGCGCAAGCGCGAATGCTATTGCGATTGCAAGAAACGCAATGGCGATCCCTTTGCCCTTTCCGTCCATATGCAGAAAGTAATATCATTGTTGGCTTTTATTTTTTACCATGTCCGGGATAGTAAGCGTGCTCACGCTGGCCATATTCCTTGTTAATGCTCTCCTGGCATACCTGCTCTCAAGGCTCTACGTCAGCAACAGGAAGAGCATGAGCTACCTGATATGGAGCTCCGGGCTCAGGCTCTTCGCGATATCCGCCATACTTGAGCTTCTCTTCTCGTTCGGCGTCTTCTCCGATTTCCTTGCTAAGGTGTACATCTTCACGATTGCCATGCCCGTGCTGGTCTTCTCGATAGGATACCTGCAGTTCATAAAGTCGTCCGCGGCAAAAAGGTACTATTATTACTATTCGACGATAATGGCGCTGCTTTTTGCTGGATCGCTCTTCGCGTCCCGTTGGACAGCGCTCCAGCAGTCGGTCTCTTACGGTCTGCTGCCGCCAGTACCGCTTGCTCTCTTGGCCATGATAGCATTCTCCTCGTCGATAATACTGTCGTGCATTGCGATATCGAATTACGCAAAGGCAAGGAGGGGCGCAATGCTTGCGATAATACCGGGCATACTTGTCTTCTATGCGGTGAGCATACTGAACCTCCAGATACTGCAGTTGTACTCGTATTATCTTGAGCTTCTTGGCATAGGGCTGATATGGGTTGGGTTCGTTGCATTCTCCGGGATCAGGGAATACGGGCCGGGGATGTGATCATTCTACAGATATTACCTTCCCCGAAGCGAATATCCTCGGGGGATTATTCCTAACAAGGAGGAAAACGTCATTTGGCTCGACGGGCATCTGCTTCTCGAGGCGCAACCTTGCTGAATTGCCCTCCATCTCCTCAACAAAGCAGACAGAATAGGAGAACCCTACCGCAATCGAGTAGCTCTTCCCCTTCTCCATCTCCTCGCTTGCGAACGGGCTTTTCTGCATCTCTATCCTGAGCGCCTTCGCCTTCTTGATTTGCTTTGTGGAGAGCGTGTCCCCTTTCGACATCTCCGAGTCCTCCATCCCCTTTATCGCAAGGCCCACCCTTGTCCCCTTCGGTGCCTCCTTTATGTCCTCGTCCTGGCTCTGGATCGATCTTATCGACGCTGCCTTGCCGGAGTTGTGGTAGAGGCTGTCATGCACCTTCACGGTCCCCCTCCCCACAACGCCAAGTATTACCGTCCCTATTCCCTTGACGTTGAACGCCCTGTCTATGTCCACCCTCGCCTCCTCGCTTGCGCCGCCTTCCTGCCTGAACGAGGTTATTGCATTGAGTATGTCGTTCCTGTCGGTGTACTGCGCATCCGGTAGGCTCATGCCCTTGGTGAGCTTGGATATGTCGCTGTCCTTCGTGAAGATCACCCGCTTCCCGAGCAGCGAGCATGCTATAATCGCCTCGCCGAACAGCCTGTCTATGTTCGCCGTGCTGAGTATTATCTGGTCTGCGATAAGCAGGGACTGCGGCAGCGCGTAGAACTTGTCGTCTATCGAGCTGGGCATGAGCGCGACTATCGTATTGCCCTCCTGCTTGCGGTTGTAGAAGGCCATGCTGTTCTCAGAGCCCCTCTTCCCTATCGTCTCCGCCAACCTCTCATCGAACGGCATCGCAACTATGAAGTTCATATTATCAACCAGATACAAAGCATTTTAAGGTAATATTGAGATAAGTAGATACTTATTCTTGTGTTGCAAGGAGAGTGATTTTACGGAATTTAAGGAAATGAACTTGAAGAGGGAACTTCTGGAGTCCCTGCAGAAAATTGGCTTCCAGAACATGACGGAGGTGCAGGAGAAGACGCTGCCCATACTGCTTAGCGGAAAGGACTTGATTGTGAGGTCCAAGACGGGCAGCGGAAAGACCGGCGCATTCCTTGTGCCCATATTGCAGATGATAGAGCCCAGGGGCCATCCGGCTGCGATAATAATAGTGCCCACAAGGGAACTGGCATTGCAGGTCAACGCCGTGGCAAGGCAGCTCGCCCATCACGGAAGGATCAGGACGACAGTGGTATACGGCGGCGCATCGATAAACGTGCAGACGCAGAGCCTCAGGGCAGGCACAGAGATCGTCATAGGCACGCCAGGCAGGATAATAGACCTTGCCGAAAGGGGAGCGCTCAGCCTGAACAGGATAAAGTACCTCGTGCTCGACGAGGCCGACCTTATGCTAGACATGGGATTCATAGAGGACATAGAGCGCATAATAGCCATGCTTCCAAGGGAGAGGCAGACCATGCTGTTCTCGGCGACGATGCCAAGGGAGATAACCGACATAGCCAGGCACCACATGCGCGCGGATACTGTCAAGCTGACAATAGGCGAGGAGGAGGACCTCACCGTAAAGACGATAACGCACAATTATTTCATAGCGAACGGAAGGGCCAAGTTCCAGGCGCTGCTTGCCTACATAGACAAGATGCAGCCGAACAAGTGCATCATATTCACCTCCACGCAGAGGGAATCGGAATACGTGCACAGGTTCCTTAACACTAACGGGTTTGACGTCATCGTGATGCACGGCGGATTGACGCAGTCAATGAGGGAGAGATCGCTCAGGGCGTTCAAGGAGCACGCCAAGTTCCTGATATCGACAAACCTGGCGTCAAGGGGGCTTGACATACCAGACATAACGGACATAATCAACTTCGACGCGCCAGACGACCCGAAGATATACGTGCACAGGGTTGGCAGATCTGCCAGGATGGGGAAGAACGGCCGCGCGTTCACGCTGTTCGGGCACGACCAGGAGGAGCTGATGTATGCGACCGCAAAGGTCGCGAACGTGCGCCTCAACCACATAGAGCTTGACACGGAGAAGTTCAAGGACGTAAGCATACCGATGCAGAGCGGAAGGAGGCCGCGCTTCAGGGAGGCGAACAGGGGCGACGAGCAAAGGCCGAGGGGAGGCTTCAGGAAGAGCTGGAGTTCGGGGCCGCGCGGGCACAGCAGCCATGGAGGCGGAGGCCACGGGCAGAGAAGGCACGATTACGGAAGCAGCAGGAAGGATTAGGCGCTCTTTCCATTGCTTTCCTTCAGCCGCCTTTTCGTTCTAAGCAGTCTTCCCGCACAATCCTCATATAAGGCTTTTCTTAGCTCTGCATTGAATTCTCTCGACTCCCTTAACATATCAGCCATAAGCCTTAACTCATTCTTCCCTATGATGTACGCAGTTCTAATAATGCCCCTGGGCTTGCCAGTTTTCATTTTTTCACTGTATAACATCAGTTCTATAAGCATAAGTTTCCTTCCTTTCAAACCCTCATTTGTACGTCATTTGCCACATGGCACAGCACCATTTAAATAGCTGAATATATGTATCTTACATGTATGACGATAGAAAAGGTGCTGCTTATAGGGCCGAGAGGCTTCTGCGCAGGGGTCGACAGGGCCGTGAACACGGTGGAGGAGGCGCTGAAGATCCTCGGCGCGCCGATATACGTCAAGCACGAGATAGTGCACAACAAGGTGGTCTGCGACGGGCTCAGGGCGAAGGGCGCAATATTCGTCGAGGAGGTTTCTGAAATACCGGAGGGCGCCACGTGCATATTCTCCGCGCATGGCATTGCGCCCATGGTAAGGGAGGAGGCGAAGGCCAGGAAGCTCACGACAATAGACGCGACATGCCCGCTCGTGACAAAGATACACATAGAGATGGAGCGCTTCGCGCGCGAGGGCAAGGAGATAGTCTACATAGGCCACAGGGGCCATCCGGAAGCCATAGGGGTAATGGGCGTGCGCCCAGACATAACGCAGCTAGTGGAGAGCGAGGAGGACGTAGAAAGGCTTTCCGTGAAGAACCCCGGCAATCTTGTATATTTGACGCAGACAACGCTTTCCGTTGACGAGTGCAGGTCGCTAATCGAGGCGCTGAAGAGGAAATTCCCAGGGATAAAGGCGCCGCCTTCGGACGACATCTGCTATGCGACAACGAACAGGCAGGCTGCAATCAAGAAGGCAAGCGCCATGTGCGACATAATAATAGTCGTCGGGAGCAAGAATTCTTCAAATTCGAACAGGCTTGTAGACACTGTGAGGATGCAGGGGGTAAGCGCATATCTTGTGGACAGCCTGGGAGACATAAAACAGGAGTGGCTTGAGGGCAAGAAAACGCTCGGGATATCGGCCGGGGCGTCGGCGCCTGAGCACATAGTCCAGGAGATGGCGGCAAACTTCAAAAGCAAGGGAGCTACTGTGGAAGAATTCAGGGTCATGGACGAGCACATGAAGTTCACCATGCCATACGAGCTGTACAGGACAAGCGCAAAGGCTGATTGATATGATAATAAAGGCACCAACGCATTCGTCAAGGTTCCCGAGGAGGAAGACCCTTCAGGTAAGGGTGCGCGACATGTACATAGGGTCGGACCATCCGGTAGCAGTGCAGAGCATGACGAACACTGACACGAGCGACGTGAACACCACGGTCGCGCAGATAATAGAGCTCTACAAGGCGGGCTCGGAACTGGTAAGGTTCACAGTGCAGAACCTCAAGATGGCAAGGGAGGTGATGCCGATCAGGAAGGTTCTTGACGATCTGGGGTACAACATACCTCTTATTGGCGACTTCCACTACAACGGGCACCAGCTGCTCAAGGAGGTTCCGGAATGCGCTGACGCGCTCGACAAGTACAGGATAAACCCGGGCAACGTGGGATTCGGGGAAAAGCACGACGACAACTTCAAGGCGATACTTGACGTCGCAAAGGACCACGACAAGCCAGTGAGGATAGGGGTCAACTGGGGATCGCTTGACCAGTCTGTGCTTACTGCCCTAATGGACCAGAACACCAGGAGCAAGACGCCGAAGGAGGCGGATGACGTGCTGATCGACGCGGTGGTCGAAAGCGCGGTGCAGTCGGTCAACAAGGCAATAGAGTACGGAATCGAGCCTAACAGGATAATAGTCAGCACCAAAATCTCGGAAGTGCCTCAGATGGTGCAGGCATACAGGCTGCTTTCCCCGAGGATAGAGCAGCCATTGCATGTGGGGCTGACCGAGGCAGGGATAGGAAGCAAGGGAATCGCCGCGTCGAGCGCCGCGCTTGCGCTGCTGCTGACCGATGGCATAGGGGACACGATAAGGGTATCGCTTACGCCAACTCCAGACAAGAAGAGGTCCGAGGAGGTGATAGTGGCAAGGCAGATACTGCAGTCGCTGGACATTAGGCATTTCTCTCCCCTGGTATCAAGCTGCCCCGGATGCGGGCGAACCACGTCCACGACATTTCAGGAGATGGCGCAGGAGTTGACCGGCTATCTTCAGGAAAAGATGCCAGAATGGAAGAACGAGGGATATGCTGGGGTCGAGGAGATGAAAGTTGCCGTCATGGGATGCGTCGTCAATGGGCCGGGGGAGAGCAAGAGGGCAAACATCGGGATATCCCTGCCTGGAACCGGGGAGGATCCGGCATGCCTGATCTACGAGGACGGCAGGCAAGTGGCGTCAGTAAAGGCGTCAGTGGCGCCGGAGGAGTTCAAGAAAAGGCTCATAAACTACGTAGAGTCCCACTACTCAAAAAGGAAAAGAGCCATTGAAGGCGCGAAGAATTAGCCCCTGTTGATCTAAATACCTCTAATGGAATGCGATACACCCTACCGAGGGTGTTGAAAATTTAAATAACCCTCAGTTCCGCTAATTCAAAAGTTTGTTCT
>VFSW01005375.1_pt1 | contig 18939 bp, 19 predicted proteins | sample 5358111 | NCBI WGS metagenome assembly VFSW01 (sample SAMN11554181, study PRJNA540505) | mine drainage metagenome | isolation source: sediment from site ElyBrook_90M | place: USA: Ely Copper Mine, Vershire, VT | collected 2017 | reverse complement strand
ATATTTTAATTAGACCAAATTTCTTTACCCCTAATTAGTGTAGGGGATTTAGAGATTTTTATAATCGTCATGCTTCATAATGACATAATTTCATTACCCCGACTTCCTGAAGGGGATTAAGACGTCAGACATTTCAACCTTTTCTTGCGCGGAGCAAATTTCATTACCCCGACTTCCTGAAGGGGATTAAGACTGATCAACCCAATCACCGTTGATCATTGCGTTTCATTTCATTACCCCGACTTCCTGAAAGGGATTAAGACGGAGCGTTCCTGTACGATTCTGACAGGACCATGGGTGACCTTGTGGAGTGGAGGTAAATCCATCTTGGATAACAGCAGTGACGTGAAATTAAAGGGTTGTCAGAAATTTAGAGTAGAATTTGTCACCGTGCGCGGTAACGGTGGGGAAAACCACCTGGAACCGAAGAACAGACTGATGAAATGGTGTCTTTCTTCAAGTTTCTGGATATTCTCCGGGGGTGTGATGAAATTTTCACCTCAATTTTTAATCTGTCCCTGTTAAAGTCATGAAAAAATCTATCCAGCAGTCCATTCCCTTCGAAGACCTCTTTTCGGAAGCGAATGAGGTACCTCAACCCACACGGGTAGTGGAGGTAGTGGTTCAGAGAGCCTTTGTAGGGAAGTCTCAAGGGGTATTCAAGAAACTGGTTCACCAGATCGATGAGAAGAAACAGATCTTGCGGCAGTGGCAGGAGTATAAGGTGCGTCATCGTCAGCGAGTGATGGATGAAATTCTCCCTCTGCAGCGAGACATCCATTCGGCTCAGCGTGAAATGGTCTTGTTCATTCATGATATTTTGCGTCCTGAAGGAAGAAAACCACCAGGATTGCGTCTTGGAAAGGTGCAACAGCGCAAATTGACCTATGTGTTGCTGAATCTGTCGAACGGTTTGCTGGATGAAGCCCCCGAAGATCAGGAACTGGAAGGCATTCATGACGAATACTCGGCCATGAGTCGTGAAGAAACCCAGACCTTGGAAGAGAAGCAGGATCGCCTTATTTTCGAGGAATTGTTTGGGGTGGATTTGAGTGATTACGACGGGGAAGGGGATCTGATGCACTTCGCCCATCAAAAAATCCACCAGCAGAAACAGGCCGATGAAGAAAAACGGGCGGAGCGACACCAGAAAAAGAAGGCGGCCAAGTCTGCAAAACAGAATTCGGAAGAGAAGCCTTCTCTGAGCAAGAAAGAACAGGAAGTTCAGGAGGCCAGTTTGTCCGTGAAGGAGGTATATCGAAAATTGGCCAGCACATTGCATCCGGATCGAGAGAAGGACCCAGTGGAACGGGTTCGTAAGACGGAAATCATGCAAAAGGTAAACCAAGCCTATGCGGACAATGACTTGTTGACTTTGCTCAATTTGCAGTTGGAGATCGAACAGATCGACTCGGATCATATCCTGATGTTGCCCGAGGAGCGTCTTAAAATTTATATCCGTGTGTTGCGCAGTCAACTCGGAGAATTGGAACAGGAAATTCAGGGCGAACTGCGAGCCTTCCTGGATACGGGACCTTACTTTGGTGCACTGACACCCGAGCGGATTGAACAGGAGTTTGATGCGGAAGTGGAACACATGAAGGGGATACTTTTTCAGATCCGGCGTGACCTGAAAGAATTTAATGACCCGATCATTTTGCGCCGGTGGCTCAAGGAGTTACTCACCCATAGGAATTATTTTGAGTAACCATGAGTGAGGGAACTTGATTCACACTGGCTTCAATTACGCCTCGTTCAGAACGCCCGGTTTTGACTTTGTTGTTGCTGTTTCTCCACCGCACTCTTTTGTGCGTCGATTTCTGCAGACATTTGTTGGTACGTGGATGTATCTTTGTAATCCAGGTAGGTGGTGGTATCGGGCCAGCCTCGTTTCACGTCAATGCGCATGCCTTGGGGAAGATTCCAGCGTGCATTCACGGGTCCCAAGTCCATATCTCCTTGTTCGGAAGAGGGTGGGCCATATTTGTTGCTGACCATTTTGATGACCTTGCCTACCAAACCTGTGTCTATGAATGCACTGAAGGTGTATTCCGCGAAGGCAAAGCGTTTGGTGGCTATGACATAACCCACAGACAAGTCACTGGCCCCTTCCAGTACGCCACTGGGGTTATATTGATCCACCCAATAATGGTCATTTTCTCGTTTTGGCTGCACCCCGGCTTTTTTGATGGCATCACGCAGTTGAGGGCGAGTGGCATTCTTCAGTGGTTGACCAAATAGTTCCAGAGTGGCCTGAGCATGGCTCAACGAAACGAACATCAGAGTGGACAGCAGCATAATGATTTTTTTCATGAATATCTCTCAGTGGATTAAGGTAGGCGGTCAGTGTACGGGATGCCCGCCCTTTAACAGGACATTGCAAAATTGCACTGCGCATCCTGTCGGGTATTGGGAGAGACCTTTAAGAAATTTCCTCGATTATGCTTGGGGGAAGAGATCATGACGGTGCTGGTCTGTCGTGTCTATTCTTTTTTTGTGTTTTCTGGTGGCGAATCAAGCTCAACGCCGATCAGGATTTTCCCCGATACGATGGCTTTTACTTTGACAAACTGGTTGGTTTCTATCTTTTTTCGTAAATCCTGTGGCAAGGTATTAAACAATTTCTTGCCTTCGGGTTGGGAAGCAGTGGCTTCCTGATTATCTTTTTTAACGGTGAGAGCCTCGGAGTTCTTGTTGTATGTTACCCGTGCGCCGGACCATTGTTGTTCGTTTGGAGTGACCTTTGGCGTTTCCTTACGGACCGCTGTCCCCTGAGGGGGGTGCCAGTTTTCTGGTTTGCATCGTCCGCTGGCAATGGCATAATCGGCAAGCACCAACTGTCCCTTCTGTTCCTTTTTTGATTCCGTAAATTCTTTTTTACTCAGACTCATGTGACGCAGTTCCATTTTCTTGGGCAGCCGGGTTGCCGAATCAGGATCTGCCATGGCCAAAAGATTGAGCAATTGTGTAGTGCAATTCCAGTCCTTCCCCTCTTGTTTTTGGGTGGCGTGTTTCATATGCTCAGTGAACAAGTCCATCCAGCTTTCGACCTGCTCCGAGGAAGAGGATAGGTTTTTGACTGGATCATTGGGAAAGAACTTGCATTTGGAATAATCCAGTGCCAGCGAAATCTGACCAAAACCAAAGGATTTTCCCATTCCCAAACCATGCCTTAATTGTTGGTTGTTACCCCAGGTCAGTGCCCACAGCAGAGCCCCCAGTTCCAGTTCTTTGAGATTGTGAAAAACAATACGGCCTGCAAACTGTATGTTTGAGGGTAAGGTATGGAGTTGAATTTGCACTTTGGAGTTATTTTTTTGCTCCGGGTCTAAAGGCTGGACTTTGGTTTGATCCAAGGGGCGGGTAGGATAACGTTTGTACCCTCGCAGGGTGGGAGTTGATGAATTGGTGGTTTCCAGGTAGGTGACATATTGACCATTTGGCTTCTTGAGTTTCCACGTCTCGGGGTCGGCATCTTTCTGGGTAAGGTAATTAGGGAAATAACTGGGCTTCGGACCATTCAGGATAGTCGGTGGCTGAGGCGTTGTTGAGGGATTGGATGAAGAGCAGAGCAAAGTTTCGCAACTGACTCGTCCCCGTAAGGCATCGGTGGGCTCGCTGCCCAAGGCACCGAATAACAGATCCGCAAAATCATAACCATTTTCCTGACCCGGCGGGGCTCTGTGTTTGGTGCTGCTGTGATCGATCATGTTCCAAGTGGAAAAATCACCAGCCAGTTTGGGCATGTAGGCAAGGCCGATACGCAAGAGACCCTCGTCCTGCAAATAGAAGACGGGTACCTTTTTACCTGCGCGGTACTCGCGTTTCCAATAACCGGGCCAGGACATTTCATCCCTCTTCTCTTCATCGCCGTGAATACGAAGAAAGTCTGCCCATTCTTTGGGTTGGACGGAAATGGGGGGCTTGGTGTCATTGTGGAAAATAAAATCTTTGGACTTCCCGGTTTTTTGAGTACTTTCGTTGATTTGTCCGGTAAATACTGGAGTTCCCGGGATTTTTCCTTGATACAAGTTTGTGGCGACCTTCGATGTTGTGTCGACGTCGAAAAGGATGTTTTGTGGATCCCGTTTTCGGGTTGCACAGAGTTCTTTCCAACGGCGGTATTTGTCGGTCACGGAACCCCTTTCAAAGATGGGTTTAGGTATTTTGAAGACTTGTTCGAGGTCGCGATGATTCAATCGGACCATTTTGCAAGGATGGATCTCCTGTTTTCCATCCAGGGTGCGGCTTAGAAAGCCGGTTTTGATCTTGCCTTGGATGCGGGTTGCGTAGATGGAATCACTCTGGGTGATATCACGCAAGGCCGGTCGTTGTTCATCCACTTGGTGCATCCGGCCAAAGCCGGCAATTTCAATGACGGCACGAAGCATGCCTTTTATACTGGAACCGGGAATGGCATAGCGGCCGCCGGGCAATTGAAAGGGAGTGACTTCTCCAGGTTTGTCTTGTTCAGCTTTGGTTTGTTGTCCTCCGACCAGTAGGGGGGTATGAGTGGTGAGGGTCAGGGATAATTCCCCACTTACTCCATCCTGAAAGGGCCAGTCATGGGAAACCTGGGTGCTCCACTCGGGAATATGCACCCAGTTTGCCAAGGGGACAAAGTTGTAGGGCGCAGAAATCATGGGGTCGTTATCAGTTACCGAAGAAGATCGGGAATGATTTTTGGACGAATGATGGGGCGAAGGCATGATCAATCCCTTTTTTCTTTCAAGAAACCGGTAAAGCAGGTCGTGGTTTGTATGGCCCCTCGATCAGGGATGATTTTCCAGTAACGACGGTAACGCAATGCACCAAAAGACCGGTTGCTGGCCAGATGTAGAACTTCATCCCATAGTCCATCGCCATTGGGGTCATGGGCTATGCGTGTGAGTGTCCACTGGTTGTCGGGAGAACGGTGAAGAGCCAAGGTATGTTTGTCAGGGGTGACGACTTCGCCACTCAGAAGCATTCCCCAATTCTTTTCGGGCGGGGGTAATAGGCCTTCGAAAGGGAGTTGGCATGATTGCCACTGTAACCAGCCAGCACAAGGTTGACAGGCTTCCAATGCCATCCAGAGATCGACTGGGTCGGCGAATTTTTCCACGGGTCGAAAGATCGGGAAGCCGCGCTCCATGCGGGGTAACTGCAATCGGTTATGATTTGATTTGGATTGACACTCCAACAAATTGGCGTAGTCGGCCAGGATGGTTTCCATGTTCATCATGCGGCCTCGGTGGTGATGGATTTCTGAGAACCATGGGAGAAATCGATGAGCCAAGGGTTGGCTAGGGAACCTTCAAAAGTGCCCTGAAGGAACCCATTTCCAGAGGTCGAGCGTGCGCCCAATGCCAGTCGTCCCTCGCAAAGATCCGTCAGGGTGTCTTTGAATGCTTTTTGGAGGTTGTGTAGAGAAATCTGACGGTGAGCGGCAACTTTTTGCAATCGAGCAAGATCGAGTATAAGCCGTACGGTAAATTGACCCAGGTAGAGGTTTTGCTCATCAAACAACCTATGTTGTTGCACACCTCCAGTGAATCGGTCGATGGAATTGTGCATGAGGCGTGTATTTTTCTCATGATTGGGGTTCATGTACGCGTCATCCAGGTACAGGCAGCCAGCCCAACCACGCGCTTCTGGCTCATCTTTGAGTTCGCCGAACAGGGCGCACACTTCTGGTGCGGGCGTTTCATGGCTTTGCGGCCCATTCCATTGACCTGCGTGCCGCCGGGCATGATAACTCATGCGGTGGGATAAAACCCCTTTGAGTGATGTGGCGGGAATTAAAATATCTCGTTGCGGTTTGACTTCTCCCTGGCCATTCACCCATTGCACGCGTTCTTCGGTGACAGGCAGTAGATCTGGTTCCTTTAGGGGATTTCCAAGGGCTAGATCGCCTTGCCCAATGCGCCATAAACCCACTGCGCTCAGGCTGAGTGTGCCCTCAAGCCAGGTAACATTGGCAGCCATATTTTTCTGGATTGGAGTCAGAGTGAGCCCACGGGTGTGCGAAGGATCGCTGCCGAGCAGACCTAAAGCATGAACCTGAGCGGGCATGCGTAGATCATACCGTCCGGTGTATTGTGTGACACAGTGCATGGCACCCAGACCGCCACGGGTGGAACGGCCGAGACGAAAACCGGGGTGAGTGAGCAATGAAAGCAATTGATCCCATTCCTGTTTACTCTCTTCAACCTTGGCCCATAGGCGCAATTCGAAGGCGAAACGGTGACCGGCAGGCAGGATGGAAAGGTCAAACTTGCCGGTATCCATGGCGGTTCCCCGATGGTTCAAGCGTACACGATTACGATGGACGGGCAGATCTTTTTGGCGTTGGACACTCGAATAAATGGGATCTGAATTTATGCGTTCGGTTTCAAAAATGATTCCATCTGCAGCTCGCCCGTGACTGTCCAATAAGGCACCCCAACTGATGGTTACCCGTGAGGAGAAAGCAGCGACTGGGTTGTCAGAGCCTGAAGCAGAGGAATGTCCAAAAAGAGAATGAGTAGAGTTTTGACCGAATGTTTGGGTATACAAACCACGCAGTACACCAGCCAGACTGGTAGCAGGAATGGCGGGGAGATCATTGGCATCACGAACCAGCGTGGTATCGAACACACCGTCAGCGTTGCCTGTTCCAATGGAGAGGGGGGTGTGCGCTTCGATCAGGACTCGTGCCAGATACAGAATAGGAAATTCTTGTGTCATTTCAATTCCCCCCTTGTTTTTTTCTGGTTTGGATGACCGTCCATCAGTTTGCGGGCCAGATGTTGTACCAGGGAAGCATTGCACGAAGTTCCTTGGCTGATCTGCATCTTGATCCATTCGTCAAGAGTTTTGCAAGATTTATCCATGACACAAATATCCAGTCCCCAGTTCTTTCCCGTAGGTTTGATGACGGCGTTCGTATGGGAGAAAAGAGCCTGGTATAAATCATTTCCAGATTTTGTGCGTGCGGCTTGCAATACAGTGCCCCATTGGGAAACGGAAGGATAGAAATCTGTGGCGGTCTCTGGAAATCCTTTATCGCGACGCACGCTGTCGATCTGTTTCCAATAATCTCCGGCAATTTTCCATGCCTCTTCTTGACAATTTTCAAGGTCGGCTCCTTCTGGTTTTGTGAGCCAGTTCAACAAAGGGTGATTCGGTCGTTGAGGAGAAGGCAGTGAGGTTGTATCACGGTCAGTGGACGAGATGAAGGAAGGATGTTTGTGTCTGAGCAGGGGTGGATTGACCCAGACTTGACCGGCGCCTCCTTCACGGTACAGCCCGATCCTTCGAGTTAGAGACGCTGTAATGTTTGATAGATCCGAATCAGGAAAAGAAATGCTCAATACGCTCCCTGCCTGGATTCCAAAGCGCTCACGGTCATAGCCCTGCCGATAGGCATTCCAGGAACTGAAGGAACGAGTTCTGGTAAAACTTGTACGCCAGTCGATCTGGGCTCCAGGGGGCAGGCCCAAGGATTCGGCAGTGATGTCCGTACTGGGCATGCCAGAGGGGTGGCAGGGAAAGCAATCTGATAGAAACCAGAGAGTCAGTTGTCTGGTTTGTGCGGATTTCTCTTGGTCCTGGAAAGGCGGGTCAGCGGGAGTGACACGGATGGAGGTTCTGCCATACTCTGCACTGCGTGAACGGCCCAATAAAATTTCGCGCTCAAGAATTTCTTTGACTTGGCCCAACAGTTCAGGCGGAAAGTCATCGTCGGCTTCCAGTTCGGCTTTGAAACTTTGTCCCGCCATAAGGGATGAGTAACCAAAAAGTTGTCCTTCGGCAGCGCATCCAGTTCTTGGATCGATGGCGGTTTTTAGGCGGAAACTTGAACGGGGCAGTATCAATTCTCCATCTTCACTGATATAGCCTTCGCGCATCTGTTTGGGTTGTTGAAAATCCGGAAGTTCGGAGACATGAAGAAAGTTATAGATATGTTCTGGGTTGAGGGGATGATGAGGGGATACCTCTTGGGTCTTTGCACGGTGCCAGCACAGCGGGATAGGCCAAGCGACCTTGCCGGCATGGGTGGTGGGGTAGCCATTACCAAAACGCAGGGAGCCACTATGAAAAACAGCAAAGGCATCGTTTGTGGAAAGGTGCGGGTATAGTCGTGTCGCAACTGCGCCCAGAAGCGCTGAACCTGGAATGTGGGTGAGTGTCTGGTGTCCCCCGGTTGTGATATTTTGCATGCTGAAGATGCAATCTTCGTTCAGGGTGATGTCAAGAAGAAAGTGCTTCATGACGGGAATTCCTCCAAAGAGAGAATGGCTCGTCCCAATCCCCGGTTACGATGGGCACCTACGGCTGAAATGAGCGGGAGTACGGCAGTCAAATGTTGAACCCAGTCAGGAGGAGGTGTGATCCCCGGAACTGGTTCAAGACGGGCAGTTAATGATAACGGAATGACGACTTCCAATACGCGTAAACTTTTGTCTTTGGCACTTCCCATGACCCCATCGTTGTCGATGGCTGTTGAACTTAGGGCGCGAAACATTTTCAGGCGGGCATCCCTTCCTTCTTCGCTGTGTAGCCAAGGCGTAATCTCCTCCGGAAGTCGGGCATCACTGATGCGCAAACTGCCCTTGTTGGGGAGATAGGGAGACCCCTCTTCAGTACGGTCGCCGAACAGATCTCTGGCCAGATCGGCATATCCCGGCCATCCCCACAGGGCGACCCGTTCCATGGCATCACGCAATAAACCTTTGAGATGACGCCCCGGCAGGACGGGAAGCCCCTGGGCATCACGGTGTGCCGTGCTGTCGATCATGGCACCAGAGGTGCGTCCTGTTCCGGGTAACCAATAACTGCGAATGTCTACTTTCAGGAGGCAGTGGGTCATACGCGAGCCTCCTCTGAAATGTTTTCAGGCAGGAGATTGTTAACAGCACGGAGAGTCAATACATCGCCAAGTGGCGTTCGGTGATGAGGGCTTTGGGCTTCAAGAGGGGCGTAAGGAAGAGCCTTTTGAGAGTTATATTGCGGCAATAACTGTTTCATGATCTCGTCAAATTTATTGAGAATTTCTGATGGTTTTTCTTTCATGAGGAAACGCCAGCGTGCCCAACTCTGTCGCGCCTGGGTGGGTGATGATTCCAACAAATTGAGCAATTGCCGAATAGGTCCGTGAGCCATGGCGGGGTGTTGTAACAAGGCTTGCAAAGCAAAAAGATCCCCCAGTTTGGGTAAGGGAGACGTGAATTCGGTACTGAGAACATAAGTTCCCATCGTGAGCTCCAGAGTCGTATGGTCTGATCGGCGGATAGGTTCCAGAACATCACACGACAAGGTACCGGTCACCCGATGAAACATGACGGTTGACGGCGGGATCTGTCCGTTGGGAACGATTTTTTTAGCATCATTTTTGGCATGCCCCATCAATTTCTCTGCAACTTGAACTGCCAGTGAAAAGGGTTGGTTGGCTAAAAGATAGACGACACCAAATCCGATAGTCAGTTTGGGTGGCAAGTCGCAATTTAATGCTCGAAGTCGGGTTGCACTTTCGCGCTCAAAAGCACTGGCAAATGCCTGAATATAGTGCAAGGCAAGATCAGAACGGACGATGACGATGACATCGTCGCCGCCTAAAAGAATGGGTCGAGCCGCTAGTGGTTCTCCGGGTTTGCGATAGGGGATGAGTGCGATTTTAACGGCTTCCTGCGCGGCCTGGATGGTGCTACATTCCACCGCATTGGAAAAATCCTTGTAAAGTTCCTGAAATCGATCAGGAGTTGATTCGACCAATCCCTTGAGTTGTCGCAGTATTTGTCCCATACCATTACCATCCGCGTGAATCATGGCCACGCTTCGATTCTCGCCGACAAAAGGAAAAATTTGGTTGAAAGGTTTGGAATCCCTCTGAGAATTTTGTAGATCTGGTTCGTTTGGTTCGAAACTGGTGGGCCAGTCTCGCCAGTTAATGCCGGGTGGAGAAAATCGATCGATAAATCCGGCTGTTGACAGATCGGAAAAAATTCTTTTTCTTACTGTTGCACTGTCTATTGCGCCTTCATGAGAATGGTTTTTCGTTGCTGCCATGCCGGTGCGTGGGGTGCGAAGGGTAATGGGAGAACCGAGAGGGAGAAAAGCACGTGGGTGACTACTCGAGGATTGCATATTTCTTCGGGCTGTATCAAAGGCCTCGAGCATGGTTTTTCCTGAACCTTTCCCCATATCAAAAGATAACCCCGGTGCCCAGTGTTGTACTGCCAAGGACCACAGTGCAGAAAATCTGGCCAACACAATGGCATCCCTGCTGAAAGCATAGAATGCTCCCCCGGCGCGGCGCGAAAACTCAATACTGTCTTTCGCTGCTACGACAGAAAGAACATTGTCCAATAGGTTTTCTTCGGGAATTTTTTCATTGGTCAGAAGATCGATCAACTCGCTGGCCCCGATGGTATCGCGCAGACGGTCTCCCAGAAAGATATATTTCTGGATGGATTTGACTTCGAACAAGAAAGAATGAAATGTGTTCATCAGCAGTACCGTCTGTGGGTTATTAGATTTTGAAAGTGTGCAATGTCGATCATGTCTTTTCGAGCAATTCCATGAAGCAAGTGTTCAACGCCTGTGTCATGTCGTCAGGATCGAGCATCAATCGCCTGATTTCTTTCAATTTGGGCGGGGTACCATGGGCCAGGGCATTGCGTAGGTTTTTGAGAATGTTGTAGTGGTGGATTTTTCCTTGCGGAAATTGGTCCAGTTTGAGTTCGGATTTCAGCAATTTCAGAGCTTGGTCCCGTCCCCCATTAAAGTCGTTGGGGTTCAAACCCCGGACTGTGCATTCTCGGGTGACGAAGGCTTCCCATCCAAACACGGTTGCACGGACGAAATCTTTTCTTTCAAGGTAGGTCAGTGCAAGGGTCTTTTGGTGAGTGAAGAGGGTCCCCGTTCGTGCCCAAGCCAAACGTTTCAGCAAATTATCTTTGAAAAGTATTCCCGGGCCTTGAAGATGATCAAGCAGGGGTAACACTGTACCTAATTTGCGGGCGGCATCACTCAGATTGAAGGTGCGTTCATGGAATGCGGCGTCTTCAAGACAGCGCGCCTTATCTGCAGGGATCCCTGCGGTTTGCAACAGGGGAGAGAAGACACCATAGTCTCCGCTCTGGTCAAAACGGTTGAGGGCATTGATCCATCGTTCCACGGTCAGTAGTCCATCCAGTTGAACCACAGGAGTGATGCCACCGACCGTCATGTCCAAGGCACCATAATAAAGCCCTGTCACATCAACGTTGGCAACTCTTTCAATGAAGAACGCAGACAATAGTCCCAAGGCGGCGAGGTGACGAAAACCATGGGTGAGGTCCAGTATGACTTCGCTTTTAGGGACCACCTCCCCAATGGTTTGCAGGATGGCTATCTGTTCGGAGGTATCGCGTCCAAAGGGAATGATGCGCAGAACGACCGTATACCCTAGAAGGCTTTCGACGATGGGTTGAGCCAGTGCCAGAAGAGCGTCGGTAACTTGACCCTCCTGAGCGGCTACCATGAACTTTTCCCAGAGGTCCTCGTTTTCGGGAGAGAGATGACCGATCAGCATGTCCCACATGCTGCCGGAAGTGCCCAGAATGACCATGCGCTCGGGCTGGAATTTCTGGGCAAGAGCCAGACCGAAGAAGGGCGTTTCGAACTCTGATCCATCCGTAAAACGATAACGGGCGCATCGATATCCTGTGCGCGGATCTACGGTATTCCTGCCCAAAAAACTTACCAAAGTTGTGTTCATTTCCCTCCCGATCTTTATCAACACAATAAGGTTTTCTGTGAACTTGAACCATTTGACTGACGAGGTGCTGATCGTGACAGATTGAAGGGAGGAAATCAATAGAGAGTTTCGAGCATCAGAAAAGTATCTTGGCAGAAGAAAATTGTCCTGCATAAATCAACATTGATTCATAAGAAAGCAAGTCAATATAGCCAGTAAAGATCGTGACTGGAGAGGACCGATGACCCTCGACATGCAACTTTGCAAAGTCTGGGGTGGCCTGCATGCTTTGCTAGGATTAAGTCATTGTGTTGCAGTTATTTTTGATAAGGAGACTGAAATGGGAATGTTCTCATTGAGTAATGGGTTTTTTTCATGTTTCGAAGACAGTACTTGATATTTCCGATTTTAAAAATATATCGTATGATACTATGCCCACGTTTTGATTTTTATCGAAACGTATTGGTGACCAAAACAAAATAATTACAATCTGCTTTTTTACAAGGGTTAAAAAATGAATAAAATATTTTCTCAAGGGGTTGTTGGCAGTATGGTGGTTCTCTGTGTTGCTCTGGCAGGATGTGCAAGCACGGGAAATGAGAGCATTCGCGCGGAATCCTCATCAACGATCAAGGATAAAATCGTAGAAGGGAAAACGACACAAGCCCAAGTTCAGTCGTTGTTTGGGGCACCTACCGTGACGTCGTTTACAGATAGTGGTCTGGAAGTTTGGACCTATGATTTCACCAAAATGTCGGCGGATGCCATCAGTTATGTGCCTGTAGTAAATTGGTTCGGAGCCAGTTCCAGCGGTACGAAGAAATCTCTGGTAGTTCTCTTTGACAAACAGAATGTTGTTCAGCGGTATTCCTTGAAAGAAGCCGAAGTCAGCCAAAAGACGGGACTATTCAATAGATGATTGATGATGATTTCACGGGAAAGAGTAACTTTGTGCGTGATATAGTCATGGCATACTTCAAAAGGTACGCATCCTTGTGATTCTAGGTGGTTGGGGCCCTAATGAGCGGCAGTACATCCATTGGGTCCCCCCTGTCCGATTTCTTGGTTTATTGGAGGAATGGACATCATCTTGAACTGGAGTGGAGATGAAATCAAATTACGACCCTAAAACAGCGAGACTGATTGTCGCTATTCTGCTGACCGTGGTTTTTTCAAATCTGGTGGCTGAGGGGAGTAAGGATCTTTTATATGGGGTGCTCAAGATCAGTCCCGATGGGATATGGGCCAATGTGGTCATAATCTGTATCAGTCTTCTTGGGTTTGGCATGGTTTCCTTGTGGATCAAGAAGTTGACGGAGGAATATCTGTCTGTCAGGCATTTGAAAAACCGCACGGGCGTCAAATCCCATCAAGCCGTGATCATGATGGCTTCAACGCCATCGGGCTACAATGTAGACTCATCGGAAGGGAAGGTCACCATTCAAACGAGCAAGTCGAATGTGTCGTTGTCCGAGGATATTGCCGAGGATATTGACCAATTGGATAGGTTGAATCTGCAGCAGTTCTTACGCGCCTTGAAACCCCATCTGGGTGCATTGAAATACCTGTTCCTATTGAGCTCTGGGGGAAAGAATGGTTCTTATGAGTATCTGACAGCGTTCGAGATGGTTGTTCGCCATTATGTTGGCGATTCTGTACAAGTATTTCATCAAGGGAGTGAACATCTTTCTTTTGATGATCTCGAAGGGGTATACCAGGAATTCAAGTCATGTATCGATTTTCTTAGTAAAGAGAAAAAAGTCTCTCATGGCGAAATCATGATTGATGTGACTGGGGGCACAAAAACCGCCAGTATAGCTGCGGCCTTGGCGACATTGGAGCATGAGGATATCGAACTTCAGTATGTGCAAACTACTTCACCCTATGGTGTGGTTTCCTATAACGTGATCAGCAAGTCGCAAGGGAAAGTGACGGGGTGAGATCAAAACCAGGTTTTGAGAACGATGGAAGAAACCCCGGCCAGAAGAAATCCCAACATCCACTGAAAAATCTGAAGTCGGGCATCAAAAATTTTTAGTCGGGCATCAATGTGTGTTTCCAGGCTTTTCAGGTCATCACGTGAGGCTAATTCACGGATATTGAGGTCCAGGGCTTCAAACAGTGCATGGGCTTCGGCTTCAGCCTGGCGCGTTGTAACCCCGGCATCCTTGAGACGGTTGGCGAATTTCAGTGTGTCGAAGGATAGGGTGGTCATGGATCGACTCCCAGAAGGAATGTGATTTACCAATCGTTGAAGTATAGCACTCTGATCTTGAAGGGACTCGCAGGAAAGAAGAACGCATTGAGCCTGTTGTGTTCTTCTATCCTGGTTCGGTAAATGACCTACGGGGTTGCCAATTCCACTCTGCGATGGTTTTGAGTACTGCCATGATTTTTTCTTTTGAGATCAATCAATGAACGACAATCAGAACAAAGAAGATAGAGAAATGAAGCGTATTCTGCTCTGTGCCATTGGCATGTCCCCACAAATTGTCACCGAGACGATTTATGCGCTGGCGGTACACCCCAATGAGGGACGTAACCCTTGGATACCCACTGAGATTCACCTGATTACGACCGGAAAAGGAGCCCACCATGCCCGTCTCAATCTTCTGTCGGGCAAACCCGGCTGGTTTCACCAGTTGTGTCAGGATTATCGGTTGCCTTCCATAGAATTTCCTCCAGAGAATATCCATATCCTGGAAAATCCAGATGGTACTGAGTTGGAAGATATTCGTACGGTGCAAGACAACGAATCAGCCGCAGATCAAACGGCTCGATTGGTGTCGTATTTTACTCGAAATCCTCAGGTTGAGTTGCATGTATCCTTGGCTGGGGGAAGAAAAACCATGGGGTATTATCTGGGTTATGCACTATCGCTTTTTGGTCGTAGCCAAGATCGTTTATCCCATGTTCTGGTCAACGAACCCTACGAAGCCCACCCCGATTTTTACTACCCGACTCCCTATGAACACGTGATTCATACCCGTGATCCAAAATCGCCCGAAGCCAGAGATTGTCAGGACGCAGTGGTGGCGCTGGCAGAAATTCCTTTTGTACGGTTGCGGGATGGATTGCCCGAACGACTATTGGATGGCCGTGCCGGTTTCATGGAAGCGGTACTCATGGCCAATCGGATGAGCCGTGAGGTGTGCATGCGCTTTTCTGTGGCAGCCAAACAGGTTTGGGTGAACGACGTTCTTCTTCCTTTGAAAGAACGGGACTTTGCTCTGTACTTGTGGTTTGCCCACGCCAAATACGCTGGTACACCAGAGATCGACTGGCTGATTCCTGAAGGTTCTTTGGGGTGGCGCGAAGGTTATTTGCGTATTTTGCGTGAGCTGGGACCTTCGTTACGCAGGGAATATGTCGCGGTGGAAGAGGCGCTAGAAAAATCTTATAACGATTTCGAGGAAGAGACAGCGCACTACCTGAGTCCCTTGCTTTCTCGTCTCAACAAGAGGATTCGCAAGGAGTTGGGCGAATCCTTGGCGCAGCGTTGCATGATTCAATCCCGCTGGGAGGAAGCATGGCACAAGGGGAAAAAAAGGCGGCAGATCTATTATTTTCTGCCTCATGATCTGAGTGTCGAGATCCATTGAATTTGAGCGCATTCGTTGGAATAAGAAAGGTGAGAGCAGAGTGTTTGCTTGATCCGGTGCTTTGGGGGTATAGTGAAGCCATGGACAAGTATTTCGCGGCGTTGGAGAGTAAGGTCGATCGGGTGGTGGACCAGTGTGATCGGTTGCGATCCGAGAACCAGCGTCTGCGTCAGGAGTTGATCGAACGTACCGAGGAGTTGCGTGCCATGTCTGCAAAGATGGAGGAGGCGCGATACCGGTTGCAGAAATTGATGGATCAGACGACGGAGGTGGCATGAACCGTCCTGTAGCCAAAGTTTTGGAAATCGTTATTTACGACCGCACCTATCGGGTCGCGTGTGAGGAGGGCCAACACCCCTTGTTGCAAGAGGCTGCGCTGGAACTGGATCGACGCATGCGTGAGGCGCGCAGTCATGCTGAGGTGGGGCCGGAACGTGCCGCCGTGATGGTGGCCTTGAATGCGGTATACGAGATGATGGAACAAAAAGTTGCCAGCAGTTGGGATGTGGGTGAAGTGAAGCATCGTATCAAGGCGGTTGAAGATCAGTTGGATCGGTGTTTTTTTGAGCAGATTAATTTGTTTTGAGTTTTCCCCTGGGGTGCTCGCGATGGTTCCGATTTTTTGAACCGATAAGCATCCAAGCCTGGTGATTGGCCCGAAGGAGACTGTTGTGCGCTGGATTTATCTCCGGTACCTGAAGTTTCCGGCAAATTGCCCTCTTTATTGAGTAGGGTTCAGGATGACGGCCAGACGGCATCACCGGGGGAACCATCTTTCTCATTCGATCATTTTCGTGACATTGGTTGGGGTAGAGACGGGTGGAGAGGGCGTTCAGCGCAGATCCTGCGCCGTGGTATAAGACACAACCGTATTGCGTCCCTGGGCCTTGGCTCGATACATGGCGAAGTCGGCCTGACGAATCAGATTCTCTGCGTCGATGGCATGGGTTTGGCAGAATGTCATGCCGATGCTGGCGGAAAGCGTCAAAGGCGAAACGGATTCCAATATAAAGGGGTCATTCAGGGTTTCGCGGATCTTTTCTCCTATCCCCAGAGCAGACAGCGGGTTTTCCACCCCCATGAGCAGGACGATGAACTCATCTCCTCCCAAACGGGCAATGGTGTCCGATTCTCGGACACAGGATTGCAGTCGGGTGGCCGTTTCCCGAAGGACCAGATCGCCGACATGGTGACCGAAATTGTCGTTGATGGGTTTGAAATGGTCAAGGTCCACAAAAAGCAGGGCAATTCCCGGACTTTCTCGGTTGAGGGAACGAATGGCCTGACTGAGGCGATCCATGAGCAAAAGTCGATTGGGCAATCCGGTCAAAGGGTCGGAGTAGGCGGTGAAGCGTAGATTCTGCAAGGCCGCATCCACCTGCGTCAAATCCCGCACAATGGCGATAAAGATCCAATCTCCAGGACTTTGTTCGACGGAGGTGAGAACCAGCGTGATGGGGAAGACTTCCCCATTTTTTCGTTTGCCCACCAACTCCCGGTTCTGGGAGGACGGAATGATTCCACCCCAGTCCAGAAAATGGCGAATATGCTGGTCATGATGGGTGCAATGGGGCTCAGGCATCAACAGGGTCACATTCTGGCCCAGGGCTTCAGCGCGGGTATATCCAAAAGTCAGCGTGGCCGCGCGATTGAACGAGGTGATCAGGCCATCGGTCGAGGCCATGATGACCGAGTCGAAAAGGTGATCCAGAACATGATCGAGTACCTTCTCCGCGTGGATCATCGGAGAACTTGACTTGTTGGTCTGGGGGTTCTTGTCGGTAGGGTTGCCGTGCGTCATATCACCTCCATCATGGGATATCAGACGATGACCGGTCCTTTGGGGCGGGGACTTTCATACACGCACATCCTGTGTGCAGTTTCATTTTGTGCCAAATCTTGGTTTCGTACAATCCGTAAAGTCGATTACGGCACTGTCAGAAGAAACGCACTGGAATGAAAGGGGGGGGATTAGGAGTTATTGGGCGGGGTTTCGGAGACTTCTGAACATTCCATTTCCTTGGAGGAAGAGAAAAATTGCGTCTATCGGGCCTGGATCATCACTACAGGCGTCATGTGTCGAAACTGTTCTAAACCTCCCCATGGCTAAAGCGAGGGGATTCTCGCGGAGGTGGGTTGAGCATGTGCGGGAAGAGAGGGGCCATAGTAGGCGCGGATGAAGTACAGGGGACGTTGTTTGCTTTCTTCGTACAGACGTCCGAGGTATTCTCCGATGATGCCCAAGGCCATCAACTGAACCCCGGCAAAAAACAGGATGGCCACCATCAGAGAAGGGTAGCCCTTGACGGAATTGCCATAAATCAGGGTATCGAGAATAACTTTGAGCGCGTACAGGAAGGTCAGGGAAGAGACTGCGAATCCCAGGTAGGAGGCCATGCGCAGGGGTACATGACTGAAGGAGGTGATGCCCTCGAGGGCAAAATTCCACAAACGCCAGAAATTGAATTTGCTGACGCCGGCCAACCGTTCCGGGCGCTCGTAACTGACGGACGTGACTTTGAAACCGACCCAGGCAAAGAGACCTTTCATAAAACGGCGGCGCTCGGGAAATTGGCGCAAAGCTTCCAGAATGGCGCGGTTCATGAGACGAAAATCTCCGGCATTTTCCGGGATAGGAACTTCACTCAGACGGTTGATGAGGGTGTAGAACCAATGGGCGGTGTGGCGTTTCAGCCAACTGTCGGTTTGTCGGCTGGAACGAGTCGCCAATACCATGTCATATCCGGCCCGCCATTGGTCAACCATAGCGGGGAGTAGTTCGGGGGGGTCCTGCAAATCGGCATCCATGGGGATGGCAGCATCGCCACGAGCTTCGAGGAGACCGGCGGTCAACGCGGCTTCCTTTCCGAAATTCCGGGACAGATCGAGAATGACCACCCTGGTATCCCGAGCGCGCAGGGCCAGTAATTGATTCAGGGTGTCATCGGTACTGCCGTCATTGATACAGACCAGTTCCCAGGAAAGTCCCATGGGCTCCAGGACATGACAGAGACGGTCGAAAAAAACCGTCAGATTCTGAGCCTCGTTGTGCATGGGTACCACCACAGAAAGAATCGGGGGTGTGGAGGTGGAAAGGTTTGACGTAGAATTCATGTTTTCAATTATACTGCGCTCCGAGACCGTTCATGTTCCTGGCAACCGAAAAGTTTAAGCGTATTTTGTTGTTTGCGGCAGCGGGAACCGTGGGGTTCGGTGTCGATGCGTTGACTGTGCAGGCCACCCATACATACTGCGGGTTGGTGGGCGCACAAGTTTTTGGGTTTCTTCTGGCGGTGACGGTGACCTGGGGGTTGAATCGGCGCTATGCCTTCGCAGGGCGAGGGAGCAAACGCTGGCTGGGGGAGTGGGCGCGCTACTTGATGGCCAATGGGTGGGGTGCGCTACTCAACAATGGCACCTATCTTCTGGCGATCTGGTTGAGTTCATGGTTGGCAGGTCATCCTGTTGTTGCGGTGGCGTTGGGTTCGCTGGCAGGGATGGGGGCGAACTATCTTGCGGCACAGCGATGGATATTTATTCATGCACCAACTACAAAAAAGCATTGACAACACTACGTCTCCTTGCCCATAATCACGGGTTCGTTTAGGAGGGGTTCCCGAGCGGTCAAAGGGATCA
>VFSW01005374.1_pt1 | contig 18940 bp, 19 predicted proteins | sample 5358111 | NCBI WGS metagenome assembly VFSW01 (sample SAMN11554181, study PRJNA540505) | mine drainage metagenome | isolation source: sediment from site ElyBrook_90M | place: USA: Ely Copper Mine, Vershire, VT | collected 2017 | reverse complement strand
TGATCTTAGATCTTTTGGTGGAATGATTTTGATTTTATGATTCGGATTCTAGGCATGACCTAAACTCATACGATTATTTTTTAATATCCTTTTGCAAATATGGCATCTGTTTTACTTGGTTTTTTGCAAACTATGCATGGTGCATCTGATCTTTTTTCATCAAATGGTATAACTCGAATGTCTGCTCCAGTGGACTCTTTGATCAATTCTTCACATTTTTGTTCTCCACACCATGGCGAATAGAGAAACATTCCATTCTCTATCTCTTTTTTGAACTGCACCAAATCAGTTATATTTTGTGTCCTTTCGTTGAGAAACTTCCTTGCTTTCTCAAAGAGGCTCTCCTGAATCTCATCTAGTATCTTAATAATTTTATCTTCTGAATTGTCAAAAGAAAGATCAGATTTCTTTAGACTGTCGCGTCGTGCTAGAACCATTTTGTTTTTTGGTAGATCCTTTGGGCCAATCTCAATTCTTAGAGGGACTCCCTTCATCTCCCAATCGTTGAATTTGTAGCCGGGAGTAAACTCATCTCTAGAATCCATGTGAGTTCTCAAACCTTTCTTCATGAGAGTCTCCTTGAATTCACTAGCTTTTTTCAAGACAATATCTTTGTCAGATTGAGAAGAGTAGATGGGAACTATAACTACTTGTATGGGCGCTACGCGAGGCGGCAAGATCAGCCCTTTGTCATCACCATGTACCATTATCAAAGCACCGATGAGTCTCCAAGAAATGCCCCATGATGTCTGCCACGCAAAAGTTTCTATATTTTGTTTGTCCAGAAACTTTACATCAAATGGCTTTGAAAAGTTTTGGCCTAGAAAATGCGAAGTACCCATTTGTAATGCCTTTCCATCTGGCATGATTGATTCCATGGTGGTTGTATAGACGGCACCAACAAATTTCTCCTTCTCGCTCTTTTTTCCTAATATGACTGGAATAGCTAGTTCGTCTTCTACAGTTCTTCTGTATATGTCAAGTATGATTGCCACTTCTTCCTCTGCCTCTTCTTTTGTAGCATGTACAGTATGTCCTTCTTGCCATAGGAATTCCGATGTTCTCAGAAAAGGCTTTGTTGACTTGATCTCTGCTCTCAATGCGGAATTCCAAAAATTAATCTTAAGAGGCAGATCTCTCCAACTCTTTATCCATTTTGAATACATGGAATACGCAAGAGTCTCAGAGGTAGGCCTAAGTGCCAATCTATCTCCAATCTCAGTATCGCCAGAATGCGTGACCCAAAAGACTTCAGGTGTAAAACCTGCAAAATGTGTTGCCTCCTTGCTTAATAGTGACTCGGGAATGAGGACTGGAAGAAATCCATTTTCATGACCAGTTGCCTTTAGTTTTTGATCAACTGATGATTTGAGATACTCCCATATTGAATAACCATATGGTCTTAGTACTATCAATCCCTTAACTGGAGCATAGTCTGTAAGTTGTGCTTTTATCACTACCTGTGTATACCATTCGCTAAAATCTTCATTCTTTTTGACCGTGATTCCAATCTCTTTACTCAATTTACATCATATCATAGTTTGTTCTAATGAGCCTTTGTTCTTCTACAAAGGGTCGCCTTTACAAAGGACTTTTCCAGTTATTCGGCTCTGAAAATTAGGACATACAAAACATTGGATAAACGGTATCTCTTTTTTAAAAACGGGACAGTCTACAGCTTCCTCTTTCATTTTTTTCAGCATTTTAGGGCTGACTCCCTTCAACTTTAATTTTCCTTTATCATCCATCATTCCTGATTCTTTCAGATCTTCTTTTGTTTTGTCTGATAACTTGTTTGATGTTGAAGCTGCCTTGATTGTAACTTCGTATTTGTGTGGAAGCTCACTCATGATACTCATCTTGGATATCTTGAATATATTGCTAGTGGTAGGAAAACACAGTCTCGCTTAAGATTAATATAATCTCCATCATTTCACAAAGCAGAAACTGATGTTAGCAATCTTCGATGTTGAAGGCGTATTACTTGATGCGGAATTCCTTCCAATTTTGGCAGAAAAAATCAACAAACAAGATGAGATCTGGGAAATTACAAGAAAAGGAATTGAAGGAATAATCAACTGGGAGGAAGGGTTAAAGAAAAGAATAGATCTTCTCAAAGGGATAAACTACGAAACTTGTACAGAGGTTGCCAATTCACTTAGGATTATGACAGGTGCACGAGAGGCATGTTATGCTCTCAAGGCAGCCGGCTGGAAATTGATGGCAGTGTCTGGAGGATTCACTATAATGACTGATAGGTTGCGAGAAGAACTGGGACTGGATTATGTCTTCTCAAACGATCTAATTTTCAAAAATGGTAAACTTGATGGTGTGGTAATAAATGTAGATTCTGATAAAGCTAAATCATCTATACTAAAGATACGGGAATGGAAAGAAAAAAAGGAGGATATAGTAGTTGTTGTTGACGGTGCAAATGATGTGAAGTTGTTTGATATATGTGGACTAGGTGTGGCGTTTAGAGCACAAGATGTTGTAAAAGACTTGGCTACTGTAACCTTGGAAGAGAAAGATCTCTCAAAACTAATCGATATAATCAATACTCATTATGGGCTAAAGATACAGTTACAAACTGTTGCCTGAACAGAATATGATTTTAAGCAGTAGAGCAGAAGATTACTAGGATGGCATTAGAGATTATTCCAGTGCATCTTGAAAATGAAATCAAACCAGGTGATGATCTGATTGAATTGATGATTAGGTTAAAATCTGGCCCAAGTATACACGATGGAGACATTCTTGTTTTTACACAAAAAATTATCTCAAAACAAGAAGGACGAGTTGTGAATCTTTCAAATATTAAACCTACTCTTCTTGCCATTGGTATATCTAGTGAGTACAAAAAAGATCCACGAATTATGCAATTGATACTTGATCAATCAAAACGCATAGTCCGAATGCATGATGGTATAATAATTTCAGAAACAATTCATGGTTTTATCTGTGCAAATGCAGGTGTGGATGAAAGTAATGTGGAAGAGGGTTATGCGGTTTTATTGCCAAATGATGCTGATGCGTCAGCTGAGGCATTACGTAGACAAATAAAGGAAAAGACTGGAAAAAACACAGCTGTTGTTATATCCGATACGTTTGGGCGCCCATTTAGGCAGGGACAAACTAATGTAGCCGTGGGGATCTCTGGAATTGTCGCCGTATTGGATTATGCTGGAAAAAAAGATGTCTTTGGAAGGACTCTTCGCGTGACTTCTATTGCGGTAGTAGATGAAATATGTTCCGCCACTGAACTTGTTATGGGTAAATCACTTCACGTGCCTATATCTATAGTGAGAAATTATAGTTTTAATAATGCAAAAAACACAATGAATGATCTTATTAGACCGCATTCAGAAGACCTATTTAGGTAAGCAAAAATTTTTGAAAACAAAGATTATATTCATAGGTTGAGAGAAGCGATAAACATTGGATGATCTACGGGCAGAATTACACTGTCACAATGAGTTTTCAAATTTTCAACTTGGTTTGAAAGAAACACCATATGATTGTGGTGTAACAGTCCAAGAACAACTGGAACAAGCATACAAAGCAGGACTAAATGCGCTCTTTATTACGAATCATAATACATTGGATGGATACAACCAGCTTTTAGATTACAAAGAAAACCATGAAAAATTCAAAAACATCCAAGTCTATCCAGGCGAAGAAATTACAACCGATCGGGGAATACATGTGTTAGCATATGGATTAACTAAGACGATAGTGTCAGATCAAAGTTTTGAGGAAATACTTGATGCAATAAAATCCCAGGATGCTGTTTCTTGTGCACCTCATCCTTTTGCACTAAATAACGGGCTTCGAGAAAAGTCCATACACTGTGATCTGATTGAAGTATTTAACAGCAATAATGTTGATAGATACTCAAATCTACGGGCTTCTTATTTTGCAAAAGCAAACAATATGATCGAAGTAGCAGGAAGTGATTCTCATGTTGTTTCCACACTGGGCAGGTGTGTTGATGTTATTCAGGCTGAAAATACTCTTGATGATGTGTTACGCGCAATGAGAAAAGGGAAAATCACAATTGGTGATACTGGTTATATAACTAGCAAAGAAATGATAGAGCACGCAAAATACAAAATTGCTAACTCAAAAGATGATATTATGATGTATTTCCAAGAAAATCACCCTCATCTAACTGGTGTTTGCAGTTTTCTAATAGATGTGTTTGAATCAAACCCTAACAGTATGGTTTGGAGAGCGGTATACCAAATAGCAGTGCGTCTTATTACAAAACTATCAAATAAAATTAATTTCAAAAATCAAGATTATAACATATTATATGAGCGTAATCTCAGAGCAATATTGCCAATGATTCTGACTTGAGTAATTTTTCTTGCATACATGAGGTTCTGCTAACTTGTCGAGACCTAAAAAACATCTCAATTGTGGTCAAGTACCCCTAGATCACAATATGGAAAAGTGGGGTTTGAGGCGATTTTAATGAATCAGATATTTGTAAATATTATTTATGTAATCAGTGGATTAGGGGTATTTTTCAGTGGTTACTACGCGGGAAAAACTGATATGTTTAAAATGGCGTTCACTTCAAAAACTTCGTAATAATCAATACACCTACAACGATAAAAATTAGTCCGGCAATACTAAACAACCAGACAAGAGGTGTAAATTGGGAACCAAGTAATGATACAATGTAAGCAATTACACCAAAAAAAATTCCGATGAAAACGTAACGTTCCCATTTTGCTCTTGCCATGTGATCGATCTGATCGAGTACAACTGGTTAATATTGTTTGTTAGATATTTGATCGCTTTGATTATGACGGTTTTACTTCTATTTTTTTTCCTTCTATCACAAAAGTAATTTTGTCAGGCTTTCCCATTTTTTCAAGAATTGGCTTTGGTATCTTAACTTGTGATCCTTTCGCTTCATCATAATGGACATTGACAGTAAATTCTTTAGCCTCTTTACTCCATTTTGGCATATACATATCATCTCAATCACTGGAATTTAAACCGAACGGATAAACAAAAACTATATATTATATCCGCTCGGATATATTGTATGAATGCGAGATTACAGAAAGCAAAACAAATGATGGAAACAGGCTATGTCTCACAGTTTGAGCAAGACAAGTTCAAAGTAAGATCACAGACAAATCCAGAAAAATTCTATATTGTAACAAGAACAGGAAATGGTCTTGTCTGCGAATGCAAGGATCATGAGGTAAGAAAGGCAGACTGTAAGCACATCAAAGTAGTTCTGGAAATAATTATGAAGAACAAATGCTATCAGAATAACACCTTTAGAATCATGGAAAGGGCAAAACTCAGTCTTTGCAAGTTTTGCGATTCCGGAAGAATAACAAAAAAGGGAAAGAGAAAGACAAACAAAGGAACAATCCAGATATTCAAATGCCTAGATTGTAAAAAGAGATTCTCAGATACAATAGGCTTTGAGAGAGCAAGATACAATGAAAATATCATAACAGGTGCGTTACAGATGTACTTTTCTGGCATGTCAACAAGGGATATTGCAAGACATTACGAAATGCTTGGAATCGAAGTTTCTGACGTTGCAATTTACAAATGGATTTGTAAATATTCCAGAATGACATCTGAATACCTTAACCAGATAGTTCCAAGGGTAGGAAATTGGACAAGGGCAGATGAGGTATGGGTCAGGGTTGCAGGAAAGCAAAAATATCTGTTTGCATCAATGGACGATGATACAAGATATTGGCTTGCATCAGACCTTGCAGAAACAAAATTCCAGCATAATGCAGACAAGTTGTTACAACTGACAAAAGACATGATTGGCAAGAATCCCAAACAATTCATAACAGATGGATTGCCAGCATACAAGAAAGCATCTAAGAGAATATTTGGTAAAAAGACTCAGCATACAAGGCATATTCATATTCAAAAAGACATGAACAATAACAAGATGGAAAGACTAAATGGAGAAATCAGAGACAGGGAAAAAGTATTCAGGGGATTAAAAAAAGACGATACACCAATCTTTGAAGGAATGAAGGCATATTACAATTTTACAAAGAAACATGGTGCGTTAAAGGGCAAGACTCCTTCCGAGTCAGCGTTGATAGAGATAGACGGTAAGAACAAATGGAAAACCATAATCCAGAACGCAAGCCTTTACAAGCAGAATCACACCTAATTTTTTTAACCTTCTTGGGTCACGTTAAGTTAGCAGAACCATACATGAATAGCTTTTAATATCACTTTACTAGCTTTTTGTTTACAGGCGAATAGATATTTCAGAACTATCTCCAACCAAAACAATCGATGTTCGAGGAATGTTCTGCCCGGAACCTGTCTTTAGAACAAAGATCGAGATGGAAAAAATGGTCGTAGGCAATATTCTAAAAATCATTGCAGATGATCCTGCATCTGAAGAGGACATATCTAGATGGGTAAACAGAAATGGGCATCAATTGCTTGGCATCAACAAATCTGATAAAGATCTTGAATTTACAATTAAGAAGGTGAAGTAGATTTTGGCTACCAAGGCAATAAATGACGCAGAGGCGGTTTTGAAAAAAATTGGTAATACGCCTACCGTAAAACTAAACTCTATTTCAAACAGTCAGGTAGAGTTTTACGCAAAATTAGAATCTCACAATCCATTTGGTTCTGTAAAAGACAGAGCGGCATTTTGGATGGTGAAAACGGCAGAAGAAAAGGGTCTCATAAAAAGGGGACACAGTGTGATAATTGAACCAACCTCTGGAAATACTGGGATTGCTCTTGCAGGAATTGCAAAACTTCTTGGATATAAAGTAGAAATCGTGATACCTGAAAAGGCAAGCGATGAAACGAAGAAGATAATTGAATCTTTGGGGGCCATCATATATCAAACAAGCGATGACCTGTGCCCAAAAGTTGGGGCTGGCACAGATCAGAGTATCGCTCTGGCAAAATCTATCGCGTCATCAAGACCTGACAAGTATTATTTCCCTAACCAATATTCAAATGAAGCAAATTTCATGGGTCATTATAAGGGTACAGGTCCTGAGATTTGGGATCAGACAAAAGGAAAAATAACTCATTTCTTTTCAGGCGTTGGAACTGGCGGAACTATAACTGGAATAGGCGCGTATTTGAAAGAGAAAGATCAGAACATAAAAATTATTGCAGTACAGCCACAACAAAATCACTTGATTCAAGGTCTGAGAAATTTTGAGGAATCTGCAAAACCTGATCTCTTTTTAAAACGTGAGCAGGCAGTTGATGATTGGATTACGATTACAAACGATGAAGCGTTTGCTGCAGTAAAAGAGATATTTGAAAAAGAAAGAATGCTAGTTAGCCCATCATCTGCTGCGGTATATGCTGCAATGAAAAAATATGGTATTGAAAAGGGTCACGTGATGGGAATATTCGCTGATGACGGTAGGAAGTTCAAGAGTCTTTACACTCAGCAGAAAATATTTACTGACCAAGAATTTGATAAGGCATTACAAGAGGCAAAACATCTCTCCCCGACTCAGTTTTCCTAACTATTTTCTTCTGTTTTCTGACAGATACTTGTCGACATCTATTGCAGCCATACAGCCAAATCCTGCCGCAGTAACCGCCTGTCTATATCTGTGATCATGTACATCGCCCGCAGCAAAGATTCCATCTGTGCTAGTATGTGTGTGGTTTTTGAGTACAATGTAGTTCTGTTCGTCTAACTCGATTTGACCTTTGAACAGATTGGTATTTGGCTCATGACCTATTGCAACAAATAAACCGCCAACATCCATTATGTTTTGTTGGTTGGTCGTTACATTCCTTATCATAATTTGGTTTACTTTTTGGTTTCCTTTGATTTCTTCTATTACTGAATTCCAATGGAATTTGATCTTGTTATTTTCAAATGCTCTATCCTGCATTATTTTACTTGCTCTAAGCGTATCTTTTCTATGTATGATATGAACATTTTTGGCAAATTTGGTAAGGAATATGGCTTCTTCTATGGCAGAATCTCCGCCGCCTACCACCCCTATTTCCTGATTCTTGAAAAATGGACCGTCACAAGTAGCACAATATGATACTCCCTTGGCGCTAAATTCTTGCTCTCCTTTTGCGCCTAGTTTTCTAGGGCTTGCACCAGTTGCAATTATGACCGCGTCTGCCTCATATTCTTCTGTATATGTTAATACCTTGAATGGTTTTCTCCTAAAATCTACGTTTACTACCTCATCATCAATTATTGTAGCGCCCATCCTCTCAGTCTGTTTTCTCATTATAGTCATCAACTCGGGACCTAGAATACCATCTGAAAAACCCGGATAATTTTCAACTTCTGTGGTAAGCATTAATTGTCCGCCTGGTAACATTCCTGAGATCACCAAGGTATCACGTTTGGCTCTTGACGTGTAAATGGCAGCAGTATATCCAGAAGGACCAGCTCCAATTATTATTACATCGAATTTTTTCTTTGCTTCTGGTTTGCTGCTCTCTGCTCTAATTTCTGCTTGCACAAATAAAATTCATTTATAATTCATATTTAAATTATGCACTGGTTTTTAGAGATTATCAAGTATGTTTTGATGCTGATCACATAACTTTCCAATTTCTATTTGTGCATACAAAAGCTCTTCCTGCCAGTGTGCGTTGTACAACATGCATTTCCTTGACTTGCAAAAAGGAAACCCTGTAAGATAGTAAAACATGGCTTGTAATACATATCCTCTAGTAACCAAATGCAACCTCTCGTCATGATATTCTAGAAATCTTCCCTTGAATTCTTGTTTAATTGCATCTAGATTCAGGCCATGTAAAATTTTTTTGTATAGGTGTAGATAATAATCACGCGGTTTTGCTGGTGCTTCAATCATACCTGTCGTGGAAATGATGGATGGATTAGAACATATGACAACTCTACCATGATATCTATAATCGTTATAATCATAACTACAAGTCAATCTTGTTGTAAATATGAGATGAAATTTATCTACGGATGATTCTGAATCTGGTATGATATCTCTGAAAATATTTTGAAGCTCAAAACCATCGTACAAAATAATGCTGTCTGATGTCGGTACTGTTGTCTCTGATTGTTTTTCGAATGCTATTTCTTCTACTGTAGGGTCATGTCTCTCAAAAGGTATGTAAGGATTAAAAATTCTACATGAGGCTAACTGTTGAAATGTTTTTTCTTTTGCATGAAAATATTGGAAGAATTCCTGTCGTACTTCTGTATTTATTCCAGTTTGTTTTTGTATGAATTCGGCAAGGTCGTTGATCTTAATCTCAGGCACAGACGGTTCATCATACAAAAATAGTTTAGATATGCCCAATAACGTATCTGGTCCGAATTGATTTATCTTCTTAACTCTTTTATTTTAGATGCTGTGATCTCAGCTGCCTTCTTGCCTGATAACAACATTGAACCATATGTTGGACCCATTCTTGCTATGCCATAGGTCTCTGTTACGGACATACCTGTAGCCACAAGACCAGGGTAAACTTCACCGGTATGGTATACTACTTTGTCCTCCCCATCATCTACCCACATTGGATCCATGCCTTTCCAATTGATAAGCTTCCTGTCCACCAGTCTCTTTATGGCCACTGAATCATGACCTGATGCGTCTATGACCATCTTGGATTCCAAAGCAACTGGGTCAACACAAGTTATGTTTCTTGGAAGAGCTGATACTGGCATCCAATTCACTACTATACCGCCTACTCTTCCATTCTTTAATATCAAATCATCAAATTTTGTCAGATTCAAGAATTTTACCCCCGCATCACAAGACGCGGCTATTAATTTCGAAACTGCATGTGGTCCAGGTGTAAGATAAAGTCCATCTCTTACCTTCTTATATGGAATTCCTAGTTCATCCCAAATCTTTTGCGCCGGAGATCTTACTGTCACTGGATTCATCATGTATCCTCCCAGCCAGTATCCGCCCCCAAGGTAATTGTTTTGTTCTATGACTAAAACTCTGAATCCCATCAATGCAAGTTCTCTGCTTGCTGTCAAACCTGCCGGGCCTGCACCTATGATTATTACATCAGAGTCTGCTCTGTCTATGAGTACTGAATGAAATTCATCAGCAATTGCTCGTGTGATTTCTTTCTCATCAACATCTGCAAATATCTTGGGCACATCTTCTTTCTGTGTGGCCTTTTGCATGAAAAATATCCTTAGGACAGTACATTAATAGTTTGCTTCTTTTAAAAGAAATACAGTTTAAGTAATGTTTTGAAGTTACTCTGTTGACCAACTCTGATGGTTAGATCAAACTATTCCAGTTACACGTTCTTGTTACATGCTCATGAATCTGTTATACTGTTCAACCTTAAGTTACATCTTTTTTACCATATTGTGCCGCTTATGAGATCCCACATGATCATCAAATATTATCTTGAGCACAAAAAACAGATTCTATGATCCATCGTTTTTCATATCTTACACTATCATTTCAGTACTACAAGATACGATATTACAGGCCTTCGTTGGATGGCGTAACCCTGATCTGCCAGACGAATTCTTCCTTGTCTTCATCTGACAATGACACACATCTTGAGACTCCTCTCCCATAATCATGACTCGCCGACATGACACACACAATCCTCCGCTACTCTTCATGATTTCTATTGTTGTGGATTCGTTGATAGTTGTTTGGCAAGGGTTTCGCTTTTAGTGACCTACTTTTAGCAACTTCGTGCAAAAGTAGGCAAAAAATAGTTTCATTTTTTTGGAAGGGTTAAAATGTCTGCTGGATTCCCATATGTGATTTTTGTCCTATTCTTTTTATAACTTCAAGGTAAAATTGGGTATGAGAAGACTGAAAAACATCATGACGATATTTACAATCCAGATAGTTGGGTTTTTAATTGTGTCATTTGCACCCGTGTCAGCATTTTATACAACATCTCAAAGTTACGATGTGCCTGCTTGGATAGAGACCACATCGAAATGGGCTGCTGAAGGTGCTATACCAAAGTCAGATTATGTCGAGGAAATCCAGTATGTGATTCAACATGGATGGTTACGATTAGAGTCTAGAGAAGAAGGAGGCGTTCACTTTCCTACCGTGACACCAAGTTTCAAAGAAATTCAAGCGGGACAACCAAAAAACTGTCAAGATGCCAACTTCCCAATGGTTGATTGGTCTGGCTGCAATTTCTCAGGTGCGCCACTAAGCTACGCTGACCTTCATGATTCTAATCTTACTGGGATCAACCTATCTGGTGCAAATCTTAAGAAGGCTTATCTCCTGAGTGCACATCTTGAACATTCCAACCTAAACTTTGCAGAAATGATAAATGCTGACTTGCCAAGAGCTCACCTCCAAAATGCCAGCCTAGTAGGCGTTTTGGGTCAGTATCTTGATTTACGGTTTGCCGATCTGACTGGGGCTGATCTTAGCAATTCTTTCCTTAGCAGCTCTTCTCTAAACTGGGCTGTTCTTAGAAATGCCATTCTTACTAATTCTGACTTTGCTAATTCGGAGTTTGTGGGATCTGACCTATCGAGTGTAAACGCGAAGGGCGCCAACTTTCAAGAATGCTACATGACAGGCATTAATTTTACGGCGGCAAATGCGTCAGGAGCTAATTTCTTAGATGCCGATCTATCAAATTCTAACATGACAGGAACTGACCTGTCTGGAGCAAACCTTGAGAATGTAGGATTGGGCTTTGTGATTTTAAAGAATGCCAATTTAGCGTTTGCAAACCTCCGTCATGCTGATTTAGGAAATGCTGACCTGACAGGGGCAAACTTGACAAATGCTGACATCACTGGTGCAGTCTTTTCCGGTGCAAATCTTCATTGCATCGGAAATCCCATCTGTGTTCGTTAGAATGACAAATAAGAAACTAGTTTGTGAGTACTAACAGGAGGTCCATGCTTGGCAGTTAAAAGTATGTTGGAATTAATTTCGAGTTCTATTTTATTGGGAGGGTTAAGCTGTCTTCTGTGAGAGATTGGTTTATGCTTAACGTATATCTTTGCTAACTAACACGTTTACTCAGTTTAAAAACGCATCTTCAAATGATTTGACACATTCTCTTATGTGTGCCTTTTTTGTTGGATTCTTAAACGCATAAGTCGAAATAATGTCTGTTTTTGTAAGATCCTTTCTAGTTAATATGCCCTTTGCAGCTCTGAGTGAGTCTAATATCACATTGCAGCCATTTGTACTATCCTTTGTTCTAAGTGACAGATCTATTTCTATTGTTGAACCAAGAAATCCTTTGGCTTCCATCCAATAATAGCTAACTCTGGAATCCCCAAGCTGCTCTGCATATTCTGTCGTACCTGCAGTAGAACTGAAGGGGTATGTTGTTTCAATCGAGATAGATTCTGTCTTACTGTTTCTCTTTTTTTCTCTTATCTCTTCAGCCATTGTATTCATGGTATCTTGATTTCCTCCGACATCTAGTTGATATGCTTTCTGGATCTTGATGCCCCGATTTGTCATAAAGTCTATCATTCCGCGGTGAAATGCAGTACCACCAAATTGACTCATCAAGTCATCTCCTAGAATCATTAATCCTTTTGTCTCAAATGCTTTCTTTGTCTTGTCGGTTACGGTTTTGGAAGACGTGGCATTAAAAAACGAGCAACCTGCATCCAATGCAGCATCAGAATATTTTTCCGATGTCTTATCCAATCCAGAAGAAATAACGCTAACTAGAAAATCTGGATTGTTTGTCTTGAGGGATCTGACAAATTCCTCATAACTTACAGATTTTATGTGCCCACTCTGGGTAATATGGGAAGGTACTGGATCTAACATTATTCCGGGTTGGATTGTAATATCTGAAAAACCTGTTTTATGATCTGTGATCAATTGACCAATTTTTTTTCCCACTTTGGAAGGATCTATGTCAAAAACTGCTAATACTGTTATATCGTTAGGCGTTAATCCTGAAATCTTTGGGTGCCAAAGTCCCTCGGTTGAGTTCTTGTAGTGTTCCAAGCCTTTTACAAGAGTTAATGCTACACTGCCGCTTCCAGCAATCGCTATCTTGATTTTATCCGGCACACAATTTTTTCTTGCCGATCTTCATTTAACTCTTTTCTGATGTTATTGGTAGAAAAGAACTCTTTTATTGATGAAATCCGCCTTTTGATGTATATTCTGGGTGGAAAATCTTGCCAGTATCTCTTTGACTAGTACATATCTGATGTCTAGTTTAAAATTTATATGCACTTCGAAAAGTAGCTACAATAATTGAGCAAGACAAACCTTTCTCAGTCTAGGCCAGATAACCTTCCAAAACCCAAGATACAATGGGGTCGTCTAGAGGAAGCTGAAAAGTTTGCAGAAATGGTAAAGCTCTTCAGGCAGAATAAGATCAGTCGTGATGATCTACGAAGATTTAGGCTTCAACATGGCGCATATGGTAGCCGAATGACTGATGATTATAGTATGGTCCGTGTAAAAATTCCGGCTGGAGAAGTATATCCAGATCAGATCGAAAAAATGGCAGAACTGAGCGAATCATTTTCAATTGGAAGCGCACACGTTTCTACAAGGCAAAATTTCCAGCTTCACTGGATTGCACTGGAGGATGTTTCTGAGGTTATGCGCGGACTGGCAGAAGTTGGTTTAACGTCAAGAGAAGCATGTGGTAACTCTGTAAGAAATGTAATGTGTAGTCCTCTTGCAGGTGTATGTCCTGACGAAATATTTGATCCTACTCCATATGCTTTGTCGACGGCAAAGTTTCTACTACGAAATTCTATGAATCAATCGCTTCCAAGAAAATTCAAGATCAATTATACATGTTGTGAGAAACATGGAATGGCAAGAATAGTGGATATTGGTATTATACCAAAAAGAATAGAAATTAACGGAAAAATCCAGAATGGATTCAAGGTCTTCTTAGGTGGTGGGCTTGGTGCTCAATCATTTGTGGGATATCAACTTGAAGAATTTACTCCAGAAGAAGATTTACTCTATACAATAATTGCAGTCATCCGAGTATATGATAGGATGGGTAATCGCGAAAATATGGCAAGAAATAGGATGCGATATCTCGTTAATGAACTTGGATGGGAAAAATTCCAAAACGTTGTGCTAAAAGAAAGAACGATGACAAGGCTGACACAATCTGTTGTAATAAAACTTGATCTTGACAAGACTCCTGAAATATTACCCAAAATTTCAATTAGCTCAGAAATTCCATCGCCTCCACCGGGGTTATCTAGATGGCTAAAAACTAATACCATGAAGCAAAAACAACAAGGTTACAGTGTAGCATTCATTACGCTAGAATCAGGCGATATTACTGCAAGTCAATTACGCGCAGTTGCTGATATGGCTAGGGACTTTTCCGCAGAAGGTAGAATTAGAAATGGATTTGTTCAAGATATCGTATTCAGATGGGTACGAGACGAAGATCTTCCAAAACTCTATGCCAGATTGCTAGACGTCGGTCTTGCAAATCCTGGTGCGTTGACTATGGCCTCAGTTGTGGGATGTTCTGGAACTACCTCATGTAATCTCGCATTGACTAATTCACACAGACTAGCAAAAGAAGTTCAAAGAAAATTTCTCGAGTTAAAACTTGATGAAGATGATGACCTAAGAGATTCTACAATCAAGATAAGTGGATGTCCAAATTCATGTGGTCAACATGAGATAGCGACAATTGGATTTTATGGCGGAGGAGGGAGATTGGGTAAGGACATGTATCCGTTGTATACAATGTCGCTAGGCGGAAGGGCAGACGAAAACTCAATGCTAGGACTAATGACCACCAAGGTTCCCACGAAGAGGGTCATCCCAACAATCTTGAAAATAATTGAGATCTTCAAATCCGAAAAGAGATCTGGTGAAGTTCTGGATTCTTGGATTAATAGAGTTATTGAAGGAAATGGCGGACCTAGAGTTAAATCTGTAAATGATATCAAGGAATTGGTAAAGCCTATTGTAGCACCCCCTACAATTGAGCAAGATCCAGATTTTTACGTTGATTATGGGAACGATGAAAGTTATCATGCAAAAACTGGAAGGGGTGAATGTGCTGCTTGAGCAAAGAGAAGATTACAAGAGTAACCACTGACGCTGATACCTTACGATCGGAGATTAGGGACAAGAGCATCAAGGTGCTTGACATAAGAAAAGAACCGGATTACAAACAAGGACATGTACCAGGAGCAATTAATTTTCCATTATCGAGTCTTCTTTCAGATGACAGTCCGGAAATGATTCTTCAACATGTGCAGTCTTTTGGTATTGGTGATGAAACACGCGTTGTTGTATATGACGACACATTTGGCGCCTTGGCGTCGCGTGTAGCATGGGCACTTCAATATATTGGCCATGAAGAAGTTTCCATATTGGATATTACATACGGATCGTGGAAAAAACTCGGACTTGAAACTAGTCTTGAATCTCCATCTCTTGGAAAGAAATCACATTCTCTAAATCTACAACCGCAAATTCTTGCGACTGCTGACTATCTCATGCCTGCCAGAGAGAAGGGCGTCATATTGATGGATAATAGGGAAAGGCTGAACTTTCTTGAACACCATATTCCTGGTGCCATTAACATTCCTTATAGAATGCTTGCCTCTCCTCAGAATATACTAAGATCAAAAGATGAATTGAGGAGGCTCCTGCAAAATAGAAACATATCTTCTAACTCTGAGGTGATTACATATTGTGGCAGTGTGGGCACTCTTTCAGGATTGGGGTACTATGCATTAAAGTCAATAGGAATTCAAAATGTAAAACTTTACGTCCGTTCGTTTAAGGAATGGGAGTCATTAGAAAAACCAATTGAAAAACAAAAAGATGCGAACTATTGGGATCTATCAGCAGAATAATATTTTAGGTATTTTGTGCAGTCTCACTTCTTAATTTCTTTGTGGTCTGACTTTCTATGTGATCAAAGAGATCTATCATTTTCTGTTTATTTGCTTGCAAGTATTCATAACCTTTGTCAGTTAATCTGATCTTGAATAATCTAATATCTCTATGTTCCTCAAAAAAATGTTCTATCATCCGTGCACCACTTTTGCTAGGATCTATGAACACATTCATCTTCGCAATTACTTCGTTAACATCTCCCTTCTCTATTGCAGACTTGACAGCTTGAGATGCCTCGCTAATTTCTTTTAGGTGTTGAATCAATAACGGATTACTCTTTTTTGTTGTACCAAAGAGTCCTTTTTTTTCAACACCTATCTTGGAAGCTAACTCGGGGGCAATATCAAACTCTTCTATTTTAGATAAACCTGTGCTTTTTTCCTCTTTTATCAGTAGGCCTTTTTCCATTAATTTTCTTGCTGCCTCTTCCACCTCTATCTTACCTAGCATGGTTGTCCAAACTATCTGGCCTACCTTGTGATACCCCTGTCTTACTGATTCTAGTACTACCACCTCAACGATTCTTCTGTATCTGTCATCTGCTCTGACATTCTCAAAGTCTTTGTCTCTTACTGCCTTCTTTGCATTCCTGACATCTATTTCGATTGAACGCTTCAAAGCCTCGATAGATTCTGGAATGTGATTCAAAAGAGAATGATAGCACGCCTTGTTGTACCAAGACATACCATCTGTGGGATTTGTCTCAATTGACTTTTCTACACATTCAAGAGCTTTTTCATAATTTTTTTGTCTGTAATAGATTAGGCCTTTCAGGTTCCAAGCATCTGAATTTGTGACATCAATCTCGTGAACCTTGTTATACTCTTCCATGGCTCCACCCAAGTTGTCCATATGAAATCGAGTATAGCCTAATTTCAGAAGAGAATCAACATGCCCAGGATCAATTTGTAATGCCCCCTCGAAAGCTCGTACTGCCTCTTCCATCTTTTCATCTGCCATGCAAAAAACTCCTTTCTTATACAGTTTATCTCTGGCATAGTTAGGATCTGTTATCTTTGATCCCTTTGATGTCTGTACTGGCATTTCAGGTTTTGTCTTACTTTCCGGTGACTCTGGGCTATCCTTGAATATCTTTTTCACGACTGACCAAACATGGATTTTCCGTAGATAAATACCATTCCGGATGTATAAAAAGTAAATTTTGTTGGTAACGCAGCTTTATAACACCTGATAAATACAAAAATACTCAGGTATTACACCTAGGATATGTCAGCCAGAGAAAGGATCATGGAAATAACTGGCGAATCGCCATTTAAGCTCACCTCTGGAGTCTTTGAGGTTCAAATTTCTATCTGTGACTATCCGCCTTCCCAAGAAGACATAAAACGAAGGACCTTTCCTGTTATCTGGAAAGATAATTTTCATCTAAGGGTAAAAGATGCAAAATTCACCCAGACTCTAGGTTCTTTAAAAAACCCAATTCCTGATTTTGTATTTACACGAGATTCAATATGGGTCGTTATTCTTGATCAGTTCTCCTCAATTAATTCTGCTTTTCAAGTTACCGTACCAAAGATTCTAGGTGAAGTTCCTACCGCTCCTACTACAAGAGAAGAGCCATCAAGGGACCGTAAAACATCTCCAGAATACTATTATCCAACATCAGGTACTCAGGGACCACGTGGTCCTCAGGGTCCATCTGGGGTTCAAGGACCACCTGGTCCGCCAGGTCCTCAGGGTCAACCCGGCCCGTTGGGAATCCAGGGTCCTCCTGGTGATAGGGGCTCTCCTGGTCCACAAGGTCCTCCTGGTGATAAAGGTCCACAAGGTCCTCCGGGTGATAAAGGCGACAAGGGAGACAAAGGTCCAACTGGAGATAAAGGTATAACGGGAGATAAGGGTCCGTCAGGAGATAAAGGCCCAAGGGGGGACAAGGGAGAAGTTGGCGACAAGGGCGATAAGGGAGATAAGGGCGATAAAGGAGAAAAAGGTCTTACAGGCGAATCTGGTCCTATGGGTGATAAAGGCGCAACTGGTCTACCCGGTCCGTCTGGTGATAAAGGAATCATTGGCCCTCCAGGTGACAAAGGGCCAAAAGGTCAACCTGGTCCTCTAGGTGATAAAGGATTTGCGGGTCCTCAAGGTCCGCTTGGTGATAAAGGCCTTACAGGTCCTCAGGGTCCTATAGGTGATAAAGGTACACAAGGTCCACAAGGTCCACCGGGTGAAAAAGGCTTAACTGGTATTCCAGGCCCTCAAGGTGATAAAGGACCTAGAGGTTTACCCGGTCCGTCTGGTGATCAAGGACCAAGAGGTCCACCAGGTACTCAAGGTCCACCCGGTCCGCAGGGAATTCAAGGTCCTCAAGGTGACAAAGGTCCACTGGGTCCACAAGGTCAATCTGGAGATAAAGGTCCGCAAGGAATTCAAGGTCCTCAAGGTGACAAAGGGGTAACTGGTCCTCCGGGCATGGCTGGTGATAAAGGCCCACAGGGACCGCAAGGTGCAATGGGCGATATAGGTCCACGTGGTCCGCCAGGCCCGCCAGGTCCAGCAGGTCAACCTGGATTTTCAGAACAACAAAAGCAAATAATCACTCAACTTATTGAAATATTATCTTCAAAGAATATAATTACAACAGAACAACAGATCAAGTTACTGAGTTTTCTCTACTAGTGTGTTTCTGCACAAACTGTGTCATATTGTAGCGGTGTCATAAAAGAAGCCGAAATTAAAATAAAGCATGTAAAAATTATGTATGTGTTTAGGTCCTGGCTCAAAACTGATTGATCATTGGGTCACATATGTTTAATTCTTATGCATGGTTTTTCTTAATTTTAATGAAAATTTCTCCTAAAATCATCAACTAGGAAAAATTAGGACCTTGGTCCTAGGCACGACCTAAACTCATACAAAATTATCATATGTTTTCTGCTTAGGCTATGATATTGTAAAGATGAATTTGTGTGTATTGATTGAATCTAAAAAAATGCCTGATGATGGATATGTGTTGTGGAAACGGTTGAACATTTGATAATCAAAAATGACACCCTATATTTGCATCAATCTGTATTTTATAATATGTTGCACAATATAAAAAAGAGCAGGAAAGTTTGTTAAAAGGAGGTGAATAGGCT
>VFSW01005373.1_pt1 | contig 18942 bp, 21 predicted proteins | sample 5358111 | NCBI WGS metagenome assembly VFSW01 (sample SAMN11554181, study PRJNA540505) | mine drainage metagenome | isolation source: sediment from site ElyBrook_90M | place: USA: Ely Copper Mine, Vershire, VT | collected 2017 | reverse complement strand
CCCGCATGGGGCACGTTGCTGATGACCGCGGCCACTTCCAGCGGCAGCCCTGCCGCCAGGATGGCCGCCATGTTGGAGCCCCGCCCCGATATCAGGATGACGATGCGCGCGCGCATGGACCCTCAAACCACCCGCGTGGGGGCCTCATCGGCCGTGCGCGGCACGATGCGGCCGATAGTCCAGGCATCAAGGCCTTCCTTGCGGAGAAAAGCCAATGCTGCGGCCTCATCCTGCGCATCCACCACGAGGGTGAGCCCGATGCCGCAATTGAAGACCCGGTGCATCTCGGCATCGGCCACGCCACCGGCCTGCTGCAGCCAGGAAAACACGGGGGGCATGGGCCAGGCATCGCGCTGCAGTACCGCCGCGAGGTGTTGGGGCAGGACGCGCGGCAGGTTGTCCACCAGGCCGCCGCCCGTGATATGCGCCATGCCCTTGAGGGTGACCTGCTGCATCAGGGCCAGGATGGGTTTGACGTAGATGCGCGTGGGCTCCATCAGGAGGTCCGCCAAGGTCTTGCCGGGGGCAGCCCCACCGGGCAGGACTGCGTCAAGCCTGGCGCCGGAATGCGCGATGATTTTGCGAATCAGAGAAAAACCGTTGGAGTGGGGCCCACTGGAGGCGATGCCAATGACCGCGTCTCCCGCCGCGATGGTGCGGCCGTTGATGAGGCGCGATTTCTCGGCCACGCCCACGGCAAAACCCGCAAGGTCGTATTCCCCATCCGGATACATGTCGGGCATTTCTGCGGTCTCGCCGCCGATGAGGGCGCACCCGGCCTGCTCGCAACCCAGCGCGATGCCCTGGATGACGGTGGCCGCGGTGGCCACGTCGAGGTGCCCGCAGGCAAAATAATCCAGGAAAAACAGCGGTTCGGCACCCTGCACCAGAATGTCGTTGACGCTCATGGCCACGAGGTCGATGCCCACCGTGGCGTGACGCTCAAGCTCGAAGGCAAGGCGCAGCTTGGTGCCCACCCCGTCAGTGCCAGACACCAGCACCGGTTCGTGAAAGCGCTTGCCAATCTCCACCAGGGCCGCAAAGCCGCCGATGCCGCTCAACACTTCCGGACGCAGGGTGCGTTTGGCAAAGGGTTTGATGCGCTCCACCAGCGCGTCGCCGGCATCGATATCGACCCCGGCATCCCGGTAAGACAGCCCCCCTTGAGGCACGGATTGGTTTGACACGAAAAGTCTCCAGAACGATCGCACCAGCATTCGGGGTGCGACCTGCTAAAATGTGTAATCGGGTGTAATGATGCCCTACAGGCCCCAAATTCTATCGCAAATGACCACGACTCGCCCTGCTTCCCGCATCAACCTCTGGATGATGGCCCTGGCTGCCCTGGCAATCTGGCTGGTGTACGCGCTGTCCACCATCCTGATGCCCTTCGTCCTGGCTGCCCTGCTGGCCTACGTATGCCATCCCCTGGCGCGCTGGCTGACACGCCCCTGGTTTCCCCCGGCACTGGCCTCCTTGCTGGTGCTGCTGCTCTTGACGGGTGTAGGCGCCGCCTTTGGCGTGCTGATCCTGCCGATGCTCTACTACGAACTCAATCAGGTCCTGGCCAAGCTGCCCGCCACCCTCAACGGCCTGCGCGACCTCTCCACACCGTTTCTGCAGCAGACACTGGGCATCGACCTGCACACCAACCTCGACCAGTTGCGCGACATGCTGCAGCAAAACATCGGCACCACCGAGGCCGCCCTGCAGAAAGTACTGCGCTCGGCGGGCGAAGGCGGCGCCTGGATATTGAGCGTGATCGTGACGCTGCTGCTGGTGCCTGTGGTGCTGTTCTACCTGCTCAAGGACTGGAGCCGGCTGCTCACGATCACCCTGGGGGCCGTGCCCCCCCGCTACCGCACCCAGGTGGAGGGCTTTGCCCGGGAGATCGATGCGGTGCTGGGCCAGTTTCTGCGCGGGCAAATGGTGGTGATGGCCATCATGGCCACCTTCTACGCCGCGGGCCTGCACCTGGTGGGCCTGAACTCAGGCGTGGCCATTGGCATCACCACCGGCATCCTGGTGTTCATCCCCTACGTGGGCGTGTTTACCGGCCTCGTCCTGGCGATGCTGGCGGCCACCGTGCAGGGCCCGGGCCCGGACATGCTGTTGCCGGTGCTGGGCGTGTTTGCCGTGGGCCACATGCTGGAAGGTTCGCTCATCACGCCACGTTTCGTGGGCGAGCGCATCGGGCTGCATCCGGTGATGGTGATTTTTGCCCTGCTGGCCTTTGGCAAGCTGCTTGGTTTCTTTGGTGTCGTCATCGCCCTGCCCGCCTCGGCCGTGTTGCGCGTGACGCTCTCCCGCCTGGATCGCGCCTTCCTGCAGGATGACGAGCCCGCCTGATGCGTCAGCTGATTCTTGACATCGCCCCGGGTGAACCGCCGCGTCTGGAAGATTTCGTGGTGGGCCGCAACGCCGAGGTTCTGGACACCCTGCAGCAATGGGTGCGTGGGGCGTGCCCCGAGCGCTTCGTGTACCTGTGGGGCGAGCCGGGCGCGGGCAAATCCCATCTGCTGCAGGCGCTCTGCCCTGGGCGTTACGTGGCCTGCACCCCGGACACCCGCTTTCTGCCCGACCCAGACCCGCTGCTGCTGGTGGACGACGTGGCACGCCTCTCCCCCGAGGGGGCCGTGACCCTGTTCCATCGCTACAACGAGCGGCGCGACGAGGGTGCGCGCCTGCTGGCCAGCGGCCCCTGCCCCCCCAGCCAGTTGTCCCTGCTGCCCGACCTCGCCACCCGCCTGGGCTGGGGCCTCGTGCTGCGCGTGCATGCCCTGGACGACACCGAAAAGATGGCGGCGTTGCAGGCGCGCGCGGCGCACATGGGGGTGAGCCTGCCGCAGGAAGCGGCGCGCTACATCCTGACCCACTGGACGCGCGACACCGCATCGCTGTTTGCCCTGATGCAGGAACTCAACCGCTGGTCCCTTTCAGCGCATCGTGCCATCATCACCATTCCATTGATTCGGGATGCACTGGCTTCCCTTCAACCTCGTCCTTCCGGAATGTAATGCGACTGGTTCTTTTTGATCTCGACAACACCCTGCTGTCCGGCGACAGCGATTTTGAGTGGGGGCTTTTTCTGGCGGCCCAGGGCGTGTACGACCGTGAGGCCTATGAAGCGCAGAACCTGGCCTTCTATGAAGACTACAAGGCGGGCACGCTGGACATCCAGCATTTCCTGCAATTCCAGCTGGGCCCCCTGGGCCGTCACAGCCGCAGCCAGCTGGACCACTGGCACCGCCAGTTCATGCAGGAGCGCATCACCCCGCTGATCAGCGACGAGGCCCGCCAGCTGGTGCGCGACGAGCAGGCGCGCGCCGATCTCACGGCCATCGTCACGGCCACCAATCGCTTTGTCACCGGCCCCATTGCCACGGCCTTCGGCATCGAACACCTGGTGGCCACCGAACCCGAAATCGGGCCCGACGGCCAGTTCACCGGCAAGCCCCTGGGCCTGCCCTGCTTTCGCGAAGGCAAGATCGCCTGCGTGGACGCCTGGCTGGCCTCGCTGGGACGGCGCTGGTCCGATTTCGACACCACCGTGTTCTACAGCGATTCGCTCAACGACCTGCCCCTGTTGGGGCGCGTCTCCCATCCTGTGGCCGTCAACCCGGACGACACGCTGCGCGCCCATGCGCGCGCGGCGCATTGGCCCATTCTTGAACTGCACGCCTCACCATGATCCGAAAATTCATCCAGAAAGTATTGCGCCGCGGCGCCAGCGGGCCTGTAGCCAAATTGCGCGTGGTGCCCGCCTCACAGCATGGCATCCATCCCGACAGCATCAGCCCCTGCGCGCTGCGCGTGGTCAAGACCCTGCAGGAAGCAGGCTTCAAGGCCTACGTGGTGGGCGGCGCGGTACGCGATCTGCTGGTGGGCAACGAGCCCAAGGATTTTGACGTGGCCACCAACGCCACCCCGGACCAGGTACGCCGATTGATCCGGCGCTCGCGCGTCATCGGCCGCCGCTTTCAGATCGTGCATGCCATGTGCCATGACGAGGTGGTGGAAGTCACCACGTTTCGCGGCTCGGCGCGCGAGGACGATCGCCAGCAAACCGACGAGCATGGTCGCCTGACGCGCGATAACGTCTTCGGCACCATCGAGGAAGATGCCGCGCGGCGTGACTTTACCGTCAACGCGTTGTACTACGACCCGGTGCAGAACGAAGTGCTGGATTACTTCCATGGCGTGGCCGACGTGCACGCCAAGCGCCTGACCATGATTGGCGACCCCGCCACGCGCTATCGCGAAGACCCGGTGCGCATGCTGCGCGCGGTGCGCTTTTCAGCCAAGCTGGGGCTGGTGCTGGACCCTGCCACCCAGGCCCCGATCAAGGATCTGGCCGACCTGCTGCTCAACGTGCCCGAGTCACGCCTGTTTGACGAAATCCTCAAGCTGTTGCTCTCGGGCCACGCCCATGCCTGCGTGTCGCGCTTGCGTGCCGAAGGTCTGCACCACGACCTGCTGCCACTGCTGGACCTGATCCTCGACCAGCCCCAGGGCGAAAAATTCATCCGCCAGTCGCTGGAGAACACCGACCGTCGCGTGCGCGAAGACAAACCGGTGTCACCGGGATTTTTGTTTGCCAGTTTGTTGTGGCACCCGGTACTGGATGCCTGGAAAAAGCGCCAGGCAGACGGCGAGCGTCCCACGCCAGCCCTGTTTGAGGCCATGACCGACATCCTCGAGGCGCAGCGCAAGAAGCTCGCCATTCCGCGACGCTACGATGCGGTCATGAAGGAGATCTGGAGCCTGCAGCCGCGCTTTGAACAACGCGGGGGGCAACGCCCTTTCCGCCTGCTGGAGCATCCGCGCTTTCGTGCCGCCTATGACTTCATGCTGCTGCGCGCCGATAGCGGCGAACTGGATGAAGGCATCGCCGACTGGTGGACCGATTTTCAGCAAGTCGGCCCTGAAGAACGCGAGGCCATGCTGGTGGCGGAAGAAAAACCCAAGCGTGGCGGACGCCGCCGGGGACGCCGATGAGCCACACGGCCTACATTGGCCTGGGCGGCAACCTGCAGGACCCCCAAGGCCATCTCGCCCAGGGATTTGATGAACTGGCCGCCTTGCCGCAAAGCCGCCTGACGGGTCGCTCGCGCCTGTACCGCAGTGCGCCCATGGGGTATCTCGACCAGCCCGACTTCGTCAACGCAGTGGCCCGCATCAGCACGTCGCTCAGTCCCGATGCGCTGCTCGACGCCCTGCTGGCCATCGAAGTGCGCCACGGACGGCGACGCGAATTTCCCAATGCGCCGCGCACGCTCGACCTCGACATCCTGATGTACGATGCCGTGCAGATGGCCACTGCGCGACTGACCCTGCCGCATCCGCGCATGGGCAGCCGCGCCTTTGTGCTGCGCCCGCTGCAGGAACTGGCCCCCGACCTCGTGATTCCAGGCCAGGGGGCAGTGGCGACGCTGCTGGCCGAATGCACTGACCAGCGGGTGACGCCGCTGGCAGGGGGTGAACCGTGACGAACCTTGCCGAAAAATATCGCTACATCGTGGTGGAAGGCCCCATTGCCGTGGGCAAGACAAGCCTGGCGCGCCTGCTGGCCACGCGCCTCTCGGCACACCTGATGCTGGAGGACGCCCAGTCCAATCCGTTTCTGGAACGCTTCTACCGCTCGCCGGAACGCTATGCCTTCGCCACCCAGATGTTCTTCCTGTTCCAGCGCGCCCTGCAGGCCGGCGAACTCAAGCAGCGCGACCTGTTTGACAGCCCCACCGTGGCTGATTTTCTGCTGGACAAGGATGTGCTGTTTGCGCGCATGAACCTCGCCGACGACGAGTTTGAGCTGTACCAGCGCATGTACCAGTTTCTGCAACCGCGCACGGCCACCCCCGACCTCGTCATCTACCTGCAGGCTCCGGCCGACGTGCTGATCGAGCGCGTGCGCCGACGCGGCTGGACGGTGGAACGCCCCATCTCGGAACGATACCTGCGCGAGGTGGCCGACATGTACGCAGAATATTTTCACAATTACGAAGCCTCGCCGCTGCTCATCATCAACAGCGAAAACCTCAATTTTGTGGACCAGCCCAAGGACTTCGACCTGCTGCTGGAGCGCATTGGCAATTTGCGCAGCCGCCGGGAATTCTTTAATCGCGGTTAGGCGTGAGACAATCCGCCTGTTACCGACTTTGAGTTTTGGGAGCATTCATGGATGTGATTCACTCCGTGGCCGAACTGCGCGCACGGTTGTATAACGAGCGACAGGTGGCCCTCGTCCCCACCATGGGCAATCTGCATGATGGCCACATTGACCTGATCCAGCTGGCCAAGCCACGGGCAGCCTGCCTCGTGGCCAGCATTTTCGTCAACCGCCTGCAGTTTGGACCCCATGAGGATTTTGAGCGTTACCCACGCACGCTGGCTGCCGACTGCGAACGGCTGGCCCAGGCGGGTTGCAACGTGGTATTTGCGCCGGACGAGCAGGAGGTCTATCCTGAACCTCAGGAATACACGGTAGACCCCTCCGGCATCCAGAACCTCCTGGAAGGGGCCTTCCGGCCGGGACACTTTCGGGGTGTGGCCACTGTGGTGCTGAAGCTGTTCAACATGGTGCAGCCGCAAATTGCCATCTTCGGCAAGAAGGATTATCAGCAGTATCTGGTGTTGCGTGAAATGGTCAAGCAGTTGGCCTTGCCCATTGAGATCATCCCGGCAGAAACGGTGCGTGCACCGGATGGGCTGGCGTTGAGTTCACGCAATATGTACTTGAGTCCGCTGGAGCGCGTCGAGGCCATCGCCCTGTATCACCACATCAATACCATTCGCGAGGCGCTGCAGTCCGGGCGCCGGGACTTTGCGGCACTGGAATCCCAGGCCGTGGACGCGCTCAACGCGCGGGGGTGGAAAACCGACTATGTGGCCATCCGCCGACAATCCGACCTGATGCAACCCGATGCCCACGCGCACGCACTGGTCGTGCTGGCCGCAGCGCGCCTGGGAAACACCCGATTGATCGATAACCTGGAAGTGGATCTGTCCTGAAAACCCAACCGCGGGGAGGAAAGCAATGGAAGCATCCGTTCAAGATCGCATCAGCCGCCTGCAAACCGAGCACCGGAACCTGGATGAAAAAATTCTCAACAGGGTTCGCAATGCCCAGCCCGACCAGATCGAACTGCAACGCCTCAAAAAACGCAAACTTCAGTTGAAGGACCAGATCGCCGCACTGCAGGCCAGCCTCGTGCCCGACATCTCTGCCTGACCCTTACAAACGCTCCTTCACCCAGGCGCCCACCGACGCGAGCGCCTGCGGTAACCCGGCCGGGTCGGTGCCGCCAGCCTGGGCCATGTCCGGGCGTCCGCCACCCTTGCCGCCCACCTGTTGCGCCACGAAATTGACCAGTTCACCCGCCTTGATGCGTGCAGTGAGGTTGGGCGTCACCCCGGCGATCAGGCTGACTTTGCCCTCGGCGTCGGCCCCCAGCACGATCACGGCAGAAGGCAGGCGGCCCTTCAGGGCGTCCAGGGTGTCGCGCAGGGTTTTGGCGTCGGCCCCCGGAAGGCGCACGGACAGCAACTGCACTTCGGCAGTCAGCGGCACGGCCTGGCCGATGAGGTCGGCACTTTCGCTCACGGCCACTTTGGCCTTGAGGCGATCCAGTTCGCGTTCCAGGGCGCGTACGTTGTCCAGCACGCTGGCCAGCTTGGCCACGATTTCCTGCGGCTGCGCCTTCAGGCGGCCGGCCACCTCGGCCAGCTGGTCCTGCTCGCGATGGGTCCATTCCAGCGCACCCTCACCGGTGACGGCTTCGATGCGGCGCACGCCCGAGGCCACGCCCGATTCACCCACGATGCGGAACAGGCCAATGTCACCCGAGCGGTGCACATGCGTGCCCCCGCACAGTTCGGTGGAGAAATCGCCCATGCCCACCACCCGCACCTCATCACCATATTTTTCGCCGAAAAGCGCCATGGCCCCCTTTTTGACGGCGTCATCGTATTTCATGATGCGCACCTCCACGGGATGGTTGCGACGGATTTCCTGATTGACGAGGTCTTCAATGGCACGCAGCTCGGTTTCGGTGACCGGCTTGTCGTGCGAAAAATCAAAGCGCGTCTTGAAGGGATCCACGAGCGACCCCTTCTGGGCCACATGCGCGCCCAGCACGGTGCGCAGGGCCGCATGCAGGAGGTGGGTGGCGGAGTGATTCCAGGCGGCACGCTGGCGCGCGCCGGTATCCACGCGGGCATCTGCCCTGTCCCCGGCCTGGATGCGTCCGGTTTTGACCTGGCCGTGGTGGCCGAACACGCCAGCCTGGATTTTTTGCGTATCCGCCACCGCAAAGGTGCCATGCGAGGTGGCCAGTTCGCCACGATCACCCACCTGCCCGCCTGATTCGGCGTAAAAGGGCGTGCGGTCCAGCACCACCACGCCCGTATCCCCGGCTTCCAGCGCGGTCACGGCAACGCCGTCGCGGTACAGCGCCACGATGCGCCCTTCCACCTGCAGCGACTCGTACCCCAGAAACTCGGTGGCCTCGCCGCGGTAGTCCACCGCACCCTGCGCGGTAAACCGGGAAGCGGCGCGCGCGCGTTCGCGCTGCTGTTCCATGGCGCGCTCAAAGCCTGCCAGGTCGACGGCCACGCCGCGTTCACGCGCAATGTCGGCCGTGAGGTCCACGGGAAAGCCGTAGGTGTCGTACAGGCGGAACACGGTTTCGCCGTCAAGCATGCGGTCTTCCTGGTGCAGGGCCGCTTCCAGAACCACCATGCCGTTTTCGAGCGTTTCGGCAAAGCGTTCTTCTTCCTGGCGCAAGACTCCAGCCACCGATTCCTGTACGGCCACGAGCTCGGGGTAGGCCTCGCCCATCACGATGGCAAGGTCCGCCACCAGCTTGTGGAAAAACGGCTGTTGCTGGCTCAGCTTGTAGCCATGGCGGATGGCGCGCCGGATGATTCGGCGCAGCACATAGCCGCGTCCTTCGTTGCTGGGGATGACACCGTCCACGATGAGAAAGGCACAGGCGCGGATATGGTCGGCGATGACCTTGAGGGAATTGCTGGAGAGATCCTGCGCGCCGGTGTAGCGGGCCGCGGCGGCGATGAGCGCCTGGAACAGGTCGATCTCGTAGTTGCTGTGCACGTGCTGCATGATGGCCGAGATGCGCTCCAGCCCCATGCCGGTATCCACCGACGGCTTGGGCAGGGGGTGCAGCTTGCCCGTCTCGTCACGGTTGTACTGCATGAACACCAGATTCCAGATTTCGATGTAACGGTCGCCGTCCGCTTCGGGCGTGCCGGGCGGCCCCCCCGCCACTTCGGGGCCGTGGTCATAGAAGATTTCGCTGCATGGGCCGCACGGACCGGTGTCGCCCATCTGCCAGAAATTGTCTGCGGTGCTGATGCGGGTGAGGCGCGAGGCGTCCACGCCGATTTCCTTCAACCAGATATCTGCCGCCTCATGGTCGTCGTGGTACACCGTCACCCACAGTTTGTCCTTGGGCAGATGCAGCACTTCGGTGAGGAACTGCCAGGCAAAGCGGATGGCGTCGCGCTTGAAATAGTCGCCGAAGCTGAAGTTGCCCAGCATCTCGAAAAAGGTGTGATGGCGCGCGGTATAGCCCACGTTTTCGAGGTCGTTGTGCTTGCCCCCGGCGCGCACGCTGCGCTGGCTGCTGGTGGCGCGGGTGTAGGGGCGCTTGTCCTGCCCGAGGAACACGTCCTTGAACTGCACCATGCCGGAATTGGTGAACAGCAGGGTGGGGTCGTTGCCTGGCACCAGCGGGCTGGAAGGCACGATGGTATGGCCATGGCTGGCAAAGTATTGAAGAAACTTGTCGCGAATTTCGGCAGATTTCATGGAACGCCCTCAAACCCCGGCCGCGGCCTGGGCTGCATGTAGTGTGAAATAACCGTGAATTCTACCAAAAGCGGGGCCAAAGGCCCCATCAATCGTCGCTGCGCAGAATCTTCTGGATGATGGCGAGCGAAAAGCCGCGGTTTTGCAGGTAGCGCCCCTGGCGGGCACGTTCCTCGGCATTGGTGGGGGGATGTGCAAATTTTTTGCGCCAGACGCTGCGTGCGGATTCCAGCTCGCCCTCGCGGGCCGCCTCCAGCGCGGTACTGGCCACCTCGGCGGGGACGCCGCGTTGCTGAAGTTCCTGGCGGATTTTAAGCAGCCCGTGGCGCCCGGTACGCGTGCGCAGGATGGCATCGGCAGCGCGCTGGTCGGACAGCAGTCCCGCTTCGGTCAGTTCGTCGAGCAGGGCCTCGATGGCCCCTTCGTCATCGCTATGGGCTGCCAGTTTTCTGGAGAGTTCCCGCCGGGTATGTTCCCGGCGGGACAAGAGTTGCAGCGCGCGTGACCACAGGTCAGCGCCGTCCATCGGTGACTCAGTCTTCGTGGACATCGGCCAGTTCGGTGGTGTCAGCCGTCTTGTCAGCCACCTTGATGCCGCTGATGGCGCGAATCTTGGCTTCAATTTCCTGGGCCACTTCGGGGTGCTCACGCAGATACTCGCGCGCGTTATCCTTGCCCTGGCCAATTTTTTCGCCCTTGTAGGCATACCAGGCCCCGGACTTGTCGATGAGCTTGGCCGTCACCCCCATCTCGATGACTTCCCCAAGGCGGGAAATGCCCTCGCCATAGAGGATGTCGAAATCGGCCACCCGGAACGGTGGCGCCACCTTGTTCTTGACCACCTTGACCCGGGTTTCGCTGCCGATGACTTCATCGCCGCGCTTGATGGCGCCCACGCGCCGGATGTCCAGTCGCACGGAGGCGTAGAACTTGAGCGCATTGCCGCCGGTGGTGGTTTCGGGGTTGCCGAACATGACACCGATCTTGAGGCGAATCTGGTTGATGAAAATGACGAGGGCATTGGAACGCTTGATGTTGCCGGTGAGCTTGCGCAGGGCCTGGGACATCAGGCGGGCGTGCAGGCCCACGTGGGAGTCGCCCATCTCGCCCTCGATTTCGGCGCGCGGCGTCAATGCCGCCACCGAATCCACCACCACGATGTCCACCGAGCCGGAGCGCACCAGCATGTCGGCGATTTCGAGCGCCTGTTCGCCGGTGTCGGGCTGGGAGATGAGCAGGTCTGAGACGTTGACCCCCAGCTTCTGGGCATAGGCGGGGTCGAGCGCGTGCTCGGCATCGATGAAGGCGGCCACCCCACCCTTTTTCTGCATTTCGGCAATCACCTGCAGGGTCAGTGTGGTCTTGCCCGAAGATTCGGGGCCGTACACCTCGACGATGCGCCCGCGTGGCAAGCCGCCCACGCCCAGTGCCAGGTCGAGCCCCAGCGAGCCGGTGGAGACGACGTCGAAGTCGCGCACCACTTCGGTTTCGCCCATGCGCATGACGGCGCCCTTGCCGAACTGTTTTTCGATCTGCGACAGCGCTGCTGCCAATGCCTTGCTTTTGTGGTCATCCATGACGTTCGTCCTTCAGTATTCGATTCGGGATTATGATAGCGCCACCGAAATGCTGCCATTCGAGAACAGTGACGGACCCGGCCTGTTTGAACCGTGTACTGTAATTATATACAGTATCCGGAAATTTACAACCTCACGCGTGCAACAGCTGCAAGACGCCTTCCAGGGCCCGGTGCACGGTATGCGCCCGCACTTCATCGCGGTTGCCATGAAACAGCATGGTCTGTACCACTGGCGCCGCACCGCGACGCTGCCATGCCAGGCACACCGTACCCACGGGCTTTTCTGGCGAACCGCCGCCCGGCCCCGCAACGCCGCTGACCGCCACGGCAATGTGCGCCCGGCTGTGCGCCAGCGCGCCTGCGGTCATGGCGCGCACCACCGCCTCGCTGACGGCCCCTTCGGTGCGCAGCAGCGCCGGATCCACCCCCAGCAGTTCCACCTTGCTGTCGTTGCTGTACACCACGAAGCCCCGATCCAGCCAGCCCGAGCTGCCGGGGATGTCCGTCACCGCCGCAGCAATGCCCCCGCCGGTACAGGATTCGGCCGTGACCAGCATGAGCCCGGCACGCTGCAAGGCTTCACCCGTACGCTGCGCGAGCGCGCGCAGCGACTCAGACATGAAACACCCCGCGCAGGTGCCAGACCGCCAGCATGGCGTAGCCCGCCGCCAGCACGTCGTCGAGCATGATGCCAAAGCCGCCCTTGACGTGCCGGTCCACCCAGTTGATGGGAAAGGGCTTCCAGATGTCGAACAGGCGAAATGCCGCAAAGGCGCCCAGATAACCCAGCGGCGATCGGGGGGCCACCAGCAGCACCAGGGCAAAGGCAACCACCTCGTCCCAGACGATGGCGCCGGGGTCACCACCGCCCAGTGCGGGGGCCGTGCATTCGCACACCCAGACCCCCAGCACGAACAGGGCCAGCAGCAGCACCAGTTGCAGCCACAGCGGCCCCAGCGAGAGCAACCAGAACAGGGGAAAGCCCAGCAGGGTGCCCACGGTGCCGGGCGCCACGGGAGAGAGCCCGGTGCCAAAGCCCAGGGCCACCCAGCGCGTCCAGTGGCCGCGCATGAAATCGGAAGTGGGCATGGGGCTCATGTCAGTCCGGCCTGAAGTGATCAAAACCTTGCCATGCAAAGGACATGGGGGCGCCCGTCGCGTCGCGCAGCACGCGTTCGCGCGCAGCAGTGATGGTGCCGATGCAGGTGACGGCAACGCCGGCCTGCGCGGCCGCCTGCTGGATTCGGGAGTCGCTGCCCGGCGCCGCGGTGAAGCACAGTTCGTAGTCATCACCGCCGGCAAGCATCAAGGCGTCAGCGCCCGGGCTTGCCTCGCGTTGGCGCATCGCCGCCGAGCGGGGCAGGCGTTCGAAGTCGAGGGTGGCACCCACGCCGGAGGCATCGAGGACATGCCCCAGGTCGGCCAGCAGGCCATCGGACACGTCGATGGCGGCATGGGCAAGGCCCCGCAGTGCCTGCCCCAGGGCCACCCGGGGCGTGGGCGCCTCGAGGCGGTCGAGGCAGAACTGTCGCGCTTCGGGCGTGAGGGCAGGGCCTTCCTGCAGCAGGCATTGCAGACCGAGGGCAGCATCGCCCAGCGTGCCCGATACCCACACGTCGTCACCGGGCACCGCCCCCGTGCGGCGCAAGGCCTGCAGGGGGGGTACTTCGCCCAGAATGGTGACGGAAATGGTCAGGGGCCCGGCCGTGGTGTCACCCCCCACCCAGTCCACGCCATGGGCTGCGAGCAGGCCGCGGAACCCGGCAGAAAATGCCTGCACCCAGGCCTCATCCACTTGCGGCAAGGCAAGCGCCAGGGTAACCCAGCGCGGCGTGGCGCCCATGGCGGCGATGTCCGAGAGATTGACGGCGGCCGACTTGTGGCCCAGGCGGCGCGGGTCTGTCCCCAAAATGAAATGGCGGCCGGCCACCAGCATGTCGGTGGAGACGGCCAGCGCCTGCCCCGGCGTGCACGCCATCAGCGCGCAGTCGTCGCCCACCCCCAGCATGGTGTGCGGCGTGGGCGTGGTGAAATGGTGGCGGATGAGGTCGAATTCGCCGGGCACGCTAGCCCCTGCCACGCACGCGGGCTGCGATCTCCTCGGGGCGCTCCTGGGCTGCCAGGCGATCGAGGACGCCGTTGACGTACTTGTGGCCATCGGTGCCGCCAAACAGCTTGGCCAGCTCAACGGCTTCATTGATGATCACCCGAAAGGGCGTTTCGGGGTGATGCCGCAACTCGAACGCGGCAATCCACAGGATGGCGCGTTCAATGGGGCTGACCGCTTGCGGCTCGCGATCGAGGAAGGGGCGCAGGCTTTCGTCAAGTGCCGCCGTCTCGGCAATCACGGCGGGCAACAGCTGGGCAAAGTAGGCCTGGTCCGCACGGGCAAAATGTTCCTGGGCCACGATGTGGTCCTGAATCGCCGCAGCCTCATGCCCCGTCAACTGCCACTGGTAGAGCCCCTGAACCAGCCCTTCGCGGGCGCGGCGACGGGCGGACTTCACAAGACCCCGCTTTTGATTTCGCGCAGCAGGTGGGCCATTTCAATGGCCGCCAGGGCGCAATCCTGACCCTTGCTCTCGGCGCGCGCAAAGGCCTGCGCATCATTTTCCGTGGTCAGCACGCCATTGGCGATGGGCACGCCGGTGGCCATCTGGACGGCAGCGATGCCGGCTGCAGATTCGTTGGACACCACCTCGAAGTGGTAGGTGTCGCCACGCACCACGCAGCCCAGGGCGATGAGTGCATCAAACCGCCCGGTCTGGGCCAGCGCCTGCAGCGCCAGGGGCAATTCAAGCGCGCCGGGCACCCTGACGACGGGCATGTTGGCCTCTTCCACCCCACGCGCCATCAGCATCTTGCCGGTGGCCGCCAGCAGCTGTTCGCCGATGGCCTCGTTGAAACGCGCCAGGGCAATGGCGATCTTGAGCCCCTTGCCGTCACAGGAAATGTCGGCCATGCCGGTATCCCAGGATCTATTCATCGGGTGTGACATAACCAGTAACCTCCAATCCAAAACCCGCCATGCTGGGCATCTTGCGCAGGCGCGATAACACTTTCATTTTTCCCACCCCGACGTCATGCAGGATCTGAGCCCCCACGCCGTACAGGCGTGGATCCCATTTGCGTTCGGGAGGGTGTTCGTCAATCGTGGCGTCGGCCCATGCGATCAGGTCTTGCGCCGTTTCGGCGCCGTGCAGCAGCACCAGCACGCCCGAGCCTGCAGCGGCGATTTTTTGCAATGCCGTCTGGATGCGGTAGGAATGGCGCCCTGCGCCGTCATCAAAAATATCCACCACTGAAAAGGGTTCGTGCACCCGCACCAGGGTTTCGCGGCTGCGCTCGATGTGCCCGTACACCAGGGCAAGATGCGTGCGGTTGGCCACCGCATCGAAGTACGCCACCACCTGAAACTCGCCAAAGGGCGTGGTGAGCTGGCGCGTGGCGGCACGCTCGATGAGTTTTTCGTTCTGGCTGCGATAGTGGATGAGGTCGGCAATGGTGCCCAACTTCAAACCGTGCTCCTGGGCAAAGACCTTGAGATCGGGCAGGCGGGCCATCTCGCCGTTGTCCTTCAAGATTTCGCAAATCACGGCAGCCGGTTCGAGGCCCGCCAGATGGGCGAGGTCGCACCCGGCCTCGGTGTGGCCCGCACGGATCAGCACCCCGCCGCGTCGCGCCATCAGCGGAAAGATGTGCCCCGGCTGCACCAGGTCTTCGGGCCGCGCAAAGCGGGCCACCGCCGCCTCGATGGTGCGCGCCCGGTCTGCTGCGGAAATGCCCGTGGTGACGCCCTGGGCCGCTTCGATGGACACGGTGAAATTGGTGGTCATGGAGGAACGGTTGTCCGACACCATGAGCGGCAGGTTGAGCTGACGGCAGCGCCCCTCGGTGAGGGTGAGACAAATCAGGCCGCGCCCGAAGCGGGCCATGAAATTGATGGCTTCGGCATTGACGTGCTCGGCGGCCAGGACGAGATCGCCTTCGTTCTCGCGATCTTCATCGTCCACCAGCACCACCATCTTGCCGGCCTTGAGGTCGGCAACGATGGCCTCGGTGGAGGAAATGCCTTCGGCGAGGGTACGAGCAGGGGGGGTGACCATAATTGCAACCTAAAGAGCGCAGAAAATCAAAGCGCCATTCTACAGGAAATCAGTCCCCACCCCACGTTCTTGCGCGTTCTGCGTAGCGCGCCAGGAGATCCACCTCCAGGTTGACCGGGTGGCCTGCCCCAAGCTGGGCAAACGTGGTGACGGCCCGCGTGTGCGGAATGATGTTGATGTCGAAGACGTCGCCGGCGACGGCATTGACCGTGAGGCTGACCCCATTGACCGTGATGGAACCCTTGCGCGCGATGTAGCGCGGCAAGTCGCCGGGGGCGGCGATGCGCAGAAACCAGCTTTCGCCGCGAGGCTCGAAGACCATCACGGTGCCCACTCCGTCCACGTGGCCACTGACGAGATGTCCGCCGAGGCGGTCCGAGAGGCGCAGCGCCTTTTCCAGATTGACGAAGCCGCCCTCGACGAGACCGCAGGTCACCTCGAGCGTGGCGGCAGAGACGTCCACCGCAAATTGCGACGCATGGCAATCCACCACCGTGAGGCAAACGCCGTTGACGGCAATGGAGTCTCCCAGGGCCACATCGGCGAGATCCATGGCCCCGGCATCCACGGTGAGGCGCACGCCCTCCTCCAGCGGTTTTGCCGAGACGATTCTGCCCACTGCGCTGACGATGCCGGTAAACATGATTTATGCCGTGCCTCCACTGCTGGTTTTATTGCGCGCCACGATGCGCCAGTCGCGGCCCACCGGGGTCACGCTGATGACGTCGAGGTCGAAGCGCTGTGACAGATCGGTCAACGGCTGGATGGCCATCACGCCGGCGGCCCCCTCCCCCAACAGGGTGGGCGCCACATAAAACACAAACTCGTCAAAGACGCCGGCTTCCAGCAGCGGGCCGTTGAGGCGCGAGCCCGCCTCCACCGTCACCTCGTTCAAGCCGCGTTCACCCAGGACGCGCACCATGGCCGAAAAATCCAGGCGGCCATTGGCAGAGGCCGGCAGCACCACCACCTCGACGCCGCGATCCTGGTAGGGACGGGCGCGCGCTGCATCCTCGCACACCGTCAACAACCAGGCATTTCCACCGGCAAGCACCCGGGCGTCGAGCGGCGTTTCCAGGTGGTTGTCCACCACGATGCGAATGGGCTGGCGGACACTCTCCACGAGGCGCACCGTCAACGCCGGATCATCCTTGCGCACGGTGCCCAGTCCCGTCAGCATGGCGCAGGAACGCGCACGCCAGCGGTGCGCGTCCGTGCGCGCCTCGGTGCCGGTAATCCACTGGCTGGCGCCATTGCCCAGCGCCGTGCGGCCATCGAGGCTCATGGCGATCTTGCTGCGCATCCAGGGCCGGGCACGCGTCATGCGCGAGATGAAGCCGATGTTGAGTTCGCGCGCTTCCCGCTCACGCAGCCCCACTGCCACGGCAATGCCCGCGTCCCGCAGGCGCGCCAGTCCCTGCCCTGCCACCAGCGGATTGGGGTCCTGCATGGCCGCCACCACGCGCGCCACCCCCGCCTTCACCAGGGCATCGGCACAGGGTGGGGTTCGTCCCGTATGGCTGCAGGGCTCGAGCGTGACGTAGGCGGTGGCACCCCGCGCCGCTGCGCCCGCATCACGCAGGGCGTGCACTTCGGCGTGCGCCGAACCGGCGCGTTCGTGCCAGCCCTCACCCACCACCTCGCCTCCCTTTACCAGCACGCAACCCACCCGCGGGTTGGGCATGGTGCTGTAGAGCCCGCGAGCAGCCAGCGTCAAGGCGCGGTCCATGAAGCGCTGATCGGCCTCCGAAAATTCAAAGGTCACGAATCACGTCCCTGAAATCGTCCACGTCCTGAAAACTGCGGTACACGGAGGCAAATCGCACATAGGCCACCTTGTCCAGGCGGCGCAGCTCTTCCATCACCATCTCGCCCACGCGCAGCGAGGGAATTTCGCGTTCGCCGCGCGCCAGCAAATGCTGCTTGATGCGATCGATGGCGCCATCCACCAGCTCGACGGAAACCGGGCGCTTGTGCAGGGCGCGCATGAAGCTGATGCGCACCTTGTCTGAGGAATAGTCCTCGCGCTGGCCGTTTTGCTTGACCACCTGGGGCATGCGGATGTCTGCCGTTTCATAGGTGGTGAAGCGCTTGTTGCAGGACATGCAGCGGCGCCGACGGCGAATGCTGTCGCCCGCTTCGGACACGCGCGAGTCGATGACCTGGGAATCGAGCGTGCCGCAAAAAGGACATTTCATGAATCTCCCCTCCTCCGCACGACCGCCGCCTAATCTCCGGCGATGGTCATTTCTCCCACCAGAATCGATCCGGTGATCTTGGAACCGCGAATGACCACGTCATTGCCCACGGCCACGATGTTGCGAAACATGTCCTTGAGATTGCCGGCAATGGTGATTTCATGAACCGGATACTGGATCTCGCCGCGCTCCACCCAAAAACCGGCTGCACCGCGCGAATAGTCGCCGGTGACGGCATTGACCCCGTGGCCCAGCAGTTCGGTGACCAGCAGGCCCCGGTCCATTTGCCGCAGGAGGTCTTCAAAGCCGCCACCAAAGGGGGCCAGTACCAGGTTGTGGTTGCCGCCCGCGTTGCCCGTGGAAGCCATGCCGAGCTTGCGCGCCGAGTAGCTGCCCAGAAAATAGCCCTGCACCACGCCATCCACCACCACATCGCGCGCCCGGGTGGCCACGCCGTCATCATCGAAGGCGCTGCTGGCCAGCCCCTTGAGGCGATGGGGGTCTTCGCGCAGCTGGATCTCGGCAGCAAACACCTGCTGCCCCAGGCTGTCGGGCAGGAAACTGGATTTACGGTACAGCGAGCCACCACTCACTGCGCCCACGAAATGCCCGATCAGGCTGGAGGCCAGGGTGGCCTCAAACAGCACCGGCGCATGGCAGGTTTTGAGCTTGCGCGCCTTGAGGCGGCGCACGGTGCGCATGCCGGCTTCACGCCCCACCGCTTCCACCGACTGCAGGTCATGCGGATCGCGTGCCGTGGTATACCAGTAATCGCGCTGCATTCCGGAATCGGCACCGGCAATCACCGAACAGCTGATGCCATGACTGGAGCCCGCGTAACCGCCCATGAACCCCAGCGAGTTGCCGTAGGCAAACTGCGACTCCTGGGTATAGACGGTGGCTCCTTCCGAATTGGAGATGCGCTTGTCGCATTGAAGCGCTGCGTGCTCGCAACGCTGCGCCATGGCGATGGCGTCATCCACCGACAGGGGCCAGGGGTAGTAGAGATCGAGGTCGGGCAGGTCGGGGCCGGCCAGGAGGGCCGGGTCGGCAAGCCCGGCAAAGGGGTCGGACGCCGTATAACGCGCAATGCTGCAGGCCTTTTCAACGGTGTCGCGCAGGGCTGCCGGCGAAAAATCGGAAGTACTGGCATGCCCACGTTGATGGCCAAACAGCACCGTGATGCCGATGTCCTTGTCGCGGTTGTATTCGATGGTTTCCACTTCATCC
>VFSW01005372.1_pt1 | contig 18943 bp, 16 predicted proteins | sample 5358111 | NCBI WGS metagenome assembly VFSW01 (sample SAMN11554181, study PRJNA540505) | mine drainage metagenome | isolation source: sediment from site ElyBrook_90M | place: USA: Ely Copper Mine, Vershire, VT | collected 2017 | reverse complement strand
GTTCGTGTTGCGTGGAGGAAGACATCTCCTCGCCCAGCAGCGGGCAGTCACAAAGTGACCTCAGGGCGGCGGCCAGGGCGTCCTGCATGACCAGATCGGCCTCCGTGAACAGACTCCCATCCTGTTTTCTGTCTCTGGAAACCTTGAGGCTACGCGGAAGAATCACTTCCTGAGCGACGGTCTTGACGGTGCGGATCAACTGTTCAAGCATGACCGCATGATAGCATGCGCTCTCCCGAGCATCTGGTGATCCTCCCTCATGGCCCAACCCCGGTTTTACTGTGCGCATCCATTGCAGTTTGGCGACCATTTTGTCTTGGCTGAAGACCTGGCTCGACATGCGGTCAGGGTGTTACGCCTGGGGGCGGGTGATTCGCTGACGTTGTTTGACGGTCTGGGGGGTGAGTATCAGGCGCTAATCGAATCCGTGTCATCAGGCCAGGTCAGGGTCAAGGTCCATGGACACGTGGATCGTGAAGCGGAGTCATCCCTGGAAATCTGGCTGGGGCAGGCCCTCTGCGCCACAGAGAAAATGGACTGGGTATTGCAAAAGGCCGTGGAGCTCGGGGTGAATCGCTGCACGCCACTCAATGCCCGGCGTAGCGTCGTCAGACTGACCGCTGAGCTAGGGCAAAGACGGGAACAACACTGGCTCAAGGTGGTGCGGTCAGCCTGCGAGCAGTCTGGCCGGAACCGGGTTCCCCAGGTGGATTCCGTGTGGGATCTGGAACGCTGGAATGCCGCATTGCCAGAAGGCACGATGAAGCTGCTTCTGTCGCCCGACGGCAATACTCCGCTGGCGGGTCTGGCAAAGCCTTCCGGCCCTGTGGCCATCATGGTTGGTCCCGAGGGGGGATGGAGTCAGGAGGAATGCAGGTGGGCCGAAAAAGCGGGTTTCCATCCCATCCGTCTGGGTCCCCGCGTGCTGCGTACGGAAACAGCCGCGCTTGCCCTCATCTCGGTTCTGCAGGCCCGTTGGGGAGATTTTTCAGGGGAGGGCGGGGCAGACCCGTTATAATCCGCACCATGACCCAACCCAATGACTTTGTGAACTGGTTCCGCTCTGTTGCGCCCTACATCAATGCGTTTCAGGGTCGGACTTTCGTGATCGCCTTCGGTGGTGAGGTTGTGGCAGACGGCAAGTTTCGGGCTTTGACCCATGACCTTAACCTGCTGGAAAGTCTGGGGGTCCGGTTGATTCTGGTGCATGGTGCCAGACCCCAGACAGAAGCCCGGCTGGCAGCCCGTGGTATGGCACCACACTATGTGAATGGCACGCGGGTCACCGATCCCGTGGCCTTGGGGTGCGTCATTGAGGCGGCCGCCACGGTGGGCTTCGAGATTGTGGCCCTGCTGTCAATGGGGGTGGCCGACTCTCCCATGGCCGGTTCGCGCATGCGCGTGGCCAGTGGCAACTTTGTCACGGCGCGCCCCATCGGGGTGGTGGACGGCGTTGATTTCCAGCATACGGGGCTGGTTCGCAGGGTGGATGCTGAAGGTATCCGGCGCCGGCTTGATGATGAGGAAATCGTTCTCCTGCCTCCGCTGGGGTATTCTCCAACGGGAGAGATTTACAACCTCACGGTGGAAGAGGTTGCCACGGCAACTGCCATGGCCATGGGAGCGGAGAAACTGATTTTTCTCATGGATACTCCGGGTGTCCTGAATGATCGCGCCGAGACCATCTCCCAGATGACGGCTTACGATGCCGAACAATGGCTCCAGAATGGCCGGCCCCATTCCGAGGACGTGGCCATGTACCTGCCTTGTGCCGTGCGTGCGTGTCGTGGGCCGGTGCCCCGTGTCCACCTGATTTCCCGCCATACGGATGGCGCTCTCATCCAGGAATTGTTCACCCGGGCGGGTACCGGTACCATGGTCACCCGCGATACCCATGACCAGTTGCGTCCGGCGTGTCTTGAAGATGTGCCTGGCCTGCTGGCCCTGATAGAACCACTGGAAGCCGACGGCATTCTGGTGAAACGGGATCGTGCCTTGCTGGAACAGGAGATCGGCCGGTTTTCCGTGCTGGTTCATGCGGGGCGGATCATCGGATGTGTGGCGCTGTATCCTTTTGAGGGCGAGGATGCGGGAGAACTTGCCTGCCTTGCCGTGACACCGGAATTCCGGAACTCGGGAAGGGGTGACGAACTGCTGCGTTACGTGGAACAGCAGGCTCGCCAGCAAGGACTTCAACGACTTTTCCTGCTCAGCACAAGAACCGGTCAGTGGTTCGCGGAGCGCGGATTCGAGGAGACCGGCATCGACCGGTTACCCCAGGTGAAGCAGGCCCTGTACAACTATCAGAGACGATCCAAGGTTTTTGTGAAAGCCATTTTTTCTCCTACCTGACAGAGGAAACAAGTTCATGAGTCGAACCGTTCATTGCATCAAATTGCATCGCGAGGCCAAAGGGCTGGATTTTCCTCCCTACCCTGGGCCACTGGGGGCCCGGATATACAATGAGGTTTCCGAGGAAGCGTGGAAGCAGTGGATTGAATTGCAAAAGATGCTGATCAACGAAAACCGGCTTAACCTGGCGGAAGCGTCCGCGCGTCAGTACCTGGCACGCCAGATGGAGGCCCATTTTTTTGGGGAAGGGGCTGAACAGGCGTCAGGATACGTGCCTCCACGTTCCTGACACCCCGGGGTTCAGGGAGCAATGACCGTGCGTTCCACTTCTTCCATCGAGATGTGCCGCACGTCCTTGCCTTTCACCAGAAAGATCACGTATTCCGCAATATTCTTGGCATGATCCCCGATGCGTTCAATGGCCTTGGCCGCGAAGAGGATTTCAATGGCGCTCGAAATGGTCCGGGGGTCTTCCATCATGAATGTGATGAGCTGACGTAGCACGCCGCGAAAGGCCTCATCCACTTCCTTGTCTGCATGCAGGATCTGGGTGGCGGCGTTCACGTTGAGCCGGGCAAAGGCATCCAGTGTGCCATTGAGCATATCCACAGCCATTTGGGCGGCATGGCGCAAGTCCAGTGCCAGAGGGTAGTGCAGCCGGTCTTGCCCATGCACCAGAAGAGCCATGCGAGCAATTTTTTCGGCTTCGTCGCCAATCCGCTCCAGATCCGTGATGGTCTTGATGATGGCGAGGATGAGGCGCAGGTCGCTGGCGGCAGGCTGGCGACGGGCGATGATGTGGTTGCAGTCCTCGTCAATACTGACCTCCAGGGCATTGACGCGGTGATCCTCCGCAATGACCTGGTCAGCCAGCTTCAGGTCGCCCTTGTGCAAGGCATCTACGGCGCGGACGATCTGCTCTTCAACGAGTCCACCCATTTCCAGCACCTTGGCGCGAACGGCCTCGAGTTCCACGTCAAACTGCTTTGCAATGTGTTCAGTACCCATCAGGAGCCTCCTCTGTGAGTTCGTCGTTCAACGGGTAGTGGTGTGTACGCCTTGAGAAGTGGCGAGCACCAGTATATCGGCAGGCCTTCTGGCGAACAGGCCGCACATGACCACGCCAGTGATTTCCGACAGCCGGGTTTCCATGTCCACCGGGTTCTCGATGGGAAGGTTATGGATGTCCAGGATCAGGTTGCCGTTATCGGTGGTGAATCCTTCCCGCAGGACAGGTTGTCCTCCGAGACGCACCACTTCCCGGGCCACATAGCTACGCGCCATGGGAATGACTTCCAGAGGCAGGGGAAATTTCCCCAGTATGTGCACGAGTTTTTTTTCATCGGCGATACAGACAAAACGCCGGGCCACCGCCGCCACGATTTTTTCCCGGGTCAACGCCCCGCCTCCACCCTTGATCATGGCGAAATGGGGTGTGATTTCATCTGCCCCATCCACGTAGACAGGCAGATCATTCACGCTGTTGAGATCGAAAACGGGAATTCCTGCAGCCTTCAGGCGCGCAGTGGAAGCTTCTGAACTGGAAACAGCCCCCGCAATTCTTCCTTTGATCCTGGCCAGTTCCTCAATGAAAAAGTTGACGGTGGAACCCGTGCCCACGCCCACAATGGCGTCGTCAGGGATGTGTGATATGGCCGCCCTTGCGGCTGACTGCTTGAGCTCGTCTTGTGTCATGTAAATCCTCGATTTTCGGTTTTCAGGATAACCGCAAGTGAACGGGTTCTCAACTGGTTTTTCTGGATTAAGTTAAAAACTGGATTGAGATGAAAATGACATGTTTGCTGCACAGTTTGTGTAATATCCGGCCAGATTGATGCCTGGAGGCTGGAATGCGAAACATCATCTTGTTCGAATCAATGGCTCATAAATTCATTCTGCTGAATGAAAGCGAGCCAGGTGAGGAAGATGGAATCCGTTCAAACCAGTACCTTGTGGTCCATGGAGAGGATGCTGTTCTGCTGGATCCGGGAGGATTTGGCGTGATGCCCCGCGTGTTGGCAGAAATGTTGCGTCACGTGCCTCCCGAGCGTCTCAAGGCCATCATGTTGTCCCATCAGGACCCAGACATCGTTGGGGGAATTTCCACCTGGATGGAGATGACTTCTTCGCCTATCTACGTCTCCAAAATATGGACGAGGTTTCTGCCTCACTATGGCATCCGTGACATGAGCCGGTTTGTTGCAGTCCCCGACGCCGGCATGAACTGTGTTCTTGCAAGGGACTTCGAACTGCAACTGGTGCCTGCCCATTTCCTTCATTCAGAAGGGCAGATCAATGTATACGACCCCGTGGCCAGAATCCTGTTCACGGGAGACATTGGCGCCGCCATGATGCCTTCGGACCGTGACGAACCTTACGTCCATGATTTTTCCGCCCATCTGCCATTCATAGAAGGGTTTCATCGCCGTTATATGTGTTCCAACCGGGCGGCGCGAGTGTGGGCAGATGCCGTCTCCGTCATGGACATCCAGATGTTGGCCCCGCAGCATGGCCCCGTGTATGTGGGGCAGGCAGTCCAGGATTTTGTGTCCTGGTTCAGGGAACTGGAATGCGGGGTGGATCTGATTACGGGCAACGGGGAATTCCGGAAATAATGAACTCTCTTCTGACACCAGACCTGAACGAGTTGCGTCAGCAGGTGCTGATACGGTTTGCCGCCGCGCTGGGGCAACAAACGCGAGTGCATCAGTACAGCGTTAACGTTACGGGGCTTGCCCGCAGTCTGAGAAGTGAAGTCAGGGCAGACATCAGGCGGGCACTCATCGAAATTTCCGGGACTGACAAAACGGTTTCTCCGGAAAGAGAAAAAGCCATTTCTGCCTTGCAGGACGCTGACTCCAGCTCCCGACGTTTCGATCAGGCCATGGCGCTCCTGTTTCAGGAACGGCAAAGACAGTACGCGGAAAATGGCGAACACGTCCAGAAGATCATGCTGGATTTCAACCGCATTATCGAAAGCTATGCGGGAACGCTGATCGAAAAAAGCCTTCTGGAAAGACAGAGCCGAATACTGGAAGCCATAGTACTGTCCCATGAAAATGTGACCCAGTGGAAAGTGTTCGTTCAGGAAATCCTCAAAGGGTTTCATTCAATTTTTCCGTTCAATTATTTTTTCATTGCCTTTTCAGAGGAGCATGGATTGTCCCTGTGTCTGTATCACATGGGGCAATTTTCAGAAGACGAAAAGCGGCTGGCCAGAACAAAACTGGTTCGCGAAGTTTTGGATCGGCTGCATCTCCCTTCTGACGCCCCACTGGAGCTGGAGGAGTTCGAAGTGTTGCCGGGCTCGGGCAGCCGGTTGCATGAAGAAGGCGTCGACATGATTGCCGTGCCAGTTCAGGACATTGAAATGCCTAATCTGGGAGGCATTCTGGGTGTGGTTTTTGGTTCGAGCCGACAGTTGACTGCGCAGGAGGAAAGTGTCATTCGTTCTACTCTGGCCGTCATGGTGCTGGTGGTGGGTTCCAGCAAAACCCTGAGCCGCACCCTGTCAGAACTTGAGTACTACTCCACTCATGACCCGCTTACCGGGCTTCACAACCGGCGGTATTTCAATGAGATGATTTCTTACGAAGAGGGTCGGTCTGAACGCCATGGTCATGAGTTTTCCGTGCTGATGCTGGACCTGGATGATTTCAAGGACGTAAACGACACCTATGGACATCCCTGTGGTGACAGCGTCCTCAAGCAGGTGGCCAATACCATCCGGTCTGCCATGCGCAAGGGCGATGTGGCCACCCGGATTGGCGGCGACGAGTTTGCAGTCATACTGACGGAGACCAGCAAGGAAGGTGGAATCGTGGTGGCAGAAAAACTGCGTTCCGAGCTGAAAAAGGTGCCATTCGAAAGCCCCGACGGCAACCGTTTTCACATTACCACCTCCATTGGCATGGTCACTTTCCCCGAAGATGGCAAAAGTGTTTCCGACCTGATGGCCGGAGTTGACATGGGGCTTTACCGGGCCAAGCAACTGGGCAAGGATGGGGTGGCTTCCCTGGAGTCTGTGGCCGACAGGATCCGGCTTCAACGGACGACGCGGGCGCATGCGGAAAAACTCAGGGAAGCGCTCAAGCAGAACCGGATGGTTCCCTACTACCATGCCATATACGAATGCGGAACCCGGAATGTGTTTGCCTACGAAGCATTGGCTCGTCTCCAGGAAGCTGACGGCGCCACTGTATCGGCCGGGGTATTCATTGAAACCATCGAGAAATACGGCTGGGGACGCGAACTGGACCGGGTCATCCTGAATCACGGGTTGCGTGACGTCAGGGAATGGAAGGACTTGGGAATTGACCCCCCCAGACTATTCATCAACCTGGCGGCACAGGATATCCAAGGGCGAGGCATCCTGGGTTTTGCCGAACATCTATGTCAGGAACTTGACATTGCACCTCGTTCTCTGGTGTTCGAAATTCTCGAACGCGATGCCATAAGTGACATGAGCAGCATGAGGAAGTTTCTTGCCAATTTGCGGGAAAAAGGTTTTGCCTTTGCTCTGGATGATTTCGGCAGCGGCTACAACTCGTTTCATTATTTGCGAGAGCTGCGTTTCGACTATGTGAAGCTGGATGGGGCCTTCGTCAAGAACATACTGAATTCCAGAACTGACCGCGTCCTGGTTTCCAATTTGACGAGACTGTGCCGGGAGTTGGACATCTTGACCGTGGCTGAATTCGTGGAATCGGAAAAAATCCTGGAAGCCTTGCAGGACATGGGGGTTGATTACGCCCAAGGCTTTCATTTGAGTATGCCATTGCCCGTATTGCCCCATAACAGGCAGAATATGGGCGTATGAGAACCACTGATTATCTGGAACGCATTCTCCAGGCAACCCGCGTGTACGACGTGGCCATGGAAAGTCCCCTGCAACAGGCTTCCAGCCTGTCCCTGCGGCTGGGTAACGATGTCCTGCTCAAACGCGAGGATTTGCAACCCGTTTTCTCCTTCAAGCTGAGGGGGGCATACAACAAGATGGCGTCTTTGCCTGCCAGTGCCCGCAGGAGAGGCGTGATTACGGCCAGTGCGGGCAATCATGCCCAGGGCGTTGCCCTGGCTGCGCAGCGCATGGGCATACATGCCCTTGTCGTGATGCCGGTCACCACCCCAACCATCAAGGTGGATGCGGTACGGGCCAGAGGCGGGGAAGTTGTGCTGCATGGGGTGTCCTATTCGGAGGCCCAGGAGCATGCCGCCAACCTGGCCCGCGTCAAGGGCTTCACTTTCGTACACCCGTATGACGATCCAGATGTGATTGCAGGGCAGGGCACCATCGCCATGGAGATCCTGCGTCAGCACCCCTATCCTCTTCATGCCATCTTCGTGCCTGTGGGTGGGGGGGGGCTGATTTCCGGTATTGCTGCCTACGTGAAGCGCCTTCGCCCCGAAGTTCGTATCATTGGCGTTCAGCCGTGCGACTCGGACGCCATGCGTCAGTCCCTGGAGGTCAACAAGCGGGTGCGCCTGGATCAGGTGGGACTGTTTGCAGATGGGGTGGCCGTCAGGCAGGTCGGGGTGGAAACCTTCCGTCTTTGCCGGGAATGGGTGGATGAAATCGTCACGGTCGATACCGATGCCCTTTGCGCAGCCGTCAAGGATGTGTTTGACGACACACGAGCCATACTGGAACCCGCAGGAGCCCTGTCCATTGCCGGACTCAAGCAGGTGGTGGGTCGCGACCGGCTGAAAGGAAAGGCGCTGGTGGCTATTGCCAGTGGAGCCAACACCAATTTCGACCGCCTGAGGTTCATTGCCGAACGTGCCGAACTTGGGGAACAACGTGAGGCAGTGTTTGCAGCCACCATCCCGGAAGAACCAGGCAGTTTCAAACGGTTTTGCGAGTTGCTGGGTGACCGAGCCGTGACGGAATTCAATTATCGTTTTGCCGATGAACGCCAGGCGCATGTGTTTGTCGGGGTTGCCGTCTCCCGTGCCGGTGAAGTGCGTGACTTCCTGAAACGGCTGAAGGCGCAAGGCATCAGGACACTTGATTTGAGTGACAACGAGATGGCCAAGCTGCACGTGCGTCACCTTGTGGGTGGACGCGCCCCGCAGGCCCAACATGAAACCTTGTACCGTTTCGAGTTTCCAGAAAGACCTGGCGCTTTGATTCGTTTTCTCAACAGCATGAGTGCCACCTGGAACATCAGCCTGTTTCACTACAGAAACCATGGTGCCGACTATGGCCGTGTTCTTGTGGGGTTACAGGTGCCTCCGCAGGACAAGAAGGCATTTCAGCGTTTCCTGGAGCAACTGGGGTATCCCTGGGTGGAAGAGACTCACAACCCGGCTTATACCCTGTTCCTGGGTTGATCCATCAGGAAACCGAGCCGCGTATCCAGACCGTTTTCTGGTTGGTGAATTCGCGTAATCCCTGTGGACCTAATTCTCTTCCAAAGCCGGATTGCTTGATGCCACCGAAGGGCAGATGAGGGTCAGATCGCACGAGCCCATTGATGAAGGTGCAGCCAAACTCCAGACGGGCCGACAGCTCCTCTGCGCGGGCCTCGTTGCTGCTCCATAGGGATGAGCCCAGTCCATAAGGCGTGTGGTTTGCCAGTTCCAGAGCTTCCTGTTCATTGCGAGCCCTGACCATGAGGGCCACGGGACCGAACATCTCTTCATTCCATACGGGTGATGCGGGCGAGAAACCATCAAGGACCGTGGGTTCATAAAACCAGCCCGGTCCGGATTGGGGGCGCCCTCCAATCAGGCACCGGGCCCCGTGGGTGACAGCCACCCTGACCTGCATGTCCAGGCGATTACGCAGGTCCTGGCGTGCCATGGGTCCTTGGGTGGTCTCCGGGGCCAGGGGGTCTCCCGTGACGAGGGAGGACACCTGCCCCAGAAATTTCCGGATGAATTCATCGGCTATTTCAGGCACCAGGATGAATCGTTTTGCGGCAATGCAGGTTTGTCCCGAGTTCAGGTAACGGGACGATATGCCCTGACGTACGGCCCATTCCAGATCCGCATCGGCCAGTACGATGAACGGATCTGACCCCCCGAGTTCCAGAAGGCATTTTTTCAGGTGGGCTCCGGCCAAGGAAGCCACGGCCCGGCCTGCACGCTCTGATCCCGTGACGGTCACGGCCTGTACCCCGAAATGAGCGATGGCTTCAGCCACCAGGGCGTCCTCGATGAACAGGTGCTGGACCAGGGGCTCTGGAAAGCCCGCTTCAGCACAGAGCCGCGTGATGTGAAGCGCGCATTGGGGTACGTTGGGTGCAGGCTTGAAGGCGATGCCGTTGCCTGCCATGAGGGCTGGTATGCCGAAACGAAACACCTGCCAGAAGGGAAAATTCCAGGGCATGACACCCAGCACCAGACCCAACGGAAAAAAAGACAGGTGGCTGCGATTTTTGCCAGGGAGTGAAAGAGGTTGCGTGGCCAGAATTCCAGGGCCTTCCTCTGCACAATACCGGCAAAGGTCGGCGCATTTTGCGATTTCAGCCTCTGACTCGCGCAGCACCTTGCCCATTTCGAGGGTCATGGTGCGTGCCAGGGTTTCCTTGTGCTTCTCCAGCAGGTCAGCCAGTTGACGAAGCACAATGCCGCGATCATCCAGGGATTTCTGGCGCCAGGCGATCTGCGCTTCATGGGCGCGGTCCAGGGCGCCCAGCAGAGCATCCCTGTCCATGGCTGGAAACTCAGCCAGTTGGTCACCATTGGCCGGGTTATGAGAAATGAAAGGCATGAAGGTATTATGCCGGATTTGTGCGGGACTTCAGTATGATCGTAAGCCGGGTTTCCTGTTGCATGGTGAGTCAGGAGCGCTGAGATGAAAGCTTGGTGGAAAGGTTTCCTTTTGCTGGTGCTTGCGGGGTCAAGCATCGGAGCGAGGGCGATGGGGTATGCCTTTGTCCAGCTTGGACCGACCGGCCCCCAAGCCCGGGTGGTGACCACGGAGAAGCAATGCCCCGTTCTGACGGTGGATGGCCGGACATTTCCCATGTCTCTGCGTGTGGGGGCTTCCGGAGCCTCGTCCGGAAATGCCTTTCCACTCAAGGTCTGCGAACTTCACCTGCCTGTCGGGGCCCGGGAGGTCAAATGGGGCGATCAGGCCTTGCCCACCGTGCATCCTGAAATTCACCGGATTGTATTGTTGGGCGATACGGGGTGCCGTTTGAAGGCGCCTTTCCTGTACCAGGCCTGCAATGATTCGGACAAATGGCCTTTGGCCCGGCTGGCCATCAGTGCAGCCCGGGAAAAACCGGATCTGGTGATTCACGTGGGGGATTACCATTATCGCGAGAGCCCCTGCATTCGGCCGGCCTGCATGCCCAGTCCAAGCGGTTATGGCTGGGACGCCTGGCAGGCCGACTTCTTTTCTCCCGTGCAACCGCTTCTTGAAGCGGCCCCATGGGTGTTTGTACGGGGCAACCATGAATCCTGCAAACGGGCCGGGCAGGGTTGGTTCAGGCTTCTGGACCCCTATCCTTTTGATGCGCAACAGGACTGCACACCCGACACTGCCCGGGATAAGGATGTGACTGAACCTTATGCCGTTTCGTTAGGCCCGGACCGACAGCTCATCGTTTTTGATTCTGCGGCCGTATCGGAAAAACCCCCGGGCCAGGGGGATGCCCAGGTGCTGGAATATGCCCGACAGTTTGAGGAGGTGGCCCGGCTTGCCAGCAGGAAACCTGACAACTGGCTTGTCATGCATCACCCGGTTCTGGGGTATGGCTACCTGCCGGTTTTGGGGTATGAAAAGGGGAACCCGGTGCTGGCTGCTGCTCTGGAGATGGAACATTATGCCGGACTGTTTCCGCCGGGTATCCAGTTCACGCTAGATGGCCATGTGCACACTTTTGAATTGAGCCGTTTCCCCGCACCCGTTCCCGTAAACCTGATCACCGGCTTTGGGGGCGCGTTGCTGGAAGAGCCATTCCCGAAGCGAACTCCTTCCGATTTTCAGCCCGTGGAGGGCGTCAATCTTCTGGAATCGCAGAGTACGCAACAGTTCGGTTATACAGTGCTTGAAGAGCATTCAGGGCGCTGGACGCTCTATGAGAAAGATGTGCAGGGCAACCTGCGCAGGACCTGCGAGCTTCAGCTCAACACGCCGCCATATGGTTTCGACTGCTCAGCCGGAGTGTTGCCGGCAGCCTGGTTGAAAGCCGACTACCTCCTCCTGGGTGAGGTTCACGACAACAAGGCCGGTCACCAGTTGCGTCTGTCATGGCTGCGCCAGATGGCTGTCCAGCATGGAGAACGTGTTCTGGCCCTTGAACAGTTTGATCTGGAAAACCAGTGGGCACTCGATCAGGGGATTCGTAAAGGATTGCCGCCGCGTCAGGTGGCTGAAAACGCCCATTTCAATTTCCATGGCTGGCAATGGCCCCTCTATGAACCTGTGTTGCAACTGGCCATGGACCAGAAGTGGCCGGTGGCAGCAGCCAATCTGTCCCGCGCACAAATGGGTGATCTGATGCGGGGAAAGGGTGCCCCGACGCCCTATCCTGAATCATGGGGAGCGGACCAGCGCGAGGCCCAGTTGAAAGAAGTGCGGGAGGGACATTGCAATCTCATGCCGGAGGACCAACTGCCCATGCTGGCTTCAGCCCAGAGAGCGCGGGATCGCGCCATGGCCGAGACCCTGGTCCGCCTGCACAAAAAGACCGGGTTGCCTGTGGTGCTTCTGGCAGGAAATGGGCACACCCGTAAGGATCTTGGAGTGCCCGCGTGGCTTCGGCAAATGGATCCGGAGGCCCAGGTGATCAGCGTGGGAACATTGGAAAAGGATCGTGTCGGGAAGGATGAATCCCGTCTTTTCGATGAGGTTTACTGGGTCAATCCGGAACCACGGGAAGACCCCTGCAAGGTGTTGATGAAACGGCTGAAACGCAACGACAACGGAGTGGGAGGCGATAAAGCCTCAGGCAGCCGTGGCCAGGTTGGAGGTTAGTCCCAGCAGTTCCTTGATATCCAGGATGAGGACGATTTCCCCGTCGCTGGACATGGTCACCCCCGCCACGCCCTTGGGCCGGAAGGTGTCCAGGGATTTGATCACCACGTCATCATGGCCGTCAAACCCATTGACGGTCAAAACAAAACTGCGGTTTTCCACCTGCATCAGAACACCCACATCCGCCTTGTGTTCCTCAGGCCAGCCGATCATCTGTGCAAGGGAAACGACCGGGAGCACTTCACCACGCACCACCAGATTGGCCTTTCCCCCCACATGCTGGAGATTTTCCTCGTGGATGGAAATGATTTCACGCACCATGGACAGCGGTACTGCAAAGGATTGATCGCCCAATCGAACCAGAAGCACCGGAAGAATTGCCAGCGTGAGCGGCAGGGAAATGGTGAGGGCTGAGCCTTTTCCCACTTCAGACCGAATCTGGATATGGCCATTCAGTTTCTGGATGTTGGTCTTGACTACGTCCATGCCGACACCACGGCCCGAAACGCTGGAAATCTGGTCCTTTGTGGAAAAGCCGGGCAGGAAAATCAGTTCCAGGCATTGTGTCTCGTCCAGACTGTTGGCCACATCGGCGCTGATCAACCCTTTCTCGATGGCCTTGTTGCGAATGGCGTCCGGGTTCATGCCCCGGCCATCATCGGCAATATTGATAACAATGTGGTCGCCCATCTGGGTGGCGCCCAACTGGATGATGCTTTTTTCAGGCTTCGATTTGGCACGGCGTTGCTCCGGATCCTCCACGCCATGGTCCACTGCATTGCGGATCAGGTGAACCAAAGGGTCATTGAGGTCTTCGATCATGGTCTTGTCAATTTCGGTTTCTTCACCGGACAGGACCAGTTCCACTTCCTTGCCCAGCTGACGCGCCAGATCCCTGGCCAAGCGGGGAAACTTCTTGAATAACCGGCCGATGGGCTGCATCCGCGTCTTCATGACGGAATTCTGCAGATTGACCACCAGGGTGTCCAGTTGATTCACGGACTCATCCAGGGCCCGGAGCGTGTCGGGGTCGGTGGAACCCAACATGATCTTCGAGCGCAGATGGCTCAGGCGGTTCTTGGTCAACCCGATTTCTCCGGAAAGATTGAGTACCTGGTCGAGACGTTCCGTGTCCACCCGGATGGTGTTTTCCTTGGTGGTTTCAGCTTCCCGCCGACCCCCTGCCACTGCAGAATTGCCAGGAATGTCTGTGGCCCGGCGTCCGAAAACCGAATTGGCGGATGAATCAGCTGCTGCAGCGGGAGCGGGAGTTGCAGCAAGGGGAGCAGGAGCGGGCGGAGCGGAACCGGGCACCACGGCCTGGTAGAGCTGATCCCAGTCAGGACCTTTTTCCGCACCTTGGGGTACTACTGTCTTGGCCGCCGGGCTTTCTTCAGTCTTTCCCTCAAGAGTGGCCTTGAGGTCGGCAATGAGCTTTGAAGGGGCTGGCTGCGGTTGAACCCCCTGACCCAAGGCGCCGAACATTTCCCTGACTTCACTGGTGGCAGCCAGAATGGAATCCATGATCCGGGTGTCGATCTGCAGCTCGTTGTTTCGCAACCGGTCAAAAATGTTTTCAGTCAGATGGCAGAGAGACACCAGCTCTGTGGCATTAAGAAAACCTGCCACCCCCTTGATGGTGTGAATCCCCCTGAAGATGTCGTTGAGCAGGCCCATGTCTCCGGGGTTCTGCTCAAGCAACAGGAGCTTGCTGTCAACATCGGACAGCAAATCGGAGGATTCCAGAAGGAAATCCTGAAGCAGTTCTTCCATTCCTGCGAAGTCGTTCATTTCAGAACCCCAGGCTCTCGAGCAGTTCATCCACCTGGTCCTGACTGGTGACCACGTCAGGCTGGTGAGGATTGATGACCGGTCCATTCAACAGCCCGGTGTCGGTTCGGGCTGTGGGTGGTGCATGTTCCACCAGCAGCGATATCATCTGCTGTTCCATGGCTTGAGTGACTTCCACGATCTTCTTGATCACCTGGCCCGTCAGGTCCTGGAAGTCCTGGGCCATGATGATTTCAAGCAGGTAGGCATTGGTGGCTCTGGTGATTTTGGGCACTTCATCCAGCCAGGCATGTGTGCGGGTGGCCAGCGATTTGAACTGTTCCACGGACAATTCGCGGTTGAACAGTTTTTGCCAGTCGGTGGACAGCTGGTGGGCCTCGCCTTCAAGCTTGTTCAGCAGTGGTTGGGCGGCGTCAGTGGCATTCAGGACCCGTTCTGCTGCCTGTTGGGTCATGGCCGCCACATAGCTGAGACGGTCACGTGCATCGGGAATGGATGAAGCAACCGATTCGAGGTTCTTGTCCAGCCCCAGTTCTCTCAGGTTGTCGTGCAGGGTGCGGGTCAGATGTCCCAACTGGCGAAACACGGCAGTATCGGAGGAAGACTCGTCGCCGGGTTCCGGGGCCGCAGCAACGGAAGGCTCCTGGCTGGCCGAGATGATGCTGTCGAAAAGAGCCTCGAGACTATCGTTGTCCTGATTGTTGGCGGATGCTGTCATGGCTCATCCTCATTATTTCTGCATGTTCTGAAAAATCTTTTTCAGTTTTTCGTCCAGTGTTGCCGCCGTGAACGGCTTGACGATATAACCACTGGCACCTGCCTGGGCAGCTTCGATGATATTTTCCCTTTTGGCTTCCGCAGTGACCATCAGCACAGGCAAATGCTTGAGGTTTGCATCGGCGCGAATGTTTCTGAGAAGCTCGATTCCCGTCATGTTGGGCATGTTCCAGTCCGAAACGACAAAATCGAACTTGTCATTGCGCAACTTGTCCAGAGCATCCACTCCATCCTCTGCTTCCTGAACATTGGAAAACCCCAGCTCCTTTAAAAGATTGCGAACGATTCTCCTCATCGTCGAGAAATCATCCACCACCAAGAATTTCATGTTTCCATCAACCACGCCAGATCTCCAGACTCAAAATCTCATGTTAGCAGGGGACGCAGAGTTTCTGACAACATGGAGGCATCAAACTTGGCTACGTAATAATCCACGCCCACCTGTCTTCCCATGCTCTTGTTGGCCTGGGAAGAGAGGGAAGAGTGCATGACCACAGGAATTCCGTTGAAACGGACGTCAGATTTAATGTGCTGGGTCAGCACATAACCGTCCATTTCCGGCATTTCCGCATCCACCAGAATGACCTGGATCTGGTCATGCAAGGGCTTCCCCGAATGAGTGGCCCCGTCGGCCAGACCTTGCAGGCGTTCCCAGGCCTCACGTCCATTATTGGCGCGCAGGCTCTTGACTCCCATCCTGTCCAGCAATTCCCCAATTGTCTTGCGTGCCACGGAAGAGTCATCCACGAAAAAGACGCACAATTCATGGCCTCTTTCAATTTTGGCCACGGCCCCCACCACATCTTCGCCGAAGGCATTGGAAAGCACCTGTTCTACGTCCACGATGGACACCAGCTGGCCATCTGCCAGTTCGGTGATGGCGGTGATCATGCTACTTCCATTGGACAGATTGTTTTCCGGAGCGTGTACCTTGTCCCAATCCACACGGATGATGCGGTCCACCTTTTCCACCATGAATCCCAACGTATGCCGGCTGTACTCAGTCACCATCATGGTGTCGCGATCGTGGTGCACCGCATTCTCAAGCTGCATGAAGCTGGCCAGATCAAGTACCGGGATGATGTGCCCGCGCAGGCTGACAATGCCTGCCACGCCTTCCGGCATGTTGGGAGTCTTGGTCACCTTCATGGCATTGGTCACTTCGCGAACCTTGAATACATTGATGCCGAAGCGCTCTTCCGTTCCCAGGGAGAACAGGAGAATCTCCATCATGTTGGACCCTGCCAGCTTGGTGCGGGCATCCACGGCGTCCAGAAGGGTGCCGTGGCCTGTATCAGAGAAAGAGGGGGTTGTCATGATTTGACCGAAGCCTTGAGAAGGCGCGAAAGGGTTTCGGAAAGACGGTTGGGCTCAAATTTGGGCACGTACTCGTCGACCCCCATGGTCTTGCCCAACTGCTGATTGGCACTGCTGGACAGCGAGGAATGCATGAGCACGGGTATGCCCACGAAACGCTTGTCTTCCTTGATTTTCCGGGTGAGCATGTAACCATCCATCTCGGGCATTTCCACGTCTGTCAGGATCAGGTGCAGCGAGTCCCTGAGTGGAGTGTTTGAGATCTCTGAATAGTCCGCCAGCCTCTTGAGTTCTTCCCAGGCCTGGCGGCCATTGATGGCGCCGGTGCCTTGCACGCCCATGGCTTGCAAGGTTCGTTCGATCTGCTTGCGTGCCACGGACGAATCATCCACGTAAAATACATGACGGTTAGGCACGCCCAGAGGTTGTACAGACCTGAAAGAGGCATCTGCAACTTCCCCTTGGGCAGTGTCCGCCAGCACACGCTCCACGTCCAGCATCATGAGCAGTCGCCCATCAGGCAATTCGTTGACAGCGGTGACCAGTCCGCCCATGCGGGCATTCAACAGGTCGGGGGGGACGCGCATGGAAGACCAGTCCAGTCGCAGGATGTTGTCCACGGACTCCACCAGAAAACCCTGGGTATGGTTGTTGTATTCCGTGACAATCATGATTTCCGGCTTGAACTCCACCGGCATTCCTGTAAATTTTGCAAGATTGATCACCGGGACAAGCGTGCTTCTCAGACTGACCATGCCCTCCACCGCACGGGGCATGTCGGGGGCCTGTGTGATGGGTGGGGTTCTCAGAACTTCACGCACCTTGAACACGTTGATTCCAAACGTTTCCCTCCGACCCGTTCCCTTGTCCAATCCCAGGGTGAACATGAGGATCTCAAGCTTGTTGGTGCCCGCCAGCTTGGTGCGGGCGTCCACATGGCTCATGAGGTCGGACATGGGAGCGGCTCTCTCTTTTAAACCTTGAAGCGGGCACCCACGTCGCGCAGTTCATCAGCCAGTGCTTCCATGGTCTTGATGGATTGAACCGTGTCACGGATGGTGGCGGAATTTGTTTCGCTCATGTTGGCCACCCGCTCAAGGCCCTCGGCAAGGCCCTTGCTGGCCTTGTCCTGCTCGTCCACGGAGTTGGAAATACCCTCGATGCCCTGGCTGACCGTGTTTACCATGTTGGTTGATTCGGACAGGACGTCCGCCACTTCCAGCATGTGCGCACGACTGCTTTGCAGGGAACTCAAACCACTTTGGACACTCTGGTCAACCCGGGAGCTCTTGCCACTCAATTCCTGCGTGACCACGTCGATCTGGCTGGCCGACAGGGCGGATTTTTCCGCCAGTTTACGCACTTCGTCAGCCACCACGGCAAAGCCACGTCCCTGCTCTCCCGCCCTGGCGGCCTCGATGGCGGCATTAAGGGCCAGCAGGTTGGTCTGTTCGGCAATATCCCGTACTTGCTGGGTCATGCTGGTGATGGACTGGGCGCTTTTCACGAATTCGTTCACGGAATGGGCCATGTCATTGACTGTGGATTCCACGTGTTGGATTTCCTGCATCATCTCGTGCAGGCTGGTCTGACCCTGCTTGGCGCGCTGCAGGTTTTCCTGAGACAGGACAGCCACTTCCTTGGCATTACGGGCCACCAGATTGATGCTTTGGCTCATGCTTTCCACAAGCTGCGAGGCGCGGGCTGCTTCCTCATTCTGTTGGTGGGTGCCGCTTTCCACGGTATTGGCATTTTCTGACAGGGAATGGGCTGCGTTTGACACGCGGTCTGCATAACCCTGGAACTGGGCGAAGATGTCACGTAGTCCGTCCAGGAAACTGTTGAAAGTCTTGGCTGTCTGGCCAATCTCGTCACCGCTGTGCACGAGCGCCTTGCGGGTCAGGTCCCCGTCGGACAGAATGGCATGCATGGTCTGCTGCAGTTCACGGGTGGGGGCGGTCAGGCGTTTGATGATCCAGCCGATGAACAGGTACAGCAGAACCTGCAGGATCAGCTGGCCAGCCCAGAGCATGTAACTGACCTGGTCAATTTTCTTGAAATCCTTCTCCATGTCGAGGGTGATGCTGGCTGCCCCGTTGACGCTGCCCTCCTTGACCAGATGGCAGTTCAGGCAATTGGTGCCGCGGAAATTGGTGGAGACGATGAAGGGCACCACCACCCGGAGGCTGTTGTCCCCCTGCAGAGAGGTCTGGGTCTTGGCGGTACTGATGGCGGTGCGGTCCATGGCGTCATGGGCCTCTTCTTCCGGTAGCCCCGGGCCCATCTGGTCAGTCACCTGTTTGGCACGGATGACGCGTAATTCCTTGACGTCGCTGGAAGCCCCCATCTTCGTAATGAAAAGCTTCCGGTTATCCTTGTCACTGATCACCCCGGTTTCCATCATGATGTTGAGGCCATTGATGACCCCATCAGAAGACACGATGGCCTTTTCCTTGGCATCATCGATCGTGCGGCGCACAAATTCGCTGAAAATGGCGCGCTGCGCGACGACCAAAGCCAAAAAAATGACCAGTTGAATTGGCAATTGCAGTTTGCTTTTTAGTGAGAGGTTGTTCCACCAGTTCATTTTGTTCACCTTGCATCAAGGGTTTTGTTATGGTTGTTTCGGCTGTATCGCTGGAAACTTTAATGTTTTTCAGGGATTGCGGTGGGTGCTGGCCCGGCCGTCTCCCGTGGTGGGGCAGTTGCCCCCGCCGCTTGGCCGGGTGAAGCTGATTCATCGATGTTCACTGCGATGGCACCTCCGTCGTGTCT
>VFSW01005371.1_pt1 | contig 18945 bp, 17 predicted proteins | sample 5358111 | NCBI WGS metagenome assembly VFSW01 (sample SAMN11554181, study PRJNA540505) | mine drainage metagenome | isolation source: sediment from site ElyBrook_90M | place: USA: Ely Copper Mine, Vershire, VT | collected 2017 | reverse complement strand
CAACACCAGCTTATGCCAGCAACCGCACACCATAGCAATTGCGCCGGGATGTTGGAGTGCGCGCGCGCCCGGTTGCCGCCAACCCGCCCCCCAGCTACATTGCGGGATTACCCACGACGAGGATTGCAATCATGAAAATTGAAGATGTGCGGGCCAAGGCCTTTGCCATGCCGCTCACCAACCCGTCTTATCCGCCGGGCCCCTATCGTTTTTACAACCGCGAATACCTGATCATCACCTATCGCACCGACATGGACGCCCTGCGCGCCGTGGTGCCCGAGCCGCTCGAAATTGTCGAGCCGCTGGTGAAATATGAATTTATCCGCATGCCCGATTCCACCGGCTTTGGCGATTATACCGAGACGGGGCAGGTCATCCCGGTCAGGCTCAATGGCGTTGATGGCGGCTATGTCCACTCGATGTTTCTGGATGATGATGCACCGATTTCGGGCGGACGCGAAATATGGGGTTTCCCCAAAAAGCTCGCCAAGCCGAAAATTCACCACGAGGGCGACGTCATCCACGCAACCTTGCATTATGGCAAGTCGCTCGTGGTCAATGCCTCGGTGGGTTACAAGCACCGCATTATCGCGGATACAACACCCCTCCTGAAGGCGATGCTGGCACCGAGCTTCCTGCTGAAAATCATCCCGCATGTCGATGGCACCGTCCGCATCTGCGAGTTGGTGCGCTATTTTCTGGAAGATGTGCAGATCAAGGGGGCCTGGGCGAGCCCGGCGGCCATCGAGTTGCACGCCCATGCTTTGGCGGATGTGTCGCGCCTGCCGGTGCGCGAGGTGGTGTCGGCCGCCCATTACATCGCGGATCTGACGCTGGGCCTCGGCGAGGTTGCGTTTGATTATCTTGATCCCAAAGCCAAGCCCTGATCAAAATCGCGTGGGGCGTGGCCTTGGCCTGGTCAGGGCTTCGGCGGTGAGGGGTTTTTCAAAGCGCAGCGCGTCGGTGCCGTCTTCGTAAAACTCCTCAATCCGGGCAAATTCGCGATAGCCGAGCCGGCCATAAAGCTGGATCGCCGCCTCATTGTCCGGGCGCACCTCCAGACGCAGCCAGTGCGCGTCGCGCAACCGCGCGGCGGCTTCGCAAGCCGCCATCAATTCCCGGCCAATCCCGCGCCCACCATAGGCGGCAGCGACGGCGATGGAATAAAGCCGCGCCACAATGGAGCGGCGATGAAACGCCACCAGGGCATAGCCGCAAACGACATCATCGCACTCGGCCACCAGCAAGACCACCGTTGGCGCGCCAATATAATAGCGCAGGCTGTCACGCGGCAGCTGGTCATGGGTGAAGGCTGCCATTTCCAGGCGCTCAATGGCGTTGAGGTCATCGCTGCGGGCGGCCCTTATGCGCGCGGAGCCTTGAGCGTGCATCAGCGTGCGCCTGCCAGGGGGAACGTCCATGTCTCGGTCAGCGTGCGGGCCTCGGCGGCCAGAAAAATCCGCACATCGACGCTGGTGCCAGCGGGCACGGCGAGATCAACTTTGGCCCGGTAACCGGCCAGCGCTGGATTGGCCTCACCGTCGGCGTGCAAAATCTCCGCGCCCGTGGCTGCTGTATTGATCTTGATGGCGCGTGCATCCTCGGCAAACCAGGCCACGTCACCATCGGCAAAATCCACCATGACCCGCCACACCGTCTTGCCAGCCTGTTGGGGGGGCGTTGGCAGCGGCATGATGAAGCTGTTAATGGCGCGCCCGCCAGGTGACAGGTGCGGCTGGTTCCCGGTCGCGCTGATGCGGTAGCGCAGGCGCAAGGGTTGGCCTGGCAGCGGCGGGGTGTCAGGCACAAAGCTCGCCGCGATATTATGGCCGACATCATTCGGCGTCGGCATCTCGACCAGTTGAATCCATCCCGCCCCGAAACCTGCCACAGGCTCGACCCAATAGGACGGGCAGCGCTCGTAAGTTTGGCTAATGCTCTGGTAGTGGCTGAAATGCCGGTCGCGCTGCATCAATCCAAATCCCTTCACCCCCGTTGCGGCAAAGGACGAAACCAGACGCTCAGCGGGGTTATGCAGAGGGCGCCACATATATTCGCCGGATTGGTTGTGGATCAGCAATCCGTCCGATTGATGCACCTCGGGGCGGTAGGCATCGCGCACACGCTGATCATTCTCGCCGCTCACGAATTGGCTGACAAGCGCCCCAAGCCCAAATTTGGCATCGGTCTTGCGGGCAAACAGCGTCGCTGTAACCAGAGTTGTGCTGATGTTGCCGGGGTAAATGTCAAATTGAAAGGCCCCGGTTGCCTCGGGCCCATCGAGCAGCGCCAGCACGCTGGCGTGGTCAGCATCGGCGTCGCTTGCGGCGATCCAGACTTCGCGAAAATAGGGCTCATCCTGCTTGTCGGAGGCGTCAGGGGCGCCGAGGCCGCGACATGCCGGGCCAGAGGCCTGGTTACGGCCGAAAAAGCGGAACTGGCTAGAGCCCAGAAAGGTCATCAGTTCATCGAGATGCCCCGGCGCGCTAAGCGGCCCCATGAGCCGAAACCCGGCAAAGCCGAAGTTGATCGGCAGTTGCCCCGGCTTCGGCCTCCCACCAAAATCGAACATGTCGGGCGCATAGGGGGCCGGTATCACGAGGTCATTGCGCATCGTGTTGATGGTCATGGCCCGCTGATAGGGGCCGCCGCGCTGATAGAGTTCGACGCGATAGGGGCTGCGGGCCCCGGAGCGCAAAGCCCTGGAAGGCAGGAATTTGATTCCCTGCCATTGGGCTCTTGATAGTTGGCTCAAGGCTTTTGGCAAAGTGTCGCGGGGTGAAGCATAAGGCGCTGCCGCCATCAGCCCAGCGCGGCTTTCCAGGCCCGCGAAATTGAAACTTGCGGGTTGGTGACGATGGGGCGTCGTTGCAAAGGCCTGAAGCGCCGAGCCACCAGCACCGGCGAGGCTAAAGCCAGCGGCCAGAAAATGGCGGCGTGACAAAGGTTTGGCAAAAGCCTCATGCATGCGGACTGGCTCGTTCAGCGACAGAACGCCGGGTTTAGCTTAGGACAGCATCCCCAACAAGCCCTTCCCCCGAAACCAGGCCCTTCCCCCGGAAGAATGTCGACAAAGAGCGGTTTGGCCCGAATCTTGAACATGACATCCGTGCGGCAGCAGGACATCTCGTCATAGTGCCGCATTGAAACAGCCTGGAGCTTTTCGCCTTGCAAAAGGCCGGTCCTGGGACGTTGGGAGCAAATGCCGTGCTGAATGTGCCAGAATGGTTCGGATCTGCTGCCCCGCTTGCACCACTGCCAGGCCAGATTGTGGGATATCGCGCACCTGTCGATGGCCAGCCGCAAAGCGAGCTGCGCCCCAGCGGCAATGGCTGGCATTATGTCGCGGCCGACCAGCGCTTCCTCGTTGAAGCAGTCACCTATCAGACGGCAGCGCAGCATTTCGAGGCCTGGGTAGCCCTGTCGGAGCGTGCCCTGGAGGCCAACTGCTTCTATGGTCCGTGTTTCGCTTTGCCCGCCGCCCAGCACCTTGCTGCTTCCAGGCGTCCATCGTTTCTGCTGATCTGGGACGAAACCCAGGGCGAGCACACCAGATTATGCGGTCTGCTGCCCTTCACGCTTCGCCGGACCCTGACGGGGCAGCGGATTGCCGAAAATTGGCTGCATGATTTTGTGCCGCTGGGGACGCCGTTGATCGACCGCGAAAACGCGATCGAGACCGTTGATCTGATGCTGGATTGGCTCCGCCGCCAGAACAAGGGCATCGTTGGCCTGTTGTTTCGTAAATTGCACGGTGACGGCCCTATCGCCAGCTTGCTGCGCACCCGCGCCGCCCTGACAGGGCGCGAAATCCGCGAGTTCGACCGGCACCAGCGCGCGGCGCTGCCAGCGGGTGGTGACGGCGAAAGTGTGCTGGGGAGCGCACTGTCAACCAAAAAGCGCCGCGAACTGCGTCGCCAGCGCAATCGGCTGAGCGAGCAGGGCGAGATCACTTTTTCATCAGCGCGCCAGCCCAGTGATGTGCGGGCGGCGGTTGAGGAATTCCTCGTGCTTGAGGCCTCGGGCTGGAAAGGCGAGCATGGCAACGCCTTCCTCAATGATTCGAGCAACAGCACATTTTTACGCGCCATCACCAGGTTGCTGGCGCGCGATGACGAATGCCGCATTGACGCCCTGCGCCTTGATGGCAAGCCGATAGCCATGGGCATCGTGCTCCGTGAACGCGACAACGCCTGGCTATGGAAGATCGCCTATGACGAAGATTACGCTGCAACCTCGCCTGGCGTGCAGTTTCTGATGGATTTTACCCGCGTGCAACTCGGTGAGATCGGCGTGCGGCTAACCGATTCGTCCGCCATTCCCGATCATCCCATGATCAATCATATCTGGCGTGATCGGGTGTGCATCGCTGATACAATGATCTCGACCCAGATGCACCACACCAGGAATTTTACGCTGCATGCCTTTCTGGAAGGCTGCCAACGTCGAGTGCGAACCCTGGCCAAGACAATTTTTTACAGTCTGAAACGTCGCCGCCCCACTTGACGTCAGAACACCCGTGCTCAGGCGGGTCCTGACATGCCGCCGCACGTCCCGCGCCCTGCTTCTGCGCGCGCAGCGCACTCAGGCCGCGCCGTCTGCCACTTGCACATGCGGCGCTAAAGCGATAGCAGACGTCAGACACTAACCACCTGTTGCTGATATCTGGCCCCCAATGACCTATGTCGTCGTCGAAAATTGCATCAAGTGCAAATATATGGACTGCGTGGAAGTTTGCCCCGTCGATTGCTTTTACGAGGGCGAGAACATGCTGGTGATCCACCCGGACGAGTGTATCGATTGTGGCGTATGCGAGCCGGAATGCCCGGCGGAAGCCATCAAGCCTGATACTGAACCGGGCCTTGAGTCGTGGCTGAAACTCAACGGTGCCATGGCCAAATCCTGGCCCAACATTACCATCAAGCGCGATGCCCCGGCGGACGCCAAGGAATTTGATGGCAAGCCCGGCAAACTCGACGCCTATTTCTCCGATAAGCCCGGGCAAGGTGATTGAGCGATGGGGTTACAGGCACATTAAGCATGTCCGGAGCCGGTTCGGTTTGGGCGAAGCTTACCTTTGATTTTTGCCGGATGATGTGATATACGGATTGTTAACGAGTTGGACGGTTCCTGTCCGGAGAAAGTGACGCCTGTTTCCTGCCTTTCCAGGAAAATACCGGTACAACCTGCATTTTGATGCTGGTTGGCGCGCTGGTGTTGGGCGGCGTTTGCCGTGCGTGGGCTGTTGACCCCCCTCCCGTTAGAGGTCCGCGTAACATGGCAATGGATAATTCTGACGTCGAAAGCTTTACTTCAGCAACCAGTGAAGCGGGCTTGACGGCCTCGCGCCGCAAACCTGTTGCGGCAAGCAAGGTCGTAGCCAAGCCCGCGACAACGCGCAACGGCTTCAAGATTGGCGAATTGATTGTCTATCCGGCGCATGGCGTCGGCGAGATCAAGGCCATTGAAGAGCAGATGGTTGCTGGCTTCAAGCTTGAGCTTTTTGTCATCTACTTCATCAAGGACAAGATGGTGCTGAAAGTTCCGACGCCCAAGGCGACGGCTGTCGGCATGCGCAAGCTTGCCGAACCTGCGGTGATGAAGAGGGCTATGGAGACCTTGGCTGGACGGGCGCGTATCAAGCGCACCATGTGGTCGCGCCGCGCGCAGGAATATGAATCAAAGATCAACTCAGGCGATCTTGGGCAGGTCTGCGAAGTGGTGCGCGATCTTTACCGCTCCGAGTCGCAGCCTGAGCAATCCTATTCCGAGCGGCAGCTTTACGAGGCTGCGCTGGATCGTGTGGTGCGTGAAGTCGCCGCCGCCCATGACATCACCGAGACCGAAGCGACCCAACTGGTTGAAGCGCAACTGCAGAAAAGCCCGCGCCGCACCGGCAAGGGCACTGCTGAAGCCGGTGGCGACTCCTTGGCGGATGAAGTCGCCAGCGAAGTTGAAGGCGAAGTTGAAGAAGCGGCCTGAGTTGGCCGCGATCTGGACAAACTGAATCGTCATGGCGCGGAACCGAGCGACGAGGCAACCCTTGGGATGCCTCGCTGCATGCGAGGTCGCGGCGAGACACGGCTGATGCGGCTGGTTTGAGTCCCTCAATCCCTGAAATTGGCGCCCATCCGGTCCAGTTTGCGCAGCAGTGCTGGCCAGACCAGCTTTTGCGCCAGCATCTCCATCCCGCCTGACTGGGTCAAAGCAGCATTTTTGGCGATGACCAGCGGGTCGGTCGGGTGATCCATCGAATGATCGCCCAGCATCCTGGTGCGCACCTGCATGGTGCAGGCCCGCTCAAGAAAATACATCCGCAAAAACGCCTGGCTGCAGGTGCGACCCACGGCCAGCGTGCCGTGATTATGCAGCAGCATCAGGTTCTTGTCCCCCAGATCCTGCTGCAGGCGCGGGCGCTCGTCGAGGTCGAGCGCAACGCCTTCGTAATCGTGGTAGGCCAGTTCCGGCAGCACGAGCTGTGCGGTCTGGTTCAGCGGCAACAGCCGCTCCTTTGATGTCGAAACAGCGGTGCCATCGGGTGTGTGCAGATGCATCACGCAGCCAGCGTCCTCGCGCACCTCATGCACGGCCGAATGAATGGTGAAGCCCGCCGGATTGACCGGGAACGGCGAGGCGCCGACCGCCGTGCCATCCAGCCCGATTTTCACCAGGCTTGAAGCGGTGATTTCATCAAACATCATGCCGTAGGGATTGATCAGGAAATGGTGCTCCGGCCCCGGCAGGCGCGCCGAAATATGGGTGAAAATCAGGTCATCCCAGCCATAAAGCGCCACCAGGCGGTAGCAGGCGGCAAGATCAACGCGGATAGCGCGCTCAGCCTCGCTCATGGCCGGGGTGGATGGTGCGGTATGGACATTCATGATGCAACTCCATTCGTGATGCAGCTTCATTCATGATGCAGTGCCCGTGGCGGGCGCCAGGCCCATGATCTTGCCCAAAAGTCAGGCTAATCCGCATCCAGTTGAGGAGTCAACCATCTTTGCATGTTAACCGCCTGTTCAGCATAAGCGCGCGACACTGCACCTGCTGCTGAATTGCTACACCGGATTTTTGCCCATGTGCCGCTGGCTCGCTTATGTCGGAGAGCCGACGTTTCTTGACGATTTCGTATCGACCCCCGAGCATTCTTTGGTGGCGCAGGCGCTCCATTCTGAAGAAGCCGCCCACGCGACCCAGGGCGATGGCTTCGGTCTGGGCTGGTATGGCGAGCGCGACGTTCCAGGGCTTTACCGCGAGGTTCGCCCGGCATGGTCCGATGACAACCTCCTCAACCTTTGCCAGCAGGTGCGCGCCCATCTGTTTTTCGCCCATGTGCGCGCCGCAACTGAGGGCGCGGTGGCGCGCGCCAACTGCCATCCTTTCGTCAATGGCCGCATCATGTTCATGCATAATGGCCAGATAGGTGGCTTCACCAAGGTGCGACGCCAGATCGAGGCGCTCATCAATGATGAGTTTTATGCGCACAGAGCGGGCGCAACCGACAGCGAAGCGCTGTTTCTGGCACTGTTGTCGCAGGGCCTGTTGCCAGATCCGGTCACCGCCATGGCGCGCCTGCTGGATACGGCGGCGCGGCTGATGCGGCTGGCAGGCCTTGATGAGCCGCTGCGCTTTACCTCCGCGCTCAGCGATGGCGAGACGCTTTATGCGTTCCGCTGGGCGTCCGATGATCATGCGCCAAGTCTCTACTGGCGCGAGGCGGCAGGCGGCGTGTTGATCGCCTCCGAGCCTCTCGATCTTGCGCGCGAACATTGGCGCGAAGTGCCCAAGGGTTGCGTACTGATCGCCCGGCACGGCGCGCCCTGCCAGATCCGCTGCCTGAACGCGGTAATGCGCGCGGCGGCGTGAGCGACCCCTCAGGCGTTCACATCCACCAGACCCATCATGCCCATATCCTCGTGTTCGAGAATATGGCAGTGATACATGCGCAGGCCGGGCAGCATTTGCCGCACCAGCAGTTGCGCCGCCTGGCCACGCGGCACACTGACCACATCAAGCAGTGCCCGGCGCGGCGGCGGGGTCACGGTCCCGGTTTTCAGATCAACAAATGCGCGCACCTGAAACGAATTGCCGTGGATATGGAACGGATGGTCCATGTCGGTCGGGTTCTGCACCTCCCACAATTCGACCTGGCCGACTTTCGAGATCAAATCCACGCGGTTCATGTCGAAGGTGCGCCCGTTGATGGTCATGTCCATGCCCATGCCGCCCCCGCTCATGCCGCCCATCATCCCGCCCATGCTCTCGCCAAGCACCAGCGTGCGCGTCACAATGGGCGCGCCGGGCGGTTCGATGGCGCGCAGCGTCGAGGGCAGTGGCGGGATGGCCGCCGCCTTTGTATCGGCAACCTTGACGGTCAACAGATTCTGGCGGCTTTCGTCGGGGCGGGTTGGCCCCATCCAGCCGTGGTCATAGGCCAGCGTGTGCAGCACGTGCGTGCCGGGCGCGGCGAAATCCACCACGACATCGACCCGGCCGGCGGGTGGCAGAAACACTTCGCTTTGTCCGGGCACCGGTGCTTCCATATAGCCGCCATCCGTGCCCAGCAGCGTGAACGGCGCCCCATCAAAGGACAGGCGCAGGAAGCGCGCATTGGTGGAATTGAGCAGCCGGAACCGCCGCCTGGCGCCCGCATCAACCGCCAGCACCGGATTTTTCAAACCATTGATCAGCAGGTGATCGCCGACCCGGCCATTCATCCGGTCGATCATCGTGTCGTCGGGCATGGAGCCATCGGCATCAAGGCGCAGATCGGTGATTTGCAGCACGGTGTCGCCATAGGCTGCGGGAACCGGATCCACTTTGGGCCTGATGATGAACGCCCCCGCCAGCCCGCGATAGACCTGCTCGGCGGTCTTCATGTGCGGATGCGGATGATACCAGCATGCCGCGGCAAATCCGGCCGGCAGGGTAAAGCTGTAGGTGCGCCCGGTGCCATCGGCGACCGGTGACATCGCGGCACCATCCTGATCGGCGGGCACGGGAACGCCGTGCCAGTGGATTGTGCTGATGTCGCCGATTCGGTTGACAAACTGGATCGCGACCGCATCGCCTTCGGTGACCTCGATCATCGGGCCGGGCGATTGGCCATTGTAGGCCAGCACTGGCGTCGTCAGGCCATTGATAAACCGCGCCGTGCCGGGTGCGGCGGTCAGCATCGCCGCGAAAGTGCCCGGCTTGCTTGATTGGTTGGCCAGTTTCGGGAGTTCACGGAACGGCTCGCCTTCCGGCAGTGGCACGATCTGACGTCTCGTGCCCATCATCCCTCGCATCGTGCCGCCGGACATGCCGCGCATGTTCATTTGCGCCTGCGCCCGCGACAAGGCCAGCGAAGCGGCTCCTGTCAGAAGAAAACTGCGACGATCCATGACTGTGGCCTTTCGCTGTGAAGCACACGGCAGCGCCGCGCCTGCGTTGTTGCATGCAGATGATATATGATAAAGCCTGCCTCATTACAGGATGCGTCACTTCGTCTTGCCGGTCGGAGGCCATGGCGCAAGGCCGCAACAACCAGGGGAAAGCCGTTATGTCAGACACAGCCATGATCGTCGGTTGGGCGCATTCGCCCTTTGGCAAGCTTGAGGCTCCCGATGTCGAGACCCTGATGGCCAGCGTGGCCGGGACCGCACTCGAACACGCCGGGGTTGAGGCCAAGGATGTCGATGCCATCCGGGTTGGCGTGTTCAACAGCGGCTTTTCCAAACAGGGTTTTGAGGGCGCGCTGGTCGCCCCCGGTCTGCCCTCTCTGGCCAGCGTCCCCTCGGTTCATGTTGAAAACGCCTGCGCTACCGGATCGGCGGCCATTCATGCGGCGCTGGATTTCATTGCCGCTGGGCAGGGGCGAATCGCGCTGGTGGTCGGCGCAGAAAAAATGACAGCGACCCCAACCGCCGAAGTCGGCGACATTCTCCTGGCCGCCTCCTACCGGCGCGAGGAGGCCGCGATCGATGCCGGATTTGCCGGGATATTTGGCCGCATCACCCAACATTATTTCCAGCTTTATGGCGACCACAGCGCCGAACTCGCCATGATTTCTGCCAAAAACCACGCCAACGGCGTGCAAAACCCGCTGGCGCAGATGCGACGCGATTTCGGCTTTGCCTTTTGCAACACGGTGTCCGACAAAAACCCCTATGTCGCCGGGCCACTGCGCCGCACCGATTGTTCCCTGGTGTCCGATGGCGCAGCGGCTTTGGTGATCGCCGACGCCGAGACCGCCGCTGGCATGGCGCGGGCCCTGCGCTTCCGGGCCCGCCGCCAGGTCAATGACATGCTGCCGCTCTCGCGGCGCGATAGCCCGGTGGCGTTTGCTGGTGCTCATGCCGCCTGGGCGCGGGCGCTGGCCGACGCCGGCGTTTCAATCCATGACCTCGATCTCGTCGAAACTCATGATTGTTTCACCATTGCCGAAATGATCGAATATGAGGCGATGGGCCTTGCCAAACCGGGCGAAGGCTGGAGGGTGGTGCGCGACGGCCTGACCACGCGTGAGGGCAAGTTGCCGGTCAACCTCTCGGGTGGTTTGAAATCCAAGGGCCATCCCATTGGCGCAACAGGCGTTTCCATGCATGTGCTTGCCGCCATGCAACTTTGCGGCGAGGCGGGCGGGATGCAAAAACCCGGCGCGGCTTTGGCTGGCGTCTTCAATATGGGCGGCGCAGCGGTCGCCAATTATGTCTCGATTCTTGAGCGCGCGCATTAATTGGCGGGGCATCTGCCAAATTAACGCCTTGATTTTAGGCCAGCATCGAACTCGTAAGTGGTTACGCGCATTATGGGAGACCTGCCATGCGAAAGATGATGCTTCTGGCGAGCTTGATTGCCGCAGTAGGGTGGTTCGCCGCCGCACCGGCCAGCGCCATGCCGGTTGCACGGCCCCTCGCCGTGGCAGCCCGCCACGCACCAGGCGCGCCGCCAGAAAAAGTCCTAGCCCCCCGCGTTCAAATGGTAGGCTGGGGTGGGGATGAGGATGACGAAGACGACGAAGGTGGTTTTGGATTTCCGTTCTTTCAGTTTTTTTCGCAGCCCTATTACCAGCCCTATTACCAACAGCCGTATTATTATCAACCACCCTATTATCGACCCTATATCTATCGGTACCCGCCGAGATATGTTTATCGTCATTATTACCATCCGCTCCATCATCGGCCGCTGTATTATCGGCACATTTACAAGGTGCATCCGCACCGCTGCGTGAGTCACTACGTCTATCGGCATCACGTCCGCCATCTGGTTCGCCACTGTTATTGAAAGTGAGCGCCAGCGCCGGTTGGCCACATGACTGATGTCCCTCTTTGCCCCAGACCTGCATTTTGCGATCTGGCGGCGGGGGCATCTGTGGCAATAATCAAATCAACGCGCAGCGCCAGCAATAGCCACATCCCGACGTGTTCTCACGCCAGGGTTGCTGGCGCATTGTCGTGGCATATCTGGCACATGGCAAACCCAGAAGGCGAGCCAGTGAGGGCTCGCGCCATCGACCGCAGGGCCGCCCAAGGAACTGTCATGAAACAGGGCGCTGTCGCCAACATCGGCGGGCAATGGCATGCAGGGGATAGGCGAGACCGTCCTGCTGATTTAATCCTTGATTTAAGCTCGGCGTTTGGCGATGTTGACGCATTGATGCACGTAACACGGGAGGCCCATAATGCGAAAAGTGATACTTCTGGCGAGCTTTGCCGCTGCTTTAGGTTGGTTTACCGCCACTTCGGCCAGCGCGGTGCCGCTCGCGCCCGCGTCCAGCGTGGTCACGCAGCAAATTAAAGACGACTCATCGGGACAGGCTCTCGCTTCCAGCACGCAATGGGTAGGCTGGCATGGTGATCGTGACGGCGATCGGCGCATCCGGCGTGCTGCACCATACTCTCGTATAATTCCGCAAATCTATTACCAGCAACCTTATTACCAGCAGCCTTATTACCAACAACCTTATTACTACCAGCAGCCATATTATTACCAACAACAATATTACTATCAGCAACCTGCTTATCAGGCGCCTGAGACACAATATTACACCCGTCCGGCCTGTCAGAGGAAGGTCTATAAGCACATATATGTTTACCATCGCCGCCATCATGTTTATCATTATTCAGTCTATCGTCGCCACGTTCATCACCATTATTCAATCTATCGCCACCCAATCTATCGCCACCCAATGTATCGCCACCCGGTCTATCGCCACCCAATCTATCGCCGCCACGTCTACCATCACCCGGTGTATTACCGGTACATTTACCGGGTGCGTCCGCGTCATTGCGTGAGCCATTACGTGTATGGCTATCGCACGCGCCATCTCGTGCGCAGTTGCCATTGAAACAGCACCGGTTGCAGGCCCTGCAGCCATTGGTTCCTATCGCCCCAGACCTTATCGCCCCAGACTTGCCACTTGCAATCTGTCGGCGATACGGCCATCCTTGCCCACCGTGAAACCAACGCGCCCCACAACACAATTGCCACGTCTTGACGAGCGCGCGCGCGAGATATTCCGCCGCATTGTCGAGACCTATCTGACCAATGGCGAACCCATGGGTTCGCGCCATCTGGCGCGGCTGCTGCCGATGACATTGTCACCGGCCTCGGTGCGCAATGTCATGCAGGATTTGGAAGAAACCGGCCTGCTTTATGCGCCGCACACCAGCGCGGGACGCCTGCCGACCGAACTTGGCCTGCGTTTTTTTGTCGATGCGATGCTGGAATTGGGCGATGTTTCCGCCGAAGACCGCCAGCGCATCGAGCGCCAGGTGGAGGCCAAAGATCGCGACATCAGCCTCGAAAACGTGCTGGCCGAAGCCTCCAGCCTGCTTTCGGGCATGACGCGCGGAGCCGGGGTCGTCGTTACTTCCAAGGATGACCTTCGCCTCAAGCACGTCGAATTTGTCCGCCTCGCGCCTGAGCAGGCCCTGGCGGTGCTGGTCGCCGAAGATGGCACGGTTGAAAACCGGGTCTTGTCGATCCCGATGCATCTGCCGCCCTCGGCCATGACGGAAGCGGCCAATTACCTCAACCAGCGCATTCGTGGCCGCACGCTGGCCGAGGTGCGAAAGCTGATCGAAGAGGCCCGCACTTCAGCGCAGGCCGAGCTTGATGACCTCTCGCAACGCCTGGTTGAGGGTGGCCTCGTCACCTGGGCTGGCTTGCAGCAGGATCAGCCGCAACTCATCGTCAGCGGCCATGCCAATTTGCTCGATGACCTCGCCACAGCGAGCGATATCGAGCGTGTTCGCTTGCTGTTTGCCGACCTCGAAACCAAAAAAGATGTGATCGAACTGCTGTCAAGGGCTGAAACCGGCGAGGGCGTGCGCATTTTCATCGGCTCGGAAAACAAGCTGTTCTCGCTGTCTGGTTCGGCGATGATCGCCGCGCCGTTCCGTGATGGCCAGCAGCGCATTGCCGGTGTGCTCGGCGTCATCGGGCCGACCAGGCTGAACTACGCCCGCATTGTCCCGATGGTCGATTATACCGCGCAGATTGTCGGACGCCTGCTGCAAAAGCGCAGCTCGTGAAGCCCTGGCGAGCTATCCTCGACAGATGGCCCCAGCGCGCGGCGCAAATCCCTCAGGCCGAGGCCCGCTTCTCGGGTTCGCCCAGCATGTGCCCGGTGATCAGGCTCGCCAAAGCCGCCGGATCAAGCGGCTTGGACGCAAAATGATCGCAGCCGGACGTGAGGGCGTGGGCTTCGGCATCGGCATTGGTTGAGGCTGAAACGGCCACAATCAGCCGGGGGGCCAGGCCCTCGGCCTTTTCCCGGGCGCGAATGGCGCGGGCCACACCGCCGCCATCCATGTCGGGCAGGCGCAGATCAAGCAGCAGGCAATCGGGTGCCGGCTGGGTGAAGGCAGCGGCCAGGGCCGCAGCGCCATCGCCGACGCGGGTGACGTCAGCGCCGAGCCGCTCGCACTGCCGCATCATCACCAAAGCATTGATATCATTATCCTCAGCGATCAGGATGCGCGTGCCAACAGGCAGCGCACGGGCAGGCGGCGCGTGGCGCGCCTCAGGCTCCGGCTTCACCTGCGCAATCATGCGCAGCAGCGATTTGGTGCGCACCGGACGGGTGAGCCAGCCATCGAAACCCTGCGCCGAAACCTGCCCAAAGGTTGAGCGCTCGAACGGGGCGAGCAGGATAAGGCATTGGCCGACACCCGCGAGCCGTGCGGCGGCCGCCAGCATTTGTGCTGTTTCCGAACCCAGGCCATGGTCAATCAGCACGGTATCAAACCGCTCGGTTCCCCCGAGCGCCGCCTGTCCCGCCAGCGCTGTGGCAGCCTGCGTGACAGCGACCCCGACGGTCGCCAGCTTTTGCACCAGATAGGGCGCTTCAAACGGTGAATCAGCGATAATCAGCACGTTTTTGCCGCGCACCGGCAGGCGCATCAACGGCTGATCGTAGGGACGTGCCTGGGCAAAGCGCAGCGGCTGGGTGAAAGTGAATTCCGTGCCCACACCCGTGGCATTGTCACTGAGGCCGAGGTCCCCGCCCATTTCCGTGACAATGCGGCGGGTGATGGCAAGCCCGAGCCCAGTGCCTTCGGCCAGAGACTGGCCATCGGGGGCAATCTGCTCATAGGGCTCGAAAATCGTGCTGCGCCGCTCCGGACTTATGCCAGGCCCGGTATCGCGCACGAAGAATTCCAGCATTTCCTCGGAGCGCCGCACCTCGATCCCGACGCCGCCACGGGCGGTGAATTTGACGGCATTTCCCGCCAGATTCATCAGGATTTGCTGGAGCCGCATCGGGTCGCCGGTCATGCGCTGCGGCACATCCGGGCGCACCAGCGCGGCGATCTCGATGGATTTCGATTGGGCGCGCGGCGACAGCAGTTCGACGACCGATTCAACCAGAGCGACAAGGTCAAACTCAACCTCGTTGACCACGAATTTCCCGGCCTCGATTCGGGAAAAGTCCAGCAGGGTTTCAACCAGTTGCTGCAACTGGTCGCCAGCATTGCGGATGGCGGCGGCATAGGTCGCCTGCTCGCCGTCGAGCTTGGTGCCGGTCAGCAAATCAGCCATGCCAACCATGCCGCTGAGCGGCGTGCGGATATCATGGCTGATGTCGGCCAGAAAGCGGGATTTCGCGTCGTTGGCGGCTTCGGCCCTGTCGCGGGCTTTCAGCGCGATGCTGACCTGCCAGAAGTCGCGACGAAACACTTCATTTTCTTTGGCGACGTCCTCGAGGCGGCGAATATAGCCGCGACGCTCCATAAACAGGGCCGCCGCCACGCCCGCGGCCAGAAACGCCAAAATCCACGCGATCATGCTGAACATCCAGAGCTAGCCAAATTCACGCGCATTATGCGCGCGCGGCCTTAACAAGCTGCTGCTGGAAAGTTCAGGGTTTCAGTTTTTCTGCAAAGGCGGTGCGCAGGAGGGCGCGTCGCATCAGGCCAGCAACTGCCACAAGATCATGACGATGCCGACAATCGACGCGGCCCAGATGATGGTGCGCAGAACGGGAATGCCAGCAATATAGACCGGCACATAGAGCGTGCGCGCCCAGACATAAATCTCCGCGCCATGGGCGGTGGCGCTGCCGGTGCGCCCAGCGGCCACGACGCCCAGCACGGCGGCGGCAAACAGCGGGAAGGTTTCCAGCACATTATGCAGCGCACGCGCAATGCGTCCGACATACTTGTTGTCGATGACATTGGGGGTGTCGCGGGGCCCCATCAAGGTACTGAGCGAGAGGAAGGGCATTTGAGCTGCTGCTTGCAGCACCAATTGCAGAAGCACCAGCGCGACGGCGCAACCCAGCATGGTGAGTTCAAACGGTACAGGATGGGAGGCCATGGGAAAGTCCTTCAGGTTGGTCGGTTGCTGATTAGGTGGCAGCCGCCGCGCGGAGTCAATGCGTTGACTCAGCGATTTCCCGAAGATTTTCAGCGTCCGGCGACAACCAGCAGGCGTTTGACCAATCCGCTGCGGAAAGCCTGCAGAAATGCCTGGTAATTGCGGAACGACACGCAACCGTTTGAATCGCCGCGCCTGCCCAGCATGAAGCTGTGCGCCAAAAGCCCGGTGCGGCCATAGATGCTGCCGCCGCCAACGGGCGTCAGGCGCAAGGCCTGCACGCCATGAAACATCCCGCGCCGGTAGGTCAGATCATAAAGATGCGGCGGCGTCGGCCCGCGCATGCGCTGGTTCACAAACCGCGGATCATCGATCATGTTGCCGAGGCCGGAATGGGCCTCAAGGCGCTCGCCATTCGGAAGCAAAACGGTATGCTCGGCAATATTATACACCGCTGTCCCGGCGCTGGCAGAGACCTGGGTGGAAGCGCTGTGCCCCAAACTCATGGTATTAAAATGGTTGGGAGCATAGGCCAACGCTGCTCGGGGTGTCTTCGGTTGCCCGAACATCCGCTCGAAAAACGAGCGGTGATCGACGGGGGCGGGCTTTGCCGCCGGAGGAGACCTGCGCAGCAGGGCGAGCCTGGTCCTCGGCTTCAGCACCTTCGGCTTGTCGCGCTCGGCATGGCGATCATGATGGGTGCCTTCTGCCCGCGCGACTTGCGGTGCCGCCTGCGCCATCGGCAATGGCACAGGTTTGGGCAGCGGCACAGGCCTCGCCGCTGCAAGGACAGCGGGTTCTTTGTGCGCTGGTACCGGCGGTTTGCTCACCGCAGCCTCGGCGTGTGCCAGGGGCAGCGCCACAGGCGCAGGCATGGAAACGGGTTTGCTGATCTGCGCCGCAGCCATGGCCTCCTGCGTGACGGGCGGCTGCGGTGGCAAGGGCACCGCTGGTGCCGGGGCCGGTGCTACCGGTGCTGAAGCCAGCTTCGGCAGAGCGGCCTTGGCTTCAACAATGGCCGTGTGCGTCACCACCGGCCCGACGGTGACGGCCTCGCCGACGGTGATGGAAGCTTGTGGAACAAGGGCTGACAGCGCCCGCACCCTTGTTTTCCAATCATCGGCAGGGACAGGCTGCTCGGGAACCGCCAGCATCGCCAGCCGGTCACGCCCGCCGAGCATTGATCCAGCGGACGAAACATCAAGCATTCCGCCCATCATGTGCAGGAGCGTCAAACATCCGGCCAGCGAGCCAACCGAGATAGCCGCTATCGTGGATGTGCCCCTGAACAGACGTTTCAGCGACGCCTGCCTGTGTCCGGCGGGACGTATGGGGCCTTTGGGGTTCTGGACGTGCTGCATGGGCTCAACTCGGACTCAACAAACAACCAACACAGGCCCGCGCATCGCTGCGCGGATGATGTAAAAAGGCACACAAAAAGCTGGGCCAGACCCGTTTGGGCGCAGCCACGCATCCGTTAAAAGGCGGTGCGTTTTTCAACCTTCAGATTAACTGTATGATGCCATAGTTAATAAACTGCCCTCTAGGAATTGTCAGAGCCCAACAGCCTGACGCGCGTGCTTTTGCCGGTGCCAGGCCGTGTTCAGGCTCAGACAATCATACTTGTTCCAGCGCCAGTTTGACGCCAAGTCCCACGAAAATCGCCCCCGTGACGCGATTGAGCCAGCGCCCGAACGTCGTAAACTGGTCTCTTACCGAGGGAACTGTCAGAACATTGGCGACCATCACAAACCAGCCGATCAGGGCGGCAGCCATGCCAATTCCGTAAAGGCCCTGCACAAGCAGCGGCGTTTGCGGACTGACTAGTGTCGAAAACAGCGACAGGAAAAACAGTACGGGCTTTGGATTGAGGGCATTGGTGATGAAGCCCAGCCCAAAGCTCTTCAGGTTTGAAGGCGCAATTAAACCGGCCTTGACATCGGGCACGGCAAAGGCAGGCGAACGCCCCATCCTTATCCCCATCACCAGAAGATAGGCGGCTCCGGTCAATTTGAGGAGGTTGAAAAACACCAAGGATTTTGCAACGAGCAGGCCGAGGCCCAAAATCGTCGCGGTGAGGTGGAGCAGCAACGAGGCCCCGACACCGACACTTGTGAACACGCCCGCATGGCGTCCGAAGGCCAGACTTTGCCGCATCACCATCGCCGTATCTGCGCCCGGCGCAACGATCACAAGCGAAAAAACGGCCATAAGGCCAGCAAATTCAATCAGATAATGCAATAGGCGAAGATCCCTCTTTTCGCCCCCCACAAATTCCCTACATGTTTGTGCGCTACAAATCTACCCCCTAAGCCCACATCGCCCGGCAACCCGCTCGACCTGTGACCCCGGGCCGCAGAGCAGCAGCAGGCCTGGGGGCCTGCCTGACAACTCTGCGCGCTCATTGATGTCATGTGGCTGACAGCGGCTTCAGGGACGGCTCCGCACGCGCCTGCCGATGCTGGATTCAGCAAAAGTGCTTCGCAGAAGGCTCATAAGTCCAGCACAAGCCGCCCCGGATCCTCAAGCGCTTCCTTGACACGCACAAGGAATGTCACGGCACCTTTGCCATCAACGATGCGGTGATCATAGCTCAATGCCAGATACATCATCGGGCGCACCTCGATCTTGCCGTTGACCACCATCGCGCGATCCTGGATTTTATGCATCCCCAATATGCCCGATTGCGGGGCGTTGAGGATCGGCGTCGACATCAGGGAACCATAGATGCCGCCATTGGTGATGGTGAAGGTGCCACCCTGCATCTCCTCGATTCGCAACTGGCCATCGCGGGCGCGGCGGCCATAATCGGCAATGGTCTTTTCAACCCCGGCAATGCTGAGTTGGTCAGCGTCGCGCACCACCGGCACGACGAGGCCGCGCTCGGTGCCGACAGCAATGCCAATGTGGTAGTAATTCTTGAAGACCATCTCATCGCCGTCGATTTCACCATTGACGGCGGGAACGTCTTTCAGCGCCTGCACGCAGGCCTTGACGAAAAAGCCCATGAACCCAAGCTTGGTGCCGTGCTTTTTCTCGAACGCGTCTTTGTAGCGGCTGCGCAGCGCCATCACTTCGCTCATGTCGACCTCATTGAAGGTCGTCAGCATGGCAGCGTTGTTCTGCGATTCCTTCAGG
>VFSW01005370.1_pt1 | contig 18948 bp, 18 predicted proteins | sample 5358111 | NCBI WGS metagenome assembly VFSW01 (sample SAMN11554181, study PRJNA540505) | mine drainage metagenome | isolation source: sediment from site ElyBrook_90M | place: USA: Ely Copper Mine, Vershire, VT | collected 2017 | reverse complement strand
AATGCTCATATAAGCGCAAAAGTCGCCAAATCGCAATTTAGTCACACACTCCGAGAGCCTGTGACTTTTTTGATTTTTCGCGCAGAGCGACGCTGAAAACAATACTCATATAAGCGCAAAAGTCGCCAAATCGCAATTTAGTCACACACTCCGAGCGGAGCGAGGAATCCCTCCTGGATTGTCTCACGCGCGCAGAGAAAGAGGGATTCCTTGCTTCGCTCGAAATGACTGGAGGGCTTGGAGACTTTTTCCACAGGCGCACGGTCCTCGCAACAAGAGAGAATTCACCCACCCCCTCCCAACCTTCAAGAAAAATTGACTTATGTGGAAATTGCCTTGACAGGAAGGGTCGAGCGGAAATATAAGTTCGCTATAAGATTTTTCAGGTTCCGGGTCCAAAGATTTCTCGATCTATAATTTGTTCGAGAGGTACCTATTGGAATTATGGCCGAACCCATGGATCGCAGTACACCGGCTTCACCACTAGCAAAAGCCGGAGGGCCCCCGACAGCAACGCCGCCCGCACCCGCAAAGCCGGCGGCGAAAAGCAAGGCCGAGTCCGCCGAGCCGCCCGATCCGCTGCGGCGACGTGTGATTTGGGGCATGATTTACGGCTACCTCGGCATTAACCTCCTGATGTTCCTGCGCTTCTTCTTTCCCCGGGCGCTCTATGAACCCAACACGGTTTTCAATATCGGTTATCCGGCTGATTTCTCATTGGGCATTGACCAGCGTTATTTGATGTCCAATCGCGTGTGGATCGTCCGCGAACCGGACCGCATTTTCGTCATTTTCGCGCGCTGCACGCACCTGGGCTGCACGCCGGAATGGAAATCCGCCGAAAACAAGTTCAAGTGCCCGTGCCACGGCAGCGGCTATGACAGCGAGGGCGTGAATTTCGAGGGCCCGGCGCCGCGCCCAATGGATCGAGCGCGCGTGGACCTGGATCCAACGGGCAAGCTGGTCGTGGACACGAGCAAGCTGTACATGGACGACCCGCGCGCCGGAGTGAACCAGTTTAACGACACGGGCGCGTATCTTCCGGTCTAGGGCTGTTTAGGGCGGTTTAGAGTTTGCATCTCGCCTCATCGAGGGCGAGTGGGTTGGGGGCTGCTGTTCCGCAGCGTCAACGCCGCACGGCGTGGGTTACCGCAGGGCCGCAGTATTTCGGTGGGTTGTGATTGGACAGCCCATCGATGTTTAAATACTCGCTTGATCTAGGGATGTTCCACAGGACCTGGGACACTCTCGGGGGAGTTGGGCATGGCCGAAGATAACGGCGAAAAGAAGAGCACGGGTTTGCTCGACCGTGTCCGCCAGGATGTCAACGAACTCAAGCAAGTCATCAAGGAAAAAGGGAAGGAAGAACTGGAGGGCCTGAAAGAGCCCGAAAAATCCCAGTTGTTCCGCTCCGTCTTCCGCGTCAAGCACGACGAAACGCCGCGCAATCGCGCGCTGTCGGTCCTGTCGAATGTTTTCTTCCATTTGCATCCAGCCAAGATCAATCGCGACGCCGTGAAGTACAAGTACACCTGGGGCATGGGCGGGATCACATTTTATCTGTTCATTGTGCTGACCTTCACGGGCGTGCTCCTGATGTTCTACTACCACCCGAGCAAAGTGCAGGCCTTCCGCGACATTCTGTACCTGGAAAACGACGTACCGTTCGGCAAGCTGCTACGCAACATGCACCGCTGGGCCGCGCACTTGATGATCATCGCCGTCTGGCTGCACATGTTCCGCGTGTTTCTGACGGGGTCGTATAAGCGCCCGCGGGAATTCAACTGGTGCATCGGCGTGCTGCTGATGGTGCTGACTCTACTGCTCTCCTTCACGGGCTACCTCTTGCCGGATGATCAACTCGGATTCTGGGCCGTCACCGTGGGAACAAATATGGCGCGCGCCACTCCCTTGTTAGGTACGGAAGGCCCGTTCGGAGCGCTGCTCGGAATGACGCCTTACAACGACGTGCGCTTCGCCCTCCTGGGCGGCTCGATCGTGGACGCCAACGCCTTGCTGCGCGCCTATATCTGGCACTGCATCGCGATTCCGCTGATCGCCAGCATCTTTATGGCGCTGCATTTCTGGCGCGTCCGCAAGGACGGCGGAATTTCGGGCCCTGCGCCGGTGATGCTCGAATCGGAAATCAAGGAAGAGAAGGGGCACCGTCCAGTCGTCTTGCGCCCGAGTGGCGCGCAATAGGGGAGTGCCTCTGGGCAGCGGCTGTGTAAAGAGGAAACGGAATCATTTAATCCGGTTGAGTCGAGGCCAATATGAACTGGCATCAGCTATGGGAGGTCGCGTCCGCACCCGACAACGTGCCGATTGTGGGACTGTTGTTTCTCGTGCCGTTCTACATCTGGTACGCGTTTCGCCAGGCGAACGAAAACGACCGCCTGATTGAGCGCCTGTCCGCGGATCCCCAGCTCGCGAAGACGGAATACCGCAAGACCGAGCCGTGGCATCCCTCCTGGGAAAAGGAAGTTCACACCTGGCCGTACCTGATGCGAATCGAGCTGGTCGCGGCGGTTCTCGTCACTGTGCTGCTGATGGTGTGGTCCATCACGCTGAATGCTCCGCTCGAAGAGCCGTCGAATCCGAACGTCACCATGAATCCGGCGAAGGCGCCGTGGTATTTCCTCGGCCTGCAGGAGATGCTTGTCTATTTCGATCCGTGGATCGCGGGGGTGATTATGCCGACGCTCATAATTGTCGGCTTGATGGTCATACCCTACATAGACGCGAATCCCCTTGGCAACGGCTATTACACCTACAAGCAGCGCAAATTCGCGATTTGGACCTTTCTGTTTGGATTCGTTGGCTTGTGGGTGGTGATGATTGTGATCGGCACATTCATCCGCGGCCCGGGATGGATGTGGTTCTGGCCGGGGCAGACCTGGGACGCGCAACGCGTCGATTTTGCCGTCAACCGCAACGTTGACCAGATTTTCGGAATCAACGGCTCGTGGATGTCGCACCTGATGCCCGCGGCCAACGCCAGCTATGCGCCGATTCTGGCCCGTATTATTTTCGGAGTTTTTCCAGTCGCGCTGTATTTCCTGGTGGCCGGATATTTTTCGCACCGGCTGCTTTTGCTGACGGAATTCAGCCGCAAGATTTTCAAACGCATGACGCTGTTGCAGATGGTGACGACGGAACTGTTTCTCGTTCTGATGCTGAGCTTGCCGGTAAAAATTCTGCTCCGGCTCCTGTTGCGGATCAAGTACGTATGGGTGACGCCGTGGTTCAGCATATGATCGGGCAGGAATCCGCTCGGCTGCGCGACGGCCATGGAAGGGAGCGTGCAATTCAGCGCGCTTCCATCGAGGCGTTTACGATATTGACCGTAAGGGAGGCCCCGGGTGCCTGAGCTGCCGCCAGATGATCCAGTTACAAGCCGGCCGATGGCCGGGCTTGTGCTAATCTCCGTTTTTTTGCTGATGCTGACCGTTGCCTGGTCGCTGTACGACGAATTTTTCGGATTGCGCCCGTGGCGCAGCTATCAGGCCGAGTTCTCGAAGGCCTATTCCTCTTATCTCGAGAAGCAGTATACCGATCGCCGCAAGGCGGAGGCAACGTTTTACGCCACGCCCGAATACCAGAGGCTTGCCGCGGCGGTGAAATCCGCCACGGATGCCGCGCGCACACAGGACCAGTCCATCGCCCAGCAAGTGGACCTGCTCGACCGCCAGCGCGCCGCCATGACGGATTCCTTCCAGACCTCGCGCGGACTCGTCGGCTCGCTCACCTATCAGCTCGAGCAGATCAATGAAAAGGACAAGAGCGCGAAGGACTCGAAGCTGAAGGATTTGAACGACGCGAAGAGGCAGACGTTCGATGTAGCCTGGCCCGTCGAGGGCGGAAAAATCGAAGTCCGTAAATTCAATTATGAGGAACTCAACAATCTCTTCACGTCCATCATGACCGCCAAGGCCAAGCTCGTCGCCGAGCGCGGCGAAGTGGACCAGCCGGCCAAGGACGCGCAGGACAAGCTGAACGAGTACGTGAAAGAGCAGCTTCCGGGGCTCGCCTCGAAGGACCTGTTCACCCTCGGCCAAAGCATCAAGGGGATGGATATCCATCTGCGCCAGGTGAACGTGAATCCCAGCGGCACTTCCATTAACAACCTGGGAGGCGCGGGCCTGGTGGATCGTTGCCAGTCCTGCCATCTCGGGACGGACCCGCTGATCGTTCCCGTTACAATGACATTGACGAAGGCCGATCTCGGCCTTGCCAAAAGCAAGGATGCGCCGTTTACGAGCCATCCCGACCCGGACCTTCTGAAATATCATCCGCTCGAAAAATTCGGCTGCTCGCCCTGCCACGGCGGGAACGGCCGCGCCTTAGACACAGTAGAAAAGGCCCACGGTCGCTACGAGCACTGGCTCTGGCCGCTCAGTTACCCCGAAAACTATGAATCAGGCTGCCAGCAGTGCCACGCCGCCGACATGGTTACCGAGCACGCGCCCGTGCTGAACCGCGCCAAGAAACTTTTCCGCGAGCGCGGCTGCATCGGCTGCCACCGCTTCCAGGGATTTGACAATCAGGACGAGCAACTCGTCGCCACGCGGCAGGCGATCACGCAGCTCGAAAACCAGAAAAAAGATGACATGCTGCAGGTCGCCGCGCTCAACAAGAAGGGCGACCAGGCCAGCGATAACGACACAGCGAACCGTTTTTACACCGATGCCACGAATCTCACGGTCACGATCTCCCGGCGCGACGCGCAGGTCGAACAACTCGAACAGCGCACCCACAACCTGCTTCTCGAAATCAAGAAGGTTGGTCCGGACCTGAAAGAAGTCCGGATGAAGATCCACAAGGAATGGATTCCGTACTGGCTGAAACACACGCACGAATTTCGTCCCACGACAAAAATGCCGCAGTTCCGCCTGCAGGACGACGAGATTCAGGCCATCGCCGCCTATATCTGGCAGTCAGCGATTCCGGGCCCCGAACTTCCCAAACAGGCGCCGGGGAATGCGGCTCACGGCAAGGAGCTTTTCGAGCAGCGCGGCTGCGAAGCTTGCCATTCGATCGGCGAAGGGCCAAATCTGATTGGTGGGGATTTCGCCGCGAATCTTTCCCGCGTCGGGGAAAAGGACAACTACGACTACCTCGTGCGCTGGATTTTGAATCCCCGGCAGCGGACGCGTCCCTACAGCCCGTTTGAGCACAAGGATCTCGGCCCTGAGGATTACGCCAAGCACGGCCTGCCGTTTGTCTTCGACATCGAGCATTCGCGGTCGCCGAATGATGGTCATGAACTGGTCGTCGAACAGCCCACCGTCATGCCAAACCTGCGCTTGAGCGTCGAGGATGCGCGCGATATCGCCAGTTTCCTCATCACGCAGAAACATGCCGACGCAAGCTATGACCCAGCGCCGTTTATGGACGATCCACGCCTGAAAAGCCATGGCCAGGATTTGATTCGCCATTACGGATGCACGGGCTGCCATGAAATATCCGGCATGGAGGACGAAGGCCGCATCGGCACTGAGTTGACCAACGAAGGCAGCAAGCCCATCGAGCGCCTCGACTTCGCTCTCTACACAGAGGACGCCAAGCTGGGCATTCTTCCAGACGGCGAGAAGTCGCCTCGCGGTCCATGGTACGACCTGAAGGGCTTCTTCGAGAATAAGCTTGCGGCCCCGGACGTCTACGATCACGGCAAGTACAAGCCGGACCCGATGGACCGCCTGCGCATGCCGAAACCCAATATCACCGGAGAAGAGCGCGACGCGCTCGTGACGTTCCTGCTCGGTTCGACCGATCCGACGCTTCCAGCGGAGTACATGTACAAGCCCGCCGACCAGCGCGCCGCCATCCAAAAGGGCTGGTGGATCGTCACGAAATACAACTGCATCGGCTGCCATCAGATTGATATCGGCCAGAAATCCGTTCTGCAGGGCCTGCCGCAGTTCCAGGGCGAGAACAAACAGAATCTTCCGCCGGTGCTGACGAGCGAAGGCGCGCGCGTCAATCCCGAGTGGCTGAAGAATTTTCTCGCCAATCCGGCGCTCAGCACCACCGACCTCAATCGCAACGGTGTGCGCTCTTATTTACAGGTTCGCATGCCGACATTCTTCCTGTCCGATGACGAGATTCGCACGCTCGTGTTGTTCTTCGAGGCCCTATCGAGCCAGCCGCAGCCCTTCATTCCGCAAAAGTTGATTCCCATCACCGCTGCCGAAAAAGAGATGGCCCGGCAACTCTTTACGAGCACCGCGGCCCCGTGCCTGAAGTGCCATGCCACGGGCGACCCGGCGCACGACAAGTCGGCCATCGCGCCGAATTTCCTCTTCGCCAAGGAGCGCCTGCAACCCGCCTGGACGAATCGGTGGCTCACCAATCCCGCGCTGATTGCTCCGGGCACGGCCATGCCTTCGGGCCTGTTCAATCGCGAAGGCGACCGCTGGGTATTCGCCGGGCCGCTTCCACCGAGCTTCCACGGCTACACGGGGGATCATGCCGACTTGCTGGTGCGTTACATGTTTGAACTCACTCCGGACGAACAGAGGTCTTTGATGGGCCGCACGCCATCCGGCGGAGGGTCGGCCGGAGCAGGGAAGTAGAATTTTTGTTAGTGTCTAGGGTCTGGGCTTTACTTGAAGCCCAGTTGGAATTTAGAAAGTTGGTTTGATACATTGCTGAACGGAAATTGGAAATTTGCGCATGTTTGCCACAGGAGGAACTTTTACGTCATGAACAGCAGATTGGGAACATATTCTCTGGCCATCGGGGCTTTTGCTCTCCTCATGACCGGTTGCGGTTCAAAGCAAGAGACCCCGGAAGCGCCCGCTCCCGCAGCCAACGCTCCCGCCGGAAAAACGGTCGATCCGGCCACGGCTGGGGAAGTTACCGGCACCGTGAAACTCGACGGAACTCCACCGAAAATGAAGGCCATCAGCATCGCCGCGGAGCCAAGCTGCGCGGCCGCCCGCACGACTCCGTTGACAAGCGAAGAAGTCGTCACCGGAGATGGCGGCGCCCTTGCCAACGTCGTTGTCTATGTCAAGAGCGGCGCGGAGGGCTACTCCTTCCCGACGCCATCCACTCCCGTGAAATTTGAACAGCAGGGGTGCCAGTATCATCCGCACGTCATCGGCTTGCAGGTTGGGCAGACCGTGGAAGTCATCAACAGCGACAAGACCACGCATAACATTCACCCAATTCCGACAGCCAACCGCGAGTGGAACGAATCACAGCCGCCCGGAGCCGCTCCGCTCGAAAAACAATTTGCCCGCGACGAGGTCGCCATCCCGGTGAAGTGCAATGTCCATCCCTGGATGAAAGCTTACATGGCCGTGCTCCCTAATCCCTTTTTTCAGGTGACGGACAAGGATGGAAAATTCGATCTGAAGGGCCTGCCGCCGGGAACGTATACGATTGTCGCCTGGCACGAGCTTTATAAGACCGATCCGCAGACCATTACCATCGGCGCAAAGGAGTCCAAGGCCGTGAACTTCACGTTCAAGGCCGCCGCCTCTGGGGACTAGGGCGGACAAAACTACTCGGGTCATTCCGAGCCCCGGACCCTGCCGGGACTCGTAATGACAAAAAAGAATATTTTCGCGAGGCGGCTCCGAGCCGCTCCGCGAATCACAAATTTGCTGATAGAATGAGGCCCGTGTTTAATCGAAATCTGCACTGGTATGCACTCGCAACGGCCTGCTGCACGTTCCTCCTCCTGATCGCCGGCGCCCTGGTTACCTCCAACGATGCGGGGCTCTCGATTCCGGACTGGCCGCTTGCCTACGGCTCACTGAAGCCGCCGTTTGTCGGCGGAATTCGCTATGAGTACTCGCACCGCGTGATCGCCACACTGATCGGCATGTTGACCATCGGGCTCGCCATTTGGATCTGGAAGGCGGAGAAGCGTTCCTGGATGCGCTGGCTGGGCCTTGCCGCGCTGGGCGGCGTCATCGCGCAGGGAATTTTGGGCGGCATGACGGTGCGGATGTTCCAGCCGCCCGCCATTTCCGCGGCGCACGCTACGCTGGCGCAGCTATTTTTCTCGACGGTCGTGGCTATTGCTGTCTTCACAAGCCGCTGGTGGGGCACGGACCTTCCACGCTTGGAAGACACGGGTTCCCCCGCCGTACTGACGCTTGCGTCATGGTCGGTCGTGGCCGTATTTCCCCAGCTCATCCTGGGCGCTGCCTTTCGTCACAAAGGTTTTGGAATAATTCCGCATCTGATTGGCGCGGTTATTGTTACAATACTGATCTTTATGACGGCCCGGGCCCTGAAGAAACGTTTCGCGCAGGTGCCGGCGCTGCGCAGTTGCGCGAAGCTTCTGCACATTATGATCGGCACGCAATTGCTCCTGGGCGTAGGGGCGTATTGGTCGCGGGTGTATGCCGCGCAATTTCCGCAGCCCATCGCCGTCATGGTGACGTTCACCGTCATTCATACGGTCACCGGAGCGCTGGTGCTGGCCACAGCTATATTAACAGATTTGATAAGTTATCGTTTGATAACTGGGCAAAGAGAACCAGGGGGATCCGCGAGGTCCGCGGAGCAGGTCGCGTAATGGGAAATTCCATTCAGAACATCGGCGTATCCGAATCCAGCCGCCCGGCGTTGTATTTGGCTCTGACCAAGCCGGACGTTTCTTTCCTCGTGGTAATGACCACCGTCGCCGGCTATGCCCTCGGGTCTCGCGGTCCGCTCGACTGGATGGCCATGGCGCACACGGTTTTTGGCACGACGCTCGTCGCCGCCGGAACTTCTACCCTCAATCACTATTTCGAGCGGGACACCGACGCCCTAATGCGCCGCACGGCCTTGCGCCCGCTACCGAGCGGCCAACTCAAGCCGCGCGAAGCGTTCTGGTTCGGCATGATCTTGATCGTCATTGGCACGCTGTATCTTTCGATCGCGACGAATTGGCTGGCCACGCTTCTGGGGATCTCGACTTCCATCGCGTACTTGTGCGCGTACACGCCGCTCAAGCGGAAGACCACGTTGGCAACATTCGTCGGCGCGTTTCCGGGAGCCGTTCCGCCTCTCATTGGATGGGCAGCGGCGCGGGGAACACTCAGCGTGGACGCATGGATCCTATTCGCCATCCTGTTCCTCTGGCAGTTTCCGCATTTTGACGCCATCGCGTGGGTCTACCGGGAAGATTACGCCCGCGCCGGAATCAAAATGGTTTCGACCGTGGATCGGGAAGGCCAGCGGACGTTCCGTGAAATTCTGATGACGGCGGCGCTGCTGGTTCCGGTGAGTCTCCTGCCGGGGCTTACGGGTCTGGCCGGGGCGCGCTACTTTTTCGGCGCGCTGGTTCTGGGAATCATGCTGGTGGAATTTTGCTTGTGGGCGGCTGCTTCAAAGAGCAATTCTCGCGCAAAGTGGCTGATGCACGCCACCGTGCTTCACCTGCCGTTGCTTTTGGGCCTCCTGATCTACGACAAATTCACCCGGTAGAAGTCTTGGCCGAGCGGGCGGCGTTGAGGGGCAATGAGCGGAAAAGAAAATCCACTTGAGTTGCTGGTGATGTGCGCAGTCCTCGGATTGTTCTCACTGCTGGGCATCGTTGGTGGATTTTCCCGGGGCCTGTTCGGCAATATGGACGGCATACTTATCCTCGGCATCTGCCTGATGATGGGGCTGATTTCCGTCCTGTTGCTTTTCGGTATTGCCAAGAGTCAGGGTTGGCTCGGCAAGAAATCGGATCACGACAATTCGGGATCGTCTCCAGCCACTGCCAAGTAGGCGGTTGCTGTAGCTCGCGTCTTCAGACGCGGGGGTTGCGCATCGGCAATCAAACCCTCGCCTGTGAAGAGGCGAGCTACAGCACCGGTGGCGCTGGGCGAGTGAAATGTCGCGCTGCAATCGGAGATGTTATCAGGGCGGGACAGCCTCTAAAGATTCATGAGGCGTACCTGCGTCTCCCAAGCAAGGAACTAGCCTTTGATCTCCCATCCCGCTCTCAATGCGCTTTTGAACAGCACGAGCGCCGTTTTACTTGGCATAGGTTACGTGATGATCCGCGGCAGGCGGATCGCCGCTCACAAGGCATGCATGATCGCCGCTACGGTCACTTCCACGGTGTTTCTCGTCTCCTATCTGATTTACCACTACCGCCTCTACGCATCGGGGCAGGGCCCGGTACACTTTCCGGGAGAGGGCGCGCCAAGGATTGCGTATCTCTCCATGCTCACGACCCACACGATTCTCGCGGCTGTGATCGTGCCCATGGTGATTGTGTCGCTCGCGCGGGCATTTCGTGGCGCTTTCGCGGATCATCGCCGCATCGCGCGGTGGACTTTGCCGTTGTGGGCCTATGTTTCGGTCACGGGAGTACTGATTTACGTCGTGCTATATCAGGTCTACGGGGCCGGACAACACTGATTTATTTCGCGACTGGGGAGCAATACGGAGCTTTGCCATGAACACTGTACCCGGCGCCGCTGAATCTTTGCCGGCGCCCGCCAAATCCGGTATCGCGAAAAAGTGGCTCATCGGGATTCTCGTCCTCACGTTTGCATTCGTCCTGATGCCGTTCCTGCTCTGGTACATGACGACGTTTACCCGCCCTCTCAGCGACGCCGATCTCCGCTCTTACTTTTCTGACACACTGCACCCGCGCCGCCCGCAGCACGCCTTGTCGCAGATCGCCGACCGCATGATGAGTCCAAACCCCGCCGTTCGTGAATCAGCGAAGGCCTGGTACCCGCAGGTCGTGCAATTTGCTTCGTCGGGCAGCGACGAGTTGCGCGTTACGGCGGCCTGGGTCATGGGACAGGATAACCAGGCGCCCGAATTCCACACGGCGCTCCTCGGCCAATTGAACGACCCGAATCCCATGGTGAAGCGCAATGCCGCGCTTTCTCTGGTGCGTTTTGGCGACTCCTCAGGCCACGACATTGTCACCGGAATGCTTGTCCCGTATGCCGTGCCGGCTCCCTTATCGGGCACGCTTGCCATTCGGTTGAAGCCCGGAGACGTGATCAATCCGGGCACTCTCCTCGGTCACATCAATGTGTCCGGCCAAGACACGGAATTCCGCTCTCAGGTGCCCGGCACGATCCTCGAATGGTCCGTGCCTGACAAATCCACGATCGAATCCGGCAAGCCGGTCCTGATAGTTGATCCCAGCCCGGAAATGGTCTGGGAATCCTTGCGCGCGCTCTACCTGATCGGCGGGAAAGACGATTTGCCCGCCGTAAACCGGTACGTCCGCGGCGCTGATGCCATGCCCGCACAGGTCCAGCAACAGGCGGTGCTCACCGCAAAGGAAATTTCAAGCCGGTGAAGAGTCGTGATTCGTGAATCGTGATTTGTGATTCGTGAAAACCAGAAACCTTCCTTCGAGTGGGGCGTGGTTAAATCGGATAATCCACTTTGCGCTTCTTGAATTTCTGGAGAACCCCATGGACTCCGAATGGAGTCACTCGGCAGGCTGAGTTAAAGGGAAGATTCTTGGATGGGCGGTGGTTCGGTTTTCCACGAATCACAAATCACGAATCACGACTCACCGCTTCTAAAACGGCAACGTCCCAAACTGCCCCTCAAACTCCGCGAGCGGCACCATGTCTATCGCGTCCCACGGGCACCCTTCCAGAAACGCCCCGTCCGGCCCCTTGCTGGTGCACAGTTTGCACCCGATGCACAGCAGCGGATCCACAATGATTCGCCCGAAGGGATTGTGGTCGTCGTCCGGAGCCCAGTACATGCACTCCGCAACCGGGCAGTACTCGACGCACGCCGGGGATCCCGAGCAGCCCGTGCAGCATTCGTTGATGACGGCAAGAATATGAGGTTTTCTTTTGCGCTGGTTGGTCTGGCCGGTGGAGATCGGCGAATGCTTGACGACCGTTCCTGCCTGGTATTCCTCAATGCTGGGAGCGGTATATGCCACGTCCGGCCTCCATTTGGGTGCTTTCGTGTAAACGCATTTTTGCCGAAGTGACTTTACTTGTCAACCACTCCTCGCTGAAAATGTCCGCGGAATTGTGAGCCCTTTCTGTCGTTCCGCGCGTGACCGGAAGGTCCGAAAGCAGATACAATCCGCGCGATCCGTTCGAGCCTCCTGGAGGAAAAATGGCGACATCACGAAGGCGATTTTTGCAGCGAGCTTCTCTCGCCCTTTTCGGCGCGGCTTCCGGATGCCGGCGCGGGGCGTCCCCGTCCGGCGAACTGCCTCCCGGCGCGCCGCCCGCTTTTGGGACTTCGCCTGCCTTCGGTCCCGAAGTGTCCCCGGGCACATTCGCGGAGGCGGAAAAACTCGTTCAGGTCATCTTGACGAGGTCCGAAAGGGAATTGGCAGCCCGCAGTTGGCGCGAGAACATGTCCGCACTTTACGAGCGCCGCACCGGCCCTCGCAAAGTCGTCCTGCCTGAAACTTTGCCGCCATTCTCGCGAGTCCAATCCGTTCTGCCCGGCACGACGACGGCCCCGCAGCGCGACGTTTTCCTGCGAAGCGAAACCAATCCCGGCCCATTGCCCGCGAAAGACGATGACATTGCCTTCGCTCCGGTCACTCAACTCTCCCGCTGGATCGAGCAGCGAAAGCTCACCTCGGAGCGTCTGACAAACATCTATCTTGCACGCCTCGAAAAATACGATCCGCAACTCCACTGCGTCATCACGCTCACACGGGACCTCGCTCTGCAACAAGCGAAAAAAGCTGACGCGGAAATCGCAAAAGGGAAGTATCGCGGCCCTCTGCATGGCATCCCCTGGGGCGCCAAGGACCTCCTCGACACTGCGGGAATCCCCACAACGTACGGCGCCGAGCCGTTCAAGGGACGCATCCCCCAGACGAACGCCGTTGTCGTCAATCGCCTCGCGGAAGCCGGCGCCGTTCTCGTCGCCAAGCTCAGTATGGGCGCGCTCGCCCTGAATGACGTCTGGTTCGGCGGCCAAACGAAGAATCCGTGGCTCCTCGAGGAAGGCTCCTCCGGCTCCAGCGCCGGACCAGGTTCCGCCACCGCAGCTGGCCTCGTCGGATTTTCCATTGGCAGCGAGACGGGTGGGAGCATCGTCAGCCCGTCCATGCGCTGCGGCATCACAGGATTGCGCCCCACTTACGGCCGCGTCGCCCGCACGGGCGCCATGACGCTCTGCTGGTCGCTCGACAAATTGGGGCCCATGACGCGCAGCGTCGAAGATGCGATGCTCGTCCTGCACGCTATCTCCGGCCCTGATCCGGGCGATATCTATAGCGTTTCCGCCAACCTGAACTTTGACGCGCGCGAATCCGTGGAGGGCTTGCGCGTCGGCTATGTCCCCAAGTGGATGAATGAGGATCCCGCAACGGAAGTGGATCGCGCGGCCCTGGACGCTGTCCGCAAATCCGGCATGCAGCTGACAGAAATCAGCATCCCGGACTGGCCCTATGATTCCCTCGACTTGATTCTATTCGCCGAATCCGCCGCGGCCTTCGAGGATCTTACGCTAAGTCACAGAGTGGATGATCTTGGCGCTCAGGTCTACGACGCCTGGCCCAACCTCTTCCGCCAGTCGCGTTTCCTTTCCGCCGTGGACTTCGTGCAAGCGGACCGGTTCCGGCGGCTGGTCGCCCAGGAAATGGCCCGCGTGTTTTCCCAAGTGGATCTGCTGATCGTTCCTTCGCTGCGGGACGACATGCTGACGATCACGAATCACACAGGCCATCCCTCGCTCACTTTGCGCGCGGGATTTGTTCAGGTCAGCACCGCGCGCAGCGACTGGGCGCCGGACCCCAAACATCCGCTGCCGAACTTTTCGCCGCCAAGGCGCGTGCCCCACGGAATCACATTGATTGGACGGTTATTTGACGAAGGCACGCTGGCGCGCGCCGGTATGGCTCTCGAAAAAATATTCGATGTTTCAGGGGAGCGCCCGCCGAATTTCTGAAAGAAACTATTTCATGCATAGTCTTTGTGGATCGCGTGAATTTTCTTTCGCCCGTTTTTCCGCGCATACTCAAACGCAAATCGCGCAATGCGCGTCGAAGCCTTCTCGGTGATAATTTTCGGGCTCTCGACCACTCCTGCCACGACCGTATGCTCCAGCCCGGAATACAGGTCTTCCGTATTTTCGCGGACGATAACGATGTCCACTTCGGACCATCGCGACGATACGCCCGGCACATTCTTGACTGGCCGCAGATTCGCGTATAGATCCAGATCCTTCCGGAGTGCGACATTGATGCTGCGAGCCCCCATTCCGACCGCCGTGGCCATCGGCCCCTTCAGCGCCACATGTGTGCGCCGCACAGACTCCACCGCGCTCTCCTGGGGAAATTCTCCCAGTCGCTTGCTGTCCACGAGCCGAGCGGAATAGACCTCCCAGTTCACCTTGACCCCGGCCGCTTCGATGATCTGCCTTGCTGATTTGGCGACTTCCGGCCCTATTCCGTCCCCGGGAAGAAGTGTAATTGTGTGCGTCATGGCGCCGCTCATTGTAGGAGAAACGCTCCGGTTTCTCGAAACGCGGCCATGGAACCATTCTCTTCCCTTGCGCATCTTATAAGGTGTAGCCAGGAACACCCATCCGAGCAGGGAATAGCAGGCTCCGGGGTTGTGCTATACTTAAAGGGTCTGGGCTGTACTTGCAGCCCAGCCTTATATTGTATTAAATCTTGCCGATATCGGCCGGGAGTGAACATACAGAGATGATTACAGTTACGCCAGTCGCGACCACTAAAGTGAAAGAGATTATGAGCCAACAGAACCCCGCGCCCATTGCTCTCCGCGTCGCGGTTGTCGGCGGAGGCTGCTCGGGCTTCAGCTATCACATGGCGTTCGAGAATGCGGAGAATCCCACCGACAACGTCTACGAGTTTGACGGCCTGAAAGTCCTCGTGGACCAGATGAGCGAAATGTATCTCGAAGGCGTCTCCATTGATTACATCGAGAGCCTCGAAGGCGCCGGCTTCAAGTTCAACAACCCGAATGTCAAGAGCACTTGCGGCTGCGGCAGCTCTTTCAGCGTTTAATTACGCGCAATCACCGCAAGCGGGTGTGCTGTCCGCCCGGTCGTATCTTCTCGGGCCTCTGCCGTAATGTGCTGAGGCCCATTTTTTGTGTCCCCCGGCTTTCCTGGATTCTACTGGCGCAACGCATTCCCATCCTCATTGCAATGTGCCACCTCGCCCCGTATTCTATGAGTTCACATGAAGATCGCTCTCGCGCAACTCAATCCCACCGTCGGCGACTTTACCGGAAACTCCGCTAAAATCCTGGAATTTGCCGCGCGCGCAAAAGAACGCGGCGCCGACCTCGCCGTCTTTTCCGAACTCTGCCTCTGCGGCTATTTGCCCTTGGACCTCGTCGAGCGTCCTCATTTCCTGGAAAGAAACGAAAGGGAACTGGCCCGCCTCGCCGAGCGCTGCCCTCTTCCCGTCATCGTCGGATACGCTGCCCGCAGGTCCGCTCCCACCGGCAAAGGCGCCGCCAACGCAGCCGCGCTTCTTGCTGGAGGAAAAATCCAATTCATTCAACACAAGATGCTGCTGCCCACCTACGACGTCTTCGACGAGTCCCGTTATTTCCAGCCCGCCTCCTCGCAGAGCACATTTCTCTTTGGCCGCGAAAATCTCGGCATCACTATCTGCGAAGATATCTGGAACGACAAGACATTCTGGGCCAAGCCTCTCTATGATCGCGATCCCGTAGCCGAACTCGTTTCCCAAAATGCCTCGATTCTCATCAATCTTTCGGCCTCGCCTTACACTCTCGACAAGAGATCGCTGCGTCTCGACATGCTCCGCTCGCTCGCGCACAATCATGGCCGGCCCGTGGTCTACGTCAATCAGGTCGGCGGAAATGATAGCCTTGTTTTCGACGGCGACAGTATCGTGGTCCTTCCCGACGGAACCATCGCCGCACAAGCACATTCCTTTGAAGAGGATCTCGTCCTCTTTGATACCGAAACACGTTCCGGAGATCTGCACCCGCAGTCGCACAGCGAGCTGCAACTCGCCTTTGACGCCCTCGTCTGCGGCACACGCGACTACGTCCGCAAATCCGGATTCAGCAAGGTCGTCATTGGACTGAGCGGTGGCATAGACTCCTCCGTCGTAGCGGCCATTGCCGCTGCCGCCTTGGGCCATGAAAATATCCTCGGCGTCTCCATGCCCGGCCCATACTCCTCCGAAGGCAGCCGCACGGACGCCCGGCAACTCGCGGCCAATCTCGGGATTGAATTCCTGACACTTCCGATCACCCCGGTTTTTGAGTCCTATCGGGCAGCGCTCGCCGAACCCTTCCGCGGCAAGCCCCAGGATGTCACCGAGGAGAACCTACAGGCGCGGGTGCGCGGAAATTTCCTCATGGCCTTGTCTAACAAATTCGGGTCCATGGTCCTCAGCACCGGAAATAAGTCGGAAATGGCTGTTGGCTACTGCACGCTCTATGGAGATATGGCGGGAGGTTTGGCGCTGCTTTCCGATGTCCCCAAAACAATGGTCTACGCGCTGGCTGAACTTATCAATCAGGAAAGGGAATTGATCCCCGCGGCGTCCATCTCCAAGCCGCCATCCGCTGAACTCCGCCCCAATCAGGTAGACCAGGATTCCCTGCCACCCTACGAAGTTTTGGACAGAATCCTGAAATCCTATATTGAAGACGTAAGAAGTGCGGAGGAGATCGCCGGTCTACATGGCTACGATCTCACGATGGTCCGCTCGATCACCCGCAAAGTGGACCAGAATGAGTACAAGCGCCGCCAGGCCCCTCCCGGTTTGAAGATCACCTCCCGGGCATTCGGTCTAGGCAGACCGTTTCCAATTGTGCAAAAATTCATTCCCTAAGTTCCCAAGTTCAAGGATGAGGTCTTCCAGATGCCAAAGACACTGAAAACTGCAATCCTCCTCTGCCTGACGCTTGTGTCCATAAGCGCCGCCGCGCAAACAGCGGTCGAAAAAGGCGGCAGCACTTCCCGCGTATCGCCCAAGTACACCTATTCCAGTTCCGACTCGATGGAATTACGTGTCGAACATTTCTTGCGCTATTCCTACGGCTGGGGAGACGCCTTCCAAGTCAAAGTGGGAACGCCGAAGCCCTCTAGCTTGCCCGAATTGCTAGAGGTCCCGGTCACAGTGACCGTCCAGGGCCAAACCGACACTGCGACGGTCTATATGGATAAGAGCGGAAAATTTCTCGTTCGCGGGGAAATTGCGGATATGACAGCCGACCCTCTGGCCCAGATTCGGTCCAAACTATCCGTAGGGGACTCTCCCTCCCTGGGTCCCAAGAATGCCAAAATTACCCTAATCGAATTTGCCGATTTCCAGTGCCCCTCCTGCCGCCAACTCGACAAGATCCTGAGGACACTCTTGCCACAGCACCCGGAAATCCGCTTAGTCTACAAAAACTACCCTCTCACCGACCTCCACCCCTGGGCCATGACAGCCGCAATAGCTGGCCAGTGCGCCTACCAGCAAAACCCGGACACCTTCTGGAAGCTCCATGACGCCATCTTTGACGCCCAGGATGTAATCAGCCCGTCTAACGTCTGGGATAAAATGATTGACCTGGCAGGCCAATTCGGGCTGAACATGGATACTTTCCGTTCCTGCATGGCCGACCCTAACATCCCCAAAATCATCAATAAAACTCAGGAAGAAGGCCATTCCGTAACCGTAACCGCCACTCCCACCACCTTCGTAAATGGCCGCCGCGTAGTGGGCCCGGATGACTCCCTCCTTGAACAATTCATTCAATTTGAAACCAATTGATCCAATAATGAGTCATCAGCAGCCCCTAGACTTACAACACACCTGTTCTCAGCACTGTCCCATCATTTCGCTTTCCGAACCCCGTAAATTATTGATTGGAGTATTTCCATTAATAATATAGCTCTACAAAAAGGAAGGGATGGGGCAGAGTATGGGTATGCGAGCCATACCTGTTCCAATGCGCAAGCGCATTCTGCAACTCTATGACCAGGGCAAGAGCACTCGGGAGATTTCGGAGTTTCTGGGGTTTTGCGTGGCCGCGGTGCGCCGGGTGCGGCAGCAATTCCGGCAGCGCGGCACGTTGCAGCCCCAGACCCATTTGTGTGGACGCCGTACTCTGCTGACCGAGGAGCGAAAGCGGCGCCTGCAAAGGCTGCTGTCCAAGCAGCCGGACGCAACCCTGGCCGAGTTGGGTGCTCGCATGGACCGCCCCTTTAGGACCTCCACGATGGATTTGTGGCTACGGAAACTGGGTTGGCGGTATAAAAACTCTGTTCGCCGCCGAACAAAAGCGGCCGGACGTGGCCGAAAAAAGGGCAAAATGGCATGAGCGGTTGGCCGTGGAAACAGCGGCCCGACTGATGTTTGTGGATGAAAGCGGGGCCAACACCAATATGACCCGTTTGCGCGGACGGGCTCTGGGTGGGCAAAGACTGGTGGCCCGCATCCCGCACGGACACTATCGAACCAGCACGCTCATCTCCGGCATACGCCTGAACGGCCCTTGCGCCCCTTGGCTTTTTGATGGTCCCGAACGGGGAGATGTTTTTGGCACGGGTCAGGCAAGGGCTGGCGCCCACTCTGCAACAGGGGGACCTGGTGATCCTGAACAACCTGGCCACACACAAAATCCGGGGAATCGTCGAGGACATCGAATCCGTCGGCACCCTGCTCCTGTATCTGCCGCCCGATTCACCCGATTTCAACCCCATCGAAACGATGTGGAGCAAGATCAAGCAATTCCTCCGTAGCGAAGATCCCCGCACGGAAAGCGAATTGCTGTTGGCCGCAAAGGCTGCCTTTCAAGCCATCTTAGCCACGGACTGCGAGGAATTCTTTTTTAGCGCAAATACGCTATATTATTAGAAGCGCTCTTAATGTTGGGACACTGCTGCCTCTTCCAAACGAAGCAACGTATTCACGATTAACATCTAAACATAATATAGCTTAGCAGGCATCGATATGTCAACCGCAATTTCATCAGAGGTCAAACCTCTTTTAAACCTGAATTCCGAAGTTGGAGGGGGTTTCATGGAGATTTACTGGCCGATTTT
>VFSW01005369.1_pt1 | contig 18952 bp, 16 predicted proteins | sample 5358111 | NCBI WGS metagenome assembly VFSW01 (sample SAMN11554181, study PRJNA540505) | mine drainage metagenome | isolation source: sediment from site ElyBrook_90M | place: USA: Ely Copper Mine, Vershire, VT | collected 2017 | reverse complement strand
CGGCGGGACTGTTGACGGGCCGGTCGGGCTTGTCGGGATTGTAAAGAGCTATGCCCGCGTCAACAAACTGGTGCATCGTCTGGCGGCGCACGGTTTCACGAGTGTTCGGCGCATAGGTTTTTTATAGTGGTCCCGAATCCAATCCATGATCGGGGTGATACCGATGAGCGGGTTTTGCGCTCTAGCCCATTTGCGGCCGGGCCGGAGGTCGAGGAGCGCCAGCAGGCAAAGGGCAGAACGCTCGTTCTGCTGCGCGCGCGGCAGGCCGAGAGAGATCAGAATCTTGTGGGCGTCATCGATGTGAGGGTGGCTCATTCCGCGAGCTTCTTCAGCTGGTCGTCAAGCATGGCTTGGGTCAGCCCGCTCTGCGCGCGTGCCCACTTTCCGAGGGCGATAAGCGCCGTTCGGCTCGGGTATTTCATCAACCGAAGATCGGTTGCGTTCACCTGAGTGTGTCCGTTGAAGCGACGGAAATGGTCATCGACCGCCGTTATATTCAAGAACGCGGCAAGGCCGTGCGCAAGATTTTCCGGCAAGCCGCGCTTGTCCTCATGAAAGACGTTGAGGTGATTTTCGAAACCAAGCATCGGCGCTTCCGGGAAGGTGGCCGGTGTGACCACACTGGCGACGATGCGACGCCGTTCCTCCTTCGCTGAGAAACGTCGCACCACGGCATAGCAGCCATTCGGGTAGAGCCATTTTTTTGTGTCGGCGTTGAGCTTGATCGCGTTGCCGCGCTTGATGCCGTCCTTGGGCCATTGCGTGGTGTGGCGGATGAAATGGCCGGGATATAGCAATGGAACGGTTCCCTTGCCGGGCTTGTGCTGGATGTGCTCTTGCAACCGGAAATCCACAACCGGGCCGGTCGAAACGCTGATGCCGATTTCATTCAGCGAAAAGCGGATCCCGGGCGCACACTCGATGACACTGCGCGCCAGCGAAGTCGGCACGTGAATAAAATGCTCGGGGTCGTCTGGAAACACTACGCGGTCAAACGGGTGCTCATGCGTCGAGAGGTCGGCGAAGCTGTCATCCGTCGAGTGTGAAACGGTCACATCGCCCTGGCGGCCGCCACGCTCAAGCCGGACGATGATGTTCTCCTGCAGCACGTCGTCATCCTTGAAAGCCTTGTTCCTGGATCCGAACAGATGCAAATGCCGAAGGACCGCATGATGAAGCAGGAATTCGCGGAAGGGCCGGTAATAAGGCCCGTTGCAAAAGCTCCGCGGAATGATGGCAACGAGCTGGCCGCCGGGTTGCATGAGCGCGAGCGACAGCGCGACAAATGCCGAATAGAGATTGACCGTCTCGACGCCTGCGCGCCGGAGAATGAGGCGGTGTTGCGATGCACTGTTAATCTTTTTGTAGGGTGGATTCAGGATCGCGTGAGAAAAAGACCTTGAACCTTGAAACCTTTTGCACGCAGCCTCCCAAATGAAATCAGCGGATGAAACTTTGTAGGTCAGGGGCAATCTTCCGGCGTAAACCTCCAGCGTCGTTTCGAGGTGCGTGCGCAGGGTGTTGTCGATCTCGTAAGCCGCGATCTGCTCGTTCTGAAAATTCAGCTCTGTCGAGGAGGCCACGCGATCAAGGAAGGCACACGAAAGAGCACCGACGCCGGCTCCGGGGTCGAGCAGACGGCAGGTCTGCAGGGTTGTGGGTGGAAACAGGGAAGCCATAAACCTGGCGACGGGCGCGGGCGTCATGAACTGCCCCAGGGCAGATTTACGTTTTAGAGCGAGGCGCGGAGCAACGTCGCGGTGTACAGCATCGGCATCGTCAAATAGCTGCATGGTCGAGTGGTCTGCCATCTCGTAAATCAACAGTTCTTTGATTCAATCATCACAATAACGGGTTTTGGAGGACAGGGAAGAGGCGCGCGTCGAAGGTCAGAGAGAGAGGCAAGCAAGGATCCGGGATTCTTTCCCTTCGGCAGCACTCAGGGCTTCGGCTGGAGGAAGCGGAGTTATCCAGAAGCGCTCGAGAATGACGCAAAAAGTGGACGCCTTTCTCCCTTAACCTTTTTCATCACTGAGGGCAGGGGTCACCGCAGGGGTGACCCCTGCACCCAACGTTAACGCCGCGCTCCGTTGTCGCGCGCGGCCACTGCCGTGGTCACGCGGCCTTAATACTGGCCAGCCGTGCCAACGGCTGCTCAGGCTGGCGGTTTTTCGAGCTGATCGCCCAGAATTTCGGACAGGCGCTCGGCTGGAAGGCGGCGCAAATCGGGAAGCGCGAAGCCCGACGCCGCGGCATGGCCGCCACCGCCATAGTGTTGCGCGAGGATTGACAAATCGACGTCGCAATCGGAGCTGCGGCGCAGGCTGACGCCCTGGCTTCGCAGATCGAACAGCGCGACGATCGTGCGCGTCTGTTCCTTGTAGAGATGCGCCGCGACTTCGCTGCTGTAGCCGAAGCAGCACGCCGTCCGCACCATGATTCCGTTGTCGAGCTTGCGATCGACCATCGTCGCGTGGGCCAATTCGACGCTGCGGCGCATCGCATCCTGACCCGACTCGAACGCGGCGCGCAGCTTGCGGCTCATCCGCGGCTCGCGCAGTTTGAGGATTTCGCGATACGACGAAGTTCCGCCGAGCGTCTGCACCGCGAGCGCCCAGTCGGAAGACTCGCGAATCTTGTGGATCCAGCGATCGTGATCGTCGGCGATCATCACGAAGGGCTGGAAAGCCTCGAACTCGGCGCGCTGGCGATCGGGAAGATCGCGCCCCATTCGTTTGAGAAAGTTGAACGTCAGGCGCGCCGCCGAATATTGCTCGCTGAGAACTTTGCCGGCGAACGGCACCTTGAACTCGGGGGCATCGGCGCGGGAGACTGCGGTGCGATGGTGATCGATCCAGTAAATGCGCGCGCCCCGTTCACTCAACTCGGCCAGATGCGCGCCGGTCGCCGGTGAGTTCCAGGACAAATCGGTGATCCAGATTTCGTTTTCGCCGCCGGCGTCGTCGGACTTGAGCGTCAGCTCTTGGATAACGCGGTCGGCGTCGTTGTTGCCGGCCAGCCGGGTGAGGACTTTATGGCCATCGTAAAAGCGCGCCACCGCGGCCGCCGCCATCACCCCGTCGAGGCATGACGGACCGTGGCTGACGACCTGAATCGAGCGGGAAGTTTTTCCGGGCATAAGGGAACGATTGTAGAGCATTCGGCGCTTGCGAGCGAAACGGTGAAAAGGTGAAACACCGCCGCAGCCGCGGCGCCGCGATGCTCGCGCAGATGCCCAACGGCTTGAGCGTGATCCGGTTCGCGCTGGCCGCAATCTGGATCGAGCTGGCCGCCCGTGGGCATCAGGGACGGCTGGCATTCGCGATAATCGCGATAGTTGCCGCGGGCAGCGATTTCATCGACGGGCGAATCGCGCGGCGGCTGGGAGTCGCGAGCGGCAGCGGGCGATGGCTCGACGCAATTGCGGATGTGACGTTCGTGCTGACGGCGCTTTTGTCCGAAGCGGCGGCCGGCGCGATAGCCTTTTACATCCCGATCCTCATCGCGCTTTCGTTCAGCCAGTACGCGATCGATTCGGTCGTGCTCGGAGGGCGCGCGGCGCGTCCGGTACGGAGCCGGCTCGGTCATTGGGGCGGGATCATCAACTATGCGCTGGTGATCGCGCTTGCGATTTCGCCGCCGCCGGCGCTTGCCGGTGCTATCGTGCGCGCCCTCGCGCCGCTCGTCGCGCTGTTCTACCTGGCCGCGATCTCCGAGCGCGCTTGGCTCTTGTACCGCTCGCGCTGATCTGTTAGAGGTTCTTATTCAGCGCAGAGGGCTCCACAAGGGAAACTTATTGCGGTACAGTTCTTGCTGGATCCCAAGAGGGATACACGATGAAACTGCAAGCGCACTTACCCACAGTCAGTATCGGCGCGCGGAATTTGCATGCGGCGATGATCGCATTAATTTCGCTCTTCGGAGCGGCGGCGCTGCTGTTGACGCTACAATCGGGCACCCTGCTCAATAATACATTGCTTGGGCAGCTGCGAGCGGCGCCGATCATGGCTGCTCAAATTGGCGTTTCGCACCGCGTTTCGCTCGATCTTCACTTCTGGAAGCATCCGATCAGTCCGTGGAAGCGGTTTTCAGTTGCGCACCCGCTACGGGCAAACGTCGCTTCATCGCAACGATTCTCAATTGGCATGGACGAGCGGGCCGTGTTCAAGACCTTCGGCGAAACGGCGCTTCGCGGCATGTCGGCCGAAAAGGGAACAGTACCCGAGCTCAAACCGCGCAATGATCGTCTGATGCTGATGTTGATGTTGCTCCGGCTTGATACGCGTCGCAGCTAACTCTGCTTAGGATTGGCGGGAAATTTGGGAGCAGGCCGCAGCGCGTGCCGGGGTTGCTTTCGTGCCCCTTTAGTAACGCTATCTTTTGGGTCCTATCGCATCATGTGTGTGCCCAAAGGAATCATGCGCCGCTGCTCAAGGGCGCGGGCGCTTAGTGCTTGCCGTAGTCGAGCGCGACGCCTTTGCGCTGCGCGAGGATGTACGCTTCGAGCGCGCGCAGTCGGGTATCGTTGGGATCGAGCGCCTTGCCCTTGAGCGGATTCTCGATGCACCAATCGATCATGTCGCGCAGCAGCGCCACGCGCTGTAGCTGGACCTGGTATTTCGGATAAGTCTCGGGATGCGTATTCGACCCGTCCGGATGGCACATGTCGCAGCTCACGCCAATCGTGCCGCCGACGGCAGCGCCGTCGTGGAAGAGCTGGTTCCCTTGCGCGACGAAATTGTCGGTCTCGTTCTTCCAAACTTTGTAGTCGCGATCGGTGAAGCTCGCGTAGGTGTCGCCCTGCTGCGTTCCCTTCGATTGCAACTTCGCGCCGGTTGGCTTGGCCACCACTGTACCGGCGCCTGACGCTGCCGATGTAGCCGGTATGGGCTGAGGCGACTGGTCTGTCTGATGCTCTTGCTGCGCCATCTCCCATTTCTCGCTGGGATGCTCGCGCTGCCATTGCGCCATCAACTGGCGCGCGATCTCGACCGCCTGCGCATGCGGCATGGACTCGCCCGGCTTGAGGCCTTTCACTTCCACGCTGGTCTTGCCGTCGCAGAGCATCACGACCGTGCCGCCGTTTTTCGAAACCGGCACTTGATGGACAGGCAGGGGAGGCGCTGGTTGCGCGCGAAGCCGCGGCGCGTGCATCACGACCGCGAGTATCGCGGCAGCTCCGGCGGCGGTTGCCAATGCGATCGATCGTCGGGTCATATTCGCCTCGAGCAAGCTTTCTTCCCCGGCCTCAGTAACTCGCGAACTGTGGCGCGGGCGGCCGCGCGATCTTGCCGTGCGAAACCAGGTAGTCGGCCTTCACCGTGACCGGGTTGCGATCCCACAGGCTGTAGATCTTGTCCGCCAATCCGTCGGCGCGCACATTTATCCGGCCGTCGCCCAATCCGTCGAACTGATCGAACGGATCCGCCCGGTTCATTTGAATAGTCAACGGCGGCAGCCCGGTCGGCGCGTACGGCCACGGCCACGCCGTCGAGAGCATCCCGTAAAAACTGATGTTCCCGATCTGGTTGTAGAGCATCTGATGGGTATGGCCGTGGATCACCGTCACGTGCTGGTACGGCTTCAGAATCGCCTGCACCTGCTCGGCATCATCGGTCCAGAAATTCCAGTTGCGGTAGTATTTGTAGAGCGGCGAGTGCGAGAAGACCAGCAGCGCAGTGGTGTGCGGCACCTTGGCGAGGTCGGCGGCGAGCCACTTGCGCTCGTCGTCGCCGACTTCGAAGCGTGACTGTATCCCGTTGTCGAGGCCCGCGACCGTGTGCATCCTCTCGGCCGGCGTCATTTTGCGCGCGGTCCAGAAATCCTTCTCGTGCACGCTCATCAGCACCACGACGTGCACGCCCTTCCAGTCAAACGAGTAGTTGGGCGGGCCGAACATCTCCTGCCACGCGTCGCCCATGTCGTAGAACCAGTCGTGCTCGCCGACCATCATTTTCACCGGCGCCTTGACCTCGGCGAGGAGCTGCATTCCCAGGTCGAGCTCCTCGCGCCGCCCGAGTTGCGCCAGGTCGCCGCCGAACAGCACGAAGTCGGGCTGCGGATCGAGCGCGTTCACGTCATCGACCGCCCTGGCTACCGCACGTACGAAGCGCTGGTTGAGCGTGCGCTGATAGAGATGCGAGTCCGAGATGTACGCGAAGGTGAACGGCGGCTTGCCCGCCATCCCGGCCGCACCGGCGGTCTTGTCGGGCGCGGCGTTGGCGACTTCGACGAGCTGGAACGAATGCGGCGGCATCAGGCTCTTGGCCATGACGGCGCCGGTCGTCGCGGCCAGCACTTTCAGAAATGTCCGCCGGTCCAGACCGCGCAATCCGCGCAGGGCCGCGTCGCGATCTTCCATGTATTTCGTTTCGACGCTTTTATGCCGAGCAGCCATCGCCCGCCTGCCTCTGATTTTTCGTCAGGTTAGTCGCCACCGAGCAACGCCGGATTCTCGTCGGTCTGTGGCGGTCCGATATCGCCGAACGGTCCCGCCAATCCCGGCCCGCGCCCCTTGTCGCCGTTGGCGGCGGCGGTATCGCGCTGCGGGCGGTCGGTACGCGAACGTTTGAACTGGAGGTCGTATTCCTGCTTGGCGGCGTCGGCGTATTCGGGGCTGGTCAGGCTGGCGAGAAACGCGACCAGGTCGTCCTCTTCGGTTTCGCTAAGCCCGAGCGGAACGATCCCGCCGTCGAGGTACGGGTTCTGCACGCCGCCCTTGTTGTAATGATCGATCGTGTCCCACAGCGTGACCTGCGAGCCGTCGTGGAAGTACGGCTCCGTGACCAGCAGATTGCGCAAACTCATGGTGCGGAACGCGCCGATATCATGCGGCTGCTTGGTTACCAGGAAACGCCCGAGCCCGCTCATGTCGGTGCCGATAGCCAGCTTGTCGATCTCCTCGGCGTTGCCGCCGCTTTGGCTGAGCGTGTCGAGCGCTTTGCGCGCGAGCGGCACGAAGTTGGCGTTATGCGCCGACACGCCGATGTTGTGGAACTTTTGATCGGTAAACAGCGGCTGCGTCGGATTCCATGCGTGACACGACATGCAGCGGCCCTTGCCGTTGAAAATCGACCATCCGCGCTTGGCCGAATCGCTGATTGCGCTCGGGTCGCCGGCGATAAACTTGTCGAACGGCGAGTCGAATGCGAGTTGGGTGCGCTCGTACGCGGCGATCGCGCGCTCGATATCGGCGAACGTGACGTCGTGCCCGAACACATCCTGGAATTGCTTGCGGTACTCGGGAATCGCCTTGACCTTCGCGACCGCGTCGTCGGTCGATTTCATGCCCATCTCGACCGGATTGGTTACCGGGCCCTGGACCTGCGCCTCGAGCGACGGCGCGCGTCCGTCCCAGAACTGCGTCACGTTGAACAGCGCGTTGAGGACGGTAGGCGCGTTGCGCTGGCCGAACTGCGCGCGGATACCCATCGAGGTCGGTAGCTGATCGGTGAAGCCCTTGGCGGGAGCGTGACAGTGGTCGCAAGATATCTTGCCGTCGGCGGACAAGCGATCGTCAAAAAACAGCGCCTTGCCGAGCGCAATCTTTGCCGGCGTCTGCGGATTGTCGGGCGGAATCACCCACGAATAGAGATCGGCCGGGAAACCCGCCTGCTTCTCGGACTTGGGATCGGCAATCGGGCCGGGTCCTTGCGCGCCAGCCAGAGTGAACGAAGCAACCACCACCGTCGCGGCGAGAATGGAGAAGAGAAGCGTCCGTGCGGGCTTCATCCTGAGGTTCTCCGGGGGCCCGATGGCGAAGCGGAATGCTACGCGCGCTATTGAATTCCAACTAGCTCACAGCGGGCATTTTTGTCAACCAGTGCTCGCCGTTGTGCAGCGGAAAAGTCAGCTCATCTTGGTGAGCAAATCCGACATGTCGTTGGCGTGCTCTTCTTCCATCTTGTTGATCTGTTCGATCAGTATCTTGGTGGTCGGATCGCCATCGCCCAGCCATCGAATGATTTCCTGATACGTATGGATTGCGATCCGCTCGGCGACCAGGTCTTCCTTGATCATATCGACCAGCGTCTTGCCCTCGACGTACTCCGAGTGCGAGCGGTCCGCGAGTCCCTTGGGATTGAAGTCGGGCTCGCCGCCGAGCTGCGTAATTCGCTCCGCAATCCAATCGGCGTGCTGCTGCTCTTCGTTGGCGTGCTGCAGGAATTCGGCCTTGACGGAATCGGAGCTGATCCCCTGCGCCATGTAGAAATGGCGTTTGTAGCGCAGCACGCAGACTATCTCCGTCGCCAGCGCCTCGTTGAGCACTTTCAGCACCTGCTGGCGATCCGCCTTGTAGCCCTCGGTCACGGCGCCCTCTTCGATATGCTTGCGGGCGTTTTCGCGAATCTTTTTAAGGTCGATTAGAAACTTGTCCATATCGCAGTCTCCTTTGTCATCGCCCAGCGTAGCCCTTTTACCGCTTCTTGGGCAGGATGCGCGCGTCGCAAAGCGTGCCTGCGGGAACGATGAAGCGCGGGCGGTATCGTGCTAGGTTTGGAGCGAATTCGGGCAAACGGAATTGGAACCCCGCATACTTGAGCGCGCCGAGCATCCCATCTCGCGCCGCGATATCGATGCCAACGTGCTCAAGGTCCTCTATCGCCTCGCCGGCGCGGGCTACGACGCATTCCTGGTCGGCGGCGGGGTGCGCGACCTGATGCTCTCGCGCAAGCCCAAGGACTTCGACGTCGCCACTTCGGCCCATCCGCAGCAGGTCCGCGAGCTGTTCCGCAACTCGCGCCTGATCGGGCGGCGCTTTCGCCTGGTCCACGTTTTCTTCGGCCGGCAGAATGTCGAGGTCGCCACCTTCCGCCGCCAGGCCGAGGCGGTCGCCGACAGCGACGATCCGCTGATTCGTCTCGACAACACTTTCGGCACGCCCGAGGAAGACGCGTTTCGCCGCGACTTCACCGTCAACGCGCTGTTCTACAGTCCGCAGACTTTTCACGTGATCGATTTTCCCGGCGGAGTTGACGACCTCAGAGCTCGATTGATCCGCACTATCGGCGACCCCGAGTTGCGGATGCGCGAGGATCCCGTCCGCATGATGCGCGCGGTGCGATTCGCGGCCAAGCTCGGCTTCGAAATCGAGCCCGCCACGCGCGTCGCCATCGAGCGACATCGCGCCGATCTCGCCAAGGCCTCCGTGCCGCGCCTGGTCGAGGAAACTTACAAGACGCTCGGCCAGCCCGAGGCCGCTCACGCGCTGGTGCTGATGGCAGAGCTGGGATTGCTCGAGTACGTAATCCCGATTCTTTCCACTCATCTGAAATCGCGCGGCGCCATGCTCGCCGAGCAGCCCATCGTCCGCAACATGGCCGCGCTCGGTCGCGCGATCGCGGGCGGATTTGCCCCCGATCATTCGATCGTGCTGGCCGCGCTGATGCTCGACCTGTATCGCGACGAGCACCGCCGCGGCGCCGACCGCCGCGTCGATCTGCTCGGCGAGCTTCGCGCGCGCGGCTTTGCGCGCGGCGACACCCAGCAGATGCGCCTGATTCTCGAGGCCTTCGAGAATCTCGCGGCGCCCACTGGCCGCACGCGGCGGCTGATGCGCCGGCCGTACTTTCCCGACGCGCGGATGTTCTTCGAGATGGCCGCACCGACTTACTCGATCGATCCCACGCGCATGTTCCGATTCCTTGCGGCCCCCGACAGCCTAAGCCCCGGCCCCGTCTTGCTCGACCGCGGCGGCGCCGACGCCGCGCATCCGCCCGGCAGTGAGCGCCGCCACCGCAGGCGTCGGCGCCGCCGCCCGCGCCACGGCGGCACCGCGCCGTCGGGCGATCTGAATCCGCCTCCATCGCCGGATCCCAGTCGCCGCGACTAGCCGCCCGCGGCGGCGTCGATCGGTTCGCCGCGCGAGGGGCCATCGACTAACTACGGTGCTTCGATTACTTTTGACTCCACTATGGCCGCGAACAATCTGCGCTCCGATCGAATCTGGATGGACGGCGCGATGGTCCCGTACGACGAGGCCACCGTTCACGTTCTCACCCACAGCCTGCACTACGGCCTGGCGGTGTTCGAAGGGATGCGATGCTACAAGGGCGACGACGGCCGCTCCGCGATTTTCCGCGCGCGCGAGCATATCCGCCGCCTCATCGACTCCGGCCACATCGTCGAGATGACCGTCCCGTACAGCCAGGAGGAACTGCTCAAGGCATGCGCCGACGTGGTGCGGATCAACAAGTTTGCCGAATGCTATATCCGGCCGCTGGTGTTTTACGGCGAAGGCGAGATGGGACTTTCGGCGCGCGGCAACAAAATTCGCGTCGCGATCGCCGCGTGGCCATGGGGCGCCTATCTCGGCCAGGACAGCGTCGCCAAGGGCGTGCGGCTCAAGACGTCATCGTTCGTGCGATTCCATCACAACTCGATGATGCCCGCCGCTAAGGCCACCGGCCACTACGTCAACTCGATCCTCGCCGGCTATGAGGCCCGCCGCAGCGGCTACGATGAAGCGCTGCTGCTCAACACCGAAGGCTTTGTGGCCGAGGGCAGCGGCGAGAACGTCTTCGTGATTCGCGACGGGGTCGTGCGCACGCCGCCGCTCACGTCGGTGCTGGCGGGAATCACTCGCGACGCCGTCATCAAGATTCTGCACGATTCCGGCATCGAGGTGCGCGAGGAGAATTTCGCCCGCGACGCCTTCTACATCGCCGATGAGGCCTTCATGACCGGCACCGCCGCCGAAGTTACTCCGGTCGTCGAGCTCGACGATCGCAAGATTGGCCCCGGGAAGCCCGGCCCGATCACAGCCCGGGTGCAGCAGGTGTTCCAGGCCGCTTTGCACGGACGCGAGCCGCGCTACCGCGACTGGCTATACTACATCTGATCTGAATCGCGGGAACTTTTCAGCCGCGCGCTCGCAGTTGAGCCCGAACGGAGGGAGACTCGGATGAAAATGTTCACCGTCGCAGCAATCGCAATCGTTGTGGTCGTCGTCGCCGTCGCGCTACGCCCGCGGATCGCTCGCGCCGAATTGCTCAAGGAAGGACAGATCGCGCCGCCGTTTACCACCCAGATGGTTACCGGCGAAACTGAAGGCCCGGTCTCGCTCGCCGATTTCCACGGCAAAAAAGTCATCCTCTATTTCTATCCCAAGGACGAAACCTCGGGATGCACCAAAGAGGCGTGCGCATTCCGCGACGGCTACGCGCGCTACACCAACGCCGGCCTGGTCGTGCTCGGATGCAGCATCGACTCGGCCGAATCGCACAAGGATTTCATCCGCAAAAACGGTCTGCCTTTCCCGCTCCTGCTCGATCCCGGCAAGCAGATTGCGACCGCCTACGGCGCCGCAAACGGCATTCCGATCCTCGGCCTCGATCGGCGAATTACCTACGTCATCGACGAGAACGGCAAGATCCTGAAAGTCTATCCGAGTGTCGATCCGTCCACCCACGCCATCGAAATCCTAAACGACCTGGGCGCAGCCAACGCATCCCCTCCCGCGCCAGCCAGCCCGGCGGCTCCGGCCTCGCACTGACCCTACCGAGACCCCGTCGCCTCGCCCGGCGAATATCCAACGCTCACCGCGAGCATCACCGCCGCCACCGCGAGCAACTCTGCATTCGACTCGCGCCGAATCATCTGCGCAAGCCGTTCAATATGCGCCGCGATCGCTTCTGCATCACCGATGGCGGCGCATCCGACTGCGTCTGCATCGAACATCGCGTCGATCAGCGGATTAGCGTCGTAGCCCGACTCGGCCAGCGCCTCGCGAACGGCGCGGCGCCAGAACTCGCGCGGCTCGACTCGATCGAAATCGGCCGTCGCCGCGATTCGTTCGCGAAAGACCGCCATCAACGACGCGCAGCCGGCGTTCGCTTCGAGATACTTTGCGACGCCCTGCGCGTCGAGGAAGTCATTCACCGCGCCGTCGCCGCCATACACGCCAAGCGAGCCTGCGGCGGGTTCGAGCGTCACAAATTTTTCACAGTCTCCCTCTTCGCCATGTTCAATTCCGAGCGGGTAGAGCCGGCATGCGAGCGGGCGTCCGCGATGGACTCCGCAGCGCGCGCCTTCCAGCGCGGCGCACGCGCCGCCGCTGGTGAACTTCAGGATCGATCCGCGCCGAGTCGTGTAACGAGCGATCGCCTCGCGCGTCGAGATACCCGCGGCGCGCGCGAGCCTCAGCACGTCATACGGCGACAGCGTGATCACCTTGTCATGGCAGCATCGCCCGCAGGCGTTGCAGATGTACGAAAATGGGCTCTTACGATTCACCTGATTTGCGAATACCCCGGCGCCTGTTCTCACTTACCTGTTCTAACAGGGTCCTTCGAGTACTCAGGATAAACTCTGCCCGCATCTTTTCTGAATACTAAGGTGCAGGGGTCACCCCTGCAAACCCATGGTGGGTTTCACTACAATTAAATTCCTCATGGCCGCATCAAGTACCCCTTCCTGCGATACCATCGTCGTGCTCGCGCCGCACACGCGCGCCGGCGCCACCATCCTGGCCAAGAACTCCGACCGTCCGCCGCGCGAATGCCAGCCGCTGTTGCAGTCGGCGCGCCGCGTCCATCCCCAAGGCGCGACCGTCCATTCCCAGTACCTCGAAATCCCGCAAGTGCGCGAGACCGCCGCCGTGATCGGCTCGCGCCCCTTCTGGCTTTGGGGTTTCGAACACGGGCTGAACGAGTACGGGGTCGCGATCGGCAACGAAGCCGTGCTCACGCGCGAGATGCTTCCTTCGACGGGCTTGCTGGGGATGGATCTCGTCCGCCTCGGGCTGGAGCGCTCGAAGACCGCGCGCGAAGCGGCCGAAATTATCGGCGCGTTGATCGAACGCTACGGGCAGGGCGGCGCCGCCCTATACGACGTTGATTTCCGCTACAGCGGCGGATTCATCATCGCCGACCACGCCGACGCTTACGTGCTCGAAAGTTCCGGCCGCCAATGGACCGCGCGCGGCGTCGCCGATCGCGCGTGCATTTCGAATCGATTGACGATCGACACGGCGGGCTTCGGCTCGCCTGAGGTAGAAAGCTATGCGCGCTGTCGGGGATGGTGCGGCGCCGAATCGTCGTTCGACTTCGCCGCCGCATATTCGAACCAGGACGCGGACGATCCGCTGACTGCGCGCGGACGCCTGGCGCGCAGCCGCGAACTGGTCTCGCGAAACGGCCGCCGCACCGTCCGCGAGATGCTCGCGATAATCCGCGATCACGGCGCGCGTGGCGAGACGCCGCCCGCCGGCGACCCCGCCGAGCGCGACGCTTCTCCGACGCTATGCATGCACGGCTCGGCCGCGGGCACGACGGCCAGCATGGTCGCCGAGCTCCCGGCGCCCGGCGCGGACACAATCCCCGTGCTATGGGCGTCGCTCGCCGCGCCGTGCACCGCGATCGCGTTTCCGCTGTTCGTGGCCGGGACGCTCCCTCCGGTTCTGGCCGCCGGCGGTGAAAGAGCCTCGTCCGACTCGCCATGGTGGCGCTTTAAGAAGATTCAGGATCTCGTCGCGATCGCGCCTGAGCGCCTGGCGCCGATCGCATGGAAGCATTTTCGGCCGCTCGAGGCCGCGATGCTCGAGCACGGCGCCGAGGTCAGCCACCGGGCGCGCGAGCTCGATTCCGCCGCGCGCGAGAAACTGCTCGGCAGCTTCATGGCGCAGAATATCGTCCGCGTCCTGAACGCGCAGTCCGCCGCAGAATCCGAACTCACCCGCGCCGCGCCTCCTTAGTGCAAGCGTGCGAGTCTCCGTTGCTTGACAGCGATGGCATTCACGTATGCTATCGGGCATACGCTACCAATGACGCGTGGAGGTACTAGATGAAGATCGAATATGCTTTGCTCGCCGATGCGGCCCAAGCGGTTGGCGGCAAAATCTTTGTGCTGGGCGGCGGATGGAACGTGTTCCGAGCGGCAAACTACCCGGCGCCAGTTCATCTTGCCGTTGCGCTGGGTCTTGGTTTCACCTCCAATGAAGTCGGCATCAAATACCCGCTGAACGTTGCAGTTACCGACGAGGCCGGAGTTGCAATAATCCCGGAAATGAAAGGCCAGGTGGAAACTGGCCAGCTCGCTCCGGATTTCCCCAAAGGGGCGTCAGTGAAATTACCCGTCGCAATCACCATCAACATGCCTCTTCCTCACCCAGGCGTTTACGGAATCGTCGTGACGGCCGGTTCCGCAAAGACTCAACTGTCGTTCGAAGCAATCTTTACCGGTCAGAAGGTGCAGTTCGCGCCCGAGGGTTCTCTGCCAGAGCGCGGCAACTGAGCGCCATCGTGGGACGGCAGCCAAACAACGCCGCCTCCGGCGCACGCGCGGGGCTTGCTCCGCGGTCCGCATGGGCGCTACTCAAGAGATACTCCAGTATCCAGCCACACTGACCTGGTAGGGCACTTCAGCTCCGAGTACTGAAAAAGAAAAAGGAGAGTTTCGAGCCAAATGGATTTTACCTGGACCCCCGAACAGGACGCTTATCGGATGGAAGTGCGGCGCTGGCTTGAAGAGAATCGCCCTCAATCTCTTGGCAGGAGCGACGACCTCGAAACCGGCGGCGACGACGCAATCTGGCAGCGGCTCAAGGCCTGGCACAAAAAGCTCTACGCCGCGGGATGGGCCGGTCTGACCTGGCCCAAGGAATACGGCGGCCGCGGCGCCACCTTCATCGAGCAGGTCATCTTTCAGCAGGAACTCGGCCGCCTCAACCTGCCGATGGGATGCAACGTGCTGGGCGTGATCATGACCGGGCCGGCGCTGATGCAATGGGGGACCGACGAGCAAAAGAAGCGCTACCTGAATCCGATCCTCGCCGGCGACGAGATTTGGTGCGAGGGGATGTCGGAGCCGGGTGCGGGCTCGGACCTCGCGTCTATCCAGTGCCGGGCCGAGCTCAAGGGTGACGAGTTTATCGTCAACGGCCAGAAGGTCTGGACCACGATCGCGCATCGCTCGGACTTCGTGCAGCTGTTCGTGCGCACCGATCCCGACCTGCCCAAGCACAAGGGGATGAGCGCGTTGCTGGTCGATATGAAATCGCCCGGCGTGAGCGTGCGTCCGCTCAAGCAGATCACCGGCGACAGCGAGTTCAACGAGATCTTTTTCGAGGACGTGCGCGTGCCCAAGGAAAACCTGCTCGGCCCACTCAACATGGGATGGCAGGTGCTGGTTGCGACCCTGATGCACGAGCGGTTCGGAATCGGCGAGACGCTCGGCGGCACCGAACAGATGCTCCATGCACTCGTTCAGATCGCCAAGGCCGCGGAGATAAATGGCCGGCCGGCAGCCGAGGATAACGACATCCGCCAGCAAATCGCGCAGTTCGCGATCGAAACGACCGCCAAGAAGTACAACGGCTTGCGCAGCCTCTCCAAGCGCCTCAAGGGTCAGCAGCCCGGACCCGAAGCGTCGATTTCCAAGCTGCTCTCGACCGACTTGGGCCAGCGGATGACCAAGTTCGTAACGCGGCTGCTCGGCGAGTACGCGCTGCTCGAGGGCCATACGCCGCTGGCGCCCGAGGGCGACTGGATGCGCCGGATTCTAGGATCGGAGGGGATAACGATCGCGGGTGGCACCTCGCCGGTGCAGAAGAACATGATCGGCGAGCGCATCCTGCTGCTTCCCAAGGGCTGAGAATCCCACAATCGCGACTTCGCAAGGAGGCGGTTCATTTTGATTCGCCTCTTTTTCTTGCGCACCATCCGCATTGCAAAATGAAAAGTTGTTTTTTCCGGAAAAGTCAGGCAGCTTCACTCGCAACTGAGAGCTGCGAAGGCTGATCGCCCAAGGCTCTTGCAAGCCCGGAGGCTTCGAAGATGGTTCCGAAATCGATCCGCTCGCTCGCGCGCAACCCTATCGTGCTGAGCGTGGCATTGTGTCTGGCGTTCGCGTCGCCGGCGGCCGCGGAAATTCCCGCCGCGCCAAAAATCGAAGGCGCCGACACCGCATGGCTGCTGCTCTGCGCCGCGCTGGTTCTGATGATGACGATTCCGGGACTGGCGCTCTTTTACGGCGGGATGGTGCGGCGCAAGAACGTGCTCTCGACGTTGATGCAGAGCTTCATCCTGGTCGCGATCGTGTCGATTCAATGGGTGCTGTTCGGCTACAGCCTCGCGTTCGCGCCCGGCAGCGGTTTGGTCGGCGCACTTTCGTGGGCGGGACTGAGCGGCGTCAGCGCCACCCAGCCGTACGCCGCCTATTCGGCGACCGTGCCGCATCAGGCGTTCATGATTTACCAGTGCATGTTTGCCGTGATCACGCCCGCACTGATCACCGGCGCGATCGCGGAAAGAATGTCATTCAGGGGGTTCCTGGTTTTCAGCATCCTCTGGATCACTTTGATTTACGATCCGCTGGCGCATTGGGTATGGGGCGTTGACGGATGGATACACCAAATGGGCGCGCTCGATTTTGCCGGCGGCACGGTAGTTCATATCTCGTCGGGCGTCGCCGCACTCGCCGCCGCGCTGATGGTAGGTCCGCGCCGCGGTTTCCCGCACGAGCCGATGCAACCGCATAACCTGACGCTGACCATCACCGGCGCGGGACTGCTGTGGGTCGGATGGTTCGGGTTCAACGCGGGGAGTTCGCTGGCGGCCAACGGCCTGGCGGGGTCCGCATTTGTCGCGACCCATCTTTGCGCCTCGGCCGCAGCGCTGACCTGGGTGGCAGCGGAATGGTGGGTCGGCGGCAAGCCAACTGTGCTGGGCGCGGCGAGCGGCGCGGTGGCGGGGCTGGTCGCAATAACTCCGGCGTCGGGGTACGTCGGCCCCATCCCGGCGATAATCATCGGCGCGGTCGCAGGCGCGCTCTGTTACAGCGCGGTCCGGATGAAGTCGCGGTTCGGGTACGACGATGCGCTCGACGTGGTCGGCGTGCACGCGGTCGGCGGGATATGGGGCGCGCTTGCGACCGGGCTGTTTGCCAGCGTGTTGGTCAACGCGGCAGGCGCCAACGGTCTCTTCTATGGAAATCCGCGCCAGCTATTGGTACAGGCGACAGCCGTCGTCGCGAGCATGGCGTTTTCGTTCATCGGCAGCATGATTCTGCTGAAAGTGACGGACGCACTGGTCGGGCTGCGCGTGGTGGGCGAAGCGGAGCAGGTCGGACTCGATCTCAGCGAGCATGAAGAGGCAGCTTACGCCTTCGAAGCGTGAGCGCACCCGCTAGCGCTGCATCGCCTGGAAAGGATTCAAGCCAGGATTGCCGAAGTGAGGTCTCTAATGATTGACGAACGCTGAATCGCATTTTGCTGATCGACTTCATCGCATCCCCGTTTCGAATTTATCGCGGGGAGCGGGCGGGTTAGCGTGGCCTCAAACGGTAAAGCCCCACTTCGGGATAGCGCGCGATCATTTCAACCGAGAAGCCGCGATCGATCTCGGCGATCTCCCACTTAAGCTCATTGAACCAATCGTTGGTCGCCGGCACCAATACGAGCAGGTACACCGGGCGTCCCTTCTTATCCTCCTCCGCGAGCTTGCGGGCTTCGACGAAATCGAGTCCGTCACCGGGAAGAAGTAATATCGGCGGTGTCGGCCCGGACCATCCTTGGGACTTTTTCTGGTAAAGCCAGGGCAGATGTTTTTCGTTTACCCATCGTCCACCAAGATGACTGCTGAGGCCGACCAATTCGGTTCGTTCCCCACCCGCAATAAGCTCGAGCCATTGCAGGGAAATATCGCTGACCAGCACGGCGTTCCTTAGTCGGGGTCGGATCGCGCGCACTTCGGCGACCAGTTCCGACTGCCGCGGCGGCATCGCTGCAAGCTGGGAAACGGTTTGGACCAAAATTGCGCCGGCCAGAAGCAGGTCCAGGACAATCACCGCAAATCCCGCCCATCCCCACTTAAGCCTTCGATTCGCACAGACCAGCCCGTAGCCCGCCGCGGCAAAAACGATAAACAATCCCGGCAGCATGAAGCGGGGTTCGACATGGAAATAGGGGAGATAAATAAGCAACAGCAAGGCAAGAAAGCCCAGGCCCAAATACACCGCGCGCATCGTGCTGGCGTTGCGCTTGCGACGCATCGCCAGAAACACGCCCAGTCCTGCGAAGACCACCACTGGGAACGGGTACAAAGCATAGCGCGCGTGAACTAACGTTCGGGACTCAGTACCCAAATTAAGCTGGCCGAGCAGGCCGTCGAGACCAAGCAGTGCCAGAGCATAGGCGACAAAATTTCCGTGCCGATAGATCGGATCCGCGAGTTCAACGAGGTAGCTCAGCTTAAAGGTTTTGAAAACCGAGCTGCTGTAGAACTGAGGCAGCCAGAACACGTAGCCGTTGGTGAAGCTCGAACCGAGGTAGTGCAGATTCAACCACGCCTGCAATCCTGGGAATGCGCTGAATCCGATCGCGAACGTGATCACTCGGGCGAACTGCAGTCTGCGTGGCCGGACGAGCAGAACCGCCTCGAGCATCCCGGCCAAAATGGCGCCGTTGGTGACGCGGATTGTGACGGCCAGGCCGGCCAGCAGCCCGCACAGCGCGGATGCAACCAGGCTTTCTTTTTCCTCGGCATACAAGAATGCCAGTACCGCGAGGATTACGACGGCAAGCGCAGGAACATCACTCATCACGCAGGTGGAAAGCCCGAGAAAATGTGGCGATGTAGTCAGTAGTAACCCCGCCAAAATCGCGCTCGGCCTGTCGAACACCCACAGGGTCAGCAGGTATAGCCCGGCTATCGCGATCAATGCCGTCAGCGCCGTAACCAGGCAAAGCCGCTCGGGCCTACGGCCCAGAAGTGGATACGCCGCGGCGAGGATCAGTGGATAGCCGATCGTATAGCGAGAGGGATAAGAATTTCCCCCGAAATGGAGCACCGGGCCCAGGCCGCGATCCAGGTTCACCGCAACCGCCGCGTATTCAATCGCGTCGGGCATCGGCCACAATTCCTGTCCGTTCGCAAATCCCGTGCTCGGGATGAGGAGCAGCGCAACGCCGAGCAGCCGCGCGAGTATCGCCGCGTCGATTCCGTTGACGCGATTG
>VFSW01005368.1_pt1 | contig 18957 bp, 15 predicted proteins | sample 5358111 | NCBI WGS metagenome assembly VFSW01 (sample SAMN11554181, study PRJNA540505) | mine drainage metagenome | isolation source: sediment from site ElyBrook_90M | place: USA: Ely Copper Mine, Vershire, VT | collected 2017 | reverse complement strand
GGTGAGGCAGCCTGAGATCATCAAGCAAGAGCGTGTCGAGATGGGCCGTGTTGATGTAGACGCCAGGCGATGGCTTCGCTTCTTTTTTTAGAGCGCTCACCGCTGCCTTGCCCGCGAATACCTTTACGATGTAGCGGACATTGCTGTGTTCGAGCACACCGATAAGAGCGTTCCCTTTTTCTCCAGCGCTCACCACTCCGACTTCCATCTTCGAGAGAGCGGTCCATCCTTTCAGATAGGCTTGGACGAACCAACCGGTCGCACTCAGGATGTTGGGTGCCGGGACCCTCTTCGCGGCATGGTAGATCACGACACCGTAAGCCGCGTTGGCATGGCTTTGCTCGGGAGAGACTGCTGCAATGAGTTTGTCCATGGCATGGCGAACATCGAGCGTATGAATGCCGGTAGGCTCAAGGAGGGCTGCAGAAGCTGTTATAGACTCTGACATGACCGCACCATCCATGATTTCCATGATACTAATGATCTCCGTGATAGTCAAGCGCTCCTTGACATGATCTCTGCTCTCGACCCCAATCGCGAGGCGGGACCCAAGCTAAGTTCTTCCGGGACAAGCGAATAGTGGGCGACTGAAGTCGTATGGCCACTTCATGGAAGTTGCTCATTTTAAACCTCGCCGCAGCGCCAAAGCCCGAAGATGGGGGATCCGAATAAGGCGAAATAAGGCGGTCGAATAAGGCGGAATAAGGCGGTCCGGCCGCAACGCCGTGAATGAAATGCTCACAGATTCCAATTGTCGAGCGGCTCGTGCCAGACCATTCGATCAACGAATCTGTGGCCTGTATCCTCTAACCACGGTTCGGCTATCAGGAACGCCGAAATGAGGATCGAAAGCAAGAGGCTCCCACAAAGGGCCGTCACAGCCATCGCACGCAACGACATTCGGGACGAAGGAACCGGGGCGCCACAACGCGGGCAGATCTCATTCTTCCGGGTTTCACGAATCTCCGTCTGGCTCGCCCACCTCTGCCATCTCGATGCGATACCGCCCGTCCATGTCCGGATCGATCTCATCGCTATCGTCCTCCTCTTGGTTATCGGCAGCCTGGTCACCCAACGCTGCGAAAGCCGCCCGTTCACGTTTGTCACGCCGGACGACTAGCAGTTGCTCCCCAACCGTGTGTTTGGGGACGAAGCAGTATTCAACGTAAGCCTCAAATAACGCCTGGTTCCGAATGCCACGATTCGTGAGATCCCCGTGATGGTGCTTATAAAGGACCTTGAGCGCTTCGGGAGTGATGATGAAGAAACGCCGCTTGCCTTGAGTGGCGACTGAAGCCTGCAGCCAGTTCTGTTCAATCCAGAAGACGACCTCTGCCTTGCGAACATGAAGCGCGCTGGCCAGACTTTCTACCGAGAACAAATCGCATCGGATTTCTCGCAGGCTGAGTTGGTTCCTCTTGAGCATGTTGCGGATCGCCTTTGGTGTTCGATCGATTTTTTTCGCCACCTCTTCAATAGATCGCTTCACCAGTTCCTCCCGGACGATCTCCATTTCTGACTCCGTCCATCGTCGGTGATCCTTCCGTCCCTTGATCCCGTGCTGGATGACCAGGCGCCAGCACGCCTCCTTGGGACGCCCGGTAAGGCGCTGGAGGCGCATTACAAGCTGTTCGAGTTTGTTTCCTGAAAGCACCTTGGCTTGAGCTGCCATGGCCATAGCTTCGGGGCTCCACTCACAGGACCGCTCTGGCAATTTGGGGAGAGTTGCCATATGCGCCTCGATAACCGATCTCCGGTGATTGCCAGGGCAAATTACGTGATTGGGCCTGCGGAACCTCTGGAGGAGTCGCTCTCTCAACGCGAAAGCCATGGCCCACGTCGCTAGCAGAAGCGCGATCCGATTCATCGCGTCGAGGACGCCGTCAAACCCCTGATGTCTCGAAAACTCGTGCGACTTTCCGCAGAGGCTTTGAGGAGCCTCCTACTTACTAAAGGCATTTGAAAAGGCATTTTGGGGCACGGCTCTGGCGGTCTATTTCGACGGCGAAGAGAGAAGTTCGCCTATACTACTGTTAAGACGGTGGTTAATCCCCCCACGGGTAGATGCTCGCGAATGCCGCCAACAGGTCCTAGCCGGGAAGAGCTGACATGGAGTTGGGCCTATACGACCGGGCACCAAGCTTCTGATCAGAAATTGGAGGCCGCTGCGAAAGCAGCATGGTCGTACTCTCTCTTGTGCGCAAGGACCTACCTGAACGATCAGGACGCGGCTCGCGAATTGATGGAGCACGCCGTCCACAATGCTTCCCGATACGTTGCGCGTCATCCAGACGCTCCTCCCGAAAAGCTTCTTGCCCGTATCAAAAGCGTCATTCGTCGTCGGGCGCGACAGCTCTCGGCAAAGCGGAGCCGTGAACTGTCATTTGGGTCGATGCTCGATATGGAATCGCTTCTCGCCGGTGAACCGGAAGCGGAAAAAAGCGTCTTTGCAAATGAATTGCTCTCCCGGCTATCGCCGTTCGCCCGGGCCATCGTCAACCGGCGCTCGGAAGGATACACCTGGCGAGAGATTGCTGGAGAATTAGATATGGATCACACGGCGGTCCGTCGTGCATACTTGCGGGAGTTGGAGGCGTTGCTCCAAGGACTGTCCCGGTCTGGAGATTTCCCGAAATGCGACTGAGCTGGCGCCGGTCTTCTCGCGCGGAGGACCGCTTTGAGTCCTGGATTACACAGCAACATCAGCGACGAGTCCTCGCCGGTGAAACGACTCCTTCCGGACCATGCCCAGATGAGCGGTTCCTTCGGGACCTTGCCCGCAAATCCAAACGCATTGCGCTCTCTGATCCTCGGATCGATCACGCGGCAACGTGTCCCAACTGCATGAAACGCCTGTTGGTGCTCCGGCAGGAGCGCCAATCGTCGAGACGGAAGCTGGCCTGGGCACTTGCAGGCGCGGCGTGCATCGTTCTGGTCGCAGGACTGATCGGGTTGTGGCGATATGAAAGCCGGCAACAAATGCTCGCTCAGGCCCCGCCCGTTGCCGAAACCGTCGATCTCTGGGACGCGGCCACCTACCGCGGCCAGCAACCGGGGCAGTTGCAATCTGTCGAGCTGCCCGCCGCGCGCGTTCACCTGACGATCATCCTGCCTCGTTTCAGCTTCGCCGGCCAGTACCTCGTGGGGGTCACTCGCGATCAGGACGGAAATGGAGTGGTCGCGGAAGGTGCGGCTCCTACTTCCGGAAACGGGGCTCAGCAGAAGGTTTCCGTCGATCTCGATCTGCGCAGTGCGAAGCCAGGCGCATACTTTCTCTCGACTACACACGAGCAGGACGAGGCAGCGTATTACTATCCGCTGCAGATCAAATGACTTTCCTGTCACAAAAGTGGAATCGCCTCTGAACTTATCTCTCCAACGCATTAGAAATCCATTCCCTCTTTACACGACACAAGTACAGGAAGCAACTTCTCGATTTCGCAGGACGTATTATCCCTAAGATGGACCGAAACGGCTATGCGGCCCGCAAAGCCTCGACTGCTCCGTCCAATTGCCGGTCAATTCCTGCTGATGCGTCCTCAGATGACCATGGAATGGAAATATCCGGAGTGATGCCGTTGCCCTCGATTTGAGTCCCTTTGGCGCTCACATAAGCTGCAATTGGAATCACCAGACGATAGCCGAAGCCAAGTTTGCTGGCCCGGCGCGTCACCAGGCGTCCCGGTGTTTTCATTCCTACGATTGTTGCCAGGTGGTTCTCTTGCGCGAATTGTGCAACCATTTCGGCGGCGCCCGCTGTATTTTCGTCAACCAGAATCGCAGTCCGGCCGTGCCAATCCCGCTTCCCGAGCGCCTCTGTGTAGAGGAAGATTGACGTCTTTCCCAGGAACTTGAAAACAAGTGCCGGCAGTGCAAGCTTCGATCGCGGAACCCGGTCAAAGACAGGCAACGTTTCCGGAGATGCATTGCTTAGCGCCATTTCACGGCTCTTGCTGTATCCAATCGGCCGCCGGTCCGGAGTGAGATAGCTCATTAGGGTGAGACCACCGATGCCGCCGCCAGGATTGCCTCGCATGTCGATGATAAGGCGATCTGCATTTTTGAGCCTGCCGGCGAAGATCGAATCCAGTTCATTCGCAAAGTCGATTCCGATCGCGCCGGGGAAGAGGCTCACACGAAGGTAGGCGATGTTGCCATTCTGTGCTCCGGTCGTAAGCGCAGCAGGCTCCGAATACGGGTTGTCTTTGTATTTCGGAGTCGCTGTCTTGAGTGCCAACGTTAACTCCTCAGGCGGATTGCCGCGCAATACGTCAATGGAGAATTCGTGGCGCATTTCAAAGCTTGGCGCAGCAGGAGCGCCATCAGAAGACGATGGGTGCACTGGTTTGCCTCCAATCGACAAGAGAACATCGCCAGCGTTGATTCCTGCGCGTGCAGCCACACCGCCAGGAAGAATGTCCTTGAAAACCCAATGGGGCTCGCCGTCGATATTTTGAACCGAGAAACTGGCGTTGATTGCATTTGGCGGCGCGATCAAAGTGCGTTTTGACAGCAAGGCGAGCGGGCTGGGTGCCATCTCCGCAAGCATCGCAGCAACCGCTCCTTCAAACGCCGTTTCGGTCTTTGCCTCGACAACCGCCCGACGGTGGTCGTCGACAATTCCGTTCCACACAGCCTCGTCGAAATTGGGATCGAAATACTTCTCAGATACGAGCCGTTGAATCTTGGCCAGTACCGTTTCGCGCCGCGTATGAGAGAGTGTCATAGAACTCCTCGATTGATCACAAAGTGCCGGAGGGATCCCCGACGATCTGTACACCTGCCCAGAAATAGGGTGGTAGCCCTTGATGAAGTAGATCCAACTGCGCGGAACGAAGCGCATCGGCCTTCCGCTCGTGCAAAGCAAGTCTGGAATAAAACAATGTCATTAGATACTCGGTGGACTCATCTTCGAGATCCCATAGGGTGGAGACGACGGAATTGGCGCCGGCTTCAATGAAAGCATTCACTATGTTTGCTACATCCGCCTCTCCTACCGGTCCGACTCCGGTGTCGCAAGCGGAAAGCGTGACCAGCTTTGCCCGGATATGGAGTTCGCGGATTTCGCGTACCTGCAACAAACCATCATCCGGACCGTTCGGTTCGGGTGCGAAGATCAGTGCGGAGCGATCCGGGTAATCAACGTCAGCGTAGCCATGAAGCGCGAGATGAATCACTTCGGTGCTCTCCGTCGAGAGTTCCTTAAAGCGAGTTTCCGTTGCGTTGGCGCCGAGCAGAATTGTGTTCGGCCTGGGAAGATCTCTCGCGATCGTTTCGACCTCTGCCTTACTGTAAGGCAGGGGCACGAATTCGTCTCGCTCCGGTCCCTTGATGGCACGCAGGATCGGATTGCGATTGTTCGTTTTCTCGGTCCAGGCAGCCACACCGATATACGGCATTTCTGCCATCTCTCTTTCCTCTGATTGCTTCTTGAGGAGTGCAAATGCAGTGGAAGAAGGCTCTACATCCACGGTGTGGGATGAAAGAACATAATTATTCCTATCGACCAGCGCAGAAAATGGCAGGAGGTGGAGTTCTCCATCGGGGACGATCACCAAATCCCTCTTGCTCCCATAATCCTCAATGGGCGCGAGGGTTTCATTGAAGAGTGTCTGGGCGAGCGTCGGATCGCTCAGCTTGGCATGGATCTCGCGGCAATACTTTGTCGCGTTGCCCTCAATCAAAGTCCTTGTGGGGAGCGGGAAAGCATGAAATCCATTTTTCGTGACGGCCAATGCATAAGAGGTTGGATTCGCGAGGATGTACTCGATCAGCAGCTGATCCGGCGAAAGAGCGCTCTCAAGTTCGGATAATGCGACAGGATGGACAACCGGGGCGGCCGCCAGCCGGCTTGGCCCCAAATTGATCTCGGTTTGGTAGATCTCGCTCATCAAAGCGTCGCGCTTCTTCGGGTCATCGGTGTTGATCAGGGCGATGTTGAGCCGCGTTAATTCCTGTTCCCGCGGTGTCGGCGCATGGAGAGGTTGTGGACTGGGATGCTCAAGCGCTTCGGCTTCCAGCCGCCCGCGGACCTTTTCCATCGCCTCGAGCGCCGCGTCGTAGCGGCCCTGCCGGCAGAGGGACGCAAAGTACGCCGAGTAGATGTCGCTCATCTCGGCCATCATCTGGCGTTGCATGCCCACCGTAGAAGCTCGCTCGATCATTGCGTCGAGAAGAGTGGCGCTCTTTCGATAAAAGCCATCTGCCGCTCTTGGGTTGCCCATCTTATCGAGAATCTTCGCCTTGAGCGCAAGGTTCGCGGGGGCAAGATAGAGTTCATTGGGAATGTTCGTGTTCGCCTGAATCGCGGCGTTGACTGCATCGAGTGCCTCCCGCAACCGGCCGTTGTCGAAATATGTTTCGGCGAGCGCCCCGCCCACATCGGTCAATCCGCGAAAGTTGTGCATATGATCGGCCAGGCCAAGAGCCGTTCGCATATTGGAAATCGCGGCGTTTGGGTTGCCGAGCTGTGCTTCAATCCTTCCTCGTGACAGGTAGAGCTGGGTCTTCTGGCCGTCGAATGGGGTTTTCTTGAGACGGTCGAGACAATCGTTCGCAAGCCGCAGTGCTTCTTGGTAACGGCGTAGCCCCACGAATGCGTCGATCTTGGTGCTGATCGCGAGTATTGGGTAAGCAATCTCCGGATGAGTGTCGGCGATCTTGATCGCCTCGTTGATTGGGGTAAGTGCCTCAGCGTAACGACCCACTGCAACCAACCCGGCTCCAAACACGGATGCATACCGAACCCGAGCAGCAGGATCCAATTCTGGTTTGGCGAACGTCCACGCAAGGATCACCTCTTTCTTGGCCGTGAGAGCGTCACCGAGAATGAATTCCGCAATTCCTTGTTCGCCGATAGCCCGCGTTGCCAGTTCGTAGTGATGCAACCTCCTTGCAAGTCGCTCGACCTCTTCCCAGGTCGCAAGAGCTTGCGAGGCGTCCTGGTTTGTCTGAAGAATTCCACGCACGGTGAGAATGCGGAGCCGCGTCTCGGGGTCAGAAGCTCCGGGTTGGGTCAGATCGCGTGTGAGGGCCCAGATCGTAGCCGGGATGTCCACGGATTGATCGGGCGGGATCTGGCTCACGGCTGCGTACAGGGCTTTGGCCTGATTTCCTTGGGCACGAAATAGGGCTTCGGCGCGCTGATAGAGCGGCGCAGCCTCTTCCCATCGGTCGTTCCATGCAAGCGTATCCGCGCGAAAGAGCAGGTCCTCAGCCGTCCCCGCCGGAACGTGCGGGCGATGCGGCATAACGGCGTAGTAGTAGGCTCCTCCCAGAACGACGATCAATCCTGAAAGGACAAGAGCGATCCGCTTGCCGATTCGGAGAAGTTGCACTCGAGTCATCGCGTCAATAAACCAGCTCTTCGTGAGAGCGAGTGTCGGCAGTCTTCGGCTGCGTTAGGTTCTTGTGAACGGATCGGTCGCCTGCTCAAAGTGAACTGGTGCCAGACCAGATCGGGGGGGAGCCGGAGATCAGCGATGGGATCGCGACTTGCAACTGAAATTGAGCTTCCGATTGCGGTGTGCAATGGCTGGGAGGTTGGCGTTTCATGCGGCGCCACGGGGAGCAGATTGAATCCTAGCTCCTCATATATATAGAAGGGACTGGTCCGAACCTCGATATCGGGCCATGACGAACCGTCGGCTCGCTTCAGCAGCGCCTCTGGACCATGAGAATTCAGCCGTCGGACGACTTGATACCCGACAACACTCAGCAGGACGGCGAAGAGCAAACCGGCAGCGATGCGAAGGGTGGGGGAAGACGCAATTCGCATAGCGATCCGTTCACTTTGGTGTCAATCATGCCATAATTGAGCAAGCAGTTCAACGCAACTGCTCCCAAACTGACGGCACCAAAGCGCACAATCTGGCCAAACAACCCCCCTCTTCAACAGTCAAAAACAAGTCGATGTAACGTAAACCGCACACACCTTGGCACGTATGAGTGCGCAGGGCAACGTGCAGGCAAATGGACAGCGATGGCGACGGAACTCTAGCCCTGGTATCAGTGCATGGGCAGCATATTTGCCTTCCTTTCGGCCAGCGATGTAGATTGGGCATCAGTGAGGCATAAAGCGACATTGCCGCTGCTCCTACTTCTGCTCGTCGCCGGGCAGATGTCTGCGGCGCTTTGCGAGATGCGCTGTGAGGGCATGAGGATAATGTCCCGTGGCTGCGAAATGCATGGCCTGGCGCACGGTCGTTGCGCATTGTGCGATCATGCCTCTACTCACGGCGTGAACCCTGCTTTCTCGGCTCCAGATGCCCCTTGCGGACATATCTGCCAGAGTGCTTTGTGGCTGTTGCAGAACGGTGCTGATCACCAAATTAAGCCGCTGGTCGTGCCAGCATCCTTCGATGCACTTGCCGCGGCGGCCCTTGAAGACCAGCACCCCTTACCATTCGGGGCCGCCCGAAGTACGAACTCCATCCCGCCGTTCGACCCTCTGATCTCCAGCCTCCGGATTTAGGCCCATCCCGCTGCTGACGCAAGCAGGATTGGGCTGTCGTGCGCCTACTCTCATCTGAGCAATTTCGCTCGGCCTGCAGGTCGATTCCCGATCCCATCCGGCATTCGTCACAACTCCAAATCGGATTTCCGGCATTTCCAGTCGCAGGCCGAGCCCGAGATGGATTTTCCCTTCCTGCGAGCTGGAGTTAGGAGGAGCGATGCGCAGAAAAGACACGGAAAGCAGGCGGGGCCCATTAGTTACCCGCCGCCGCTTTGTCGAAGGTATAGCGGCGGGGGCCGCGGTTGCCGCGTGTGAATGGAGCGGCCGGCCCCTGCTTGGTGAAACCGCACCCAACAATTCAGTCGTAATGAGCGGATTACAATTTGACCTCACCATCGATTCGTTGCCCGTGAACTTTACCGGACGCTCATCGCGCGCGACCGCCGTCAATGGGTCAGTGCCCGGTCCGATCCTCAGATGGCGGGAGGGAGACACTGTCACTCTCTCGGTGACCAACCGGCTGAAACATGAGACCTCGATTCACTGGCATGGAATCCGCGTTCCTGCCGATATGGACGGCGTGCCAGGCCTCAGCTTTGCCGGTATCGCTCCGGGCGAGACCTTTCGCTATCGGTTTCCCGTCAGGCAGAACGGAACCTACTGGTACCACAGTCACACCAGGTTTCAGGAGCAGACAGGGCTGATCGGCGCGCTGATTATCGACCCGCGCGATCGCGATCCGATTGAATTCGACAGAGAGTATGTGGTGCTCCTGTCGGATTGGACAGATGCCAATCCAGAGACCATCTTCAGCAACCTGAAGGAACAGAGCGACTACTACAACTACCATCGGCTCACAGTTCCCAACTTCCTCTCCACGGCGGCAAAAGATGGATTCGGCCGAACTGTCTCGGAGCGGCTTGCGTGGGCGCGCATGGATATGAGTCCGACTGATATCTCCGACGTAACCGGCGCAACTTATACCTACCTAGTGAACGGAAACTCTCCCCATGCGAACTGGACCGGGCTTTTTCAACCGGGGGAGCGAATCCGGCTTCGCTTCATCAACGCCTCTTCGATGACCTTCTTCGACGTTCGAATTCCCGGCCTGAAAATGACGGTGGTCCAGGCGGACGGAAACGACGTCGAGCCGGTCGCGGTCGATGAATTCCGAATGGGCGTTGCGGAGACCTACGACGTGATCGTGCAGCCGCCGGACGATGCCGCGTACACCATCTTCGCGCAGTCGGAAGACCGCAGCGGATTTGCCCGCGGCACGCTTGCTCCGAGGATGGGTATGGCCGCTCCAGTTCCTCCCATGGACCCGCTGCCCATGCGCACGATGGCCGATATGGGCATGGGCAATATGAAGGGAATGAAGATGGGAAGTATGGCGGGCATGGACATGTCAGGAATGGATATGTCCGGAATGAGCGCCAAAGACGTGCCGGCACCCGGCAAGGATCATGCGGGAGAGGCCGGAATGGCAGGCATGGACATGGGGTCAAATCCGGCCAGTCGGGACATGGGAAACATGACTGACATGGAAATGGGCAGCAATTCGGGTACAACGCCCTTCCCGCAACCGGGTCGGGCGACCATGCCCATCGCGGAGCCCAAAGCCGGGGCCAACGACGCTAGCCTCAAGCCGTCCAATCCGGTGCATATTCACCAGGGGCCGCAGGTCGATAACGTCGCCATGCAGACCAGCGCTCGACTGAATGACCCTGGCGATGGACTAACCGCGAATGGCAGGTGCGTACTCACCTATGCCGACCTTCGTGCCCGCTACCGCGGCGTGGATGGCCGGCCACCGACACGGGAGATCGAACTCCACCTATCCGGAAATATGGAACGCTATATCTGGGGATTCAACGGCCAAAAATTCTCAAGTGCCGAGCCGATCGTATTAAAGCTCGGGGAGCGGCTCCGGTTTGTGCTGATCAACGACACGATGATGGAGCATCCGATCCATCTGCACGGGCTATGGAGTGAACTGGAAAATGGCCACGGTGAATTCAATCCCTATAAGCACACGGTCATCGTCAAGCCGGCAGAGCGGGTAAGTTATCTGATCAGCGCGGACACGCCAGGCCGATGGGCTTATCACTGTCATCTGCTTTATCACATGGAAGCCGGCATGTTCCGTACCGTGGTGGTGCAGCCATGAATACCCGAGGAACGCGTCACCTCACCCAGGCACTGACTAGCCTTAGCTGGCCGCTCTGGCACGGGGCGATGGTCTTGGTGCTCTCCACCGGCTGCATGATGCCGGCGAGTGCGCAAATGTCCAGTCCACAATCTGCCCCAATAGCCCTGGGCGCCACGCCAGGTATGGAGCCTCCGGTCATGGACAACCGAATATTCACTCACGCAGTGCTCGATCAGTTTGAAGACCGGACGAATGGCTCTGACCACGAGTTGCGCTGGGATGGCGAGGGTTGGATCGGTAATGACATAAACAAGCTTTGGATCAAATCGGAGGGCTTCAGCGACAACACCACAGTCAGCGATGGCGATCATGAGGCGTTGTACGACCGTCCGATTCCTCGAATGCGATATTTCGATGCGCAGGCTGGCGTACGGGCCGATCTGGATTCGGGCCCGCACCGCGCCTGGGCGGCCTTGGGTATTGAGGGTCTGGCACCGTATTTCTTTGAGTTTGCGCCAACGTTCTATATCCGGGACGGCGGCAATGTAGCCGGTCGTATCACGGGCTACTACGATCTGTTGCTCACGCAGCGATGGATCGTGCAACCCGAGGCGGAGTTGAATCTCTATAGCAAGGACGATCCCGAGCGACAGATCGGATCGGGCTTCTCGGACCTGGATGCAGGTTTGCGCCTGCGCTATGAAATCAGTCGCAAATTTGCACCTTATGTTGGGTTTGGCTACAACGGCAAATATGGTGACACGGCCACCTATTCGCGCAGTGCGGGCGAGGCAACCAGTGATGCCAGGTTCGTATTCGGAATTCGGATCTGGCACTGACTTGTTCACTTGTGCTCGGTGTTTCTGTTCAAAATCACTCGAAGGAGAACCAACATGCTCAAGTTTCTGCTTGGATTCGCAGTCGCCGTTGTTGTCGTTCTGGCGGCCGGCTTCTGCTATGTGCGCTTTGGATTCGTAGACCCGCGCGCGGACATACCCGTTGGCTGGCTCGAAAGCAAGATTGCGATGCCTGCCCTCGATGCTGCAGTCGACCGGCGCGCGCCGGAAGCGCACAATCCGCTCCAGCCCACGGACGACAACCTCATTTCCGGAATGAAAACGTACCAGGCAAATTGCGCAAGCTGCCACGGCGATATTCAGCATCCTCATGCACAGCTCGCCGAAGCCTTGTATCCACGCGCCCCTCAATTTGTCGAGGACGCGCCGGACATGTCCGAGAATCAGAACTTCTACATCATCCAACACGGGGTCAGACTCAGCGGAATGCCCGCATGGAAGCAAGTTCTGATTGAGCAAGAGATGTGGCAGGTGACCACATTTCTGAGCCGCATGGATAAGCTGCCGCCGCAGGTCTCAGCGGAATGGAAGGCGGCAGCGGCCGGTACGACGAGCGGGAATCCTATGTCCGTTACGCCTGGCGTTGGAACCAAGGTTAAGAAATGCATGAATATGCCTATGCACTGACCGACGCGCATTCTGGCCACCGCATGGTTGAGACTATGAGCTACCACGAGCGTCCGACGTACACGTCGAATGTGCGCAGTACGCCGTTGAGATTCGGATTCCAGTAGTCCCCGTAGCTCCCGTAGTAGAAGACTGTGCCTCCCTCAATCTTGTGCGGGAAGAGATAATACGCCTTGCCCTGGCCGATCCATTGCGGCACTTTCACTTCCGAGATCTGCGTTGAACTGAGTGCCAGGTTGCCGAGAGCGGACTGGAACATTCCCGGATCGAACGTTCCCTGCTGGATCTGCGCGGCGTTGCCGAGTGAGGCGGCATCGTTCGGGTTCAGGTCGGGACGGTAGCCGCTGCTCGACCCATTGTGCGTGAACCGCAAATCGAGACCAAAACGATCCTTGACCGTATAGGTCGAGTCGCCCCAGACAACTTGGCTGAGCTGCTTGTACTGGACCGCAGGTTCGTCGATGACATATCCCACAGAAGGGTCGTGCTGGAAGCCCATGTACGTTTGCAGGTTGTTTTGCAGATACGAATATCCTAGTCCCAGGTTCCACGCCGGCAACGGTTGCAGGACTGCGCTGACCGCATCGGTATAGAGACGGTTGCGCCGCTGGAAGTCGCCCGGATTGTTGGGAAGGGGGACAGAGGGAAAAGCGTTCTGCACAATGATACTGGCGCCGTTGGAGAGGGTCAGCCAGGATTTCGGAGTGAGCCAAAGACTCGCAAATGTGCGGTTGTTGCTTCCTGGAACGATCAGAAAGCCGGGATGATCGGTTCCCGTCCATTCATACCCAGCGCGCGCATTCCATATTCCACCGTATTGATAACGGAGTGCCAGGCCTGCAGTGTTGCTGGTGGAGGATGGAATCACCTTCTGCAGATCGGAGTTGTCAATCGAGTAGATCTGCGATGGCGTGGCATAGGACGCGAACAGGTTCGGGTCGTACTGTTGCCACAAGATCGCATTGGAACGCGTGATTCCGGTGCGCCGGTAATGGGTCTCTACGCTGAATCCGTGAGGAAGCTCGTAATCCGCCAGGAAGCCCTCCCAATGGCGGTGGTAGGAGACGTTGCCGTACAGGCTGTAATACGGCGTGAAGCCGTTGATCATGTTCTGCTGATGGTAGTCGGCGGTCAGCCGCAAACGATCCTGCGGAGCCCAACTCACGGTTTCGTCGCTGTCGAACCAGTTCTGTGGGTTGCGCGTGAAGGTATTGCTCAGGCGGGTGTAACTGACCTGGCCGTTGAACGAGAACTCGGCGGAGGGTGTCAAGCTGGCGCTCAGAGTGTCGGACGAGAACTGGCTGGGCGAGGGAATATCGACATAGTAATTTCCGGCAGGAACGTCCTGCGGTGCGGGCCCGGAGGGCGGCGGATTGACCGTGGAGTACCCTTCATTTGGGGGCGTGAAGGGCCCGGAGTAGGTCGCGGTGGGGAAGACGAGCCGGTCATGGAAGCTGCTGAAGGTGTGCTCGTAGCGGAAATGCAGGATGCGTTTCAATTCTGCGTCTGCACCGCCTGTGACGTTGCGCGTGGTGTAATTCACCCGCTGGTATTGAGAAGCGGAATGGCAGAGCTGGCCGCAAGTTGTGTTCGTTCCGCCGACATAGTCCGCGGGAGTGGTGTTTTCATCGAGGTAAGTAAGCTGCGTCTGACCGGATCTCGCCTGCCAGTCGCCTTTCACGAAAAGATGGACCGGCCATCTCGGCGTCTTGAACCTCGCATATCCACTGGCGAGCCTTCTGGTCACTGAGAACACGGCGTTCGCGGGGATGTTGTCAGTGACAGCGCCGGGCGTGCCGAAGTCCGACGAAAGGATTGCCAGGTAGTTCGGATAGTGGTCCTGCTGCTGCACCAGGCTGCGCAGATCGAGTCCCGCCTTCAGTCCTTTCCCGATCGTAAGTTGCGAGCGGACGGAGTAGTCGTTGCCGGTGAGCACGGTGCCGCGGGAGACGAGCGTCAAATGCTTTGCAGGCAGCACATAGGCGGTTGTCGAAGTGGTTCCGGCTGACTGTTCAAGGCTGTCGTATTCTCCCACGCGGCCGGGGAAACCCGAGATGTGAAGGAACCGGTAAGCGGCCGAGGTTCCTGAAGAGACTACGGGCGCATTGACCGCTTCGGGAGCGGTTCCATCGCCCAGGAGCGCTGCGACTCCAGGCGAGGGGCGCAACCGGGAGAGCATTGCCGCGGAACCGCCGCCCGCAGCCAACGCGTAGTTGGAACCGTGAAGCGAAGTGCCAGACGAGCCACTTGCTGCCTGCGCGGAGACCATAGCTGATCCGGCTGGCGGCTGTGCGGGCTCTGAAGGAACTCCCCATTGCCCTTTGTCGATAAACCGGCTGCCGCCGCTGGGTGTGGCCACATCGGTACCGTGAATCGAGCTATGGCAATTGGTACAGCGGTCGGTCACTGGCAGGCCGGCTCCGTTGTGATGGCCGACGTGGCATTGCAGGCAAAGCGCCGGCTCGCTGACGGATAGGAGGTTGGTGTTCGGCGATCCATGGGGGGAGTGGCAACTGAGGCAGTTTTCCGATACGGGAGGATGCTGGTAAGCGAATGGACCGCGATATTGCGCGTGGCAACCCAGGCAAAGCTCGTTCACGTTCGCCGTGCGCAGGTTATGCTCCGAAGTTCCTCCGTGCGGATCGTGGCAATCGGCGCAGCTCATTTTGCCTTCGCGCAGAGGGTGATGATACGGCATACTCATCTGTGCACGCTGCGTCTGATGACAGCGCAGACAAGCTTCGTTCGACACAGAACGCGCCTGAACAAAGACGTTGGTCTCCGGGGAAACGAGGTTTGCGTTCTGTGTATCGCGGGTCGATGTGTCGAAAGCGGTATTGGCAATCTTCGCGGTTTTTACGGCGTCGGCATGAACTTGGTGGCAATCGATGCAGCGAACCTTATTCGCGGCGTGCGCACCGGTTGCCCAGTGCCGGGTGCTTTGGTCTCCAGCGTGACAACTCAGGCAGACGCTGTTGGCGTCTGTTGCGGAGCGCTTCTTGAAGGAGACGATCTTCGAGACATCACCGCCACCATCAACGTGCAGACTCCCGTTACCGTGACACTCCTCGCACTCGACTCCCTGTTGAGCATGAAAGGCGTGTTGGAAGTCCTTCGCCACCTCCGCGTGGCAGGTCGCACACGTGTCCGCGCCAACCGGTTTGGCCCCCGGGATCTGAAGGTACTTTGAGAACGCCCTGGAGGATTTTGAAGCCCCGCTCACGGACGAAAGTGGAATGCAAACAAGGGCCATAACAAAGGCCATTGCGACGGCAAGAACCAGAGGAGTACGCCGCATCGATTTGCCCCAGCCGTTGATTTCCAGGCATCGCCGAAGATACCTGGCCACGGTGTTGTGAACTCTGCCGAAGCAAACAAATACGGAGACTAGAAGAGATGAGTGCTTTCGGCAGGTGCCGGAGAGCACCGCCTTTGACGATTCAGTATCCTCCGGCATTCGTCGGCATGACTTTATTCCCCCGCACGCGGGCAATCTGTGTTTTCCGTCACACCTTCCAAAAAATATCGGCGCTGAATGGCTTACGGGGACTTGGGCCTGATCGCGCGTCCTGCAGAAACATTCGGGATGACCGTGAGCTTTCGCTGTCCGCAAACATGCTGAACATCCCTTGCATCTCTGGGAACGGCGGAAGGAGTTCCACTTTGGGAATTGGACAATGTGGACGTGAAGCGAAATCATGGATGATGCGGAGAGATTGTCGGCACGAGAAGAGTGCGGGCTGATCTTACAGGCGGTCTGGTTCAACTCCCCGACGGGGGGAACACAGTTGTCGCCGTGCATTCTTCTCGAGAGGGCAATATGGACTTGCAGAGCCGAAAGAATCATTGGGAAAAGGTCTATGCCACGCGGCCGGAAAAGGAAGTGAGCTGGTTTGAACCTCTACCGGCGCTGTCGCTGGAGATGATTCGAAAGAGCGCGCACGGCAAGAGCGGCTCCATCGTCGATATTGGCGGCGGCAACTCCCGGCTGGTGGACTGCCTCCTCGCCGAGGGGTACGATTCCGTTTCCGTTCTCGACGTTTCTTCCAAGGCGTTGGCGATTCCACAAGCGCGGCTGGGAAACAAGGCGGCGAAGGTTCAGTGGATCGAATCGGATGTGCTCGAATGGCAATGCTCATCGCCCTTTGACATCTGGCATGACAGGGCTGCGTATCATTTTCTGACGAACGCAGCGGATCGGGCCAGGTATGCGGCCTTGGCTTCAAGTGCCGTCAAAAGCGGCGGAACGCTGATTGTTGCCACGTTCGCACTCGACGGCCCACGCTCGTGCAGCGGGCTCCCGGTATATCGCGCGAACGCCGAGATGATCGCCGCCGACTTTGCGCCCCCCTTTGAACTCGTGGAAAGCATCCCGCGCGAACATACAACTCCAAGCGGAAACGTCCAGCGATTTCTTATGAGCCGTTTCCGCCGAAAGTGATCAGGCGGAAAGTCTAGTGGATCTGCAAGTGTTGCAATCGCCCAAATCATCGACAGAGTTCTCGGCGACACCTTGTGTAGCAGGAGACATATGCGGCCGATGGCAGCTATCCAACCACGCTGACATGACATGAGACCATTCAATTAGCTTGGCTGGACCAATACCTCCCAACGCTCTGGAAGATGTTGAACATGAGACGACCTCAGGGATCAAAACTTCGAAAAATGCTGTTCCGCGTCAGTGTGTTGCTGAAGGGATTCGACGGGGCTTTGGAGATTGTCGGTGGTATCGCGCTCTGGGTGGTCAGCCCAGGATTGATCGTTCGTGTGGTCGGGTTGCTGACCCAAGACGAAATCGCAGAAGATCCTCATGATATCGTTGCCAATTACCTTCGCTATGCTTCTGGCCATTTCTCGCTTTTGAGCGAACATTTCATGGCCATATATCTGCTCGGACACGGCCTCGTCAAAATATTCGTTATCGTGGCGCTGCTCAGAAACAAGCTATGGGCATATCCGGTTGCCATCAGCGTTTTCGGGGGATTTGTTGTGTACCAAATCTACCGCTTTGCCTTAACTTGTAGTGTCGGCCTGATCGTGCTCACTGTGATCGACCTCATTGTGATCTGGTTTATATGGCAGGAATATCGGGCCGTAAGGTCACGTGACCCATCAAAGCCATCGCCTGAAGGAGTTGGTTGATGCGATCGATCAGCATGAACAGACCATGGAGAAGATGATGAAGAACTGCTCCTGATTACGCGCACACCGCGCACAATCGAGATCTTTGCCGACAAACTAGTCCAGCGGTTGGGACCAGAACTACAGTGCACCGATTTAACTTCAGTCATGGGGATCCTAACCTGATTGTCGGTGTCAAGTTCTTTCGATGCCGGCATACAGGTCGTTGCGCGCTCATCGAAGATGCTTGTTACCGTTCTTCAACAGGTTTGGCCATTTCTTCAGCCCCAACAGCCGAGCATTGACAGCCTCGATCACTGTGCTCGCGGATAGCGACGCCGTAGCGAGGGCGGGAGCGGGTAGAACGCCCCGGGCGACAATCGTTCCGCTCGCCAAACGACTCTCCCCATATCCGTCGGCACTGGTTTGCCGCTCGGCAGACTAACCCGCTAAAAGCCGCCAAAGATGACAGCGATCAAAAGCCCCAACCCGAATATTGCAAACGAGAAGATCGTCATCCAGGTCAGGACGCTGTTTGATACCGCTTTCGCGTCACCATCCATTGGCGGCTTGCTCGCTCGTTGCACTCCGCCAGTGTGCTCAATATGCGGATGATCGTCATGCATGGCTTTGTCTGACCCACCGTTTACAGACTCGTGCAATGGTCGCACCGTCATCATGCCGTGCTTCATGTGTCGGGATACCAGCCACCAATTCATGGGATAAGCGGTAATGAAACCAACAAGAAGGGCCATGGACATAATGAACCAGAATGTCGGCCCAGATGGCTTGTGGCCCGTCGGAACACTCTTCATTGCCAGAGTCATCGCGGGCACCATGCCGGCCATGAGGCAGTTCATGGACAGGAGCTCCGGAAAGAAAGTGCTGGAGAGCGCACGCGTATAGGAACCACCGGCCATGCCGCGCATAAACAGAGACTGGAAAATACTCCATCCGAAACCGAAGCCCAAAGCGTACTCCAGCGCAATATCTGCACTTTTAGGTAAATGGAATAAGCTGGCTATGACCGCGCCCGCCAAGATTCCCACGCCATCCCCGGCTACACAATGCATCGTCGAACCCAGAACCTGTCTCCAACGTGTCGCGACGTAGCGTTCGTGCAGCCCGGGTAGCGGCTCGCGGCAACCTAATACATACAAGAATGCACCTAGCGGCCCCGTGTACGCTGTGAGTAGTATGAACCCCCACTTGAGAACGGGTGATGCCGGCGTGGTACGAATGTCGATTACCACATACAACAGCGACAGTGCGGTGAGAAGAAACCACAGAAGCATTACGCCATCGAGCATTTCGATCTCCCCGCGCTTTTGTGCCTAAGCAAATTCCCCTATTTCCCATGTACGATGTGTTCTTGGTCTCGGCATTTGGTGTTGATTTCTCGAACTGAGTGAGCGAATCCGCCGAATCACTCGCTATTTGTGCATTTCCATTCCAGACATTTCTCCCTGGATCTTCGTCATTCGCTCCTGCATCCTCTTCATCTCTGCGGCTGTGCACTTTCCACTGCCCATCATCGTGGACATATCCAGCATCTGACGCGACATTTCGTTCATGGCGCCCGACATCTTTTTCATGTTTCCCGCCGGCATGTCTTTCATCATGCCGGACATCTTGCCCATCATCTCGGACATCTGGTTCGACATGCCCATCATGCCGCTCATCATCTGGTCGTGCTCCATCATGCCGTGATGCTCGCCCATCTTGTCATGATGCATGGTGCCGCT
>VFSW01005367.1_pt1 | contig 18963 bp, 24 predicted proteins | sample 5358111 | NCBI WGS metagenome assembly VFSW01 (sample SAMN11554181, study PRJNA540505) | mine drainage metagenome | isolation source: sediment from site ElyBrook_90M | place: USA: Ely Copper Mine, Vershire, VT | collected 2017 | reverse complement strand
CTGGTCTATCCGGCGGTGCGCGACATGTCCCACGCGCCGGCGCGGCATCCGCCTGGCGTGATCGGCCGGCACGTGTATCCGGCCGGCGAGGCCGCCGGCGCCCCGGCGCTGGAAGACGACCCGGGACTGCTGACCGCCGGCGAGGACGTGCTCGATCTGCTGTGCACCTGGTCCTGGCGACGGGGGGCAGCGGAAGACGGCGAATGGGCGCTTGATGCGCTGCTGCTGCTCGGCTGGATCGGCGCGGCGATGGTCGGCGGCGCGCTGCCGTGGCGCCCGGTGGTGTGGTTCACGGGCGATAGCGGGACCGGCAAGAGCACGCTGCATGAGCTGATCAATCACCTGTTCGGAGACGCGCAGCTCCACGCGAGCGACGCGTCCGCGGCGTCGCTCTGGCAGACGCTGAAGCATCAGACGCTGCCGGTGATTTTCGATGAGCTGGAGGCGCGCGAGGACGGCCGGAAGGCGCAGGCGGTGATCGAGCTGGCGCGGCTGGCGCCGTCAGGCGGCAAGCTGATGCGCGGGTCGGACAAGCACCGGGCGATGGAGTTCACGGTGCGGTCCTGTTTCGCGTTCTCATCGGTTCTCATTCCGCCGCTGAAACCGCAGGACCGCTCGCGCATCGCGGTGCTGGAGCTCGGCCCGCTGCCGGCGGGAGCGGCCGCGCCAGCGCTGGACGCGCGGGCGCTGCGCGAGACCGGCGCACGGCTGCGGCGGCGCATGATCCAGGGGTGGTCCCGGTTCAAGCGCACCTTCGGCTGGTATCGGTCGGAACTGATGCGGGTCGGCCACTCGCCGCGCGGCGGCGATCAGTTCGGCACGCTGCTGGCGTGCGCCGATCTGCTGCTGTTCGCGGACGATGTCGATCCGGCGCAGGCCAACGCGTGGGTGACACGGATGGCGGCGCACGATCTGATCGAGACCGGCGATGACGTCCGCGATCCGGAGGCGTGCCTGATGCACCTGCTGGGGTCCACCATCGACCCGTTCCGGGGTGGGCGGCGCACGCTCGGCGAGTGGGCCCAGGCGGCGCTGGGGCGCGTGCAGCAAGCGGATGTCGGCGAGGCGCGGCGGGCGCTTGGGATGCACGGGATGGCGATCTGGCGGGAGCCGAACAGCAGCCGCCAGTGGCTGGCCGTGGCCGCGCAGCACCGCGGCCTGTCGGCCCTGTTCGAGGGCACGCACTGGGCCAGTGGCAGCGGGACGGCGGGCGTCTGGACCCAGACCCTGCGGCGGCTACCAGGCGCTCAGCGCGGTGGGGCAGTGTATTTCGGCGGGGTGACCAGCCGGGCCACGCTGCTGCCGATCGAGCTGGTGCCGAGCTACGAACCGTATCAGCAGCCCGAGCTGCCGGCGTGGGAAGGCGATGTCTGAGCTCGCGCGCACGCCCTGGCGGTCTTTGTTCGCCCCGGCCCAAGGACGGGTGCGATCAGGATATACGCGCAGTTTCAGCGGCTTGGCGGCGGGGATAGGGCTGGCGTGCTGCCCTATTCCTAACGGGGTCCTTCGTCGCGTTAGGCGAACGTTGGAGCGGAAAGCCGAGCGAGATCAGTCTGTTATGCTGAAACCTAACAACCTAACAGTCTAACACTCCCGCGCGTGATGTGTGCGCGTGCGCGCGCGCGTGTGGGATGTAGATAGCGCGTTAGATTGTTAGGTTGTTAGGTTTCTCTCTAGGTGTCTGGAATGGCTGATGATTTTCGGGAGTGCCGGTCTAACAGATGCCTAACAGCAACGGCGCGGCTGTTAGATCGCTGGAATCGTTGAGGTCCGCAGCTATGGCATTGAAAACGGGGTGTTTATGGCGGAACTGACCGGGATCGCGGCGGTGCTCGATCAGGCGGACCCCACGGCGTCGCCGCCGGCGGACGATGGCGAGCAGCTCGATCTGCTGGGGTTGCCGGCCGTTCGGCCTGGTCACCAGGTCGAGCCGTATCGTGGCCGCGGACGGCCGCCGGGCTCGCGCAACCGCCGGACGGTCGAGTGGGCGACGTATCTGCTCGGCCGATATGCGTCGCCGCTGGAGGTGCTGGCGCAGATCGCGACGGCGCCGGTGGACGCGCTGGTGGGGCAGCTCGGGTGCTCGGCGATCGAGGCGCTGGGGGAGAAGCGGCTCGCCGCGATCGCGCTGCTGCCGTTCCTGCACTCGCGGATGCCGATCGCCGTGGACGTCACGGACCGTCGGGTGGTGCAGCTGACGATCGTCGATGCGGCCGTGGCGGCCGAGAGCGGGGCGGATCTGGGGCTGACGGCGCGCGTGGTCGAAGTGCTGGAAAATCAGGGGGTTGGCGATGCGGCGCCGGCGACAGTTGGACAGGCGACAGTTGGACAGAGCGATGAACCCGGCGTCTGAGGCCGGTTTGCGCGCGACCGAGCCGCTGATCGGGCATCAGCCGGCGTGCACCGGGAGGGGCAACGGCGCGGCGCGGGGACCTGGTCCGGAGGGCGACCGTCCGCGGCCACCTGGTGGCGTCGTCGGGCGGAAAATCCTGGCGACCGGGGGGGGCGGTTTTCGGCGCGACGATGCCGCGCGTATCCCTGCCGGTGTGGTTTACCGCCTCGGCCGGGGTTTTGACGCGGAAACCGGTGCGGCCACCCGGAGGGCGCGGGGATGAGCGGCGCGGCGAACACGCTGCGGCTGGAGTGGGCGCCCCCGGGGCGGGTGTCGGCGGCGTTCATGGCGTCCTCGGCCCGGCTGCAGGTGCTGAACGGGCCGATCGGGTCGGGCAAGACGACGACGAACCTGATGAAGGCGATCCGGCTCGGCACGCGCCAGAAGCCGAGCATGCGGCAGAAGATCGAGCTTCGGCGCGGGGTTTGGGCGCCGGTGCGGCAGTTCAAGCTCTGCGTGGTGAGGGACACGTATCGCCAGCTATGGCGCTCCACGCTGCCGTCCTGGTTCAAGCGGGTGCCGCGGGAGGTGGGGGAGTTCGTCGGCGCGGAGAACGCGCCCGCCCGGCACCGGGTGACCTTCGAGCTGCCCGACGGCAGTGTGGTGGACTTCCTGGCCGAGTTCGTGGCGATCGGCGACAACTCGGCCGAGGAGGTGCTGCGCGGCTACGAGCCGACGGCGTTCTACCTCAACGAGCTGGATCTGCTGTCGCGCGACGTACTGACCTTCGCCCGCGGCCGCGCGGGGCGCTACCCGGACATGGAGGACGGCGGCCCGACCTGGCACGGCGTGCTGGCGGACTGCAACGCGCCGGAGCTGTCGTCCTGGCTGTTCAAGGACATCTTCACCCCGGCGCCGGCGGACCTGGCGGCGGCGCGGATCGAGCTGTTCCGGCAACCCTCCGGCCTGGCGCCGGACGCGGAGAACCTGGCGAACCTGCCGCCCGGCTACTACGAGGAGCAGGTGTCCGGCGCGGCGGAGTGGTACGTCGAGCGGATGGTGAAGAACCGGCCCGGCTACTCGCGCGCCGGCAAGCCGGTCTATCCCGAGTTCCAGGACCGGCTGCACGTCGCCGGAGCCGATCTGCCGGTGCTGGTGGGCGTCGCGCTGACGATCGGGCTGGACGCCGGGCTGAACCCGGCGGCGGTGTTAGGGCAGCATTCGCCGAACGGCCAGTGGCGCGTGCTGGACGAGCTGGTGGGCGAGACCGGCATGGGGCCGATGCGGTTCGGCGACATGCTGGCGCAGCGGCTGCGGGAGCGGTTTCCGGGGGTGCGGACGATCCATGCCTGGGCCGACCCCTCGGCGGCCTATGGCGCCGACACGCGGGGCGGCGAGCAGAGCTGGATCGAGATCGTGCGGGCGAAGACGGGCATCCCGATCCGGCCGGCGCCGACGAACCGGCTGATCCCGCGCCTGGAGGCGGTGCGCAAGCCGCTGTCGCGGCTGATCGACGGGCAGCCGGGGTTCCTGATGTCGCCGCGCTGCGTGATCCTGCGCGAGGGGTTCAATAGCGGCTACCGGTTCCGCAAGATGAACGTGCAGGAGGAGCGCTACGACGACGAGCCGGAGAAGAACCGGTTCAGCCACCCGCACGACAGCCTGCAATACCTGTGCTCCGGCGGCGGCGAGGACGCGGAGATCCGCGAGCGCACCGACCGCGGGCGCCAGGCGCTGCGGACGCCGCACGAGCACGAATGGGACCCGTTCGCGGGAGCGGCGGCATGAGCGGGCGCGTGTGGCTGAGCGATCAGCAGCGGGAGGAGATCGGGCGGGCGGTGTGGATCGGGCGCGCGTCCGGGGTGCCGTGGAAAGCGCTGGAACGGGTCTATGGGCGGTCGCGGGTGCAGCTGTGGCGGCTGGCGACGGCCTGGAAGAATGAAACAAAAAACCCAGGAATGAAACACCTTGGCGCTGGACACGGCGCGGCGCGATCCGGGAGTGATGTGGGGCTGACGCTGCTGGCGTCCTGACATCACTCGCGAGGGACCTATGACCGTCTCGATCGGCGATATCGTCCTCTACACGCCGCCGGCCACGCACCGGCACATGATGCCGGCCTGGTTTCTGAAGTTCCTCGACAAGGTCGATCCGGGCGCCCGCGCCCCGGTGCCGATGCCGCCGCATTGCGCGGCGATCGTCGCGGGCGCGACGGGGCCCGACCGCTACACGCTGGGGGTGTTCGTGCCCAACCAGGGCGTCGTCTGGGTCGATGACGTGGAGGAGGGAGACGGGGAGCACCAGTTCCACGTCCACGCGACGCTCTGGCGGCGGGATGCCCCGGCGCCGGCGCCCGCGCCGAAGCCGGACCCTGGGCTGTCCGCTCCGGCGCCCAACACGCCGCCGCCGGCGGCGAATGACGCTGGCCCGGCGCAGCCGGATGCCGACCCCGCGCAGGCGACCTGAGCGTGTCCCGTAGCTGCGCCAGTTGCGCGCTGTTCGAACCCTCCAGCGTGACGGCGGACAGCGCGGCGGCGGCGGCGCGGATCGGCGTGGACCGGCGTGGGACGTGCCATCGCTACCCGGAGGCGGTGCGCAAGCTGGCCGAGGATTGGTGCGGCGAGTGGGCGCCGGGAAAGCAGGCGCCGAAGGGGGCGCCGAAAGCGGCGGAAGGGACGCCGAAAGCGGCGGAGGACGCATGATCGAGGTTGGCACGCGATCCCGCGACAACACGCTGTCGCGCAACCCGCCGAGCGGCGGGATGACGCGCGGGATGAGCCGCGACGTGGGGATGAGCAAGCTGGCGACGGCCTCCATGACCTTCGGCTCCGGCGAGGTGAGCGCGGCGAACGGGACGTTCAGCGCGTTCCAGGCCGGCGACCTGGTGCTGGCCGAGGGGACGAACCTGAACAACGGGTTCTTCACCGTGGCCGGGATCGACGCGGCGAACGGGGCGTATCTGACGCTCGATCCGCCGCCGAAGGCGGAGGGGCCGCTGACGGCGACGGTGAGGACGAACTGATGGCCTACGTCAGCCAGTCCGGCACGCCCGGGACCGACCACTCGACCAACCCGGCGACGATCCCGCTGGCCGGGTATTCGAAGCTGAAGACGATCGCGGCGAACCCGCGGCGCAACCTGGTGGGGGTGCAGAACCAAAGCGCGGACCTGATCCAGGTGGTGCGGTCGGACGGCGCGGGCGCGAACGAGACGTCGGTGATGCTGTCGGGGGCAGCGACGGCCGGCGCGCAGGGGGCAAGCTGGTCGAGCACGACGTTCAAGGGGCAGATCGACATCTACGTGCCGACCGCGAACGTCGGGTCCGACCAGGTGGCGGCCTATGAGGATTAGCTTCGCGCGGCTGCTGCTGACGCTGCTGCTGGTAGCGCCGGCGGCGCGGGCGGATTTCTTCGGCGGGGCGCCGGCGTGCCCGCTGAACGGGTGCACGTTTACGGGACCGATCACCGCCCCCTCGGCCACGTTCACGGGCAGCGGCACCGCGCTGACGGTGACGAATAATGCGAGCGTGGGGGGAACGCTCAATCTCGCCGGTAACATGCAGGATGCGCTCACGATTGATTATTCCGCGCTGTCACCGCCTGGGGGCGCCTCGCGGCAGATCATGTGGAGCACCACCCTGTCCCCGTCTGTCAACACCACGAACATCTGGGAAAATGACAGCAGCTTCGTCTATCTGAACGGCCCTGGTATTGCGAACCAAGAGATCAACGTTCGGCACAGCTACTTGCAGGTGAACGCGGGCGCTACTTTTACGACTGGCGAATTATATGAAGGAAGCGCCGAGAACCTTGGCACAATGACGACCAATCCCCTAACGGCGTTCGAGGGGTTTTTTCACAACACGGCCTCGGCAACCGCTTACGGGTTCAACGGGCTGGCGGGGTATTTAGTCAACGACAATACGACGCCCGGTTCTGTCGGGACATTCGCCCTTATCTCCATGGGGGCGATGCAGGGCAGCGGAAGCGCGCCGACCTATGACTATTTGATCCGGGGAGGCGATCCGAAGGCGACGTTGGCGATGCTCGGGAATGAGAACATCGGTGGCCTAGGGCAACCTCCAAGCACGACGATGCTTCAAGTGGACGGGGTGGACAACCTCTCCACGTCAACGCCCATTTACGTCCAGAACCTGGCGGGAACGAAGCTGTTTACGGTGGCTGATGATGGCACCGTTCAATTTAATGGAATGCTGGTGGACAGCACCGGCAACATCACCATCACGACGCCCGCCACCGGGACCGCTGCGTCCTATGCCTGCTTCACCAGTGGGGGGAAGATCATTTCCTCCGCGACCGCCTGTTAAGGAACCCCCCATGCGCCGCCTGATCCTCGTCGCCGCGTTGCTCGCTCCGACCGTCGCCGTCGCCGCGCCCACACCGCAGCCGCCGGCCCCCATCGTCCAAGCCTGCGCGCAAGCCGCAACCGAACAGATGCAGCAGGCGATGGTGTTCCACGCCCAGGTGATCGCGGACCAGACCCGGATCGAGGCGCTTGAGGCGCAGGTCAAGCGGCTCACGCCGGAACCCAAGTCCACGCCGAAGCCCGCGCGCCCGAAGGCCCGATGACCGTCGATCCCGACCCGGAATACGACGTGCTTGGCGCCCTGCAGCAGTTCGGGCCCGGCGTCGTGCTGACCGAGGCGGTGTATGGCGGCCTGGTGGCGGCCTATGCCGCCGGCGGGTTCGTGCCGCTGGACCAGGCGCAGGTGCTGGCGGTGACCGGGCCGCTGCCGCCCTATCCGACCGGGCTGCCGCGGTTCGCGGAGAGCAACCCGCAGCCGACGGACGGCTGATGAGCTTCGGCGCACCCAAGATGCCGGCGCCGCAGGCGCTGCCCGCAGCGCCCACACCGGTCGATCCGGCGGTGCAGCAGGCGCAGCAGCAGCTGCAATCCGAGCAGGCGCAGGCGGCGGGCCGGATGTCCACCATCCTGACCAGCGGGCGCGGCGCGCTGACGCAGCCGCCGGTGCTGCGCAAGACGCTGCTGGGGCAATGATGGACACTCTCGCGCGCGAGGCGATCGGACTGTGGGACCGGCTCAAGGGCGAGCGGGGCACCTGGGAGGTGCACTGGCAGGAAGTCGGCGACTACATCATCCCGAACCGGTCCGATTACATCATCCGCCGGACGCCGGGCATGAAGCGGATGCAGAAGGTGTTCGACAGCACCCCGCTGTGGGCACTGGAGCAGTTCGCGGCCGGCATGCACTCGCTGCTGACCAGCCCCAGCCTGCAATGGTTCTGGCTGCGGGCGGACGACGATCGGCTCAATCAGAGCCACGCCACCAAGATGTGGCTCGATGACACCAGCGCGCGGATGTATGCGGTGTTCAACGGGCCGAAGCATAATTTCGCGGCGCAGAGCAACGAGCTGTATCTGGATCTCGGTTCGATCGGCACGGCGGCGATGGGGGTGCTGGAGCACTCGCAATCCGGGATCCTGTTCTCGACCAGGCACATGCGCGAGTGCTGCGTGCAGGAGAACGAGCAGGACCGGATCGACACGCTGGTGCGGCGGTGGGAATGGACCGCCAAGCAGGCGTTCGACGCCTGGGGTAAGCTGGCGGGCGAGAAGGTGCTCAAGGCGCTGGAGGCGACGCCGGAGCGCAAGTTCCCGTTCGTGCACCTGGTGCGCCCGCGGCGCGACCGGAACCCGGACCGCAGCGATGCGCGGCACAAGCCGTTCCAGAGCGTCTATGTCTCGGAAAGCGACGGGGCCGTGATCGGCGAGGGCGGTTTCGACGAGTTCCTGTATCTGGTCCCGCGCTTCAGCAAGAGCGTGGGTGAGACCTATGGCCGCGGGCCGGGCATGACGGCGCTTCCGGACGTCAAGATGCTCAACGAGATGGCGAAGACGGTGCTGAAGGCGGCGCAGAAGATCGTCGATCCGCCGCTCCAGGTGCCGGACGACGGGTTCCTGATGCCGCTGAAGACGGTGCCGGGTGGGCTGAACTACTACCGGGCGGGCAGCCAGGACCGGATCGAGCCGATCCAGACCGAGGGCCAGGTGCCGTTCGGCGTGGAGATGCTGAACGGGCTGCGCCAGCAGATCATCCGGTCCTTCTACGTCGAGTGGATGCTGATGCCGTCGGACCCGACCGACCCGGCGGCGGCCGGCAAGGGGGTGACGGCAACCTACGTGCTGCAGAACCGCGACGAGAAGATGCGGCTGCTGTCGCCGATGCTGGCGCGGTTGCAATCGGAGTTCCTGGGGCCGCTGATCGATCGGACCTTCGCGATCATGTGGCGGCAGAGCGTGGCGCGGCGGTTCGGCCCTGGCGCGATGCTGTCGCAGCCGCCGGCGGAGCTGTCGGGCGTGCCGCTGCGGGTGGAATACGTCTCGCCGATCGCGGTGGCGCAGCGGACGTCGCAACTGGATGCGATCCAGCGGCTGGTGCAGACGGCGGTGGGGCTGATGCAGCTCGATCCGATGGCGGCGAAGTCGATCGACGCCGAGGGCATACTGCGGCTGACCGCGCGAGATCTGAACACGCCGGCGATCGCCATGAAGTCCGCCGCGCAGGTGGCGCAGGAGCGGGCGCAGCAGGCGGAGGCCGAGCAGGCGATGGCGCAACAGGCGCAGATCGCCGGGCTGGCCAAGAGCGCGAAGGACGGCAGCGCCGCGGTGAGCAACCTGGCGCAGGCCGGGGCGCTCGGCGGCGGCAACGGGCCCGCGCCGGCGATCGATCAGGGGGCACCGGGCGCCGGCGCGGTGCTGCCGTATCTGGCGAGGGCGGCATGACCGCGCGGTTCCTGGCCGATCCGCGGATGCGCGCGCTGGACGCGTATCTGATCGCCGACCTGAAGATGCACATGTCGGAGCATGCGCTGGCGAAGATCGTGCTGGCGGTGGAGCGCACCGGGTGGTTCGCGCTCGGCGAGGTCCCGGTGCCGCTGGGGCGCCCATTCCTGGCGAGCGACGGGCATCTGCTGCGGCGCTGCGCCGTCGGCACGGACGGCAAGCTGCTGATGCTGGCGGTCAACGGACGGCCGGTCGAGAGCGCGGTGTTCCACGGCGTGACGCACTGGCGCGAGGAACCCGAGCTGCCGCGGAGGTTGTTGTGAACGAACTGCCGTGGATCGACATGCGGTGCGACCACTCGGGCCTGGTCTGCCTGCGCGAGGTGCGACGGGCGCCGCGGATCCTGGTGCCGTCGCGCACACCGTGGGAGCCGGGACACACGCCGCTGCGGGTGATGACCACCCTGCATTACTGCGAGCTGCACAAGGGCGAGTTCGACCTGGCCGGCTACTGGACGGGGGCGATCAAGGCGCGGCTGGAGCGGGTGGCGAAGCGGAAGCGGCCGCTGGGGTTCCGGCCGGATTTCGAGGCGGCGCGGTGCGAGCAGGTGCTGGTGACCACGCCGGAGTATCGGGCGTTCCTGTACGAGATGGGGCTGCGGCCGGCGTGGGATTTCAATGTCGCCGCGTAACCCCTTCAAGCGCCGGATCGCGCTCGGGCAGGATTACCGGGACATCTTCCTGTCCACGGCGGGCGAGCGCGTGCTGAAGGATCTGCTGCGGGCGTGCGGGATGCTGGAGACCAGCATCAGCGCGACCGCCGAGCACACGGCGTTCAAGGAAGGGCGGCGGTCGATCGGGCTGCATGTCCTGGAGCAACTGCGCTGGAGCGAGCCGGAGCTGGTGAAGCTGGCGCAGGAACGCACGACGGAGCGGCTGGAAGCCGCGGAGGAGGAGTGATGGCCGTTCGACACTGGGAACAGGACGCGACGGCGAACGCGCACGGGCAGTTCCGGGCGAAGGCGCAGCGCGCGGGGATGAGCACGCTCGCCTATGCCGAGAAGGAAGCGGGCGCGCCGGGACGGCTCGGCAAGCAGGCGCGGCTGGCGGAAGTGCTGATCCGCTCGCGCAAGAAAGGTAGGACGCGCTGATGTTTCTGCGGTTCGGACGGCTCGTTTTTGCAGCGGATACCGGGGGCGGCAGCGGGCCGAGCGCTTCGGCGCCAGGAGCGCCTGCTGGGGGCGGCGCCCCTAGCCCCGCATCGGGGGGCGCGGCTTCGGCCGGCGCCCCCAGCGGCGCTGGCGCCGGCTCGGCCAGCACCGGCGCGGGGGCTGCCGCCTCCGCGCCGGCGGTCTTTGCCGACACGCTGCCGGAGAAGATCCGCGGCGAGGCGGCATTCCGCGACATCAAGGATCTGGACGGCCTGGCGAGCAGCTATCTGCACGCCACGAAGATGATCGGCGGTCGGCCGCAGGACCTGGTGAAGGTCCCGGGCCCGGACGACGCGGCCGGCTGGGCCGAGGCCTATGCCAAGCTCGGCCGCCCGGAGAAAGCCGACGGCTACACGCTGACGCCGCCGGCCGGCACCGAGTTCAGCGACGCCGACAAGGCGTTCCATGCCGCGATCCTGCCCGCCATACACGAGGCCGGCCTGTCGCAGCGGCAGCTCGATCGCGTGGTGCAGGCCTGGAACGGCTACGCCGAGCAGATCGTCGCGCAGCAGGACCAGGCGGTGCAGACGCGCCAGCAGGAAGGCGAGCGGGCGCTGAAAGCGGAATGGGGGCAGGCATACGACCAGAACCTCGAGCTCGCGAAGCGCGGCCTGGCGCACTACGCCGACGCCGACACGATCAAGTATCTGGAGGAAAGCCGCCTCGGCGATCATCCCGGCCTGGTGAAGCTGTTCGCCAAGCTGGGCGGCGCGCTGGCCGAGGACGGTCTGCTCGGCCGCGCCGGCGCCGGCAGCGGCGGCGGCCTGCTGGCACCGACCGAGGCGCGCCAGCAGATCGCCGCGAAATACGCGGACAAGCAGTTCGCGGCCGTGCTGACCAGCAAGAGCGCGCCAGGGCACGCCGAGGCGGTCGCCGAAATGGCCCGGCTGCACGAGATGGCCTACCCCGCCGCCGAATAGGCGACGGCATGACGCGGAGGCCGGGGAGCTCGCACCAGCGGGTCCGGCCGAAGGGTCCGGCGCAGGCGGCCGAAAAACGCCAGGTGCGGGTCCGATGGAGCGGCGCAGGCCGCAGGATCGGGGAGCTCAACCGTCCAGAGCGGGCCGCGCCATTGTGGCGCCGGCCGTTTGAAACCGCGCCGGCGGGAAACCGGCGCACAGACGGATGAGGACAATGAGCTTCACAGTGACGGACGCCTTCGTCCAGCAGTTCACCGGCACGGTCCGGTTCCTGGCCCAGCAGCAGAACGTGCGGCTGCGGCCCACGGTGCTGGAAGACACGATCACCGGCGAGAGCGCGTATTTCGATCAGCTCGCGCCGACCGCGGCCCGCAAGGTGACCGCGCGGCACGCCGACAGCCCGGTGATGAACAGCCAGCACCTGCGGCGCCGGCTCGCCCCGGAGGACTACGACTGGGGCGATCTGGTGGACCAGGAAGACAAGGTGCGGCTGCTGATCGACCCCACCAGCGCCTACTCCATGAACGCAGCCTACGCGATGAACCGCTCGTTCGATGACGAGATCATCGGCGCGCAGTTCGCCACCGCCTACACCGGGCACAGCGGGTCCACCGCGGTGGTCTGGCCGAATGGCAACAACGAGGGCAACCCGGCGGCGCCGGCGGGCACCGTGGTCGCGGTCAACGACTGGACCTATGGCAACGGCGCCGGGAACGTCGGGCTGACGATCTCCAAGCTGATCTCCGCCCGCGTGGCGCTCGATGCCGCCGAAGGCGACGAAGACGAGGAACGGTTCATCGTCATCGCCGCCAAGCAGAAGGGCAACCTGCTGGCCACCACCGAAGCCACCAGCTCGGACTATGCGGCGGTGAAGGCGCTGGTGGACGGCAAGATCGACACCTTCATGGGGTTCCGGTTCATCCACTCGGAGCGGCTGCTGACCGACGCCAGCGGCTACACCCGGGTGCCTTGCTACCGGAAGTCCGCGATGGGCCTTGGGATCGCCAAGGACATCTGGGGGCGCATCAGCGAACGGCCGGACAAGCGGTTCAGCTGGTACGTCTACTCCGCGATGTCGATCGGCGCGGCCCGGCTCGAAGAAGCGAAAATGACAGAGATCAAGTGCGCCTGATCGGCGTCTGATCCCGGAACGTAACACCGGGGCGGGCGGCGCCCGACCCCGCTTGACAGGAGGCCAGTATGGCCGCGACGCCTACCACTGCCTACTCCACCGTGATGGCGCAGCTCACGGGGAACACCAACGGGGCGCTCCAGAGCCTACCCGCCGTCACGGTCGCGGGGGCGCGCGACCGGGTCTTTGTCGGCCAGGTGGCGCTGGCGGCGCAGGCGTCGGGCACCGTGATCGGGATCGCCCGGCTGCCGATCGGTTCGGTCATCACCGACATCAAGGCGGTGACCGACACCAGCCTGGGCACCGCGACGATCGCGCTCGGCGACGCCGGCAACGCCAACAGCGCGAAGTATGCCGCGGCGCAGACGCTGACGACCGTGGGCACCCCGGTGATGCTCGGCAACGCCGCCACGCTGGGCGTGCCGATCACCGCCGGGTTCGACGGGCCGAGCGGCCTGGCGAGCCAGAGCTACGAGGACGTCACGGTGACCGTGGGGACGGCGGCGCTGCCGGCCTCCGGCAACCTGACGTTCATCATCAAATACGCCCTCGACTGACAGCGGCGCAGGATGGCGCAGGGGGACAGCATCGTCGGGATCTGCAACCGGGCGCTCAGCGCGCTCGGCGAGGACCTGATCGTGTCCCTGACCGACAACACGAAGCGCGCTATCCTGTGCAACCTGCACTACGACCCGGTGCGGCGCGAGGTGCTCCGGGCGAACCCGTGGCGCTTCGCGCGGCGCCAGGCCAACCTGGCGGCGAGCAGCACCGCGCCGCTGTTCGACTGGTCGTACAGCTATCCGGTCCCGACGGACTTCATCCGGATGTATAACGAGAGCACGGACCAGGCCGATCAGCCGGCGTTCCAGGTGTTCGGCGGCGCGATCCTGTGCAACGACAGCCCGCCGCTCGGCATCATCTACGTCGCCGACGTGACCGATCCGACGCAGTTCGATGCGCTGTTCGCGAAGCTGCTGGCGCTTGAGCTCGCGGCGGCGATCTGCGAGCCGCTGACGCAAAGCGCGAACAAGCTGACGAAGGTCCAGGGCGCGATCGCGGATGCGCGGTCGAACGGCTGGCTGGTGACCAGCCAGGAAGCCTCCTCCCGCGAGTGGGACGAGGACATCTGGCTTCGGGCGCGGCGGTAGGCGCCGATGCGGGTCGATCTCGACCTGACCAATTTCTCGGCGGGCGAGCTGTCGCCGCGGATGGCCGGGCGCACCGACATCGCTAAGTATTTCAACGGCTGCGAGGCGCTGCTCAATTTCGTGGCGATGCCGCAGGGAGGCGTGACGCGCCGGCCGGGGACCATGTATGCCGCCGGCGTCGGCGACCAGGCCAGCGCGGCGCGGCTGATCCCGTTCATCTTCTCGACCGAGCAGGCCTACATGATCGAGCTCGGCGCGGGCTATGCCCGGTTCTACGCCAACGACGGCCAGGTGGTGACCGGCGGCCTCCCGGTGCAGATCACGACGCCCTTTGCCGCCGCGGACCTGCCGGCGATCCAGTACACACAGAGCGCGGACACGCTGTATCTGTTCCATCCGAGCTACCCGGCGCAGGTGCTGACGCGCAGCAGCCCGACCGCCTGGGCAATCAATGCGATGGTGTTCCGCGACGGGCCGTATCTGGCGGTGAATACCAGCAGCACCACGCTGACCCTGTCGGGGGTGAGCGGCAGCGTGACGATCACGGCGAGCAGCGTGGTCGGCATCAACGTGACGCCGAGCAGCACCGGCCAGGGGTTCCTCGCCAGCGATGTCGGGCGCCACGTGCGGGTGCGGCTGCGCTCGCTGTGGGGCTGGCTGATCATCACGGCGGTGACCTCGACGACGGTGGCGACGGCGACGGTGCAGCCGATGGTGCCGAACGGCGCCTTCGCGATGGACGGCAGCGCCTGGACCGGAAGCACCTGGTATCCGGTCGGCGCGATCGTGGTGAACGGCGGCACGACCTATTCCTGCACCGTGGGCGGCCTGTCGGCGGCGACCGGCGGCCCGACCGGATCGGGCGGCGTGGACGGGACGGTGACCTGGGCCTCGGCCGCGGCGGTCGCGCTGGTGACCACGCAATGGCAGCTCGGCAAGTGGTCCGGCGCCGCGACGCCTTACAACCCGATGTTCTGGCAGAACCGGCTGATGGCCTGCGGTTCGAACGATGAGCCGAATGCGATCGAAGGCTCGGTCACCGGGGACTTCACCAACTTCGCGCCGACGCAAGCAGACGGGTCCGTGACGGCGGTCAACGCGCTGTCCTGGATCATCTCCGACGATGAGGTGAACGCGATCCGCTGGCTATCGCCGGCGGGGTCCGCGCAGGCGATGCAGCTCGGCATCGGCACCACGGGCGGCGAGGACATCTTGCAGGCGGCGAGCACGGCGCAGGCGCTCAGCCCCACCAACGTGACGGCCTACCGCGAGACCAGCCTGGGATCGGCGCCGAACGTCCGGCCGCTGCGGATCCTGAAATCCGTGCTGTTCGCGAACCGGCCCGGGCGCAAGCTGCACGAGTGGACCTTCCAGTGGATGGTCAACGGCTACGTCGGCCCGGACCTGGCGGTGCTGTCGGAGCACATCACCAAAAGCGGCATCGCGCAGCTCGCCTATCAGCAGAACCCCTATGGCGTGGTCTGGGCGATCCGCAACGACGGGGCGCTGATCGGGCTGACCTATCTGCGCGATCAGGACGTGGTGGCCTGGCATCGCCACCAGCTCGGCGGCCAGTACTACGGCGGGCCGCCGATCGTGGAGAGCATCGCGGTGATCCCCTCGCCGGACGGCACCTATGACGAGCTGTGGCTGGAGGTGTTGCGAACCGTCGCCGGCGTGCCGGTGCGGTTCGTGGAGGTGATGACCCGGTATTTCGATGCGATGCCGCTGGAGCAGGCCTGGTGCGTGGACGCGGCGCTGGCGAACGCGCTGACCGCGCCGGCGGCGACGCTGACCGCGGCCGGGTTCGCCAACCAGGCGACGGCGATCGGCGCGGCTCCGGCGTTCGGCGGCAGCGGCACGCTGACCGCCTCCGCCGCGGTGTTCGGCGCCGGGAATGTCGGCGCGGTGGTGCGGGCGAACGGCGGCCGGCTGCTGATCACAGGCTACACCGACACCGAGCATGTCAGCGCGCAGGCGCTGGCGCCGATGACGGCGCTGACGCCGGCGGCGTCCGGCGCATGGACGATGGGGGCCGCGTTCACCGCCTTCGGCGGCCTGGGGCACCTGACCGGCGAGACGGCCGCGATCCTCGGTGACGGGCAGGCCTTCGGCAGCCAGGTGGTGACCGCGGGCGCGGTGACGATGGGCGGCAACGGCGCGTCCTACGCGATCGCCGGACTGCCCTATGCGTCGCTGCTGGTGACGATGCCGGCGGCGCCGCTGCGGGCGGCGCAGGTGTCGAGCGCGGGCAAGGTGAAGCGGATCGACACGGTCTATGTGCGGTTCCTGGAGACCGTCGGCGGCCTGTTCGGGGTGCGCCAGACCGACCCGATGACGCTGGTCGAGGAAGACAAGACCGAGGAAATCTGGTCGCGCTCAGCGGCCGATCCGATGGGGCAATCGGTGCAGCTGCTGACCGGCATCCGGCGGCTGAAGATGCCGGGCGGCTATGACCAGGAAGCACAGATCCTGATCGCGCAGGAGGAAGCGCTGCCGATGACGGTGCTGGCGGTGTCGGCGCGGATCGACGTCGCGGAGATCAGCGGCCCATGACGCGCATCGTGCCGCTGACCAAGGAGCTGCTCGCCGGCGCGCTGCTGGAGGAACGCGATCCGCTGGCGATGCGCCAGGCGCAGCATCCGTTCTGGTGGGACCAGTTCCTGGCCGAGGGATCGGTCGGCGGCGCGCTGATCGGCGGCGGCCGGGTGCTGGCGGCGGCGGGCCTGATCCCGCAGGTGCCCGGCCGGGCGCTGGCGTGGCTGATGCTGTCGCCGGCGGCCGATCGGCGCGCGCGCGTGCTGGCGCTGCGGCACGTGCGCGGCGTCATGGACCGGCGCCAGGCCGACCCGGCGTTCCGGCGGATCGAGATGTTCGTGCGGGCGGCCGAGCCGTGGTGCGGCAGCTTCGGGCGGATCATGGGGTTCGAGCGCGAGGGGCTGTTGCGCGCCTGGGATGAACTCGGGCGCGACTATGTGCTGTTCGCGCGCGTGCGGGAGAGCGGCTGATGGCATTCGCGGCGGCGGCCCTTCCCTATATCGCGGCGGCGGCGGCGGTCGCGGGCACCGCGGTGTCCGCCGTGGGGGCGATGCAGCAGGGCCAGCAGGCGGCGGCGGCGCAGCAGTACAACGCGCAGGTGGAAGCCGAGCGCGCCGCCGCGGCCACGCAAGCGGCGCAGTCGAACGCGGCGATCGTGCAGCAGGACACGAAGCGGAAGATGGGCGAGGCCGAGGCGGCGTTCGGCGCCGGCGGCGTTGATATTACCGGCTCGCCGCTGAGCGTGATGAGCGACCTGGCCGGCCAGGGCGAGCTGAGCCGCCAGATCACGCTGTATCAGGGCAAGATGCAGGCGTTGTCCGATACGTCGCAGGGCAGCCTGGACACCGCCGGCGCCTCGGCCTCGGCCAGCGCCGGCCTGGCGCGCGCGGGGGGCACGCTGCTGACCGGGGTGACCAGTGCGGGCAAGAGCCTGTTGCCGTATGTGACCGGGCCTTCCGGCGGCAGCGTGACGGCGACGATGCCAGGGCAGTCGCCGATCATCGGCAACGGCTATACCTGAGGAGGGCCGGAAAATCCCCGCGGTCCCAACGTTCTCAAACACGATGTTCGTCCCGGCGGGGCCTGGTCCCGCGACGGCGGAGCCGGGCGTTTTCTCCCAGCCCGGGGCGGCGCTGGCGAGCGCGGGCGCGCAGGCCTCCGCGCCGTTCCAGGCGTGGGCGGCGCAGTTCGGCGAGGCGAAGCGGCAGTCGGATGCGGCGAACCTGGTGGCGACGGGCTACCAGCAGCTGGGGGATGCGCGGATCCGCGCCAGCCTGATCCCCTATCCGATGCAGGCGATGGCCCAGTATGAGGCCGAAGCCGCGAAGATCACGAAGGCGACCGTCGGGCAGAGTGCCGATCCGCTGGTGCAGGAATACGTCGGCAACCGGCTGGGCATGCAGACGGCGGTCGATACCCAGGCGGTCCACCAGGGCGCGTTCCGGCAGTGGCAGAGCAAGCAGGCAGGCGACCTGCAGAACCGGCTGGTGACCTATCAGCAGCAGTATGCGCTGGCGCCGACGCCGGCGGCGCGGGCGAACGTGCTGGACCAGATCCACCAGGACATCGCCGGCGTGATCGCGGCGCACGGGCTGGATCCCGGCCAGGGCGAAGCGCTTGAGCGCAACGCGCGGCAGAACGCGGACCTGGCGGCGGCCAAGGAATTCGCGGTGCAGAACCCGATCCAGGCCGAGCGGGTGCTCCAGGACCCGACGCAATACCTCAAGCTGTTTCCGAACCTGACGCCGGACGCGGCCGGGTCACTCGCCCAGACCACGATGTTCAAGGCCTGGCACGAGGAAGGGATGGCGGCGGCGGCGCAGGCGCATGCGGATATGATGGCGGCGCGGGACGCGCGGAACACTGAGATCGCGACCGAGTCTCAGCTGCTCGTCGGGATCAACACCGGCCAGATCACTTCTGCTGGTCCGCTCGTGGACGCGCTCCGCAACCGGCAGCTGTCGCCGGCCGGCTTCGATGCGCTCCAGACCGCGATGATCCGCAAGGAGGGCGGCAACGACAATCCGACGGCGGTTCTGGACCTCTACCAGAAGGCGGGCAGGGGGACGCTCACGCCCGACGACGTGAACCATGCGCTCGCTGCCGGCGACGTCAGCGGGCGCACCGCAGTTGGATTGCAAAAATATCTGAATGCAGAAAACGCCTCACAGCGCCAGCATAGCGTCTCGGAAAGCATGACCATGCTCCACATAGCCTTCGGCGCCAAGGCGCTGGATGCTGGGATGGACCCCTATGACCAGGGGAAAGCTGCGGCGGCGGCGGCACTCCTGGGAGCGGACGAGGAGTTTGTCCGCCGGGTGAACGCGGGCGAGCCGCCGCGCGCGGTCGCCGCCGATATCCTCGCCCGCGAGGCGCCGGTGTTGCCGCAGCCGTCGCTCGGCACGCTGGACGTAAAGACCTCGACCGCGGCGGACGTGAAGGCGCTGGCGGCGCAGGAGATCGCCGCGCATGCCGCCGGGAAGCTGCCGGACACGCAATTCCGGCAGGACATCATCGTCCTGGATGCGTGGCTGGAGCGCGTGTCGATGCCGCATGTGACGGCGCCGCGCGCGCCGGCAGCGCCCCCGGTCCCGCGCGCCGCAGCGCCGGGACCGGTTTCCGCCGCGCTGCTGGCCGCGCCGCCCACGCCGCCGCCATGAATGAGGAACGCTGACGCATGAGCGGAACCCAAGGGACAGGCCGGCCCGACCCGCGCTTCCAGGCGGCGCTGGCGGCGCTGCAAGTGGCGCCGGCTGCCACGGCCACGCTGCCCGCGCCGCCGGCAGCGGCGCCGGTCGCGCCGGCGCCCGCGCCGCCGCCCGGCGACGATGCGGTGCGGACGGATTTCTCGGCCGCCCGGGAGCAGGCGCCGTTCCAGGCGGCACTGGCGCGGCTGCAAGCGGGAGGGTCGGCGCCGGC
>VFSW01005366.1_pt1 | contig 18965 bp, 22 predicted proteins | sample 5358111 | NCBI WGS metagenome assembly VFSW01 (sample SAMN11554181, study PRJNA540505) | mine drainage metagenome | isolation source: sediment from site ElyBrook_90M | place: USA: Ely Copper Mine, Vershire, VT | collected 2017 | reverse complement strand
GGGCTTATGCCTCCGGCCTCAACGGACTTATCGTACAGAGCGTTGTATTGATCCGGCCCAGTCTGAGTAAACCCGCCCATGTTGTTGATCTGCCCTTCCTTCAGGGCTTCCGGCAGGACGGTATTTCTGAATGTCGCCGCAGAACCAGGATTGTTCTGCGTCATCGCTTGAATATAGGCGTTGATGTCGCCTGGATTCTGCTGCGCCGTCTGATTCATCTGATAGCGATGAAGCAAATCGGCGAAGGTGATGGGTGTAGTGATTGCCGCCATGTCAAGCCCTCGCCATATCCACAGGATTGCCCTGCGGGGCTTGCTGCTGCTGTTGGCCTTTCGGCGGGACCAATTTCCCGTTCTCGACGTGCGCGATCACCTTGCCCGCCGGGTCCGTGACTTCGCCTGCCACAGAAACGTCGAGCTTGTTCTTGCCGAGCGTCATCACGCCGTCAACCACTTCGATGGGACCGCCCGGAGTCTGCACGACGCCATCGTACCCAAGCGGCGGGGCCGGTAGTCCCATGAGCCCTTTGGATTCACGCATCACGCAGCCTTTTTCTCAACTTGCGCCACTTCCAACGGCTTGCCCTTCCTGCCCTTCACATAGTACAGGTGCTCGGTGCCCCAAGGTCCGGCGTTTGGCAGCTTCCCGCAAGACCTCAGAAGATCATACTTGTAGAGGTGTTCGCAGAACTTCGTATCCTTGTCCTGCACCCTGACGACACACACCCCCACGTCCTTTGAATAGCGCGCCATCTGAAGGAACGAAACCACCGCAGCGAGGCGCTGGCGCTTCGTCGCCCAAAAGAAAAAGTCGATCTGCGGCTCAATCCGCCAACCGTAGTTCTCGATCGAGATCAGAGCGACTGGCCCGCGCTTGTCCCTGAAATAGCGGTGATCCTCTTCGACCACCAGGACTTGAGACTTGGCCGCAATGTGCTTGCGCAGCAGTTCGACGAACACTTCTTTCGTCAGACCCTTCGGGATCGACGGGAAGGAACCGAGATCGTATGCCCCCCACATCAGCCACGCATCCCGCGCCCACTCAAACGGACGGACGAACGGATTGGTGTATTTCATCAACCGTTCGCGCTTTAAGCGCACCGCTTTCAATGCATCTGTCGAATTCATCAATCGAACTCCAACCAATCGACCTGGAACGGTGGGCCACAGTTCGCAGAGATGGTACAGAAAAAACCCGGCCCCTTGCCGGCTGGGTTCACGTTGATCGAAGCCATCCTCCGCGTCGCGGCAAATCCGCGATTCCAGTACGATACCCCGTCGTTCCAGTAAAAAGCCCCTCCCCAGTATGGGGACGTATCGCCAGTGCTCGGGCCTTTAAGCGCGATGACGTTCTGCGTGGTGCTGTATTCATCGTCCCAGTCAATCGAGATCGTCAGATCCGTGGGCACGATCCTCCTGTACCTGACGTGCCCCGTGATGTTGTCTTCGATGTACGGCCACGGATTCAAAGTCTCCACGCCAACATGAATGGACCGTCTGGATGCGGAAACTTTCGTACTGGACGATCCTGCGTCCCCCGCAGATCCGTCCCCGTACAGGTCAAAAATTCGCCCCGTGTCGTCCCCGAAGAACACGCTGTAGATCGAAGTACCAGGCCGCAGCATGTATTTCGCGTCCAGCGTGTTGAATTGCGATGCATCGAGCGTCGTGTATACGCCCCAAGGAGAAGGCCCTGCTTTCACCGCGCTTCGGTCCTGCGCGAGCAGTTCCTTGAACAGCACCAGCACCTTGTTATTGACGAAAAAGATGACCCGCTGATTCGTCACGTCATAGACGAGCTTGTTGAACACCGTCACGTTGGAGAGAGTTTCCGGCAACCAGTGCCCCATGCCTGCCTGCAATGCGCCGCCGAATTGCGAAGTCGCCAACGACGCATAGAGCAGAGTGATCGCCTGCCCCTGTCTCGGGAACACCACGTCGTTCCCCATCGCAATCATCGTTTCCACGCCGATCGAGGGCGCGGTGTCGATGAAATCGACGAACTGGAAATCCTTGCTGGAGGTTCCGGTCAGGTTCCACACTCGGCCTTTATCGGTCGAGATGACGAGCGAATTCTGAAACAGGCACACGCCGTTGATCGGCTTCAGGTCCGGAATCAGCAGATAAAACGCTTCAAGACCTGTAGAGAATGATCCTCCGCCGACAGTGGAAGCCCCGCCCCGGGTCGCAATGTCCCAGTTGGTCGGATCTTCAAACTTGCAAGCGAGGATCATGTGCGGGTAATTCACGCCGCCGGATGTGATGTTGAAGAGCCACACGCGATTCAGGAACACGATGGCGAACTTGGCGTACAGGTTCCCTGCAATACCCGTATGCGTCATGGTTGCGTAAGTTGTTCCGTCCCATGTCGCAAGCACGTTCTTGAGGTTCAGATCAGTGATGACCAGATACTCGCCAAGAGACCAGTATTCGCCCCGCAGCAGGGCGTCAGCAGTCACCGTCGCCTTGCTCGTGAAACTCGATGCGCCGTCCCACAGATAGACGTGCGTGTCGTTCACGGTCAGGGTAGTTTCCGAGTTGTCGCGCTTGACCAGTTGCAGGAATCCCGTCAGTTTGCCGGCATTCGGCGCGGTGCCTTTCAGGTCAAAAGGTTTTCTAGGAATGAATGACGCGCTAAAGGCCGCAAGGTCGAAGTTCTGACCTGCCGTGCATTCTCCGGCAATCGGATTGGTCGCCTCGTTGATCCCAAAGGGAAACTGAAGTATCAGTTTCGGTGACGGGGCGTTGTCCGACCACGGCTCGGAAGTATGCGTCTGTTGTTGAGCTTGCGGCATCAGAATGTCTGGTAGTTGGTGCCGGAAACGTAGTTACGCCCGTACCGTCTGGAGGGTTGCTTCCACTTGAGGAGCGCAAACAGGCGCGACCTGGCTTCCCGGTACACGGGGTCCGAATCCATCGGGATATCGACCTTCCCTTCAAACAGGAACTTGAACCTGCGCGCGGCCATCTCCGTGAACGCATATGCCTGGTCGGTGGTCGCCACGGGGATCGTGTCACTGACCGCCGTCACGTTCACTGCGGCGGAATAGTCGTAGACCAGCGTTTTCGCATTCACCGTCACATCGGGCACCGGGTAAAAGGACGCCTGCTGCCCAGTCCCCAGTTCAAAGTAGAAGTAAAGCGGGTTCCCCGGGTCTGTCCGGTAGGTGAGGATGCTGCCGCGCAACTGGTCTTCGCCGCCCGGAAACTGGAAAATCTGCACGTTCTGCACGGCGTCGTAGAAAAAAGGCGCCTCTCCCCACAACTGGATGAAATCCGCAGCGAAATTGTAGGTTCTGGTCCCGGTCGCCAGAACGATCGAACCGGTAGTCTTGTGCTGGTAGGGCAATTCGCCCTTGCTCGCCAATTCGGTAATCTCGGTCTGCACCGCGATCTGCGCGATCTGGGAAGTCGATGCGTGGTTGGTATCGGAGAACGTCACCAGCGGATCGGTGTCCCCGCGAATGATTCCATTCAACCTCAGAATCCTGTTCACGCATGTCAGAAAATCCATCACGACTCCTTACAAGCCGGGGACCATTGGCCCCCGGCCCGGACAACTTACAGCTTCGTTGCGAGCGAGAACACCTTCACGATCCATTTCGTGTTGAGGATCTTCGCCACGAACCAGGCTTTCCACGCGAGAGATGCGATCTCATCGTATGGATCTCCGGCTCCTGCACTGCCCGCCGGCTTGTAGATCACCTGCACCGCTGGCGGGTACTTCGGGTTGTACATCTCGTAGGAGTTGGAGGCGTGCATGTTGCCCAGGCCCACCGTCCCAACGGCTTCCCTGCCGTAGATGTAGCTCGCGTAAACGTCGTTCAGGATATTCGACGATCCCCTGTAACCTGTAGCGGTCTTGTGGCCCCCTGCGTTGGGGCCGGTAATCGTCGAAACCTGCGTGGAACACCAGCGCACTCCGAACGCATGCCCGAACTCAAACGGCATGGTCTCGGTGTATCCGCCGTAGGTCTCCACAGGGGAGAACGCGGTGGACGACAGACGGCGGATGTCTTCTTCAACGTCAACGTGGCAAACACCGTAGTAAGCCGAGCGTATCGGGTTCGTCCCGATGTTGCGGCTTCCGGTTGCCATCGGCGTAAACGGCATCGCCGCGTTCACGTTCAACTGGTTTGTTGCGTACTGGATGTCCAGCGCCGTCATCTTCGACGTGACGTAGGACTTGCCGGCGGTGGTTGCGCCACCAGCTTGGTTTGCGCAATACCGGATGATTGAAGCATTGTCGTACTCGGCCTTGGCGATCGTGTTCAGCGACTCACCCGCGTTGGCCCCCAGCGTATCCATGAGGCGGGCCGAACGGGTATTGACGTTGAACAGATCGACTTCCTCGGTCACCTGGATGGCGTTGCCGTACTTGGCGGCGGTCGCGGTGACAGAAGAATAGGTCGGCGTTACCAGGGCACGCCCGAAGAGAAACGCGGACGTTCCCACGAAAGCCCCCAGCGCCGTGGTAACGGCGGCGAGGTTGTTGATGCGCTCCCACTTCACCGCCGAAGACCCGCCCATTTTGACGAGTTCGCCGGGAAGCGTGCCGTTGAAGTACGGCAGTTTCTTTCTTGCAGCCTGGAGCAAACCCTTCATCAGAACGAAATTTACCGGTTCCGGAAGGAATGTTGCGCCAGTGACAATTGCAGCCATCGCTTTACCTTATCCTTTCGGCGATCAGTTCCCGCCCGACACCAAGCGTTGCCACTCGGAATCGAATTCCATGCCCGTTGCTTTTGCCATGCGCTCTTCCTGCGCCGAGCGGTCGGAATCCTTGACGGTAGTCGCCATGTGTTTCTGAGAATCTTTTCGTGCGCGTTGAGCCGCCACTAATGCCGGGTCCACCTTCACGGAAAAGTCCTCGGCGATCTGCTTGGTGACGATTTTCAGGGCGTTTGACCAGGCCCCCGGGTTTTTACCCCGGTTATCCCAGATTGCCTTCAGGCGAGGATCTTCCCTCACCATGCCGTCAATGGCAGCTTCGATGACCTTCGGTTTCGGGTGATTCACGACTTCGTTTACCGTGCTCACGGCCTTGTCGATGTCCAGCTTTGTCGCCGCCATCGCATCCCTCTGCTGTTGCGCTCCGAGGAACTTTGCGATCTCGCCGACAGCCTGTTTGAGAACCGTCGTCCCGGCTGCTTCCCGGGCCATGTAAGCCTTGAAGTTTTCCGAATCGTAGGGATCGGGAACACTTAAAGGCTGCTCTCTGACTACCGTTTGAGGCTGCGTTTCGACTTTGGCCGGCGCGGATTCGACAATCTTGTCGAGTCCTGCGTCGCGGTAAACATCGTCGAGAGTGACTTCCTTTTCGGTCTTGTCTACGACTTCTGCGTCTACAACCTGTTCATCGGCCATCGGCTTTTCCTTTCGGACTGAGAATGGATAAAACAAGGTCGAGCATGGACTTCTGCGCGAGCTTGAACTTGATTTCTTCAATGTTGGACACGCCCGCGTAATTGAACGCAGGCACGACAGGATCGAGGGATTCGATCTTGGCGACGATGTTCCGGTAGTGCGGAACGTGGCTCAGTTCCTCGACCGAAACGCGATACGGTATTTCTTTCAAAGTTACCTCCTATGTCATGCACACCCCCTCATTCGATCAGGTTCAACATTTCCATGAACTCCATTTCGTCTTCGGCTTCAGCCGCAAGATGGGTCTTCCACCGCTTCACAGTCTCCTGGTGCAACGCCATCAATTGTGCCAGCAAATCCTGCAACTTGTTCAACGCCGCCATCATCTCGCCCAATTGCGCCGGGCTTCTGGCAAACGACAGATCGCGCTCGATCTTCCTCTTTTGCTTCGCAACCTTGATGATGCGATCTTTTAGCTTCCGCTTTTCCTCCGGGTAGATGTACCAGTTGGGCCTGAGTTCCTGTCCGTCATACCACCTGTAATCGAGTTTCGACCCGCCGCCCTTGCCTCCCTCTTCAGGACCGGATGGGACGACAACCTGCGGCCAGATCGGACGAAATACGAGCCTGCCGGATGCGCTGCCGGTCGGGGCTGCACTGAGAGGAATGAAAGACAGGCTTGCCACATCACGAAACCGTTATCGGACCCGCGGCTACTTTACCGACTGGAGATTGCGTGGTCGTGCCATCCGAATCGGTGATCTCGATCCAGCCGACTTGCCCTGCGGTCAACGCGCTGCCGGATAGCGTCGTCACGCTGAACACGCCGCTGCCATTGGTTGATGCACCCGTTCCCTTCACCGTTGGCGCAACCTGAGCGTTCAGCGTCGGCTGATCCCACCCCGCCCAGCGCAGGCCGGTCAGGTTCGGGATCACGGCGTTTAGAGCATCGGTCAGGATCACGGAAATGCTCGCAACGAAAGCGGCTGAAGAATAGCCGCGCGGCGGCAGATAGGCGATATCGCCGAAACTGCCATAGCCCCTTGCGACAATCCGACCAATAGCCACATTACGTCCTCACCGCTGAAGTCGGAGTTGTAGCCGAATCCAGCGTGACCACGAACGCGGTTGCCGAGTTATCGAGTTTCTTGACCGTGTAACTCGTGCTGCTGATTGCGAAGTCCATTAGCATTTGATGAATTGCCATGATCGCTTGTTGCAGCGTTGGTGCTACACCGTTCGCAGCGTACACGTCCGCAAGCGCCGTAGTGAGAACTGCCGCAACTTGCGCAGCCGTCGAAGGCGTGACGCCCGCAACTGTTCCAGCGACCAGACCGCCTACATTTCCGGTGACTGATCCAACGGCCCCCGTTACGCTGCCAACTGAGCCAGTTACATTACCTCCCACGTTTCCAGTGACACTAGCTACTGCACTTGCGGCAACCGCCGTGCCAATACTCGTTTTCATCGTCGCCGTGAAGTCGCCAACGGTCGGGGCGTTCGTCAGGTTGGTTGCAGTTGTGACCGTGCCCGCCGTGATGTTGGTCGTGCTCGCAAGCGTCGCGTTCGTCGGCAGCGTGATCGTGCCGCCGTTGACAACCGGATTGGTCTTGATCGTGTCAACGTCCACTTTTTGCGTGACTGCGATAGTTGTGCCGGTCAACGCGAGCGTGGTCGTAGGACTTCCCACATTCGCCCAATCGACGCCAGCCTCTCCTGTCGCGGAGACATCGAGCGTTCTGCCTGCCACGGTCGGAACAAGCGGCAGAGCAACGGTGGTAAGGCCGTTCCATGTTTTCGCGTTCACATCCTGCGTTGTAATTATGCTGGTGTTCGTAAGCGCGTTCGTCGTCGTCTTGTTGGCGACGAATCCCCAATCGACGCCTGCATAACCTGGAGTTGCAGACGCCGAGGTTATAATTGTCACGCATACCGGAATACAACCCGCCTTCGATGCGATGACAGTGAAGGACGTGAAATCCGTTTCGGCTTGCGTCGGCGTGTAGTAGACGATAACGCCAGTTGCACCATAAGCTATCGTGCCCGCACTTCCCGCCTCCGCACCGCCTTGTCCACGCACCGTAACCGTCACGCCAGAGGATTGCGGCGTACCGTCAGCAATTAAGATGACTGGGCCAATTGCTATGCGTTCGGGGGAGGCTGCATTACGTGGATATGACATTTACCTGACTCCTGAACCGATGATTCTGGATCTCTGCGTTGCCCAATACGGCTTGAATCCCCCGCCCCCGCCTGCCGTGTAGGTCGCGTACATCGAGAGCACGTTCGCGCTCGTACCGGATTCCGACCACGGATCTGGCAGGTCTGTCCCGGTTGTGTTCGACCGATCTCCGGCGCTCAGAGCATTGAAATCAATATTCACTGTTCCAAGTGAAATCCCAAGCGCCACTACATACACCGTGCCGTTGACCAGCGATTGCGACACGGCGGATGAATTGTTCCAGCCTCCGCCGCCTCCTGTATCTGCAACAGTGGTTCCAGCAAATGTCCGATTGACGGGAACAGTGCCGTTGAAATCGTAAACAGTCATGTCTACGGAGGCATTAGTGACGCCATGAAGATTCGACAGCGAATACATTGTGATCGTATCGCCGGTCACGCCGGTATGCCGGAACGCGCTGCCGACCATCGCACGACTATTTGTTGACGTAACACTGCCCGCACTTGCACCTTGCGTGGTGTAGCCGAAAGTCGCCCCTGCAACGTGGGTGATCGGATAAACCGCGTTGTCGATGAAGTCCTGCGGGAGTGTGACGGTCATCAGTCCCGCATCTGCGTCGATGTTCAGATCACCCCATGCTTCGGTTCCTTTCGCGTCAATCGCCTTCGGGCGGAGAATGATGAACGCCTGTCCGGTGCGGTAGTGCTTGATCGGCGTTCCGTCCGCCGCGTTGAAGTTGTTCGCCTTCGTCGCGTGCATTGCAACATAGCCGCCTTCCATGTTCTCGGGCACGATGATGTTAGTCATGTCCGGATCGGCGGCTTTTGCAATAGCCAAACCCTGCTTGTGGAAGGTAAACCCCTTCGTCTGGAGCGTGAAGGTCGTCTTGTTCGTTGGCGGTTTGGATGCGTGGCCGATCTCAATCTCGAAACCGCCGTCCTCAAAGCGCGGGTCTTTGAAGGCGTAGAACTTGGCCGTCTTGTCGCCCTTCTGCCAAACGATCTTGCCCTCGGCGTCTACGGCAATGTCAGCCTTCGCAGGGTCGTCGTCGGCCAGTCGAGCGGAGAAGTTGCACTCGTTATCCCAGTGCAGCGTCTTGAACTGCGGGAAGAACTCCGCCTGTTTCGAGTCTCCTACCTCGAACGCGATCTTGCGTTCCGGAGCCGCAAGGACTGACTTCGCTACGGTCTTGGTGTCCGCAAGCTGCGCTACCGTGTCGGCTATGTCAGCCGCGAGCGCAGGGTCAACGAGATCGCCGGCCATTATTGCGTGATGCTCGAAAGGTAGGAAATATCAAAAACTGCCTGAAATGACTGGGCCCAGAATTTCAGGTCTTTCACCGTACCATTCAATTCCTGCCCACCGGCTGCGGAATTGCACCCGATGCCAAGCGTGCTGTTGATCGACATGACATTGGTGAATGTCGTGGTGTTCGTGTTGTTGCCGGTCACGATACTCAGCGCGCTCAATCCGTCATCCCACGAGGATGCAAAGGGTTTCAGCGTATTGAAGGCGTCCGATGAAGTCACGCTCGGGATATTCGTGTTGTCCGAACAACTCAACACTGTCGAAACTGCGCCGCTCGGAACGAATCCGAAAAGCGTTGAATGTTGAGACTGTCTTGCAATCACAGCGTCTGCCGGAGCCGTCTGGAAAAAGGTCGAGAAAACCCCGTAACAGACTCCGCTTTGCATGTCGTTTTCGAGTATCGCGTAGGTCAGTTTGTCCGCTGCGCGCGTTCCGGCGGCGGGAATCGGCGTCGTCGCAAACGTCCCGGCCTCAAACTGGTTGCAGTCCACGTCGATCGAATCGCCGCTCGTCGCAATCGTGAATCCGAAAGCGGTGTTCAACGTGCTGTCGGCAAGCTGGACAAGGGTGAACGTGTTCGTGTTGATGAGCGCGGTGATGTCCAGCGTGGACACGCCGTTGGTCAGCGTGATCGTTCCGGTGCCGGTAATCCGCTTGACGAACGCGGAATAGGTCCGCGTCGAGGCGGCTGCGACCACCGTTTGCAGCACCGTGCCGTTTCCCGCCGTCGCGGTTAGGTTTGTACAGGAGGTTGCCACGCCATCAATGCCGGTCGAGGACTGCGCGGCGGTCACGTTCACGGCAACCCACGCGGCTTGCGTCATGTCGCGCGGATTCAAGGCAAGCTGCGTAGCTGCCGCCTCCGACAGATACCCGGCGTATAGGCCGTTTGCAAGGTAGTGGCTGCGCGGTGTATCAATCGCAACGCCCAAGTTCCACAGTCCAGTTGACAGGCGCGCAGCGGCAACCGTCGCCCGCACAAACGTAGGCGTTGCATGGTCGATATCCGGACCCAAAGGCCCGACGCTCATATCTACCACGCCAGCGCCAACATCTGCTAAAGCTATCAAAACCTCTGGTTGCGGTAACTGCGATCGCCAAACGGGAATCACGCAGCTATCCTCCGATGGTTCCCACGGTGCATTTCACGGTTCCGGAGATCACAACGTAAATGCCGTCCGCGCAGAAGAACGGCATCGGATAGTACGTGCCAGCAACCGGCGTGAAAGTATCCACGATCTTTTTCGATGTGCCAGTTGCATTTGAATCATAGACCGTGATCGTCGGCGTGGCGCTCGCAGCCGACACAAAAATCCCCGTGATGCCTCCTGGATAACCGCCCGCGTAACAGTTCGCTGAAGCACTGAGCACCACCGGATTGCCGCGTTCGGATACGTTCATTTCAAACCTCCTTCAATGTTCCGTGATCTCGGATTGCCATTCGCCGTTCACTTTCTTAGACTTGATCGTCTTTTTCCTCGGCCTCCCGGCATCGTCCTGCCGCGCTTCCATGCGCTCCAGGACTTTTTCGAGGGCTTGCAGCGACTTCTCGATTGAGTTTTCCTTCGCCACGTCATCGGCCCGCTTGTGCTCGCGGCTCTTGTCCTGACGGTCGGCCAGGAACTCGCGCATTTCTTTGACGATCTCGTGTTTCAGCACCGATACGTCGTGCCTCACTTCGGCGTTCAATTTCTGCGCCTGGATCATGGCGTCGGTCTTGATCTTCATCACCTTGTCTTGGTGATCGACGCCCATCTTCTGCGTCTTCAGTTCGTGATCGGACTTGATCTTCGCCATCTTGACGCCCGACTTTGTTTTTTCCTGCTGCAACTCCTGCCCCATCTTCTGGAGCATCTGCGTCGCCTGCTGCAATTGGGATCTCAACTGCCCCGGGTTTTCCTCGCCCTGCTGTATCAGGAACCGCTCCGGGCTCTTTATTCCTGCGTCCTGGAATAACTGCAACAGGCCCGCTTCGATATCGACTTTCTGCACCGTCGCCGGGTTGCCAAGGGCAAACGCGAACGCCACGGAGAACTTCTGGTTCCGTTCCTCCTCGCCAAGGACTCCACGTGCCCCGACGACCTCGAAATGCACGGCTTTTGGCAGATCCTTCTTCGTCATCGTGATGAAGTCCGGATCTTCCATCTCCTGCGAGTAGAACGAATACTCCTTCAGGTTCGCAAGGTTCATCGCGTGCTGCATGAAAAGAAAACTCTTGATCCCGAGTTCCACCTTGTCAACGAAATCCACCATCGAGGCTTCCTGATCCTGCGCGGATTTAACGACTTCTGCCTTGGTCGCGCGGTCCCCCACGGGTTTGCCCGGTCTTCCGAGCTTTTCCTTCATCTCGTTCAAGACCAGTTGCAGCCCTTCGATGGCAATGCCGGGATCGCCGATCTTGATCTGAGAGAAAGCGTTCGTGCCTTTGGTCGAGACTTTCGCACCCGGAGCTATAACCGGCCCGCCGTTCAGCACAAAGTCCGGGTCGTTGCCGTCGTAGACGATCGGCGGTTCAAGCGCCAACTCAATCCCATCCATCGTCTTGTTGGCGAGTACCGTCCCGAGTTTCTGCATCGGCGACATCTTGATGATCGGGCTCGTGTAGTACGGGTCGCGGACATCGGTGCGCTCGTAGCCGCGATAGATGATCGGCGGGTACGGCGTCTTGTTCGGGGCCATGTAGACGATGGTGCCGTTCATCATCACAGCCTTGTGATTCGGGAAGTACAGGCTCTCATCCGCCCGGTCGATGCTCACGTCCCCCCAGTAGGTGGTGAGTTTCACGTCCTTGATCTTTTCGCCGTCTTTCCCGTGGTGTACGTCTTTTGACACCTTTTTCCACTGGGAGGGCATCCAGCCGTCTTCACCATTTTTCACCATCCTCTCGGCACGGTATCGCGGAACGTAGGACTCGACGAACATCGAACCTTCGTAAAAGATGCTGGTGCCGATGACCGATTGGCTGGGATCTGGGAAGCAGTTCCACATCGAATGCGGCTTCCATACCGGAGAGGACTTTGATTTCACCTTCACCGCCTCGAACACCATTTCCTGCGTATCCCAGTCGATTTCCGAGACAAAGCCGCCGTGATGCAGAGCTTCCTTGATCGACAACTCCAGTCGGTCCTTGAACCCGAAATCGTCGTGCTGCTGCTTCATAAAAGACCTGAGCCTGCCGTTCACGCGGTCCTGCAACTTCGGGTCTTTCTTGCGCTCGCCGGTCTTTTTGTCGATCGGCAGCATGTCGTCGATGTCGGCGTGGGCCTCGAAGTTGTACCGACTCTGCGGAAAAACGATCCGGCGCACGTCCGCCGAGAGGTTTTCGGACGCCTTCGAGAGTTCCCCCAACTCGACCACGTTGTGCCAGCCCGGATCGACTTCCGAGCCGTCGCGGTTTACTTTGACCATCGGGTTCATGGCGATCTGGCGGTCGATTTCCTTCCACTTGGATTCCGCCGCCCGCCTGAAATCGGAATTCTTCCTGTCCTGGAGTTCTTCCTTCAGGTGCGCCTCGACCTTCGCCCAGTCCTTTTTCGTGATCTTGTCGGGCTTCGGCAGTGGTTTCACTTCATCCCGGTCGCCCGCATCCTTCTCCACAACGCCGGTCTTGGAATCTGCCGTCATCGTCTTGGTCGGTTTCATGCCCACATCCTCAAGCCCGCAGCTTCAGCCTGGCGTCTCGGTCTCACGGACTCGGTTCTCGCGTGCCTCAGCATCATGTGGGCGTAACGACTGGCACAAATCAAGTCCTCGTGGAGCCGCACGATCTTGCCTTTCAGGTCGCGGTGGTATTTGCGCTTTTCCGACATCCACGTCTGACAGGTACGAAACACCTTGAACTTCTTCGCGTACATCCGATCGAGCATCGCAAGTACGGAAGCTTCGACAGAGTTTCCGCCGTCGCCCTCGGTCATCCCCACGGTCGGGGGATTGGTTGCTTTCCAGGGCAGCAGGTTACACCCTTTGTTTCGGTAGGTTGCCTGCAACTCGTCGCCCGTGCCTTTTTCGCGGTTCATGCCGTCATGCGGCCACGCGACCGGCTTCCACTTCCCCCAGGCATTGATCGCGTCGATGTGTGCCGCCGGCAGATCGTTCGTGGTCTGGTACTCAGCCGTCAGGTACACCGTGTCTAAATCCCGGTCCCACACGAGGTTCGCAGCCGAAAACGGGTGCTGCGTGGAAATCCCGAAGTCAACGCCGATGATCTGCGGCCAGTGACGAGGAATCTCGATCGGGTCGATCAGGAGGTCTTCGTCTGTCACCGCGAAAACCGCGCCTGCACCCTGTAACGGCACGCCCTTGCTTCGCATCTCGCGTTCGTGCGGGCGGAGGGCTGAGAGTCTTTGTGCTTTGATCTCTTCAGTCAGGTGTTTTGCGTCGTCCCAAGTAGCTCCTATCAGGGCTTGGCCTTTCTGAAGATTTTCCATGAAGCCGGTCACCACTTCAGTCATGCCCTCTTCCGGCGTCATCGAACACATGATGATGGAACGCCGCAAGGCGAGTCCCGCGCGGATCAACTGCGACCAGATTTCGATCGGCGGTTCCTCGTCCGGCCATGCAACTGAAAACGCCACGCCCTGGAATTTCCGCCAGCCCTGCTCGTAAGCACGGAAGTAGATGCGGCTCCACCGACCAGAAGTGTGCTGCACCCTCACCGAATCGTAGGCGTTTGGAACACCTGTCTTGGTGCGGCGCTTGCCGATTTTGAGTTTCGGGATGGTCCCGGTGCCGAGTTTCTTCTCATCCGTGGGATCGCCCAACAGTTCGCGCTGGCCGATGTCCCGGACGGAATCGTTGGTGAGCCCGCAGACCAGGATCTCCGGTGCCCAGTCGTAGCGAGTTCCCCGCCACCAATCCGGGTACTCTCCTGTGGCGTGGATCGCCACTTCCATCGAAGCGCAGAATGTCTTTCCGACCTTGTTGCCGGCCATCAGCAGGCGCTGCGACGCGGGTTTTCCTGGCGTCAGGTAGCCTTCGGCGTTGTGAAACGCGATCTGGTACGGGTAAGGCTGGTAGAACTTCAGCCTGTTGATCGACTGAACGTGGTCAAGGTCAGAAATAAGCCTGAAGGCTTGGGCGAGATCGTTCATTTCCCCCAAATCTGTTTCGCCCAGCCCTTCGCCTCGTGGGGGCGGGGCTTGCCGTGGAAGCAACAGACAGACGCTTCGCGCGGGGCTTCGCGCAGGCATTCGCCCTTGTAAGAAACGAACATGCCGGGAAAACTGTGCTGCAAGATATCGCAGGTATAACAGTTCTGCTGAATCCACCAGCGATCGCCCAGCACGCCGTCATCGGGTTGGGGTTTGTTTTGCTCGACGTACTTCGCCCACAGGTAGCGGCAGATGCGGGTATCCCACGCCATGACCCCGGAGGCGATCATGTTGGAAGTCCAGAAGTCGCCCAGCATCGCCAACTCGCCCCGGTAATCCGCCATCAGGTCGATGTTCCGCAGGATGAAGGTATCCAGGTCGAAGAAGATCGCCCGAGGTTCCCTGAAATGCCCGGCGAACAGGTACAGTTTCTGCCACCAGCCCTTCAGGTCCGGGTCGGCAGGAATGCATTCGATGCCTTCGATCTTCCGGTCAGTGAGGCAGTAGAAATTGTGCGAGATCGTCAGGTGCTCATCGACCATGCGTTTTAGCGTCCGGACGTAGCGTTCGCCACGACCGGCGTAGTTGCCGACCTCCACGCAGGTCACGGCTACCGGGTGGAACCACTTGTCGTGATACAGCGCAAAATTGCGGCGGAACTTCTCCATCCCCCAGTTGATCCAGGCGTTGGTCTTCGGGTGAATGACCGAGAGGTCGTCGCGGATGGTGAACTTCGCTCCTGCCTTCACCAGTCGCTTGATCCAGTCGCGGTCCTCGTACCCGGCACCTTCACGGTAGTCTTCGTCCCAGCCGCCGGCACGCCAATAGAGTTCGGGGCGGAGCGCGGCGCAGACTCCCAGTCCGGTTACCGGTGGGCAGTCGGGGACAGTGACGGTGCTGTGGGTGTGCCACTTTTCCTCTTCCGGACACCAGGCGGAAGCCAGCACGTAGGCGTTAGCGTCTTCCATGACCGCGGTAGCGAGTTGTTTCAGCACGGGCTCGGCGTGGATCACTTCGATGCAACTGATGACCACGACATCGCCCGTGGCGGCTTTGACTCCCGCATTCCAGCAAGTCACAGGCGATTTCGGTTCGTCCTTGCGCGGCAGGGTTAGGACGCGGATGTCGGGGCCGAGCGGCAGTTCCCTGAACGGGATGCGGTTCCCGTCATCCACCACGATGATTTCAAGGTCCAGATCCGGGTAGACCTGCGCGATCGAAGAGAGCGCCAGATCCGCAGCCGTCTGCCGGTCCCAGTACGGAAGGATCAGGGAGATTTTCATGCGGCGAGTTTCTGCGGGTGGAGTACCCTGACGTTCGGCAGCGGCACGATCACCCTAAGATTTCCGCACTTCGCGCGGATCTCGTCAACATAGCCCGCCGGGAACACCATCACCGAGGCTGGGGGCGAGTTCTCCAGTTCCTCGCGCGGGCGGATCGGGATGTGCGAGCCGGGCGTGAAATACCCTTGCTTGGCCGGCGCATCGTCCACGATGTAATCCAACTTGATGCCGGTGTACTGGATCAGAGCATTCGCTCTGCCCCCGGCTCCGTAGCCAGCGATTCTCCCTGAGTGCCGCGACATCAGCCCGCGGAGTTGTTCGCCGTGATGCTTGATGCGATCGGCAAAGTCCGTGTAGGTTTTCTTCCGGTCGAGGCACAACAGGGTTTCGTACATGCGCAACCGCTGCACGTCCTCGGACTCGCTTCTCTGCCCGTTACGGCACACGTAGTAGCGCATCGAGCCGCCGTGCATGTTGACCTTCTTCACGTCGAACACAACCATTCCGTGGCGGGCGAAGTGCTCTTCCAGGACTTTCAAGGAGTAGTAGTACAGGTGCTCGTGATAGATCCAGTCGTACTGGAGGTCGCCCACCATGTCGCCGAGATAGTGAACCTCCATGACGAACACGCCGCCCGGTTTCAGCGCGCGTGCGATCGCTTGCGTGAGGCCGTGGATATCGCGCACATGCGCGAACACGTTGTTGGCGATGACCAGATCCACGGGTCCGATGTTCGCAGCGACTTCCTCGGTGAAATACTCGTTCACGATGTCAGGGCCTTTCGGCACGGTACTCGATGGATCGACGCCGAACACGCTCACGCCGGCCTGTCTAAGCGGTTCCAGCATCACGCCGTCATTGCAACCGATCTCTATTGCCGATAGGGGCTGGAAACGCTTGACGACTTCGGCTGCGTATTCGCGGGCGTGCTTGCGTACCGATTCGGTCGCCGATGAGAAGTAGAAATAATCCCTGAACATCACGTCCGGGTCGAGCCGGTCGATCAGTTGAACGGCGGAGCAGTAATGGCACCATCCCAGGCGCAAGGGGTATTTCTTCTCCGCGGCAAAGGCTTCGGCCTTCAGGAACCCGCCTGCGAGCGCGACTTCGCCAAAATCCATCACCTGGTCGAGCGCACAATCGCAGAATACGCATTTCATCTGGGGCAGTCCACGTAGACGCAACGCTGAGAGGCTTTCTTTCCGCACTTCGGGCAGCGGACAAAGCCATCCTCGCGGCACCAGTCGAGCAGCGCGAACCAGAAACGGCTAATCTTCATCATCGCCTTCGTCCAGGAGGTCGGCGAGATCGGATTCGCCGAACGAATCGAGGTCGCAGTCCCATGCGAACTCTTCGTCTGGATCAAATAGTCCGGTCCTTTCATCGTCCGGCATCACTTGAGTTTCACGAACGGCGCGAATTGTTCCATGCCGGAAAGCGGACGCGTCGCGGGCCGCATGTACGTGACCGGAGCCGCTTGACCGGCGAGCGCCGCCTCGAATTCATCGTCTGGCGTGATGCCGGATTCGTACTGACTGCGGAAATTCGGATCGCGCGTCAGTTCTTCGCTCACCGCGGGCCTCCTTTCATTCGAGCGATCCAGAACGCCACGTCTCGATATTGTCGAAGACTTGCGCGTCCAGATACCACAGCAGTCTGCCGTGATTGTATCGGGTGCTGTAGTCCCAGGGGCTCGTGTTCAGGGCTTCGTCGTTCCGGATTTCGGGGACGATGATCTCCACCCTTTTCCCGAGCGCCCCCGCCAGGTGGTGAACGGTGGTCGGAATCGTGACTATTTTTTTCAGAACCGAGCACAGCGCCACGATTCCCTCGATGTCTTCCCACAGATCAACCTCCGGGGATTCAACCAGTGGATGGGTTTCCTTGTATTGCAGCGAAACCGGGTTATCGAGGCCAAGTTTCCCGGGTTCGATCGAACCCTGACGGCCTCTCCACGCGATTCCGACGCGGCCGTAGTACTTTTGCAGTTCGTCCACCCGTTTGGGGGATGGGCGCAGGTACGGCAATCCAGGAAAAGCCTTCCTCGACCGCCGGAACATGCGTAGCAGCTCGAAACTCGGGATGTAGGCGTCGATTTTTCCGTAATCGGCTCGCCGGTCCTCGAATTGCCTCTCGGATTTGCACTTCAACCCGGGCAGAGACCGCGATAACAGGCTGTGCAGGCGGTCATCGCACTCGTAGACGACTTCCCTGACCCGGCACATCGCATCCGGGAGGATGGAAGCGGCAAAAACCGCATCGCCCAAGCCCTGTTCGCCCAGTACCAGCAGCCGGTCGCAGCCGCCGCCGCCCCATTTCGGGAGCCACGTCTCTTCCCAGTACAGGTGCGCCGCCCAATTCTCGCCATTCGACCCTGCGTTCCTGAATTCCCAGCCCCAGTAGTCGGAAAAATCTCCCAGTGCGAGCCGCGCCCGCACGTAGTTGTAGCGCAAACGGTGGTCGATCGCTTCGATGCCGTTTTTCTTGACCGCTTTCAGGAGAGCGCGCTTCATGCGGGCGCGTTTCAGCGGGCTTGCGCGGTCGCTCGCCGCGTCGAGGCTGTGATCGACTGCGCTCGCCAGAGCTTCCCAGTTGACCGGCCTGTAGCGCCAGCCGACGCCTCTTACGGCTTCCGGCTGCTGAGTGAGGAAGTCGATCTCTGCCGGAGAAATCAACGCCGCTTCAACCCGGTATTGCCGGACACCATCGAATTGCGTTTCGGATCGTTGCCCGAAACCCGCATTCTGCCGTGGGACACATGCCCGCGCACCGTATGCACGACGCTCCCCGTGTCGGCTGCGTTCAGTCCGGGCTTCAGTCCGGGTCCGCTGCGCTTACCTTTCGTTTGCATCACTGGCTCCTTTTGGATTCCCATCGCTTCAGCGCGGCGACGAGCATGCGGAAATTCGTCTGCCGCAAGTGCGCCAGGCCCCCGACGAACAGGTGGTGCCGGCGGATGATCTGCTCGCAATCGACATCGCCCTGCATCGCCCGCTCGCCGATTTCAGTCCCGTTTTTCTCGACGAACGGCAGGATCTCGGTCTCGAACTTCTCGATCAGCGGCACTTCGTGCGGCAGCACCCCGCCTGGATATTCAAACCGGAGCGACACTGCGTTCGCCTTGTTTCGCCGCTTTCGCGCCGCCGACCACCGACCCGACGTGGTACGCGCCGCACTCCCGGCATCGGTACGGCTCAAGCCTCAATCCGTCGTGCCTTCTGCGGGAATTCCGCGCAGCAGCCGCTGCATCATCCATCCTGCCAAAGCGGAATTTCCCGTCGCACGTCACGTAGCCCTTCTCCCGTCCTGCGCCACCGGCTCACCCAAATCCCCGGCAAACGACGCTTCGGGCAACCGATCCGTCGCATGGTGCTCTGCGTAGTTCGTCAACTCCCGCGCTACCTGCCGCAGCGCCTTCGACGGCCCCATCCCGCCGGCAATCAGATCCCCAGCCCGCTCAAGCGCACTCACCACCGGACTCAGAACCGGACTCACGTCGCCGTCCCCGGTCCCTGCATCGGACGCTTCTTCCTCATCTCCGCATTCGCCGAAATCTTGTCCCCACCCCCGCCAGGGTTCGATCCAACCCCAGCCATGTGCGCCCGCTTCGGCATCCCCGCCTTCATCCCAACCTCGAACGGGTGCCTGTCCGGCAAAATGTGATTCGCCCCAGCACTCCCTACCTTCAATCCACTCGACTTCATCACCGTCTTCGCCATCTCAGGCTCCTTGATGT
>VFSW01005365.1_pt1 | contig 18966 bp, 13 predicted proteins | sample 5358111 | NCBI WGS metagenome assembly VFSW01 (sample SAMN11554181, study PRJNA540505) | mine drainage metagenome | isolation source: sediment from site ElyBrook_90M | place: USA: Ely Copper Mine, Vershire, VT | collected 2017 | reverse complement strand
CCGATGAAAAAAAGAATAAGTTATTACAGCGACGGCCTAAAGCTGTCCGGAATACTTTCCACGCCTGACAAATCCGAAGGCAGACGTTTTCCTGGTGTCGTGCTTGTGCCAGGTTTCATGAGTACGGCGGACGCTTTCTTTCCTGGGTTCGCTGAAGAGTTGAACGCAGGTGGCTTTGTAGCCCTAACCATGGATTTCAGAGGATTCGGCGAGAGCGAAGGCGTCCGCGGCGAGGTCATTCCCTACCTACAGATCTATGACGCTAGGAACGCCATATCCTACTTGCAATCAAGACCAGAAGTGAACCCCGACCAAATCGCCTTGTTAGGTGTGAGCTTGGGAGGAGGAGAAGTAGCATACATAGCAGCTCAAGACCGACGAGTAAAGTGTGTTGCCTCAATGGTCTTGGTCGGTGATGGCGAGCGGAGAATGCGAAGGTTTCGAACCGAGCAGGAGTGGGAAACGCTCATGCAAAAGGTTCAAGAGGACAGGATAAACAGGGCTTTGACTGGCAAGTCCCAAGACTTCCATGGGTTTTTGGGCAAGGGAACCGATTCGGTACTGATCATGCCTCCTGATCTGGCCTCTTCCCTGAAGAGTGCTGAACAGGTGGAAAAGGAAAAAGGCAACAGAACAACTCTAGCAACCGTCGATGGGTGGCTGGGCTACAAGCCGGAAGAGATTATTGACAAGGTGTCTCCAACACCAATTCTCTTCGTTCAAGCTGAGAAGGACGAGCTCGAGGCTGATGACGCCGATAGGTTGTATAGTAAGGCTAAGGAACCGAAGAAGCTCTTCACTCTAAAAGGCGGCGTACACTTCGACGTGTATGGGAAGAGGACAAATGAAGCTATGCAACCGGTCCTCGAATGGTTCAAACAGTACCTTCAATGAATCAAATGCAGGATCGATCGAAATCTACAAGTTTGACCGTTCAAACGTGACGTGTATATAGGACAGAAAGGTCGCCTGCATCGGATCTCCTGTCCCGCCAACCATGGAAGTTTTCCGCGCTCTTGACGCCGTTCGAGCGATTGATTCCGAAATGGAAGGCCTCACCAAGCCACTGGCAATCAGATGGTCGGCCGCCTCAGTTCGGATCTCGCGGCCCGCGTGAAATTCTTGCGCGGCGCCCGGGACCCGGAAACACGAGCGCTGCTTCATGGGCGTTGAATCAACTCCAGGCGGTTACCCACCGGATCGATGGCGATGCCGATGAGGATGCCGGTGTTTCCGAAGGCGCGAGGATCGGCAGCCATCGAGCCGCCCGCCGCCTTGAGGGCGGCGACGGTCGCCGCCATATCCTTCACGTTCAGAATCACGTGCGCAATCGGGTCCTTCAGGTTGTCGGCCTCGCGATGCGTGATCACGATCGGCTCGCTTTTGTTGGCCTTTGCGGCGTCGCTCGTCGCACCGAAGTTCACGAAGATCTCCGGTCCTCCGGGCACATTGATGCGATTGACCTCATACATGCCGAACGCGGCCTCGTAGAACTTCGCCAAGGCGACCGTATCTTGCGCGCCGACTCGCACCGAGTTCAGCGTCACCTGCGCGTGCGCGGCGCTGGCGAGCAGCAACACGGCGGTTACCGCCATCACAGTTGCGTACATTCTCTTCATCGAACTCTTCATCGAAGTCTCCAGTGGCGCGCCTCATTCATGATGGACCGCGCCGGGTTCAACACTCACCTGTTCTTCGCCACAACTCCGAGCAGCGGTGGCATCGTATCCGTCAAAGCCTCAAAGTTCAACCAGATTCAACAGGTTCCCACAGGCCCTCGGCCATTCATGAATGCGGACATCCCTACTTTGCACAAACCGGACATTCTCACTTTGCCAAGACACGCCGCCCGGCGGTTGAAAACTTTCACGTTCAGGGATAGGATCGTGCCACGCGATCATGACGATCCGGGGCGGATGACGTCTTGAATTCGCACGATCCGCAATAAGATGGACGTGATGGGGAGGGATGCATGCCGGGAACGCCGTATCCGAAAGAGCAGATGCATCGCATCGCTTACACGAAGCTGTCCGAGCGACAGATTGCAGACAAGCTGAGAACGGTGGCCGTGAGCGGGCCGGCAAGCGTCTCGCCGCGATCCGACGCGTTCGTTGGCAAGTCGCTCCGGATCGTCACCGATAAAGGCCCAGCGCTGACCTACACGTTCGGCCGGACCAACCGCCTTTCGGTGTCTGAAAACGGCGGCGGCGCGGTGGAGGCGGGATATGGTGCGCTGACCCTGAGCAGCGTCGTCTTCTTTTCGCACATGATTCCGGGCACGCAGCGCGGCTACGCCGTCGCGATCGACCAAGATACGAACCTGGCGACGGTATTCGAACTGTGGTTCAGCGGTTACCAGGACAATCGCGAAGTCCAGCGCGAGATTTATTATGGCTACGTCGAGCAGGCGGGCCAGCAGGCGCCGAAAGCTCGCCACGTCACGACGAACCGCGTCGAGGGCAAGGCCTTCTATTGGAAGCAGGACACTGGCGCGGAGACGCTGGAGTTCTATCCCTCAGCGGCGTATTCGCATTTTGTCGAGCTGTCGCGCCTGGGCGGCGAACTCGGGTTCTGCGGACCGTCCGACTACATCAAGATCAATGACGACCGGTATATTTACACGCGCACCGAATGCGAGTTTTCCGGCACCTTTACGGCGTACGTGATGGATCTGAACCGCGTCGAACAAGTCGGCGTGCGGCTCGGCTTCGACGCCAACGACGCGCTGGAATATTACGTCTTCCGCGGCACAGGCAAGTGGCTGGGGCAGCACGCCCAGTTCGAAAAGTTCGGTGACGAGACGGGCGCGCCGGTTCCAGCCGCCGCCGCCGGCGTGACTCCGGCGAAAGGCGCGCGGCGCGTCTATCGGCCGCTGCTAACGATGGCGAAAATGTCGAAGGCCGAAGTTGACGCCGCGTGCGCCAAGAAGACGACGGCGTTTGCGCCCGCCACCGTGCCCGGCGCGTTGATGGGCGGCAATCGCGGACCAAGCACCGGCTGGCTGGCCGGCAAGACGCTCGCCCTCCGCTACGACAACGCCCCGGCGATGGAATACCGTTTTGACAACGCCGAAACGCTGCACTGGCGCAGAGAAGGCGACAGCAGTTGGACCGAGGCGCGCTACAACGCTTGGGAATCGATGCCCGGGGTGATTTTGTTCGGCCACCTGCTGGAAGGCGCGCCGAACCATGACGGGCACTCCATCGTGGCGGATTTCCACCAGGGCCTGGTGACCTGCTTCAACGGCTATCTGAACGGGCCTTATTTCGCCAACGAGGCGTGCGTGAAAACGCTGTTCGGCGTGATCGAGATGGAAGGCCTCACGCCGCCGAAGTATCGCCGCCACCACTTCACCGATGAGATGGTCGGGCGCGCGGTTACCCAGAACTACGCGCCGGGCCTGACGTCCATGCACCTCTACTCGACGCCCCATTCGCTTTCCTGGATCATCTTCACCGATTCCGATGCCGGCGGGCTGGAGTGGAGCGGGCCGGCGGCCTACGTGAAGATTCGCGACGGCCTGTATTTCATGTATTGGTTGGAGGAGGCCTGCAACGGCACGCTCGGCACCATCCTGGTCAACTTGCATACGATGCGCGACGTTGGGGTCGGCTATAACTGCGGCACCAACGGCCTGAGCATGAGCGCGGTCGGCGCACACGAGCGGCTCGCCGGCCAGTTCGACATAAAGCGCTTCTATCAGGTGAAGTCATGAGGGATGACAGCATGACCACGAACACCACTTCCACGCGCCGGTCCTTCCTGAGGCACGGCGCCCTGCTGGCCGCGCCCCTGGCCGCCGCGGTGCCCGTTGCGGTAATGGCGGACGACGGCCTGAAGGCGCGCCTGGCGCGGCTGGAGGACGAGGCCGCGATCCGCGAGCTGCATCAGGCATGGCTGCGGCGGATCAACACCGGAGCGGGCGACGCCGCCACGCCGCTCGTCGCTGATCCCGCAGGCGCCGCGCTCGACCAAGCGGTGCGCAGCATCGCGGCAGATCACGCCGGGCAACCGGAAGCGATCGAGGTCGCCGCGGACGGCCAAAGCGCAGCCGGACGGTTCCCATGCACCGTGGAAATCGAAACCACGATCGCGCAGGATTGCACCCCGGCGCGGATGGCGCACGCGCAAGGCGGCGGGTTCGTCCGCCGGACGGAGCGGCGCGTGCTGAAAGTCGAATACGTGAAGGCTGCCGGCGCGTGGGCGATCGCGAAGGTCGAGTTCGCGCCGGTCTAAGTCTGGCGTCTTGCTTCCTGTCCCTGGCCGAACACGAGGCTTGGGAGCCGAGAAACAGCCCGCAATCGCGTCGCCGGATAAACTCGGCGCACCGGTTTTCGAACACGAGCCCGGGTTTCCCTTTCCCGCATTCCGTGCACGGCTACCAAAAATTCTGGAGCCTCTGAAACAACCAGAACGAGGCGGGGATTCCAAGAGCGTACGCGCCGATCACCTCAACGCGATCGAGCGCCAACCGAACAGGCGGCACTCCCGCCAGGCGAGCGGCGCCATAGCCTACGGCAATCAATGCGCAGACACAGGCGATGAAAGCCAGCTGGCCGGCCTCGACGCCGCCGTTGAAAAACAAAAGGGCAGGGGCGATCTCATGGCTGGGAATCCCCACCTCGTTCAATGCGGCGGCGAAGCCAAAGCCGTGCAGCAAGCCGAAAGAAGAAGAGACCACGACGGGAAAGCGGCGGGCGAGACTATCGGGGTTGGGGCAAGCGATCTCGCGCGCAAGAAAGAGGATCGAAAGGGCAATTCCCGCCTCGATGGGCGCCACAGGGAAGCGCACAAACCCGAGCGCGGACAGCGACAGCGTCACGGAATGCGCCAGCGTAAAACCGGTGACCGCCACGCACACGCGGCGTGGGGTCCGCGCAAGCAGCAGGAGTCCTGTGACAAACAACAGATGGTCAATCCCTGACCAGATGTGCTTCAGGCCGAGAATAAAGTAATCGCGCGCGACATTCCGCCAATTCGTCGCCGCGGGAACAATCCATTCCATCTGGTCGGGCGGCACGACGGCGGTGCGGGTCGTGCCGTTCGCCGAGCTAAGACGAAAAAGGGTGGAAAGCGATGGGTTGAAGAGCTTGTATTGAACTCCGATGCGCTGCCCTTCCAGTCCGGCGGGGCACGACACCAGCATGGTCTCCAAGCCAGCGTCGGCGGCAGCCTGCATCCCCCCCGGACGAACCGAACATCCGGCCGGCCAGGAAACGCTGGGCCAGTCGTCGGACTCCACCGAAGGAGGAATCCGCACCTCGACGAAATAGACGTGTTCCTGACGCTCGGCGATCATGATGGATAAGGGTCGGGCATCATGGGCGCGCGCAAGACCCGGGACCAGAAAAGATCCAAGGCAGGCCGCGAGAAGAACGATGAACCGGCAAAGCCGGGCTTTCGTTGCAGATATCACTTGGAAATCGAGCCTCCCAGGCCGTGCTCGACTAATTTGTACCGGCTGGCCAGTTGGTTCATGGATCTCGAACGCGCGTCTTCCATCTGGTCGCGCAGCCAGTCATCCTGCACCTGCGACCTGATTTCGATGAGTTTCGGGATACGCGCTGCGGTGAGCCGCGTCATCAGGACAACGTGATAGCCATAGGTCGATCGGATCGGTCCGATCCAGCGTTTTTCCGAAGGAGCGTTCTGTTTCAGCGCCGAGACGAACTCGTCGCCAAAATTGCTCGCCACATAATCAAGCGTCCTTTCGACGTAGTTTTGCAGGAAGGGAAAGCGGTCTCCATATTTGGGGGCATCGCTGAAGGCGGCGCCGCCGGCGTTGAGTTTATCTTTCAAGCGCCGGGCCGATTCTCGCGCCTGCTGGTCGCCACGCACGGAAGAATCAAAAAACACGTGCGTAAATGTCACCGAAGGATCGACGGCATAACGCTTCGCGTTCTTCTGAAAGTATTCGGCGAGCACCTCGTCGCTCGGCGCAGCGAGGTCTCCGGCCGTATCCTCGAGTAAGAAGCGCATCTTCTGTACCAGCCGCTGCCGGATCACATAATCCCCTTGCTCCAGCCCCATCGCCTGGGCCTCGCGGTAGAGAATTTCCTCCTGGACATACTGGTCCACGAGGTCCTTCCGCTCCGCCGCGGTCATGGCTTCGAGCTGCGAGGAAAAAAACTCCGGTTGGAACGCTTTGGAGCGATACTGCAAAAAATTCAGCAGCGTTTCCCTGTCCACGACAATGGTCTTGTCGGAAGCCGGGCCCGGTCCGGCGCGGTGCGTCAGGCCGAAGATTCCGAATAGAATGCCGCCGGCCAGAAGGAAGTGAAGCAGCGGCTCTCGCAGGAAGCGTCGGAATCTCATTTTGGCGCCCGAGGGGTGTACCAAATCGGCGAAGAATAGGCCCGTTCCTGTATGGTGGCTGGTTGGTGCGTCTCTTTGTTATCGATGCCGAGCGCCACGGCATCGTAGAGTTGGTGGCGCGGCGTCGGTATTTCAAGAACGCGCACGTAATAGAACGCCCGCTGTGCCGGATGGAAATCCGGGTCGGTCCACACGGTTGCCAGCTGCGCCGTCCCAATGGTATTCGAATAAGCCGCGGTTTGGACGTCGACCGTATTGCCCACGGCCGGCAGCCTTCCGTCGGCGCTCAACTTGCGCCGGCCGGCCCAGGCCGCGTTGTAGATGTGCTCGTGAGTCTTGCCCGAGGCGTCCAGCCAGCCTTTGATCACCTGGATGCGGTCGAGGTTGCCGCTCATGGGATCTTTCACGGCATAGATCAGAAGCGACGGAGCTTTACCTTTCGGCGCGTTCCAAAGGTCTCCTCCCATGGGAACGCCTTTGCCATAGCCCAGCTTGGCTATGTCCTTTGCACGGGCGTCAATCTTGGTAAAGGAATAGCCGCCGAATACGCGCAGGGAGATGCGCGGGCCGGTAGTGGCATAAACTTCCTTGCGTTTGAAAGCCGCGGCAATCGCCTGACGCGTGTTGGCCGTTGCCCACACACCGGCAATGCCGCTCGCCGACATTTCCCAGGCCGGGAATATGACGGGCGAAGAGGGGTGATAGCGCTCTTGCGGCAACGCGTCCATCGCCAGCTTGCCGAGGAAGTTGTTCTCCTCGACGGACGAAAATCCCGTGTGAGAATCGGTGCTTCCGATCATGCCGAATTTGTACGGATTCGCGCCCGCGCTCTGTTCGATCTCCAGCCCACGCAGAAGGGCCGAGCGCGCGTAATCGCCCTCACTGGGCGGAGTCGGAGTACCGATGAGCAGCTTCCTGCGGATTTCGAATTCGGCGAATTCGTCGGTGGGCGACAACTCCGGACGGACTTCGGAAGTCCCTTTGGTCTGGGTTACCTCCATAACCGGTTCCCACCGCATTCGCGTGCGGGCATATTCAGCGGTGATCGGGCGGCCGGCGCTGTCCACCATATCGAACATGAGGCCGCCCGAAAGGTTTGAGTTGTGCGGGATGGCGATGAACTCCGCGCCCGTCTCCTTCTCTGTTTTCTCCAGCCATTGCCAAAGGTCTTCCGGCTTTTCGCTTTCGTACGAACTGAAGGGTATGAATTTCTTTAGCGTGGCGGCATCGGAAGGGCTGAAAATCACTCGGTGCAGGTTCTTCCACCCGGGAGCGGAGGACCATTCCCACCCCGCAAACGCTGTGAACTTGCCGGGTTCGTTATTGCGTTCCGCCGCGTCCACTTGCGCTGCCCACGTTCCCTGGCGAATCTCGCCCGTGAAAAGCTGCTTGATCACTTCCTGGCGCTCTTCCGGCTTGAAGTTCATGACGGACCGGCGAGGGTTGGCTTGGAGCTCCGCCCGCAGCCGCTTTCCCCACGCGGTCGCCAGCATCAGCGTATTTCCCTTCAAGAGTTCCGGCTGCAAGCTCATGAGCTCGGCGTGATCCGATACCACAAGGAAATCGAGGGGGCGCGCGATGCGCACGCGTGTCCGGAGGGACGGATGGAGAACGGGCAATCCCCTGGCGAAGCGATAGGCCGTGTCCGGATCGGCGTTGACGTTTCCCGTGGTGAACGCATCAATGGAATTCGACGTGTGCAGATGCGTATCCCCCCAATACAGATGCGTTTCTTGAGATTGCGCGCGGGCCGTTGCCAGCGCCGCTACCATGAAGACCAATAGAAACCGCAGCACGATCGTTTTTCTGCTCACGAAGTCGCTCCTATTCGGGGTTCTTACGATCCATCCATCTCCGCACGATGCTCCGCCCCAGGGGGCGGCTTGCCGTTCTCTCAGCCGGAATGAACCGCGATTTTGCCAAGGGCGCCGGCAACCCGTTCCGTCACTGGCGATTTATAAGCATTTCTTTCCGCTCGCACAAGGGGAAATTCGGCCTGGGCACACGGTGGCGGCGATTCTTGAATCTCATGCGGCCAAAGAAAGCGCGCGTGTCCCCCGATCGGGCCTCGCTTAGTCCTTGGGTGCGACGTCGCGCGTCTTGATCCGCCCCTGCCCATTCACGCGCACGAGTTCGTCGACGTCCCGCCCGGCGGCAGCTATGCGAACAGACACAGGTGGGCCTGCCTGAACGAACACGGTCTGCCAGTAAGCCTGCAGGCGCGCGTGATCCTTGTCGACAAATGCAAGGTAGCTGTTCGCCTCCATGTGGTACATGGCCGGCCTTTTTTCGCCTTTGGCTTCGGCGGCAGCGGCGCTTTGCCGAAGGTCCGCAATCATTTTCTTGAGCGCATCGTGTCCCTTGACCGCGCTCGCGCCACTGATGAATTGACCATCCGGCGTAAATTTGGCGGCGTACGCATCCGCGTTCTCCGTGTCCAGGGCGCGAGTGTACTGCCACATCAGCTTCTCGATCTGCACGCGGTCTTGAGCTTCTTGGCGCGTATCGTTTCCCCCCGCCGCGGCACGGTAGCCCAGCAATGCCACAAACAACAACGCAACAACGCCAGCAAGGACTTTCTTCATCACATGCATCTCCTTTTGGTAACCAAGCGCACGGTCACGTCTTCTCGAATGACAGAGTTGACCGCACCGGGATTTTGTACCCGTCGAATGAGAGAGTCTACATCACAGTCATCGGCGGCGGGCTCGGATTTGCGGCAACCTTGTGTCTACACAATCGGCGTGCGAATGGCACTCAGGGCCTGCTCCGTGATGATTTCTCCTTATGATCAGAAGCGCCAGTAGAGGCTCCGGTCAAAGGAGGGCCAACGTCGCTGAGGGATAGGAGGCAGAGCACTCTTAAATTGCCCTTTCTGGCCACATGCCGCGGCCGCGCGGCAGTCGGCCCTACTGCTTATCTTTTCTTTACAAACAATCCCTTGCCGTGGCACCGCTTGAATCGCTTACGTGAACCGCATGGACAGGGCGAATTACGTGAGCGCGTCGTCCTACGAGGATTGCCTGTGTGATCTACCGGATATTCATATTCGTGCTTCATCGTAGGTTTGACCTTCTTGAGAAGTCCAAGTCGTCGCTGAATTTCTCGCGCTTCCTGTTCCGATTCTGGGCTCCAGTCAGAAGTGTCTAAGTAAATCAAGTCTTCAGAGCGCGGCTGGGGATTCCCGTCTTCAGTCGCGATGCCAATGATGTGTATGGCTTGCGGATGTTCATGCTTCGCTACGCGGCAGTAACTAGACAACAGGCCCACCCGCGCGTTTCGGTACTCCTCATCTGAAATGCCCGGCTTGCGCTTGAAGACCAGAAAGACGTAGAGAGGCTCGCCAACCTTCCATGGCAGCATCATGCGCGCTTCCCACGGGGCGAGTGAATGAATGCTTCGCTCCAAAACCTCATGGAGGCTAATCGCTAGTCCTCGGCGGTGAGTCCTTGGTTCGCGAGCCAGGAACCGGAACATTTTCTCTTGCTCGCCCAGGGGTCCTCCACTCGTGAAATATTGCGTGGCTGTCATGGTGTGAAATGCAAATTTTTCGATTAACCTGTCCCATGTGTAGCTGATCCTGTCGCTTTCAATCTGTGCCCGTCTTTCAGGGCTACGGACGAACTTTTCCCAGAATCCTTCACCGAAACTTAGGAGGTCATAATTTCCTTTGATAATGAAGTCATGCTCACGCTCACTGTTCACATCGTGGAAGTAGACCCCTAGAAGCTCCTCTTCTCCTGCAGCGTGCACCACCTTGTCAGTGGTCAAGAATCGTTCTTTCCTCGTCAGGTACTGGGTGAAATCGCTGACTGTGTCGAGTGTGCTCATCACAATGTCCAGCGTGGTATCGTCAAACACGTGGACGAATCCTTTGTCAGCGTCGATTCGTCCGACTGTGAATGGTCGGTCTAGGTGCGCATCGCCGATCAAGCGGTTATCGAGCATGAGGCTCCCGCTGCCGCCTAGGATTTCGCGACAGCGACGGGATGCGTCATGCGCGACCACAATTCGATGGAAAACCGCGTGCGCGGGGTCAGGCAGAGCAATCGGGAATGGAAACGTACACTCCCTATCAAGGAATAAGCGTTTAGGAAACTGTCTTATCCAGCGCTCGGCGCCCCAAAGTTGTTCGGCGGATTGTCGAATGGCTTTCTTGTACCAGCGCCCCCAATCGAGTTCCACATTTCCGGAATCAGCAAAGTGGCAGTCCTTGTCGCTGAAAAGGAGAACGTGATTCTCGAAAACAACCAGAAGGTCACAGACTTCCTTCCCATGACCCTTGCCATTGGTTCGGCCTTGATCTCGATAGACTCCGGGGTAGCTCCACAGTGACAAGAAAGAGCGCTGGCATAGCTTTCCCAAATACCGTTCTGCAGCCGTGACGCCCTCAGAACGAACAATCGCTGAAATCCTCGAATCCTCCGGCAATGATTCAGCCATATCATAATTGTACGCCCAATAAAAAGCCGGGCAAACGAACGCACTTCGCCTTAGATTCGCCCGTGGAAAAAGTCTGCTAAGATGGGCGCTGCGCCTGGTTGTCGCAGGCATCGCCCCCAATGACACGCACCGCCGATTCGCAGGAAGCCACGGGACTGAACGCCGAGCAGCGCGCGGCGGTCGAGCACGGCGAAGGGCCGCTGCTGGTGGTCGCGGGCGCGGGCACGGGAAAGACGCGCGTCATCACCGAGCGCATCCGCCGCCTGCTCGAAGCCGACGCCGAGCTGGCCGGGGAACACATCCTCGGCCTGACGTTCACCAACAAGGCCGCGGGCCAGATGAAGCACCGCGTGGTGAAGGCGGCCGGCGAGCGCGCCGAAGGCGTGTGGCTCAGCACGTTCCATTCGTTCTGCCTCGAGAAAATCCTGCGCGCGGCCAACCCCGACATCCAGCCGCTGGACGACATCGACCACCGCATTCTTCTGCGGCGGAACATCGCCGAGCTCGGCCTGGTGATTTTCCGGCGGCTGGCGGAGCCCGCGGAATTTCTGAAGGATTTTGCCGCGTTTTTTTCGCGCTGCCAGGACGAGCTGGTCACTCCGGACGATTACCAGCGCTACGTTGACGGGCTGCGCCGCGCCTACGATGCGCGGAAAGCATCGCTCGAACCCGACGCCCGCCACGCCGCCGAGGAGGAGATGGCCCGGCAGGAGGAGCTGTCGCGCGTCTATCGCGTGAGCGAGCGCCTGCTGCGCGAGCGCAATCTTTCGACCTTCGGCGCGCAACTGCTCCAGGCGGTCGAGTTGCTGCGCGGCGATGCCGCGCTGCTCGGGCGGATGCGCGAACAGTATCGCTACATTCTCGTGGACGAGTTTCAGGACACCAACATCGCGCAGCTCGAGCTGCTCTGGCTGCTGGCGGGCGATCGCCGCAACATTTTCGCCGTGGGCGACGACGACCAGGCCATCTACCGCTTCCGCGGAGCGTCGTTCGGCAGCTTCACCATCTTCCTCGAACGCTTCTGCGGGCCGGTGGATTCAAAAGGCCCTGCAAAGGGCGATTCCCAAGGCGGCGCGCGGGCCAAGCCCGCGGCGAGCAAACCGTTCGTCTCGCTATCGCAGAATTACCGCTCGACGCAGCGCATCCTGCGCGTGGCGGGCGAAATCATTTCGCACAACGAGCGGTCGCCGTTCCTGCCGCCGAAGAAGCTGACCACGCCGAACCCCGAAGGCGAGAAAATCCGCGTGGCCGAATTCGCCACGTTCGACGAAGAGGCCCACTGGGTCGCCTCGGAAATCGAGCGGCTGCACGACGCGGGAGTTCCCTGGCGCAGCTTCGCCGTGCTCTACCGCAAGCACGTGCACCGCGCGCAGCTTCTCGACGCGCTGCGGCGCCGGCGCATTCCCTTCGTGATCCGGAAATTCTCGATCCTTTCGAGCACGCTGGTGCGCGACCTGCTCGCCTGGCTGCGCCTGATCGCCGTGCCGGCGGACAACGTGGCGTGCGCGCGCGTGCTGGCCGCGCCGCACTGGGGGCTGGAGCCGCGCGACCTGGTGCGTCTGGCGGAGCGCGCGGAGAAAAATCACCGCCGGCCGCTGTGGGACGAGGCCGAGGCGGCGCAAAGCGAAATGCCGCGCCTGGCGGAGCTCGCGCAATTGATGGGCCGCCTGCGGCAAGCCGCGAGGATGAAAAGCGCGCGGGAGGTGCTCGACGAGCTGATCGCCGCGCTGGAACTGGCGCCGCTGCCGTCGGAGGCCGACCGCCAGCATCTGGACCGGCTGGTCGAATTCGTGAAGGAGTGGGAGCGGAAGAGCGAGGCGAAGCGCCTGCGCGACTTCATCGAGTATCTGGGCTATTTCGACGAACTCGATGGCGACATCCAGATCGAGGAGGAGCTTTCCGAGGACGCCGTGCAGCTGATGACCGTGCACGCCGCCAAGGGGCTGGAGTTCCCGCACGTCTTCATCCTGCGGCTGGCCAAGGGCGATTTTCCGGCGGGCGCGCGGCGGCCCGAGTTCGAGTTCCCTTCCGCGCTGATGAAGGAAGAGCAGCCCAAAGGGGATTTTCAGATTCAGGAGGAGCGCCGGCTGTTTTACGTGGCGCTGACGCGCGCGCGCCAGCGGCTGACGCTTTCGACGATCGTCAACCGCCGGAAGAAACCTTCGCCGTTCCTCGAGGATTTCCTGCGCAACGCCAAGATTCAGAAGTTCGATACCGCGCAGTCCGCGCCGAAAGTCGTAATCCCGCCGTCGGAGCAGGCCGCTGGGCCGGCGGCCGACGCGGCGGCCACCGCGCAGCTTTTCGCGCCGGCTCGCGAAAATTCCCGCGCCTATTCCCGCGTGGCGGTGTGGGCCAAGGCGTTCCACCCGCCGCAGCCCGAGCCGCTGCAGCTGAGCGCGTCGGCCATCGACGCGTATAGCCGCTGCCCCATGAAGTACCTGTTCGGGCACGTCTGGAAGATTCGCGGCGGGCCGCACCCGCAAATGACGTTCGGAAACGTCATGCACACGACGATCAAGGAATTTGTGGGGGAGCTGCGCAAGCGGGGCAAGATACCGCTCGAGGAACTGATGGCGATCTACGACCGCGAATGGTCTTCGGCGGGATTTCCGGACGATTATCAGGAAGAGGAATACCGCAAGGCCGGGCGCGAACAATTGGAGGCCTTTCACCGCACGTATTCGGCCGCGCCCGCCGACGTTCTCTACCAGGAAAAGACGTTCGAGCTGCCGCTGGAACACAACATCGTCGTGACGGGGCGGATGGACCAGGTGAACCGCCTGGGCGAGAACACCGTCGAGATTATCGACTATAAGACGGGCCGGCCGCGGGACGCGAAGAAAGCGGCGGACGATCTCCAGCTCAGCATCTACGCGCTGGCGGCGCGCGAAGTGCTCGATCTCGCGCCGGCGCGGCTGGTGTTCCACAATCTGGTGAACAACGAGGCGGTGGAAACCTCGCGCGACGCCAAGGCCCTGGCGGCCGCCAAGCAGAAGATTTCAGAAACGGCCGACCGCATTCGCGCGGGAGATTTTCCGGCGGCGCCGGGTTTCTCCTGCGGCTCTTGCGATTTCAAGCCGCTGTGCCCGGCGCACGAACAGCTGATTTCCGTTCAGCCTGCCCGGCCGCATGCAGAAGCGGACTCCGGGGAAAGTTTGCAGGTCTGAACCCGCAGCCCGGCACAGCGCGCGCGCCAACCGCCACACAAAACAAAAGCGGGGCATCCCCGAGGAATGCCCCGCTCTATTTTTTCCAAGGCGTCTTCAGCCGAAGAGCCCGGATCAGTTCCGCGCATGAACGACTGTGGAACTTTCTCCCCGCGAGCCGGCGTGCCGGAATGACCGTCGCGCGTCTCTCGCTGCCCTCATCTATAAAGGCGGGCACAAATGAAGTCAAGAAAAAAAAGGCGGCGCGGAATTCGCGGCGCGATAATTCTCACACTCGCGATGCCGCGCGCAATCGTTGTGCCAGCGCGAAGAACCTGCCGCGCGACGTTGCGGCCCGCGCGGCGCATTGCAAAGGCGCGCGGTCGGGAACTTTTGGGGCTGTTTCAGCGGCCGGCGCTGACGGCGCTCTGAAAATAACCATCCCGCGCCGTGATGTTGAGGCCCGGACGCCGGACGCGGACCTCGATCGTATGATAATCCTTATCGGTATGGATGTCCTTCGGGGAGAAGGTGAGCGTATATTGATTGCGCGCCTGCTCGGTCAGGTCGGAATAGAGGCGCTCGAGATCGCGCTGCTTGGCTCCGAAGAACGTGTCGCCGCCGGTGCTCGTCGCGTATTTTTCGAGCTGGGAGGCGCTGTGCTGGAGCAGCGAGCGGCCAAAGGGAACCGAGCGGGTGATGGAGATGGAATACACCGACACGTCGGCGACCAGCAGGGCGCGCAGGGTTTCCTCGAAACTGTGCACGTTGGTCGAGGAATTGGACCCGTCGGAAATCAGGAAGATGATCTTGCGGCGGTCGCGCCCGCGTTCTTTGAGCATCTGGGCGGCGGCGAAAATGGCATCGTGCAGCGCGTCGGTGCTCACGGACCGCTTCGATCCGTGCAGGGGGATGCCGGTGGCCGAAGGCAGCGGCTTTCCATTGATGGCAGGCCCGGTGGTCGTCGCGTCGACGATGGTTTGCGTGGTGCGCGAGCCGAGTTCGAGGCGCTTGAGCTGCGTGAATAGCCGGTCGTTATTCGGCGAAAAATCGGCGACGGTGTGGGGAAACTGCGCGTAGGTGACCAGCGCCACTTCGTCGGCCGGGCCAAAGCCCGCGGCGATGGCCACCAGGCTTTTCTGAACCTGGCCGACCACGCGATCGGGAAGATCGTTATCAACGAGAACAACCGCGGACAGCGGAACGGGATCCGAGGAGAAACCGGAAATGCGCTGCTCGACTCCATCGCACAAAACGCGGAACTCCGCCTGCTGGAGATCGCCCACCAGGCGTCCGCTGGCATCCTTCACAGTGACGGGCACGATGACGTTCTCGGTGTGGACGATAATGCGCGGGGGCTGTTGGCTCTGCGGAGGAGAGGATTTTGCGCCGGCGCCGGCCGGAGCAGCGGGTTGCTGGGCTTGCGACCGTGCTGGCGCGAGAATGCCCAGGAACAAAACCATGCCCAGCAAGAAAAGACTTTGCCTCATCGGAGCATCTCGTTTCTGGCCCGCAGGCAGCGCCCGGGGCTTTCCCGTCGTTCCCGGACCTTGGCAATTCGGCCGAACATCCAGTGGCGCATTTGGCGCATCGTATCAGGCGGAACACTTCCCGGAGGGAATTATACAATGCGGTTGACCAGCATCGCGGCGGGTATTATCACCCTGGCTCTGGGCGGATTCCCGGCCGTCAGCGCCATCGCATCGCGCGCCGCCGCCGCGCCCGCAGCAGCCCGGCAGCAAGCGGGACCGGGGCCGATCGGGTCGCGCGCGGACGAACCGGCTGCCGCAGCCCCGCCGCCGCAGGCAGAGACGCTGCCAGAAGCGCAGCAATCCCTGAAGGTCCAGACCACGGTCGTCAACGTCTTCGCCACCGTTCGCGGCAAGCACGGCGCCATCCTCGGCGATCTGACCAAGGACGAATTCAAAATCTATGAGGACGGCGTGGAGCAGAAAGTTGCCTACTTCGCGAAGGAAATGAACATGCCCATCACGCTGGGAATCCTGATGGACACGAGCTATAGCATGGACCGCATTCTGGACGCGGAGAAGGATTCGGCTTCCCGATTCGTGAAAGAAGTGATGCGGAAACGGGACGAAGCCCTGATCATGAGCTTTGATACGGATGTGAACCTGCTGGCGGACTTCACCGAAGATCCGGCCGTGCTCAGCCGCGCGATCCATCGCGCGGAAATCAACGTGGACGCATCGGGCATCGGCGGAACCGCCGGAACCATCTCGCAGAGGGGCGGGGGAACCAATCTGTACGATGCGGTTTATCTCGCCTGCCACGAAAAACTCGGAGGCGAAGCGGGACGCAAGGCCATTGTCATCCTCACCGACGCAGAAGATACCGGCAGCAAGATGAGCCTGGGCGACGCCATCGAGGCGGCGCAACGGGCCAATGCCGTAATTCACGTGATATTGATTCGGGACTTAGAAGCAAGCGACGGAAGCGGTCCCGGGGTGGCCTCCAAAATGGCGTCGGAGACCGGCGGGCGCGTGATCTACGTCCGCAACGAGAATTCCCTGGAAAAGGCCTTCGACGTAATTTCCGAGGAGCTGCGCTCGCAGTATGTGCTCGGCTACTACCCGGTCAACGCGGCGCGCGACGGCAGGTTCCGGAAGATCAAAGTCGAGGTCTCACGCCCCGATGCCCGGGTCCTCGCACTCAAGGGCTACTACGCATCCGCTCAATAACAAGAGCATCGGCCGCGCCATCCCCTGAAAAAGACTTTTATTATGCCCGCATCCTGCGGGCGTCCGCCGGCAGGACGCGCTTCTACCTGGCGGGGCTTGCGCCGGAAGGCTGGGCGACGGCGTAGTAGCCCTTGCGCGTGCGGACCACCAGGCCTTTGCGGTTGGTCAGCACATCAATCTTGCGGTACCGGCCATCCGAGGGCGGGTTGAGGGGTGCGTAGGCGATGAAATACTGGCTGCGGAGTTCGGTCCCGATTTGATCGAAGGACAGCGAGAGGTCATCCACCCCATACGGGAAGAAGGCGTGGCCGCCGGTCTGGTCGGCGAACTGCTGGAGCACTTTATCCTTCGCCTCCATGTGATATTTGCTGGGCTTGTCGGGGGTGTCGATGGCCAGCCAATCGGTATTGGTGCTGATGGCATAGATGGCGGCCTCGGAGCGAATCGAGGCGTCAATGGCATCGCTGAAGGCGCGGCCGCTGGAGTTGTCGTCGCCGTCGGTGAACACGACGATCACGCGGCGCACATCGGAATCTTCGCCCTTGGGCACCGGCGAATGAAGCAACTTTTCCGAAGCCATGCAGATGGCGTCGTTGAGCGCCGTGCCGCCCCCGGCGCGCTGGTCCTGAATGGCGTTCTGAAGCAGGGCGAAATTGTCGGTGTAGTCCTGGATGAACTGCGGCTCGTTGTCGAAGGTCATCAGGAAGGCTAGGTCCTTGTCGCGCCGGATCACTTTGCCGAGGAAATCGATGGCCGCATCCTTTTCGAATTGCAGGCGCGGGCGGATGCTGTTGGATGTGTCGAGCAGGAGTCCGATGCGCAGCGGGAGGTCGGTCTGGCCCGCGAAAAAGCGGATGGTCTGCGGTTGACCATCCTCGAGCACCTTGAAATCGGACTTGTCGAGATCCGTAATGAAGTTGCGGTGGCGATCCAGAACCGTGACGACTAGTTTCACGTAGCCGGTGGTTACGCGCAGCGTCGCCTGCCCGGGCGGCACCGCCGGCGGTTGCGGACTTTGAGGCGCCGGCGCCGCGGGCGCGGCGGCAGCAGGCGGCGGTGCTGCGGCCGGCGTTGGCTGCTGCGCCCGCGCCCATCCACGGGGAACCGCGAGCAGCCCAGCCAGCCCGACGAGCGCTGCCACCCGCTTTGCGTCAAGGCATTTCATGATAAGGATTATAGGAACTCCCGGAGCGCAGCGTCAATCAAAGCCGGATCGGTCTGGGTGGCGCGGCCCAGTTCCGCCAGGTAGTCGGCGAGCTCGCGCGGCAGCGGCGCGCGGACTTCGATGCGCCGCGCGGTTCGCGGATGCGCGAAAGCCACGCGGGCGGCATGCAGAAAATTTCTACCGAGCGGCGGCAGCAGCGCGGTCCCGATGCGCTCCTGGCGGGGCGCGCCGTACAGCGTGTCTCCCACCACGGGGTAACCGAGCGTCGAGAAGTGCACGCGGATCTGGTGCGTTCTTCCCGTGCGGAGATCGGCTTCGATCAGCGTGAACCCGTCCAGGCGCAACCGCGCGCGCCAGTCCGTGCGGGCCTCGCGGCCCTCGCGGCGGCGCGCGGTCATGCGCGTGCGGCGGCGCAGGTCGCGCGCCACCGGCAGGGTCACGCTGCCCGACTCTCCCTTGATTTTTCCGTGCAGGAGCGCGACGTAGGTCTTCTGGATGCGGCGCTCGCGAAATTCCTCCACCAGCTTCTTGTGCGCCGCGTCGGTCCGCGCAATCACGAGCGCGCCGGACGTTCCCTTGTCCAGGCGATGCACGATCCCGGGACGCATCGGCCCGCCCACGGCGGAAAGCCCTTCGACGCCGCCGAACCGGTGCAGCAGCGCCGCCACAATCGTGCCGCCCTCGGCCCCCGCGCCCGGATGCACCACGATTCCGGGAGGCTTGTTGATGACGGCGACGTCCTCATCTTCGTAGAGAACCTCCATGGGGATCGCCTCGGCCTGGACACCGGCAGGGCGCGTGGCGGGAATCTCGACGGTGATGGCTTCGTCGGGTGCGACGTGATGCGAGGCCTTGCGCGCCACTCCCCCGGCCTGCACGCGGCCTTCGTCGATGAGCGATTGAATGCGCGAACGGCTCAGCGCGGGAAGCTGCGAAACCAGGAAGCGGTCGAGCCGCTGTACGGCGTCCTCGGCGGAGACGATGAATTGCACGTGTTGGGCGGAGGTGGTCATGGCGAGATGGCGTCATGCATCATGGTGAAGAGGAGATTCCTCATCCCGCGGTTCCATCCGGGAGGCGCGCGCCGCCGCGCAGGCTGCGCCACCAGAGCAGCCCGCCGCCGACGATCAGGCCCGCGCTCGCGAGCTGCATCAGCGACACCGCATCGTGAAACATCAGCGTGCGGCCGGGATCGCCG
>VFSW01005364.1_pt1 | contig 18967 bp, 17 predicted proteins | sample 5358111 | NCBI WGS metagenome assembly VFSW01 (sample SAMN11554181, study PRJNA540505) | mine drainage metagenome | isolation source: sediment from site ElyBrook_90M | place: USA: Ely Copper Mine, Vershire, VT | collected 2017 | reverse complement strand
GCGCGCCGCGCAGCGGTCGCAGATCCTTGACGGCCACCGCAGCGGAGGGTACGCGCGTCAGCGCGTCTCTCTACTTGCCACGAAGGGCGTCCTTTTATAATGCGTGGGTCAAATAAGGCGCTCCTGCCAGGTAGGAGCATCGCTCAAGGGAGGGAAGACGGGCACGCGGGCACAAAAATGCGGAGCCTGTGGTTGCAGGCCCCGCGCGAGTGTTGCGGTTGAATTGAAGGTTAGGCCGCTGCGGACCTCTTCACTGTCTTTGCCTGTTGCTTGGCTGGCGGTTTCGGCGCAGCCTTCTTGGCGGTTTTCGCCTTATCCTTCACGGCGAACTCCTGTTTGACCTTCGCAGTGATGGCGTCGGTGTCCACCTTGTATACGGCGGCAGCCTCGGTCAGCACTTGCGCTGTCTGCCGGTGGGCGGCGGTCAGCAGGATGGTCAGTTCGACCAGCACGCTGCCCAACACGCTCTCCTCGGCGCGGCGCAGGTAAGCGGAAAACAGCTTGGCGATGGAGTCGCTGTCTTTCTCCCGCTTGATGCCGTGCTGCCGGACGACGATCTCCAAGCGCCGCTCGTCCACCAATGCGGCCAGCCGTTCCGTCACAAACAGTAGGTCGCGCTTCATCAGGCGTACAGGTACGGCGTCGGCAATGGCGGCGAGAACGCGAATGCCAGTAGTGTTGGCAATGGCTTCCTCTCGACGCTGCTTCTCCTGTGCGGCCTTCTCCGCTGCGTCGGCCTGAACCCGCCGCTGTTGCTTTTTGGGGTGATGCACCGGGCAATCGGGATTGGCGCACACCTTGCGGAGTTCGCCTTTCTCCGTGCCATCGGCAACGATAGCCTCGGTGACATACTTGCATGTTTTGTATTCCGGCGCTTCCTGCTGGTATTTGTTCTTGGGCTTCTCCTGCCGGATTTCGACATAGTGGCCGCGCGGGACAATCGCGCTGCCTTCGGCGGGTTTGCCGAGGGCGGTCGTGATTTGTACCAGCTTCGGTTTCGCGGCGACCGTCCGCTTTACATGCGCGTCTACCTTGGCCGCATAGCAGGCCGGATCGGAGCAGGAATCATGCTGGGCCGCGATGCCCTCGAAGAGCAGGGTGTTATGCCCGGTGCGTTTGGCGCAGTCAAGGCAGGAACCCGCCTCCGATACAAGCGTTGCATCCTCTTTCGAGAACGGCGCGGTGGTAAGCTCCAAGAGAATGTTGCGCTCAATCCATTCCCGGAGATGGCGGACAGGCAGCAGAATCCGCTTGGACTTGCTGCCGTTCGTATAGCTCTCCTGCCAGCAGGCGGTCAATGCTTCTTCCTGTTGTTCGGACTGAAGTTTAGCCAAGAGCAAGGCATGGCCCAAGCCAATTTCATCCTTAGTGAAGGCTTCGACCGCTGCGGGCGCAAGCTCAGTCAGACGGAGACGGGAGGCGATATACCCCGGTTGCTTCCCGCATTTTGCGGCGATGAGTTCGATGGAATACTTCGGCTCTTCAAGGCGCAGAAGAGCGGCGAATCCCTGGGCTTCGTGGAGCGGATGCACATCTTGACGCTGGAGGTTTTCAACGAGTTGCGCTTCCAACACCTGAGCGTCGGTCATCTCGCGGATGCACACCGGGACGGTTTCTTTCTCGGCCATCGCCGCGCCACGGTAGCGCCGCGCTCCAAAGACGATCTCGAAGCGGCGCTCCGAGCGAGGCCGTACCAGCAAGGGTTGCAATATGCCATGCTCGCGGATGCTGGCGGCCAGTTCCTGCATCGCATCCTCCTCAAATGTCTGGCGGGGGTTCGTGGTGGATTCGACGATCCAATCAATCGGCAGGTCGCGGTACTCGGACTGAGTTTGTACTGTGGTAGTCATGGAATTCTCCTGTTTCGGTTGGGTCTTGCGTGAGGGCGCAAGCGGGCACATCCGAGCGCACCCGCTCAGGAATGTGCATTAGCTGGCTGCGGCAAACTCGACCGCTGCATCCTCCACGCGAAGGGCGCGGAGGATGATCGAAGCGGTGCGCTGGATAACCTCAAGGCTTTCGGCCAGCAGCGAGGCGTTGCCGTGGTAAAGCTGGATGTAGTCGCTCGATGCCGAGCCCATCTCCAAGCCCACGGCCTGACCGACGATGAAGGCCACGGACTCAGCTTCGGTTTCACGGACGGTTGCGGTGGTGAAAGTGCGCCGTTCGGCTTTGTGTAAAAGCTCGTGGGCGGTTTCATGTACCAGCGTGGTGAATTCCTCGGCCTTCGACTGACCCGGCAGCAAAGCAATCTTGCCGCCGTAGGAGACACCCAACGCCGGGGCAATCCGTTCGTTGAATTCAAGAGCGATGTTCTGCTGGGCAAGGAACGCCAGCAGACGGTCGCGGTTCTCTCCCACGTCGCCGGTAATGGCGTGGTTCAACTCCGGCAGGTCTACGCCTTCGGTCTGCTCGTAATCGAAGACAAATGCGGTGCGAAAGCCAATGAGTACGGGCTGCGCCTTACCCTCGGTTTCCTGCTCCATATCCTCTTTCCGGCGGCGAAAGCCCGTAACCGGAGCGAGAATCTGGATTCCCTTCTCGCCCCGCTTGACGAACCGGCCAAGCTGCTTCCATGCGCCATACCCGGCCACACGCGTTGCTGTCGGGCATTGCCTGGCTATCTGCAAAATGTTGCCAAAACTGTACGCATGGAACCGCGCCATCGAGCGGAGATACGCGGCGAGGGTTTCGCTGTGTCCTGCCTCAAGCTGCTGGATGAGGTAGTCCACGGCCTGCTTGATGAGCAACTGTGTGGGGTTGTCTTTCCGTGAGGTGCGTTGCTGGTAGGGAGATGCGCTGCGTTCGGTGCGCCGCGCCGCATTTTTCCTGTGCGGCGTGGCGTTACTGCTGATGGTGGCTGTCATGGCTGTGTGCTCCTGCGCTGCCCGCTGAGGGGCGATTTGCTTGCATGAGGGGAAGCACTGCCTCTAACCCAAATTTCTTTTGTTGAGTGCCCCCGCTTCATGGCTCTTGCGGCGCGGCAGAGGCGCGGAGGGTTCTGTCCAGGCCGCCGCAGGCGCCGCGCCAGCGGTCGAAGCGCAGCGCAGAGCCTTGACAGGTTCCGACCGGCTCTGCCATAAAGCCGCCTGAAGCGGGGGCACTTGATAAAAGAAGAAATTTAGGCAAACTTCCTTATTGCATTGCGCACGTCAGGGGAGGGCGTTGCGGGGAAGGAACAGGCCCCGCTGAGGAGGGTGGCGGAAGACGCCGGCAAGATTGGCGGCTGCAACCAGGGAGGAGCCGTCCCTCCCTCAATCAGCAGGGGGAGAAGGCTAGACGTATGATAGATTTACACCGATTTGAATCGCTTTATGGCTGAATCAGAACATCTCGATCTCGCGCTGATCTCCGGCTTGCAACGGGAAGAACCGTTGATACTTTCGTGGCCGATGGACGGTATTCCCGCTGGTTGGCTTTCGATCCAGACACCGGATGCGTGGCGGGAGTTTGTCTTATCGTTGAATCTGCCGGATGGTATTCCCGAAATCGTGAGGGCAAAATATCGACGAGCACAGATGTTGTACTTTCTGGCGTGGCTGTATCCCGATCTCATCAAGGCCGGGGAGCTGGTTGGACTCACGACGCTCGAACTGACATTACGGGACTGTTACGGAAGCAAGGTCAAGGGGAAAGGCAAGAGCAAACCCAATTTTTCTGCCCTGCTGCAATATATGCTGAAAGACGGACTCACGGACGACAAAATTCCGATGGTGCAACGCTCTGGCGGCACGGCAATCGGGTTCGTGACTGGACAGTGTAAGCCGTCGCTGGCCGAACGCAGAAACCTACTGGCGCATGGAGATCCGTTTGACGCTTTCCCATGCGGCGGGCTGCTCGAACTGGTTCGTGATCTGATTGCGTACGCCTATCGAGAGAAGATTGCGCATTTGGAGGAGAACGTTAACATCGGTGAGGTGGGGAGCGAAGACGCCAGAACCATCGGTGGTTGCAGCGCGGACGATACATTTCTTCGTTCGTCCGGCTAAATATAACTGCGGTTTTGAGGGAGAGAATGCCACAAATCTTTTTCAGTCACGCAACAGCAGATAAACCGCTCCTTGATGCCCTAATCAAATTGATTGAAGGCGGAATCGGAATCGCTTCTGGTGAAATCTTTTGCACAACATTCGAAGAGCAGGGCATTCCTTCTGGTGCTGACTTCGCGCCATACATGAGAAAACAGCTAGCAGAAGACGCCAGTGTTGTCATAGCTCTGGTGTCGCCGCAGTATTACGGAAGCCTCTTTTGCATGTGCGAAACGGGAGGTGCCTGGGCGACGAATAAAAAGCTTATACCGTTGTTGACGCCGCCTATTACATATCACGATATGCGCGGAGCCCTTTACGGGAAACAAGCACTCCTAATCAATGAGCCGTCGAAATTGGATCAACTGAGAGATGAGTTAAAGCACTTGGCGGCTGGAGAGAGTACCGTTACGCGTTGGAATCGACGAAAGGAGGAGTTTCTTAAAGGTCTTCCTGCTCTGTTAGCTGCTCTCAAGCCTGTAGATTCGTTATCAGCCAGCGAGGCAGCGGGGCTCAAGAAAGAATTGGCGAATTACAAAGACGAAAACGTGAAGCTTGATGCAGAGAACGAGAGACTTCAAGCAATCATTACCGATTTGAAAAAGGAGCGACCCCGCAAGGTTGTTGCAGCGATTCTCCAGAAGCATTCAGAGGAGGAGGATGTCTATAAAGAACTAGCCAAGATAGCGACTAAAGAATCTCATAAGCTGCCGCGCGTGGTCCGACGCGCCCTCTATGATCATTTTTGTCGCAATCCTTTCGTTCCGGATTACAACGAATGGCAGGATGAGCCGGCAGATGCCCTGGAGAGAAGGCTCCTGCGAGAAGATAACGACGGTCATTTTGAACCAAATGCGGATCATCCCAAGATTAAGCCTGCTTTGAAAGCTCTGAGAGCCTTGCGAGATTTCATTGACGAATGTTCCGAGGAGTTTAGATCGATATATGAAGCGCAGAAGTCGGAATTATTAGATTTCGGGAGTCTGACATTTTGGGAGGACAATGATCTCCTTTAGATGGATTTGAATGGCATCGGGTTTACAGTCGAATTCCTTGGCTCCGCTCGACCGCCGCTTGTCCCACGGATTGCGAAACTTCCAGTGCGGCGGATTTCGAGACATCGTGGCTGAGGTCTTTGCCCAGCGAGGCCGCATGATTGGTATAAATGCGGGCATCGAGGCTGGCGCGGGATACGGAAACATAGGCGAAACGGGAGCTGATGAGGTCGGGATGGACGGACGTATCGACATGGACCAGTACGCGGTCGGCGGTAAGTCCTTGGGAGCTGTGGCTAGTGACCGCATAGCCATGATCGAAGTGGCGGTTATCCCGATTGGAAAACGCGACCGTGCGGCCACCGTCGAGGCGGGCGGAAACTTCTCCATGCGGAGAGATGGCCTCGATGGTGGCAAGGTCCCGGTTCGCAACCTGCAACTGCTTATTAGGCGCCGTAAACTGAATCCGATCCCCTGACGCGAATTCCCGTTCCATCTCCTGGTAGACGCTCACGCCGCGGAGACGCTTGGGATCGTAGGTCGCCAGTTCTGTGTTCTGTTTTTCGACGGACAGGAGATTTTCGACCGGATTGACAGCCACCACACGGGCATACGAGCCGCGCTCAATGCCGGTATCCTTGCTGCCACGCGCGTAGCGGATCACGTCCCCTGGTTCGTAGCGCGAGGCCCATTGGCGCTCCGCGCCGGTGAGTTCCTGGCGTGAAATAAGAACACGCAAAGGATGGTCCTGCACGTTCACCATGCCGCGCGCCTGCAATTCGTGGCGCACGGCATCGTTAATCTCGCGGCGGGAAGCATTGTCCGGGGAAACGATGAGCGTGTTTTCGGGCCTGGCAGCATAGTCTTTGGCAATGGCCTGAATGCGCGCAGCTGGATCGGCGATCTGTGTGACGCGTCCCTGTTGTTGCAATAGGCCGATGCCTGCGGCCACATCCCCACGCGCCAATTGCTCCACAGCTGCTTTCAACTCCGGGTCTTTCTGGCGCATGATCTGGTCAAGCTGCGCCGTGCGCATCCCGGCCTGTACCAACTGCTCGAAGGGTTTGCCGGCCTCGACGCCCTGGTGCTGGCGCGTGTCGCCGATCAGCAAGACTCGATCCTGCGGACCGACCTTCGTGAGAAATTCGCGCATCTGGCGGGTGCCGGCGAGGCTGGCTTCGTCCACCATATATAGGTGGCGGCTGCTGGGGTCAGTCCCGGTCTGCTGACCGCGCGCCAGGAACCCTTGCAGCGTGTCGGACGGAATGCCCGCGTCGTGAAGCTGGCGCGCGGCACGTGAAGTCGGCGCGAAGCCTTCAACGGTATAGCCATTGTGTTCAGCGGCTTCGCGGACGGAGGACAAAGCAGCCGACTTCCCGACCCCCGCGAACCCCTGTAAACCCTGCACGCGATCCCGCGAAACGAGGATTTCTTCGACGGCGCGGCGCTGGCCGGAATTCAGATGCGAGTATGTGTCCGTGTGCGCGATGGCCTGCTGAATGGGCATGATCTGCGTAGCCTGGTTCTGGCCGTCGCGCATCATGCGGATCACGTCGCGCTCCGCGCCCAGCACTTGCCGGGTGGTGAAGACGCGGCCCGAAGCGTGCTTCGGCCCTGCAATTTGCTGAAACTCCCCGGCATCGCGGCGGGACTCGAAGTTCGCGCGAATCTCTGGGTATCGGATTTCTCCCATGCCGCGCCGAAGGGCGTCGCGGAAGATGCCGCGCTCGTCGCCTACGGCCTCGCGCTCGAATACCTTGTCGCGCGCCCAGGTGACGGCCTCCTGCGCTCGTGTCTCGACATGCTCCGGGCGCTGCTGCTCGGGGACGGAGAGTGAACGGGCCCGGGCCGCGGCTACGACCTGATCGGCCTGGTTGCCGAACTCCACAGCGAGTTGGCGGTGTGCGGCATACACCTCCGCAGGCGAGAGAATCTTCTTCGCGTCCCGCGTCGAGTGCGCCGCGATCTCTGCCGATTCGTAGCCCTGGAATCCGCCGCGCTCCATGTATTCGCGTATTTGCTGGCTGCGTGGACTCGACGCATCCAAATACTCCTGTGTATATCCCTTGATCTCCGGCGCGCCGCTACGCCCAGGGTGGATCTCGTAACCGAGATTGCGCAGCCGGTACATCAACTCGGACTGATAGACGGCGGTGGCGAACTGTTGGGACTCGAAGAGGCTACGCGGCTGAATGGCGCGCGGGCTGCCATCGGCGCGCTCGGTCATGTTGAAGATCACGGCATGGGTATGGAGCTGCGGCGCGGCGTAACCGTCCACAGGACGCGCCGTGTCGTGCTCAAACTTTGCGGCAACGAACTGCCCCGTCGCCTCCGCAGGATGGTTCCCGCCGATGCGCGCCTGGGTGTACCGCTCCAACTCCGTGAGCGCAGCCGTCACCGCCTCGCGGTGGGCCAGGCGCACGCGATCGTCGCCACCCACGAGGGCGGTCAACGAGACAGACTTGGGCGCAGCAAACGTGGCATCCCACCCGGCGCGATGCTCCACCGATTTTATGATTTCGCCAGCGGCATTCCGGTACTCGTGGACCTGCCGATGCTGCACGAGTTGATCCCCGGTTGCCGGGTTTTGTCCTTGTGCAAGCCGCTCAAATTCCTCCGCGCCAACTGCGCCGGAGAGGCTGAACTTCTCTGCCAGCCGGCCCTGCCACTCGCCCCGCACCGTCTGGCCCCGGCTCCAATAGCTCTGATCGGGCGAGGTGAACTCGATGGCGTGGTAGTTCCGTGCCTGGCTCGCATTGAGCGGTTTTGATATGGTCAGCATTTCAATAAGTGGTCACCGATGTTTTCACGGCGTCCGAATCAGCCTGTGTGGAGCGCGCCGCCTCCGCTAGCTGAACTGGCTGAGATGGCGGGGTTGCCGCCGTCTCAGAGCCGCTTGTCGGCCCTGCTGCCTGTTCCGGCACATCCAGTTTCCGCAGCGTCTTTGGGTCGAAGTCCAGTTTTTCGCCGGGCAGTTCGCGTGGCTCGAATTGTGTCTTGGTGCTAGGGACATCGAGATACGGAAACGAGAAGCGGGTTACAAAATTGGCATGTTTTAAGAACGCGTGCAGGTCTTCGAGACCGGAGATTTCGGACTCCATGACCAGCGGCTCTTCCTGACGGTCTAGAGCGAAGTTCCGGCCAGACCGCGAGCCGTCGAAGTGGGTTTCGCGCATCCGCTCTATCTCAACTTTGCCGATGAACTCGCTCACCCACTGGCCGGCCTTGGGTTCCTTCGTCTTGAGCCAGATATTGGTGGCTGGCTGCGACAGCATGACCTCGGCCAAGTGGCCATAGATGTATTCGAGCTGGGCCTTGCCCTGAAAACCCAAGACCAGTGGGTTCCGGCTTTTTCTGTTCTCAGTTATCGCCGTGTGAAGCTGGGGGAGCCGCTGCAGGCTGGCCAGTTCGTCCAGGACAAACCACACCCGTTTCTGTTCCGGCTTGGGCTGATTAAGGAGCCGCATCACCAGCAAATCGATCCAGAGACTATGCAGCGGGCGGAGCGCGGCGCGCTGAGCTGGCTGCGAGGTGATGAAGATCCATCCCTTGCGTTCTTCGGCCCATTCGGTCGCTGTCCAAACCGTCTTCGCCTCAGCCCGCGTGGGCAACATGCGCAGGCTGTCCGCGACCAGGCCGAGCGATGCGAGGACGCCGTTGCGCTGCTCCTGCGCGCCCTTGGCGATCATGTACGCCATCTCCGTTCCCATCACGCGGCGGTCGATCTCCTCATCATTCGACATCCATTGCACGAGGTTCTGGGGCGATGGGCCATACGTCAAAAGGTGTGCGAAAATCTTCTGTGGCGTCTCGATAAAGAACTCGCCTTTACGGTCCTGCGTGGGTTGAAACAGGGACTCGGCGATGGATTTCGCCTCGGACTTTCGCCTGAGTTCCTCGGACGGTCCCCAGTAAGGACAGCGCGCATCGAGCGGGTTCAGAATCACGTCGCCGCGTTTTGGATCGTAGAACCGCTGGATGAATTCGCAGGCTGGGTCGTAGATGATGGCCGCGTCGCCTCGGCTCTGAATTTGGCGCAGCACCTGAAAAATGATGGTGGTCTTGCCCGCGCCCGAGTCGCCTATGATCTGGATATGCTGCGATTCGGCCCTGGCCGGAATGCGCAGCATCTCTTGGAGAGCATCGACCTTGATACCAATGCCGTCGCCCTGAAGTGTGCGATTGAACTCTTTGGGCGACAGCAGCAGTGGCCCGCGTAAGCGACGGCCGTATTTCATTTCCTTGCGCCGCCGGATGTCCTTGGGAATCGATAATGGGAGCTGCACGGCTAGAGCTATCAGACCGAAAAGCATCTGCCACCGGAAGATGGTAAACGGCTCCCGGCCAGCATAGATGTCATGTTTCATGTACTCGTGCAACGCCCGGTTGCCATAGGCAGTGGGCGCAGCCCGGTAGAGGATTTCCGCTTCTGCGGCCCGAGCCGCAGGCGTGAGTTCGAGAGCCAGCGGCTTGCCACCGGGGACGAACGTTCTCCCTGTTTGTATCTCGTTATCCGCGGCAAGATGGATGTGGCCACGTGCGTCGGCCACGACGAGAAGCTGATATTTGTCGGTCTTGCGCATCGCACCCGCAATCTGCGTTCTCAGGTAGTACGGAAGATAGAACTGCTGCAACGGAGTCAGCGCGAAGCTGAAGCGGAGATACACGAAAAGTCCGGCAGCGATGCAGGCGAGCAGGATGGCGCCATAGGTGTAGATAGGGCTCCGGGGGGGCCAGATGATGGTTTCGGTGCGGCCCCATTTGGCAGGCTTGGGCATGGCTATTTTCCCTCCAAAACGAGTTTGCGGGCGACGGATTGCTTGAGCTTGTGGACTTCGGCAACGATGTCGTCGAACGCCGTTGCGGTGAGGGGCTGGCCGGTGGCAACGGGCTTAAGGACATTCATCAGCAGTAGCTGCACGCCCACGATTTCGGTAAGGACCGGACCGGCGTCAGCTCCGTTTATGTCATCTGCCAGGGCACTGAGGATCAGGTGACGTATGAATTCTCCTCGCTGCTGGCCGTATTTTGCTGCCAGCGCATCAAGCCGTTCTGTTTCCGTGCGCGTAAGCCGGGAAGAGACGTTGGAAAGCCGGAAGGACTCGCGTCGCTTTGCTCTCTTCGCCACGGTTTGATCGTCGAGAAGTGGCATCCATGTCCCCGGTTACAGGGCGGATTCATACGGATTCGCAAGTATCCGTGTGAATTCGCCGCGCCTGTAAATCACTGGTGTTGTTACTCCACCCCTGTGAATCCACCTGGATTCACAGCACGACCCTTTCAGGGGTGGATTGTCGAAATTCACCCGGTGCACAGCACCGAACGGGATGCTGACGCCGGAATGATTAGCTGCGCAAGCGCGAATCATGGCCAGCCTCCACTGGCTTGGCTCCGTTCGCAGCGCCATTCGCAGACTCGGCAACAGCGCCGTTCTGGGGCACGCGGCGGATGCGAAGGCTCTGCGCTGCTCGCGTGGCTTCAGGAGTGCGAAGAAACTCCTGGAACTCGCGGTCTTTGGTGAAGACATAGGTGAGCGCCTTGTCCACGACCTCATCGGCTGAGGCGTGAAGAAAAGCCGCATACTGGTCGATGAGCGCGGCGGTCGATTCATCGAGCCGGATGCTGGCAGTAACCTGGCGAATTTGAACGATCTCAAGCAATGGCATGGGGCGTGTCCTTTCGAGTGGAATTATCGTGGGAATTCAGGGCCGAATTGGGGCCGGAGACGATCTCGAATTTGAACTGCTGGGAGCGACGGTCGTAATCATCCAAGCGAAGCACCTCGCGGATGATGCGGCGGCCCGGTTCACGCTCTACATGCACGACGTAATCGACCGCCTCACCGATCTCCGCTTCAATGTCCTCGAAGGTGGCCTGCGCGTGGCTGCGAAGCACGAGATTTGCAAAGCGGCGGAGCGCCTTTGCCGCCGAGTTTGCATGGATGGTGGCGAGCGATCCGGTGTGGCCGGTGTTGAGCGAATCGAGGAGCGTACGCGCCTCGATGCCGCGAACCTCACCCAGGATGATGCGGTCGGGACGCCAGCGCAGTGCGGACTTCAACAGATCATCGAAGGTAATACTGGCCTTGAAGGTATCGGTCTGGCATTCGACCGAAAGCAGGTTTGGCTTCTGCAAATGCAGCTCAGACGTATCCTCGATAACGACGATGCGCTGCTCCTCCGGGATCGCCGCTGCGAGGGCGCGCAATACGGTCGTTTTACCCGTCGAGGTTCCGCCGCTGATGAGCAGCGTTTTCCCGCTGCGAATCTGTGCAGCCAGAAACTCCGCAAGCGGGCGCGTTAGCGTGCCGCGAGTGATGAGGTCATCGACGGTGTAATGGCGGCTCGGAAACTTGCGAATCTTGAGCGCCGGAGCCGGGCGCACGACCGGCGGAATGACCGCCGCCAGGCGGCTTCCGTCCGGGAGCTGCGCGTGGAGCACGGGGTTGTCCTCGTCCAGACGCTTGCCGAGCTGGTTGGCGATGACTTCGAGGCCGGTGCGGAGCTTGCCGGCGTCGAAGGAAACGGACGCCTCCCGCCGGATAATCCCGTCGCGTTCGTACCACCACGAAGCGTCGGGATTGCCCATGATCTCGCTGATGCTATCGTCGAGCAGCAGCGGCTCGATGGGGCGCATGAACGGGAGGATTAACTCAAAGCTCATAGCGGGTGTTTCCAGCAATGGAAGCCCGGCGATTAGCCGGGCTTCCGGGAGTAAAGAAGAAGGGGCCTAATCGGCCTCTTCTTCCGGGTTGAATTCATCGTCCGCCTGCTCTTCCGGGCCGGTCTTTTCGGCGCGGTCGAGCTTCAGGATGGATGTGGCGCGAATCTCGACGATTCGGTGCTTTACATCCGAGTGCTTCTTGTCGGCGTACTCGCGGCTGACAATCGCGCCTTCGACGGCCAGGTGCGCGCCCTTCTGGATCTTCTTGGCGAACTCGCCCAGCTTGCCCCAAACGATGACGCGGTGCCATTCGGTGCGGTTGATGTATTCGCCGGTGTTCTTGTCCTTGTAAGAGGACTGCGTTGCCACGGACAGCACGGTGTATGGCTTCTGCTGGGTGGTGGTGGTGCGGGCTTCGGCGTCCTTGCCTGTGAATCCGATGAGTGAAACTTGGTTCCGGTACATGATGATCTCCTCTGTGTTTAATCTCCTGATCTGCTCAGGGCACACCGGGCGGAGCCTCGCGCAGGGCCCGGCTCCCAAGGCCCAGACGCGCTTTCTGGAGCAGGGGCCCAAACTTGCTTTGGGAGAGGAGTCCGGAAAGCAGAGCGGCGCCGTGCCGCAAGGGCGACGGATAGGCCCAAAGCGGTGCCTGAGAAGAGCGAGGAGATAAACAGAGGTTCAGGCCGCCGGAATGCCTCACTCGACGGATCGAATGAGGACGCCTTTTCCTCCCGCACGCCAACCAGAAGTCATGTGCGATCTGAGTGACAATGCAGCCAGGACAGACCGGCGATGCGACCGCACGATCCCGCGCTGGGCGAGCTGCGTGAATGGCCGCCACAGAACGTGCCCGGCGTACCGGAGACCTGTCTGCCTGCCGCCGGCGAAAGCGCCCGTACCGGATTGTCCATGTGGGCGACATATTCATCACTCGAACGCCTGGTCGGCCCGGAAGCGGACGATGGTCAATCCGAGAGGATTGACGGCCAGCTCGTTGTTCTTCACGTTCTCCCGGAAGACGTAGGTAACGCTGGCGGTCCACTGCTCCCGCTTGAGTTCGCTATGATCCGAGGGATTGGTGAACACCTTCTCGAATTCAATCCGAGCCGAATACGGCGACTGACGCAGATCGTCCAGAACGACGTTCTTGACTTCTACATCCACGAATGGGAGCGAGCTATCCTTCGTGTAATTGGTGATGATATTGTCTTTGCGCTCCTGATCAATGACGGCCCGCTGCACGTCACCATTGAGGAAATAAAGGGAGTTTGTCTGGTCGCGCTCAACGGTGAAGCGATTGCGGCTGAAATACAGTTCCGCCCAGCGCGTTAGGTAATACTTGTTCTCGGCTTCCTGGGGACGATATTGAAAGTTGCGATAGTCGATCGCTTCCGCCCGGCCTACGTCATTGATGCGGATGATGAACGGATGCGTATTGGCAAGCGCCATCTGGCTACGAAAGACAAGGGCGGCAAGCGTCAGGCAGACCACCGCCAGCACCAGAATCGTGACTTTCAAGTAGGTATTCATCACCAGCGGATCGCCGTACTGTTCGAGGTAGCGTTCCGCTGCGCGGGTGATGTCGGGCGATGCCTTTGCAATGGTACTCATGGGATAAATACCTCCTGGTTAGATAGCCCGGATGATCGCTGCTGTAATCAGCCCGCCCATACCGCCGCCATGCCCGCCCGCGGAACCAGAGAAGATGCTCATGGTCATTGCAGGAACCTTGAAGAGGATGTAGATGTTGGTGAGTACCAGGAGAATGAGCAGCGGAAGCTCCTGAACCATGCTGCCGGGATCGGAGAAGTTGACCAGCTCCGTGTAATACTGCGCGAGCAAGTGCGCCAGGATGCTCAACACCGCGGCTGCGAGCACTTTATAGAAGCAGAATCCGATGAACGCTTTGAGCCATCCCCAGAACAGAAACTCCAGCTTGTCGAAGACAAGGAACGGGATGAATATGGGTCCCAGCAGCCCAATTACGGCATTGGCGACAGCCCCGTATGCGACGATGGCGCTGACCACTGCGGAGAAGACGGCAATCAGCACTTGAATAATGACGTAGATCATGGCGTAGTACGGGTTCATCAGCGCCTTCATCGTGCCGGGGCCTTCGGTCGATTGCGCCTGGCTGAGCGTGTTCTGGATGCTCGTCACACTGTCTGTGCCAATGACATTCACAAGGTATTGAGCGCCGCCATTGATGAAGCCGCGGAAAGACTGGCCGACGCCGGGAATGCTTGTGTCGTAAAACTTCACGAGCGTATAGGCAAACGTAATGAGCATGAAAAAGCTCAGGAACTTCCCTACGTGGAACCCCGCGCCGTGGTGCGTCGATGCCAATGCTTCCTGAACGCCAAACCAGACTAGCATCATCGTGGCGAGCGCGATGCAGATACGAAGGCCCATTGCGTCGATTGTGGGGGACGCGGCGCTGGTCAAAGCGTCGCATCCCTGCGTGATCCAGTTGAGCACTCCCATACATCACCTCGTGGCTGCATCAATAGGTCAGGGCTTGCGCGCCGCCCTGGTAGGCTGGGGCGACGTGCGTCTGATAGGTGCTTGTGTAATTCGCCGTGTCCTGGAAACCGGCCTTCAATGCGTCCTGTTGCTGTTTCTGCGCCACAATCTGTTGCAGGGCGAGATTCGCATTGATCTGGTTTGCGTCCTGCATGGTGCGCAGTTGCAGGAGAAGGGCCTGGTTGATGCGCTGGAGTTCGGCCATGATAGTTTGCTGGCTTGGGTCCTGGCTTTGCGTCGCGGCTTCGAGATTGGAGATGTCCGTTTGCCTCGATGTCTGATTGGCCCGAATCGTACCGAGCACCGCGAGGTTGTTGGTTAAAACAGTGTCGCCGAGGTCCACCGTTGCTCCCTGCGCTGCGATCTGCTGCTGGCCGGTGATGCTGGCCGCGCCGTAGCCGGGAACCATGCTGTTGGTGTGGGGCACGCTTACTTGTTGGTATGCGGCTGCCGCCCCGCTCCCGGTATTCGCGGAGTTGACCCATCCGGCGGAATTGTTGTAGGTGTTTGAGACCTGTTCGAGCATTCGTAGGTCTGTCATTGGCGACAGGAACCGCGAGTACAGCATTTGCGGCGCGAGAATCATCTGGTGGTAGAGGTTGTACTGCTGCTGGACCGTGTTGTAGGTCTGGATGGCCGTGGCAGCGATTTTCACCGTATTGGTGAAAACCTGCTGGCCGTTCTCGATTTGCTGAGCTTGGTTGGCAAGCGATTGTTCCTCGTGCTCGATCTGGACGACGGCATGGCCCGACTGCGTGGGATCGAATACGACGCCGGAGCCGAACTGTGCATGGGCAAGGGTGACGAGCGAAAACATTGCGGTGAGAGTGAGGACGATGCGTTTCATGGGGGAACCTCCTGGTTTGGGTATCAGTGTTTGTTGCCTTTCTCGATCTTGTTGGCGTCCTGTTCTCCCATCCGGCAAACCTCGGCGGAGGTGTCCGAACGAAGGCACTGCTGGAATGCCTTGCAAACAGCTTGAGAATCCGCTGGGTCGCAAGCAATCTGTTTTTTGCAACCGGACAGGACGGCGAGTGTGGAGAGCAACAGAACGGTTACAGCAATTGGGCGCATATCGGCTCCTCAATAGGTTTGGGGGATAGCGTGGTTCTCATACGCGGGCAGCAACATATCCTGCGTGAAGTAGACCTTGACGCGATGGCCTTCCCGGATGGTGATGGTGGGCGGGATCTGCATGAAGCGGTCAAGGATGGTGGTGGCCGACTGCGAGACGCTGGAGGCCGCGCCCGTCGTGAACGCCTGGGAACCGCTGGTGGTAATGGTGCCGCCACCTTCTTCGATCTCACCCGCGCCCGTAATGACGCCGAGCGCAATGGATGTTCCGAATATCTGGAGGTAATGGTTGTTGACCTTATCTTTCAGGCCCTCTTCGCCGATCTGGTCGAGGCCGTGAAACTGGTCGAGATCCACCGAATAGCCGTCCGGCATAATCAGCCGGTGAAAGACCACGGCCATGCGACGCTGTTGTCCCAGTCCTGCCGAGCCGATTTTTTTGGCTTCACCCAGGACGATTGTTCCCTCCGGGATCAGCACATGCTGACGGTCGTGCGAATAGACGGGATTGGACACCAGCACCTTGACTGGCCCGGCGGCATCGCCGTCGAGACGGTTCATGAGAACCGTGTCGAGCGTCGTACCCTCATAGATCACATAGGGCTGTCCTGTGGCAGCGTCGATATTGACCTCCGGCCTGCGCTCGGCCGCGCTCTGCGCAGCAGGAGCAGCGGGCGGATCACCCGCGGCGTGCGGCGCGATGAAGCTGCTGGCGGCTTGGGTCGTCTGCGGTTGTTGCGGCGGGTCAGGCGTGCGCGCAAAGACAAGATTCGATGCGAAGCGAGAATCGAAGGCCAGCTCGCGGTCTTTGGCCGCGAGCTGTTGTTCCTCCTGTGCCGCCGGCGAAAGCTGCTGCTGCCCTTGCGCGCACGGCTGGCCGGGAACGCATGGAACCGGCTGCCCATTCGGGCCGTAGGCTTGAGCCGCAGCCTGCTGTGCGGGCGTCGCCGCGGCAAGTGAGGGGTCCGCAGGGTTCGCGGCCTGCTGCGCCGCTTTCTGTTGCGCTGCGGCAACCTGGTTCTTGAGGTCCTGCACGTTGTTGTCCGTCGAGTCCTGGAGCGTGGGCTGGGGCGGCTGATTTGGCGTCCCACCCTTTTGCGTGGGCGTTCTTTTGCCGGTGCCGCTGAAGATCGCCGCAACAATTACCAGCAGCGCCGCCCCCAGGTAGAGCATCGGCTTCAAGTTCTTCTGAAGGACGCCCTTCGGCTCAACGGCCCGCTTGGTCAGCTCCGGCTCACCGGGCAATTGGTTCGGCACATTTGCAATTGGTTCCGGCATACTCGCCTCCATTTATCCCTTGCGCGTGAACTCCAGCCTCTTCTTGCCCAGCTCGACATATCCCGAATCCATCACCTTTGGGATGATGTATGTGCCGTTGTTCAACTCGTAAGTAATGAGGTTGGGTTTGCCATCGCGCATCTCATACACGCTGAACTTTTCCGGCGCGCTGCTTTTGATGTAAGTGAATTTGTCGTCGTGGTAGATCGCTGCAATATCAAAAGGCGCTTCGTTGGCGTGGAAATTGTAATCGAATTTGAGAGACAAGGGATAGGCGCTCTTATACTCGTCAACGGCCTGGGTGACATGTGATTGAACCGCGGTGAGTGCCTGTTGCGACTGCTCCAGTTGCCCGGCAGGGACGAACTGCGGCGGGCCGCTGGCTGCGACGATAGAGGAGCGGTCTGCCGGCTCGACGATCACCTTGAGGTCGGGCGCGTCCGTGGAGCCGGAGACATCCTGCAAGGTGAACGAGTAGATGTTGCCCTTGTCGGTGATGAGGTTGAGATTGGAGCTGATGCCCGCCTTGGCTGGATGCACGAAGCAGAAGTTGCCGACTACATCGACAATCCAGAAGTCTTTGTCACCAGTCGCCGCTTCCATGATTTTCTCGGTCGCAGGCACTTCAATGAGAGTTGTGTACTTTAGCTTCGCACGGATAGCGATAATGTCCTGCGAATGGTACTGAACGGTGCGCGCCGAAGCATCCTGCGCACCGGCCACAACGGGAGGGAGAGCCAGGACGAGCCCTGCGATTAAGATTAATGCGTGTTTCATGCGGTTGCTCCTTTGGGGGTGGAAGGTACAGCCTGGCCAAGCGTGCGGGGCCGGAATGGGAAATCCTCGGCAAGACGGCGCAGACCCTCGGCGATGCCGAAACGCTCGAAGTAATCGCGCTTCTTCAGGTTGTCTCGGGCGTTGTTCGTCGCCATCCAGTGCGTGACTGAATCGACGTTCAAATGCACTTTCTTACTGGATTGCGCTTTGCGGACGAGCATCTGTCCTGGCGGGACAAGCCCGGCGATCAGATCCAACTCCGTGTCATTCAGATGGAAGGCTTCGCGGTAAACGTCCCGGTCCATCTCCGGGTTTGCGAGGAATATTTTGGTCGGGCAGCTCTCGGAGACGATCTGCAACATGCCCGATTCCTGAAGCTCTTTGATGGACTGCGTGGCGAGGATCATGGCGGCGTTCAATTTGCGCCATGTTTTCTGACCTTGCACTACGTAGTTGCGGATGGTCTCGTTCTTAATGAAGAGCCATGCCTCGTCGAGCAGAAACACCTTAAAGGTGGCGAGCCGTTTGGGATCGGCGATTTCGTTGCTCGCCCGATGGAGAACGTAAAATAGCAGCGGCTCCAGTACTTCCGGCGAATCTCCCCAGCCAGCGAAGTTGAAAGTCTGGAAGCGGCTGAAGGTCAGCGTGTCGGTTGGATTGTCGAAGAGAAACCCGTACTGCCCACCGCGGGTCCAGCGGTGCAAACGTTCTTTCAATTCGCCGATGATGTTGCCGAAGTTGGATATGGTTCGTTGGCCTGGCTCAAGCAGGTACACGCGCTCCACTGCATCCCACAATTTGCGTTCCTCTTTGAAATCGAGCCTGTACCGTTGTTCGTTGCCCTCGATGAGCACACGGAAAAGGCTGAACAGGAATTGCAGGTTCTCCTTCGTTGGCGGCAATGAAAACGGGTTGATGGTAAAGTCACGCGCCTCTTGGCCGACATTCAAATAGCTCCCGCCGAATATAGTGGTCAACGATTCAAAGCTACCGCCAATATCGAAGATGAAGGTCAGAGGCGCATATTTCTGTGCGCTCTGAAGGACCGCGTTCGCCAGGTAACTTTTGCCTGAGCCCGTCATCCCCAGGATCAGCGTGTGCGCCACTTCGCCGTTGTGGAGATTCAGAAAGTACGGTGTAGCGTTGTCGGTTTCGAGCACGGCCAGATATTCGGCGCCGAGATGTGCGTTGACCTTTTCTCCCGGCAGAATGGTGAATAGAAACGACAGGTCGGCGTAGTTGCTATTCAGCAGATACATTCTGCGGAGATTGAAGGCATAGCCACCGGGCACGGTGGCGAAATATGCGTTGAGCTGGTTGTAAGTCTCTACGAACAGGCTGCCGTCCGCGTTGGTAAAGACGCTGGCGAACTCGCCTGTCAGATGTTCGAAGGCCTGCCGGTCCTTCCCATAGATCACAATGGTCAGCGAAAACTCGCCCAATGACTGTCCATCCCCCAGCGCCCGCAGGCAATCGCCGAGATTTTCTATGTCCGCCTGCTTCGATTCATCCACGAGCACATCGCGGGGATTTGTTTGGGCCGGATCGTTGCCGAGCTGGGAGACGAACCCGGTCTTCGAGATGTTGAAGTGCCTGCGTCGCTTGTTGACCTCTTTTCGGGACTTA
>VFSW01005363.1_pt1 | contig 18969 bp, 16 predicted proteins | sample 5358111 | NCBI WGS metagenome assembly VFSW01 (sample SAMN11554181, study PRJNA540505) | mine drainage metagenome | isolation source: sediment from site ElyBrook_90M | place: USA: Ely Copper Mine, Vershire, VT | collected 2017 | reverse complement strand
TGGGGCACGCCCTCGAGGTAGGCGTCGTGCGATGTTATGGCCGCGGCAAAGTTCTTCATAGTGCGTGTCCCCCGAATCGTCACGTCGGTCAGTTGTTTGTGACCAAACGATTTGTAGCACGTTTCGTGGGCCCCCGTGCGTAGAATTGGGCCATGCGACCGCTGATAGGGCTCTCGGGACGACGTTGGCCGGCGACGCGCCTGGGTGATTTCGTTCCGCCCGCCATGTCAGAACTGTCCTTCGACCTGCACTTCGCGGACTATGGCCGCTCGGTCGCCTTGGCCGGGGGAGTGCCCGTGGAACTCACCCGTGACGCGGACGTGGAGGAGATCATGGCCCACCTCGACGGACTCGTGCTGAGTGGCGGGGCCGACGTCGATCCCACCCACTACGAGGCCGCCCCCCACGAGAACTTGGGGGAGACCGAGCCCGAGCGCGACGGGTGGGAATTCGCCCTCTACGGGGCCGCTCGGGCCAAGGGCATCCCGGTGCTCGCGATCTGTCGGGGTTTCCAACTGGTGAACGTCGCCCACGGGGGAACGTTGAACCAGCACGTAGAACTCGAGGACGGCGCCGGGCATCCACAGTGGGAGATCGACGGGCGTACCGCCACTCACTCGGTGAGTTGTCGTTCCACCTCGCTCACGGCGCAGGTGCTCGGCACAGCGCTCGAGGTCAACTCCCTGCACCACCAGACGTTGGCCACCCTGGGAGAGGGACTCGTGGTGGGGGCGACCGCTTCGGACGGCGTGGTGGAGTCCTTCTATTCCTCCGACGAGTCGGTTCTGGCGGTGCAGTGGCACCCCGAACTTCTCCCCGCTCCGGATCCGACCTTCGTGTGGTTGGTCAAGTCGGCGATCGAGGTCGAGGACTAGTCGTTTTCATCGCGCAGCGTCGCGCGACTCTGCGTAGAGTCGAGGGCGAACGTTGGGGGATTCATGTCGATACCGTCGCTGCGCGCGCTGCTGGTGCTGTCCGAGAATTGGACGTTGAATCCGCGCCCGACGCTGAACGATCTGGTCGACATCGCCGTCGCGGCCGAGGCCGCGGGAGTGGACGGCGTGATGATGAGTGATCACGTGGTCCTCGGTGCGGGTGCCAAAGCCGGCGGTCTGCCCTTCAACATGCGCGACTACGCCATGCCCGGCAACCAGGAGCCGGACTCGTCGTGGCCGAGCCCCTACATGGTCCTCGCGGCAATTGCCGCGCGCACCTCGCGACTGCGGCTAGTGGTTGGCGCTCTGATCTCGCCCCTTCGCCATCCCTTGGTGACGGCGAAGGACCTGGCCACTCTCGATCAGTTGTCCGGGGGCCGGCTCGTCGTCCTGCCGACGGTGAGTTGGCACGACGAGGAGTACGCGGCCCTGGGTGTGGCGTTCCATCGACGCGGAGCCATCATGGATGAACAACTCGAGATCTGGCGGCGAGCGTGGGCGGGTTCCCCCTTCCACTTCCGTGGTCAGCACTATTCCTTTGATGACGTCTGGCTCGAACCGCGGTGCGTGCACGAGCGGGGGCCCGAACTCTGGTTCGGAGGGTCGTCGCTGCACCCCGCGGTCATCCGTCGACTCGTGGAGTACGGTGCGGGATTCAATCCGCTGGGCCAACCGGTGCACCACGAGTTGGCGGCCCTCGACCTCGCGCTCACCGCAGCGGGTCGCACTCGCGAGGAGATCGAGATGGTCGGGGGAGTGCGTGGGACCTTTCTCTCACCGCACGACGTGGCCGACCTCGACGTGGCCCTTGATTCCCTGGCGGACCAAGTCGCGTCGGGCTATCGGACCTTCTGCTTCAAGCCCTCGATGTTCACCGATGACCTGCGCGGCGTCGCCGCCGTCAGTGAGCGGGTGGTGCGGCGACTGGGGGAGTGGGACTAGGTACTTGACAGGAATCGTTTGCTCCCGTACGGTTGCTGGATTGCCGAGGGGGCATCGAAGTCTGGTGGGGGGAATTCATGTCAGAGAAGTCGTCGAAGACGTCATTGGGCGGAGAGAGAAAACTCACGCTCGTCGACGCGGTAGCGCAATCGGTGGGATTCATGGGACCGGTGTTCTCGATCGCGTTCCTCGTGCCACTCGTGGTGGGGCTGGCGTCGGCCACGCAAGAAGGCGCCGGCAATGCCGCGGGCCTCTCGGTAATCCTCGCCGCCGTCGGCGTTATTGGACTGGGTTGGATCATCGCCGAGTACACCAAGAAGATTCAGGCGGCGGGGTCGCTCTACACCTACGTCAGTGATGGTTTGGGCGGACGGGTTGGTTCGGCCGTGGGCTGGCTGTACTACACCGGCATCCTGGCGCTGAGCGCCGGCATCCTAGTGATGATCGGCGGTACCATTCACGACACCCTGCAGGGGGAGTTCAACTTCACCGGTATCCCGTACTGGGGATGGGACGTGATCCTCTTCGCCCTGGTGGCCACGGTCATGTTCTTCGGCGTAGCCCTCTCGACTCGCCTGCAACTCGTCTTAGCGATGATTTCGGTCACCGTCGTCCTCGTCTTTTCGGTCTACGTGATCTTCAAGAGTGGGGGACTGCACCACATTGGTTCAGGATTCTCGCCCAGCAGTTCGCCCACTCACTGGAAGGGCGTCATCTTCGGGATGCTCTACGGTGTCCTGCTCTTCACCGGTTTTGAGTCGTCGGCCAACTTGGGCGAGGAGACTGACAAGCCCGCGCGCAACATTCCTCGCGCCGTCTTGTTCTCGGTGATCGCCATCACGGTGTTCTACGTCATTGGCTCCTTCGCCCAGGTGGCGGGATTCCACTTCAACCTGGCGGCACTGGGCAAGGCCAGTGCCGCCGGCCCCCTGTTCGTCTTGGCCGGTCCGGCGTCGCAAGGTGGTTTCGCCAGTGTGGCCATCCGCCGACTCGTCGAACTCGTCGTCGTCTTCGACATGATCGCGGTGCTCATTGGCACCGCGGTGGCCGCGTCGCGCGGCGTCTTCGCTTTGGCCCGCGATGAGCGACTGCCCCAGCAACTCACATCGGTGTCGCGTCGCGGAACCCCGACCGGTGCGACCTACGTGGTCCTGTTCGTCTACGTGGTCGTCACCGTGATGACGTTGGCGTCGCACGCGTTCTCCATCACCGGATACCCTGAGTACTTCTCGATGTTCAGTTGGATGTCGACGTACGGGGGCTTCGCCATCGCCGTGATCTACCTGTTGATCGCCGTCGGGGCGCTGCGCGGATTGCGCCACCACCCGTCCAAGGCCAAGCTCTACGTCGCCAGTGCGGTGGGTTTCTTGGTCACGGCCGCGGCCATCTTCGGCGCGGTCTACAAGGTCACGGCACCCACCGTCTACGCGCCCTACACCGCGGCCATTGTCATGATCGTCGGACTACTGGCCGCGTCGATGATGCCCAAAGCCCCCGAAGGCGCCGCTGACTACTCGTCACTGAGTGAGGCCGAACAGGGTCCGCTCAAGTTGTAGGAGCAGCGCCCGGGCGTAACACGTCGTCGCGACGCGGGTCGTGCAAGTGCGCTGATGACTGAACTGAGTTGACGGCGACCTAGTGCGCGAGTCCGGCGCCCGCGGCGAAGAAGGCGCCACAGAGCAGGGGAGTGGCGACGACGATGGCGACCGAGAATCCCCAGTGGTGTTCCTTCACCAGCAGAGCCGGAATCGCGAAGGCGGAGGAGAACGTCGTCAAGCCTCCGCAGAAGCCGGTCAGGAGAATGGCGTGGAGATGACCGTCCGTGGGCGAGACCAGTCGGTACGCCACCCATCCGGCCACCGCGCAGCCCACGGCGTTGGCGGCGACCGTCGCCCACGGCCGCAGCGTCGGGTGGTGTCGGCGCACGTTGTACTCCATGAGGTAGCGCACCACGCATCCCACCGCACCGGCGAGGGTGACGAGCAGGAGTGTCACCTCGACCAACTCCGGGCAGCGAGCCACGCGGCGGCGACTCCGCTCGCGACAGCCGCGACAGCCGTGAGAAGAGCGCCCGCCACTGAAACGTGCCAGATCGCGCCCAAGGAGACGTAGAGGCTCGAATACGACGTGAATCCTCCGAAGAAGCCAGTAATGACGAGGAGTCGGGTCAGATTGTTCGGATCGTGTCGAACGAGTGGTCCGCGCAACGCGAAAGTGGCGAAATACACTCCGAGTACGTTGATCGCCGCGAGGATCCAGGGCACCCGACTGGCCCAGCCGTGCACGCCCACCACGTCGCGGTACCACGACGTGGTATCCATCTTGAGTGCGAGGTCGCGCAACGCAGTGCCGATCGCGCCGCCGAGGAAGACTGCGCCGACCATGGCGGGCATTGCGCGAGGGCGAAGCGTGTTCGACATGTCCGAAGCAATCCTATTTCGTTCGTCTTGGCCAAGCCCGCACCACGGAGGATCCCGGCATCACCTCATCTCACGATTGAGGCACCTCGAAGACCACCCAGGCAACCGCGTCGATTTCAAGGTCGCGGGTGTCGAGAAATGTCGCTCGCCAGTTCCCCCGGCGTGAACCGGGCCACACCGTCGGCCCCGTCAAGCGAGCTGGGTCCATCTGTTGCGGTGTTCCCAGGGCCTTGGCCAAGGCCTCCTTCGAGCACCAGAGACTCATCGCGCTTCGTCGAGTGTCGCCTTCGTTTCGCGTCAGTACCTTTCGACGCTCCTCGGGACTCATGAGAGTCGAGCGGTAATGACGATCCGCGGTGGACCATGACGACTCCAAGGAACCAGTCAGTATCTCGATATCGATCCCGACTCGGTGGTGCCAACCGGCGATGAGGGCGACGTCGCTCGAGTACGAACGAGACCAGTGGGGCCTGCGTTGGTCGCAGAGTTCGCGCGCGCGAACCGCGAGTCGGGCATGGTCCTGGTCGCGGATCAAGAGAACCAACGGTTGATCCGGCTCCTCGACGACCGTGCGCACCCTACGAGACCCTGTCAGCGTGCGCGGCGGGCTGGTCCATGGCGATAATGGGATTGCCCCACCAGGCACTCGTGGCCGGGACGCTCTCGTCGCGCGGGACGAGAGATCCGGCGCCGATCTCGGCGTCGATGGAAATGTCAGCGCCGGGCAAGACATAGGTATTCGAACCAATGGAGACGTTGTCGCCGATGCTCACCATGTCGAGGCGCAACAGTCGATCATGAAAGAGGTGCGTCTGGAGATCGGAGTTGCGACCAATCACCACGTTGTCGCCGATGGTGACCAGATCGGGGTCGTCGAGGTACCACGTCTCGCACCACACGTTGCGACCGATCGTGGCCCCCATGGCGCGAAAGAAGATGTTCATCATCGGGGTGCCGAGCAACGTCGATGACGCCCAGGGCCGGGCCAAGCTCTCGACGAAGGTCCACGCGAGTTCGTCGCGCCAGACGAACGAGGACCACAGCGGATGCTGACCCTTGCGCACACGACCGATGAGGAGCCACTTGGCGGCCACGGTGATGGCGAGGGCGCTCAAGGAACTGGCGAACAGCACGACGGCGATCTCGGCAATGGCGCTCAAGAGGGGATCTCGTGACGCGACTAGGACACCGTAGAAGTACGTGGCCTCGAAGGTCACGTACGACAGGATCAGAGGCACGATGCGCGCGCACTCCACCGCGGCTCGTGCCCGGCGAAGGGCCGGTGAGGGCGAGTAGGTAAGGGCGTCGTCGCTCGCGGTGGCGTGGTGGGGGAATTCAAGGGCGGGCACGCCGAGGTAGGCCGCGTGGGCGCGGGCATGCAACGGTGCTTCCGAGGAGACGCCGATCAACGTGTCGGCGGGCACGTGGTGCCCGCTTCTGACGATGGCCGAGTTCCCGATGAAGGCGCGCTCACCGATCTGCACGGTGCCCAGACGCAGGCGTCCGTTTCGAACTTCGCGCAGCGCCAGCGCGACGTCGTCGGCCAGGAAGGCGAAGTCGCCGACACTTACGAGGTGGAGTTGGCCGACCACCGTCGAGATCTCGACGTTGGCACCCACTCTCATACCGAGTCGGCGCATCCACCATGGTGTCACCACGCTGGCGTAGAGCGGAAAGAGGACGGTACGGGCGTCCTCGGTCAGGTGCTTGATCAGCCACGAACTGAACGCGGGGAGGCTGTTGATCGGATACACCCCGGGGCGAGCGTGTCGAGCGCTCCAGCGCACGGTGGTGGCCACCAAGGTGGCGTAGGTCGCCAGGCCGAGCACGATGGCGGGAACGCTCCAGCGAATCGCCCAGAGAATCGACGCCATGGCGTGTTGCACTCCTGGACCGGTCAGCATGTAGAGAACGATGGGTGGCAAAAGAGCGGTCACGTTGATGGCTGAGAGCAAGAACGTGCCCATCACGTAGAGCCACGGCCGGCTCGGACGGGGGTCCGTTCCAACGGTGTACTCCCAGGATCCGCGATCGGCGACCACCGACCGTGCGGGGGAGCCGGCGACGTAGGTGCCGGGCGCGACGTCGGCGGTCACCAGCGAGCCCATCTCCACTTCGGCCATCTCGCCGATGCGGACGTCTTCGGAGACGACGCTGCGCGCGCCCACACGCGCGCCGTGTTCGATGAATACCTGGCCGACCTGAATGCGGTCGGTGTAGATCGACCAACCGGAGAGCTCCACTTCGTCCTCGATCGAGGCGAAGTCGCCGACGTCGAGGAAACCCGTGACGGGTGGGGTAGTGGACATCACGACGTGGCGCCCAATGCGACAGCCCAGCATGCGTGAATACAACGTCATCCAGGGAGTCCCGGCACCGTCTTCCACGTCCATGACGTCGGCAATCCGTTCCGACGCCCAGAGTCGAATGTGGACGATGCCCGCGCGCCGGTATGAGCCTGGCGTGATGCCGAGGCTCATGAATCGGATGAGGACCGCCGCGACGACGAGGCGACCCGGCAGCGTGAGCAGCCCGACGACGGTCAGCACTAAGACGGGCCAGGACCACGTGGCACCGAATCCGCCGAGACTGAAGACGGCGTTGACGACGGCGATTGTCGCGAGCCAGCGTAGCGACGCCAGGGCCTGGAGCCCCGCGCTGAGAATAAGTTGGCGACGACCCGCCCGGCGTCGGTTGTGGGCTGAATTCTTGACGCGTGCAACGGTTTCGTGCCGCGAGGTCAAGACGCCGGTCAGTTCACTCAGTAGCGGCGTCTGGTAGAGATCAGCCACCGAACAAGTGGCGAACCGTGAACGAAGAATCACCACGAGGCGAGCGGCGCTCATCGAGGTCCCGCCCGCGGCGAAGAAATTGCTGTGCGGATGAAGGGGGACGGGTCCCAGAACTTCTCGCCACGCCCGGGCCACGAAGTCCATGGCCGAGTCGTCGAAGTGCTCGATCGATCGGGAGTCCTTCGGGGGCCACGGCAATGAGTCACGGTCGATCTTGCCGGAGTTCTTCAACGGGAATCCTTCGACGACGGCGAGGGTCGGCACGACGCCGGCGGGCAGACGACGTACGAGCTCTTGGTGAACTCGACCCTCGTCGAATTCGCTGTCGGCGATGACGTAACACACCAGCCGTTTCTCGCCGCCCTCATCGGAGCGGATGACCGCGCAGGCGGAGTGCACACCGCGAATCGACGCCGCCACCGCTTCGACCTCGCCGAGCTCAATACGGCGTCCGGAGATCTTGACTTGATCGTCGCGGCGTCCGATGAAACGAAGTCCTTGGGGCGTCATCTGCACGAAGTCTCCCGTGAAGTAGGCCCGCTCCCAGCCCAGCGCGGGAACCGGGCGGTAACTAGAGACGGCCGCCGATTCATTGATGTAGCGCCCCAGCCCGGCTCCGGCGATCACTAATTGACCGCTGTCACCGAGGTCGACTGGGTTGTCATTGTGGTCAACAACGCTGACCTGAGTGCCGGGAATCGGGAACCCGATGGTCACTGCCTCACCCGGCACCAGAAGCTTGGCGGTAGCTATGACGGTGGCCTCGGTAGGCCCGTAGGTGTTCCAGACCTCCCGGTCCGGCGCCATCAGACGAGCGGCGAGCTCCTCGCTGCAGCTCTCACCGCCAAGGATCAGCAGTCTGACGGTGGAGAGGTCGCCCTGAGACAGCCCCAGCGCGAGGCTGGGTACCGTCGACATCGCGGTGACGCCTCGCTGGACGATCAGTGGTGCTAGATCGGGGCCCGAGCGCATTTCCTCGCGCGAGAAGGGGATGAGGCACGCTCCACTGCGCCACGCCAGCCACATCTCTTCGACCGACGCGTCGAAGGAAATCGAGAGACCGGCCATCACGTGGTCTCGCGGACCCAGGGGGGAGTGCTCCAGGAAGATTCTCGCCTCACCGTCGACCAGGGCCGCCGCCGAGCGATGGGTGACGGCGACGCCCTTGGGGGTCCCTGTGGATCCCGAGGTGAAGATGATCCAGGCATCGTCATCGCAGGAGGGTTCGGCGAGGGTGGCCGTAGGGGGATGGCGGAGGCGAAAACCCTCGTCGTCGAGAATTCCGTACACGTCAGCGGTGTCGAATACCGTTCGTGCGCGCTCGTCGCTATCCTCGCGGTCCACAGGAACGTAGGCTCCTCCAGCGAAGAGTATCGCCAGAATTCCGATATAGACGTTGGATCGGCCACTGGTCATTCGAATCCCGACCCGGCGCCCGGGGCCTACGCCCTGGTCGCGAAGAAGACTCGCCAATGCTTCCACGCGCATGAGGACAACCTCGTACGTGAGGGTCTCGTCTCGATCTCGGAGGGCGTTTTCTCGCGGGTGGCGTCGCACCGTGCTGCGAAAGATATCGACCAAGGACCTGGGTCGAGGAGCACCTTTGCCAAAACTAATCGCCCGCTCAACGCCTTCGTTGAACGTCGAGCCATTGTTATCCAGTGACACCATTGTTGTACTCCATTGCCGAAACGAGCTGTGAAATTGCGCATCTCAAAGTTCGCATCGTTTGATTAACGAAGTGCCGGAAAAGGGTAAGACAGGACTAAGGCTGTGTGACAACTTCGTGTCAATGATCAGGGAGAAACTGGCGGTGGAAGATGAGGAATGTCTAATGGGCAATCATTACCTAACTTTACATAACGTACATTATCGGCGCACCGGGGGGAGTCATCGACCGATGAAGCCGGGTGCTCACGCCCTCTCGCCGTCCCTGTCTCGAGGCCTAACGGTCCAGTTGAGGTGGAGGGTTAATTGGGCTACTTCGGCTCCTTCTTGGTGTCAGGGTCAAAAATGACGGGCTCCTCGCTGGCTCGATGGAATGATCCACGGAAGCCTCGGCAACGTCATAGTCGGTTCAGTTCGTCAACCATTTCACGTCAGCGACAAGATTTCCCTGTAGAGGGGCCATATCTTGACGCACCGGCGAAGTCAACCTTCAAGGGGCGAATCGCGATTCTTGGCTCGGCCAACCTGAAGGTTCACACGCGATCAAATCGATGCCGATAGAGTCTCGACCTCAATGGGCGCACGCCGTACCGGGTAGCGCCCGAGACCCACGAAGCACCTGATGGAGGTCATCTTCAACCGGCTGGAGCAGTGCCGAGGGTGACGTATTTTGTCAGGGTCTGACTCCCCCGGATGAGCTTCACCTTGATGGTGTCACCGGGATGGGCCGAGGAGATCACGCTCGAGACATCCTGGGCGCTCGCGATCGAAGTGCCATTGATGCCCACGATGACGTCGCCCTGTTTGATTCCTGCCGTCGCGGCACCCGAACCGGGCACGACACTCATGACGACCGCGCCGCTATTCACGGTGAAGTTGTATTCCGCTTGCAAGGTTGGATTCATCGAGGAGATCTCAACTCCCATGAAGGCACCGTGGTTCACGACGCTCTGACCCGCCTTTAAGGACTTCAGCAAGGATTCGATGGTGGCGACGGGAATCGCGAAGCCGATGTTCTGTGCGCTGGTGCCGTCGGGCAAGGTCCCCGCCACCGCCGTATTCATTCCCACCACGTCACCCTGAGCGTCAAGGAGGGGCCCCCCAGAGTTGCCGGGGTTGATGGCTGCGTCGGTTTGGATCATGTTGTTGAGAGTCTCGGAGGACGACGTGGAGGATGCGGTGACGGTGCGCCCGAGCGCCGAGACGATGCCGTTGGTCACCGTCGGCGTTCCCGCAGCGAGCCCGAGAGCGTTGCCAATCGCCACGACACTGTCACCCACCACCAGTGCGTTGGAGTTGCCAAAAGTGACGGTCGGCAGTTTCGAAGCGTTGTTGATTCGAATCAGGGCGACGTCGTCAACTGGATTGGTGCCGACGAGCGTCGCCGCGAGGGGCTGAGTCGATCCGGTTCGCGTCACGGTGATAGTGCCACTGGGGATTGAGGCGGCGATGACGTGGTTATTGGTGACCACCAGGCCATCGCTCGAAATGATCATTCCCGTGCCCTGGTCCTCCGTTCCCTGTCCTTTTACGTCAATCGAGACGACCGAAGGCTGGACTTTGACCACGAGTTGTGGGATGGTCAGTCCCCCGCTGGTGCTCGAGGCCGCTGGCTGCGAGGTATCGGTAGTGACCGGTAGGTTGGAAGTTGCGGAACCGGTGCGCGCAGTGAAGTGACCTGCGATGCCTCCGACGAGGGCCGCGACGAGCAAGAGGGTGACGCGACTGGTCCACGGCGATTTAGAGGGTCGCGACGACGCCAGCGAATGAAGGATCGGGTCCGCATCGGCCGTACTCGTGGGGACGCCGAAGGACGAAGATTCGGACCAACCTACGGTAGGTGAACCGGCGTGTCCCACGGAGTCCCCACGCTCATCCCTCGCGCTCAGCGAATCGGGCGACTGCGCATCATCGATGCCCGGCGCCGGATCGAAAGTGGAGGATGGAGATTTGACCAAGGGTGGCAACTGTGCGTCATCGATGCCCGGCGCGGGATCGAACTCGTTGCCGCTCTCGAGGTCTGACGGAGATGAAGCCGGTTCCGGCAACGCCTCTGACTCAGCGTTGTCCTCGGTGTTTTCGCTCATGTCACCATGCTAGAGATTTTGTCGTGGCCTGCTTCTCCGCCCCCTCGACATTTTCGTTGCGAGAAAACGACTAGATTGTTCTCCTATGTCTCGTCGCATTGAGATCGAAATCACCAGCCTCAACGGAGACGTCGCTACGTGGCGTGCCGCGGGAGCGAAACTTCCCAAGGGCGTGCTGCAGGCATCCCTGGTGCCGGGCGGACCCGTCGTGGGCTCCGTCTATCGCGCCGATGTCGAGCAGTTCATGGAGGGCATGGAAGTGCTTTCGGTTATGCCGCCCAAGACCGCCTCTCCCCTTGATCCTCGTAAGGAGCGCATCGAACTCATTGTGTCGGAGAAGCCCGTGCCCGACGTGACCGTCACCTACGCCTCCAAGGGCCGTGGTCCGCGTCGCGATGGTGAGGACCGTGGTGAGCGAGGCGAAGGTCGTCGTGACGGCGCCAAGCGTGGAGCCCGACCCGGAGCCAAGGAGCGTTCCAGCGACCGTGGACCACGTCCCGACCGCCCCAGTGGCGACCGCCCCGAGCGACCCGCCGGCGAACGCGCGCCGCGCACCGAGCGTCCTCGCTCTGATCGGCCCCAGGGCGACCGGGCTGGCCGTCCGGGCCGCGAGCGCAGTGGACCACCCGGTGCTCCCCCAGTTACGACCACTTTCCGCAACGCCTTCTTGGCCACTCTTTCGCCCGAGCAACTTCCCGTGGCTGAGCAACTGCTGCGCGGTGGCATGCCGTCAGTACGTTCCGCGGTGGCCGAGCAGAACAAGAACGCCTCCGCTCAGGGGCGCCCCACGATCGACCCGGTCACCATTGAGCGCATCGCCGAGGACTTGCTGCCCAAGACGACCCTGGCCATGTGGAAGGACCGCGCGGCGGGTGCCTTGGGCGCCGGTAAGGAACTTCGACTCCGCGACCTTCGCGCGGTGGTGACTTCGGCCAAAACCACGTCCCTAGACGACGAGGCGCGCACTCAACTGAAGGAACTTCAGAGTAGTTTGACGACTCGTCTGGAGATCTTGCGCACGCAGTGGACCGAGAAGTTGGACGCCGCCATGAAGTCGAACAACGTCGCCGAGGCCTTGCGACTGGTGGCCCGTCCCCCGGACATGTCGACGCGCATCTCCTCAGAAACAGCGACCGGACTTATCGCCGCCGTTTCGGCCGCCTTGACGGCGGAACAGGATATTGCTACCTGGATCGAGTTGGTCAATTTGACCGTGGAGACCTCCATCCGTCGCAACGTGAAACCACTGGGCATCCCGGCCGACGATTCGGCGAAGGCTCTGGCGATCAAGAACGCAGGAGCCATTCCCGAATTCGCCAAGTTGCTGGGCATGAAAGTACCGCCGCCGCCTCCGCCCACCCGCGCGCCGCGCCGCCCGTCGAGTGGTCGCCCGGCTACCCGGCGCGCATAGTCAAAAGTCGGGCCTTCCAGCCCACTGACTCGTACAGCGACTTCGTCGCGCGATCGCCCGGCAGGGCCCAAGCATCTACGGGCGCGACGTCGGCGTTGATCAAGCGTTGCAGGATGGACGAGGCCACTCGACGTCGGCGATGACCAGGTTGCACCCAGATCGCTTGTACGCAACGTTCGCGCACTAGGGCGCCCGCGACGATTTGCTCCCCCTCGAGGGCCACCCACACGTCTCCTGCGGAGACGCAACGTGCCAGAGCGGTGCGAACCTCGTCGAGTTCGATCTGACCTCCCCAGAGCTGTTCGAGCAGGGCGACCCCGCCGCGGGCGACGAGTGCACGCGCGTGCGCCCCCCTTGTCAAGTGATCGATATTGTCGCGGTCCTCGGCTTGTCGGACGATGAGCGCCTGGCCGACGTCGGTCATGGTGCTCGTCGTCGACCTAGACGCAGTCGCGACAGAGTGTCTTGTCGGGGTCCGCCAATTGGCTCATCTTCTTGAGCAATCGGCAGGACTTGCAGCGGAACTCGTCATCTTGTTTGGGAAGGATCGCCTCGAGCGGATCAACGAGGGGGTCTATCTCGATCGGGCCATCATCGTCGTCCTCGGGCGTGGTCGTTCGCCGAATGGTCTCGGCAAGCACCTCGTCAAGGGCCAATTCCACGTCCGCGTCGTCGGCCAAATCGTCGTCGTCCTCCGCCACCGCGGCGAGCACGGGCGCCTCCTCGTCGACTTCGTCGTCCGGGTCCACTTCGTCGTCATCGGTGCCGGCGTCTTCTTCGACAACCACGTCCAAATCCAGGTCGTCGCCGTCGTCGATGATGTCGATGTCTTCGGTTAAGACCTCTTCGTCAAAGCCCTCGGCAAGTTCCTCTTCGTCGAATACTTCGTCGTTGTCGCCATCAATGCTCATAGACTTCCTTCTCTGTAGCGCTGGCAGTGTAGAGCCTTTTTGATGGTAATTCGGTCATTTCACCATTATTTTTGCTTAAAAATCTCTTTTTGATCGATTTCTTTCGGCTGCGCGCTCCGCTTCGAGCCTCTCCAGGTCAGTCTCGGAGAAATCCACGTACGACATTGAATCAGCAATACGCCGGTGACCAGCCTCTTCGCGGATCAGACGGGCCATTTCGTGCGCGACGCGCCGATAACTTGGGTGCCCCTGGGGACCGGAGCGCAATTCGATGAGATGCATAGCCTCACGCGCGTTCATTTGAATGACATAGCGGATACGAAAGGCCAGGGCCACCGAGTACTGGGCCTGTTGGGGAAACTCGGCGCGCAGGTCGTTGTAGAACTCCGCGGAACGCGCCAGAGACTCCTCGTAGGCCGGTGCCAGGCCCGCCTCGACTATCAGTTCAGGAACGTCATAGCCGAGATCCACCGTCAGCGATTGCCATTCGATGGTGAGGAGCCGGTGGCGCTGCAAGTCACGGAAGGCCCCGTAGTCGGTCACCAGTTCGAAGCGATAGTCGGTACGCTCAAAGGCCCGACCGGGACGGTGCCGACGGTTACGCCGCTCCCCCACGTACGCCGCCATCAGGGCGTCGCGCTGGCTCTCGTCGAGGGCTGCGACGCGCTGAGCGGCGTCGTGATGGCTGAGCGAGGAATTGGCGAAGACAATGGCTTCGAGAATGCGGATTTCACCGTCGGGATCGAATGCGAGGAGGCGGACCTGTTCATCGGGTTCGACGGTCTTCAGGTCATCGAAGAGTGAGGCCAGGATCTCGCCCGTGGCGTCGCGGGACTCTTCGAGGTACGTCGTCCACGCGACACCTCGTTCGGGGACGTCGATGCGCTTGAGGAAACTCGGGATCACTTTGCGTAGTTCTTCGAGCATCATCTCGGAGTACTGACGGACTTCGGGCAAGGGGTGGGCCCGCATGCGCAACAGCAGCGCCTCGTAGGCCTGGCCCGATGCATAGATGCCGAGGTTGGACAGGGCGCTGGCGGGCAAGAGTCCGCGCACGGCATCGAGAGCCTTGGCACGAATGGCCTGGCGGTATACGAAGTCGGTGTCTTGCGGGGTCTTGGGATACTTCTTAGTCAAGTATTCCGTCAGGCGTGGGAGGAGCTGCTGGTACGTGTCGAACATGCGATCCATCTCGCCGACGAAGCGCGCGCCGAACTTCGATTCGAGGAGGTCGTGGTCGCGGTAGTAGCGGTACAGTCCGTTCTCGAGACGTCGGTCGTAACCCAAGTAGCGTGTCGACTGCTCCAGGTAACTCATGAGCCGCCCGCGCTCGAGGACCTTGGTCAAGATGTTGCTCGCCTGCTCGCAGGCCAAATGCACTCCCCCGAGTTGGGCGACCGAATCATCACCGTATTCGTAGAAAATCTTCTGGTAGAGGTCGTCCGCTCGGCCTAGCCCCACCGTGGCGTCGACGCTCAAGTCACCACTCACGTCAAGGTCGCCCACGAACTCGTCGAGGAAGAGGCGACGCAGGCTCTTCGAGGAGCGTGAATAGCGCGCAAACAAGGCACCCTTGACGACGTCGGGCAAGTTGACTAGAGCGAAGACGGGTCGGTCTAGGTTGGTGAAATATCGACGAAGTACGGCCTCTTCCGCGTCGGTGAACTGTTCGACGACGTAGGGGTGCATGGAACAAAAAGACTAGGTGCCAATTCAGCCGCGCGGGTGGACCGTCGAAGCCCCGGCCACGACTGAACGCAACACCGCTTCACGGGCCTCGAAGGCAGTGTGGGCGATGTCGCCGAGGTGGGTCAAGCGCGAGATCTGCTCACAGAGGTCGGCCACCTGTTTGGCATTGCGCACGAAATCCCCTGGTGACGTCTGGCCGATCTCGACATCGGCGAGGTCAAGGACCGTGCCGAGGGTGACGCCGCGAGCCCAGGCGGCGATCACTGGGGCCAGCTTGCCGTCGGGCTCCTTGGCGTGCGGGACGCGGTAGCGCGCCTCCGCCTCGCGCACCGTGGCCGAGAGGATGGAGATCTCGTGCATGCGTTCGCTCAAATTGAGGCGACGTTCGGGCCCGAGTCGGTCGTGCAAGCTCTTTTTACGCTTGACCGGGGTCTGAGGATGTTTATTGGTGCGCGCCCCGCGCTTGGCCTCGAAGACGAAACTCGAGAGCAATCCCGCCAGTTGAGCGGGTTCGAGATCGTCGAAGATTCCCGCGGTCACGCACTCGGCGATCAGGAGGTCGCACTCGTGGTAGATCGAGCGAAGCATCTGCCCCTGCTCGTTGAGTCGCCACCCGTCGGCGTAGCCGAGTTCTTCCAGGACGTGATGACGTGCACGCATCTGGTCGCCCAGGGACCGGCGCGAGCCCGAGGGACGGTGGTCGGTCTCGAATTGGGCGAATGAACGCTGAACCACCTCCAGAGCCGTGTCAATCTCGAAGTGGTTGATGAGATTGGCGGTGAAGTTGTACGTGGGACGAAATGAAGAATGCAGTTCTGAAGGGTGCGCGATGGCCACCCTTCCAACGTCGACCAGGGCGACCTCCTGGGCGAAACACACAATGGCGTGCCCCTCGTCATCGAGGCCTCGTCGGCCCGCGCGACCGGTCATTTGTGCGTACTCTCCGCTGGTCAGGAAGCGTCGGCCGGCGTCTGAGTACTTGGAGAACTTCTCCATCGCCACCGAGCGTGCGGGCATGTTCACGCCCAACGCGAGGGTCTCGGTAGCGAACACCACCGCGAGCAGATTCCTGATGAAGCACGTTTCCACGATCTCGCGGAACGCGGGCACCATTCCGGCGTGGTGCGCGGCGAGACCTCGTCGCAGGGAGTCGATGAAATCCGCGAACTCCAGAGCGTGCAGGTCGTCGTCGGAGAAGTCGAGCAATCGCGCCTCCGCGATCTGCTCGATCTCACGGCGTTGTTCGGGCGTGGTGAAGAGGAGGCCGTCGCGACGGCACTGACGCACTGCGTCATCACAGGCGGAACGCGAGAAGATGAACACGATGACGGGTAGCAAGTCCTCGCGTTCCAGTGCTTGGAGAAGTTCACTTCGTCGCGGCGCGCGAAAGGGGGCGGCGGGGGCGGTCGACTTCGGGCCCTGCCAGCGCGGGCCCGGACGGAATCGGCGCGTCGCCTTCATCGCGTTGTCGATGCGTCGGGCGTCGTCTGAGAGGCGCTCTCCGTCAAGGAGTTCGAGGATCTCAGCGTGAGGTTGACCCCGTCGCACGACGGCGAGGTGCTGATGAAGGGTGATTGGTCGTGTGCTTTCGGTGATGACGGTCGTCTCGCCGCGCACTTCGCCGAACCATTTTCCCACGAAGGTGGCGTTGCCGATAGTGGCCGACAGTGCCACAAAACGGACCGCGGACGGCGTCAAGATGAGGACTTCCTCCCACACTCCCCCGCGAAAGGGATCCTGCAGGTAATGAACCTCGTCCAGGACCACGAGGCCCAGCTTCCTCAACTGTTCCGAGTCCGTCAAGAGCATGTTGCGAAGAACCTCCGTGGTCATCACCACCACGTCCGCCAATCGGTTCACTGAGGTGTCGCCCGTCAAGAGGCCCACCCGATTGTCCCCGTAGATTTCGCATAGTTCGGCGTACTTCTGGTTCGAGAGAGCCTTCAATGGAGTGGTGTAGAAGGCGCGCTGGTCACGCTCTAGCGTTCGTCCGATGGCGTAATTGGCGATGAGGGTCTTGCCCGAACCCGTCGGGGCGCTCACCAGGACGTTGACGTCCGCATCAACCGCATCAAGGGCTTCATCTTGGAAGCGGTCCAGGCCGAATCCCTGGGCTTCGGTAAAACGTCGTCGGTAGTCGAGGTTCATCGTTTCAACAGCTTGCCTACCCCAATGGCGAGGAAATAGAAGACTTCGAGTGGAATCATGAGTGCGAACATCGAAAAGGGGTCGCTCGAGGGTGTGATGACGCCCGAGAAGATGACGATGGCGATGGTGGAGTAACGCCATGCTCGCAACAACTGGCGCGGCGTGACCACGCGGGCGAGCTCGAGGGCGATCAGCACCACTGGAAACTCGAAGGTGATGCCGAAGAGAAGCATCATCAACACGAAGAGCATCAGATATTGATTGGGGTTGTAGAAGGTGGTGAGCGAATTGCCCCCGATGGTCACGAGAAACTGGATGGTCTTCTTGAACACGAGGTACGCCACGACGACGCCGCCGAAGAAGAAGACGAGCGTGCCCAGCACGAAGGGCAGCGCGTAGCGTCGTTCGGCGGCTTTGAGGCCGGGGGTCACGAAGCGCCAGGTGTGCCACAGCCAAAAGGGAGCGCTGAAAAGTAGACCGCCGAAGAGTGAGATCTTGACGCGCAGAGTCAGTCCGTCGAGCGGGTTGGTCACCAGGAAGTTGCAGTGCTTCGGATCGACCTGGCAGTAGGGGTGCTGCATGATCTTGAGCAGGCTCGGGTAGATCACGAATGAGACCACTGCCAGGACCATTGTCAGGGCGAAGCTGATGAGAAAGCGGCGTCGGGCCTCGGAGAAGTGCTGGGCCAGGGTCATGCCCTTGGTGGCGTCACGCGTCGCAGCCATGACTAATTCAGCGACGGGTCGGCACTGATAGGACCAGTGGGCTGCGTTGGCGCATCCCTCGGCGGATTGACCAGGGGCAGGTTCGAGGTGGGGTTCACCGTGGACGGTCGAGGGCTGTTCTCCTCGGGTGGTGAGGAGCTGGTGGCCCGGTCCGCGAGCTGATTCAACATGGTCACCGGGTTGCGCGCCATGCGAGCGATGTCACCGGTGCTCGGAAGGTCCGGGAGAGAACCTCTCACCTCGTCCTCGACTCGCTGTTGGAATCGACGCAGGGATTGCCACGTGGAACCGAGTTTGTGGGCGACTTCAGGGAGTTTGTCAGGTCCCAGCAAGATCACCACTACGGCCACGATGATGAATATCTTCATCGGGCTGAGACTGATCATGTCCTAAGTGTACGGCCCGCAATTACGGCCCAATTACAGGGAGCCAAACCTCGTCACGGGCCACACCCGCAAGAACGCTTTACCGACGATCTCAGAACGCGTGATGGTTCCCCACATCCGGCTGTCGCACGAATCAGAGTGGTTGTCGCCCATCATGAAGTAGTGATTGGCGGCCACGACGATGGGGCTCGATAAGGGTGCGATGGCGTTGCCGAGGGGCTCGGTATGGGGCCAATTCTCCTTGAGCGGCTGTCCATTCACATAGATCGTGTTGCCGATTGAGGCCAGTTTGTCGCCGGGCAGGCCAATGACGCGTTTGACGAGGTCCGCGACCGGCGTGCCACCACAGTTCTCGCTCGGTGGGGACTTGAAGACCAGGATGTCGCCGCGATTAATCGTTCCCCAGTCGACGGCGAGCTTGTCGACGATGATGCGGTCGCCCACCATCAGGGTCGGCTCCATGGAGCCCGAAGGGATGAAGTAGGTCTGTAGCGCAAACGTACGCAGTCCGATGGAAACGACGAGAGCCGCGAGCAAAATGATGCCCCACTCGACGATCAAGTGCCGCAATCTCTTAGGGGGCGCCGAGTGTGTCGGTTGGGAAACGGGCTCGTCCATCATTGGCTCGGTCCCGATTTCACTCACTGGTCAAGGCTACTCGTCGCGTCGAAGCCTCAAACCCGGTCGGCCCCCAGTCGAGCGCAATAACGCCACGGGTTCCAAAAGTTTTAGGGGAATATTAAAAGTAAGCCAGCCGATTGAGAGGCCACACCCGCAAGAACGCCTTACCAATTATCTCCGAATGAGTGATCGTCCCCCAGTACCGACTGTCACAGGAGTTCGAATGGTTGTCGC
>VFSW01005362.1_pt1 | contig 18970 bp, 20 predicted proteins | sample 5358111 | NCBI WGS metagenome assembly VFSW01 (sample SAMN11554181, study PRJNA540505) | mine drainage metagenome | isolation source: sediment from site ElyBrook_90M | place: USA: Ely Copper Mine, Vershire, VT | collected 2017 | reverse complement strand
CCGACCGCATGGATATACCCGCGTTCCCCGCCCTGCATGAACTCATAATTCCGGACCTTGAGTTTGCGCAGGTAATACTGGAACCACCGCGACTGTTCCCCCACGGCGTCGTAGACAAAGAGCGTCTTGCGTTCGCGTTGCGCCTGCGCGATGAGCCGTTTGATCTTGGCCGTATTGTCCATCCGCGCCTCATGTTCGCGCCCCGGGAAGAGCAGCGTATCGCGCTGCGCGAGGTCGCGGATATCGATCAGCAGGCAGTCGCAGTGCTTTTTGTTCACGATCCCGGAGAATACCTGCGGAGACAGTTCGTGCTTGCGGAACTGCGCTCCGGGGATGAGCATGGCGGGCGTGACCGGGGAATGTCCGAACATCACGGCCAGGTCGGGATGCGCCTGCGTCCAGTCGTGGATGCCGGAATCATACGCGTAGACATCCTTGATGCCTGCCTCCTGGGCACGCTGGGCAGCGATGTAGGATTTCGGGCACAGGTGGCCGTTGCAGTAGAACACGATCGGTTCCTGGGTTTTCCGGCGGATGCCCCGCAGGACCGCCCGGAAATGGTGCCCAAAGAGTTTCCCGTCGACTGAATCAAGAAGCGCGCCCTTGATGTGCAGGATTTTCCACTCAAGCCGCGTGCGCGCATCGACCACCACGACGCGCGGGAACATCTGGTAGAGCTGCGCGGTGGACAGCGTGTGGACGGAGGGGTATTCCCAGCGCAGCGGGAAGGCCTTATCTCCGCTGGAGGGGGCGGCCATCACCAGGGCGGGAAAAACCAGGATCGCCAGCAGGAACAGCGCGCCGGATTGCAGAGCCTTTCTTTGTGTGAATCGTGTACGCAGTATCATAGTGCCCCCGTAAAACCCGGATTTATCCGGGATAGTAATGCATCTTGTGTCCCACCGTTGGCAACGGGCTCGTGGCGGGATTACTGTGTTCCTTTCCATACATCATCCAGAGTCCCCACGGATCCATTCTGGTAAAATCCAGCGCCCCCGTAGACATAGGCGTTTCCGCCGGAAAACCACATCGTCGGGCCCGTTCGCCCTCCGGGCACCTGACCCTGTCCATCGGGGCTATCGGTCGCATCCAGTCCGCCTACCCACGTCCATTGGTCCGTCGCCTCGTCCAGATACCAGACGTCGTTGAAATAGGCTCCCGTAAAACCCGAAAAGGCTCCCCCGCCAAATATCCAGACACCGCCGTTTCGGGCAACAAACGAAAAGGCCTCCCGCCCGCCAGGCGTATTGGAAGTGGACGGCAGGTATTCGGTGCCATAATCGGCTGCAGCCCCTTTCGTTTCGGATCCATTCACCCAGGTCCATTCGGCGGTCACCGGGTTGTACCGCCATAGATCATCAAGCGGACCCTCACTGCCTGCGCTGTCATAGCCGTTGCCGCCGAAGAGCCACAGGTTTCCGCCCGAATCCATCCACAGGGCATCATTGGCCCTCGCCCCAGGCAGGACCGTGGCCGATGCCGTGCCCTGCGTGCCGTAGATGCCAGGGGCATTACCCAAAGAGGACCCGCTCTCCCAGGTCCATTGCCCCGTTACGGGACTCCACATCCATAGATCATTAAGATACCCATCGGTGCCGGTCGAATCGTTCCCGACGCCACCGAAAAGCCAGACATCCCCGGATGCGTCCAGGACGGCCGTCGCAGCATCCCTCGCCCCAGGCAGGTTCGTGGCGGCTGCCGTGCCCCGCGTGCCGTAGACGCCGGAGGCGTTACCGGTATCGGGACCGCCTTCCCAAGTCCATTGTCCGGTGGCCGGGGCATACATCCAGAGGTCGTCCAGGACTTCCGCAGCGCCGTTCACGTCCTCGCCGTATCCGCCAAACATCCAGAGATTCCCGGACGCGTCGACCCAGGTTGAGCCGTCAATGCGTCCGCCGGGCAGATTCGTCGCGGCAGGCACGCCCTTCGTGCCATAGACGCCGGCACTTCCCGCCCCTTGGGGTCCGGACTCCCAGGTCCATTCGCTTGTCGCCGGGTCATACATCCACATGTCGCTCGGCATGCCGCCCGCCATGCTGGCGTACGGGGGTATGCCGCTGAAAACCCACAGGTCGCCCTGAGCATCGACCCAGTTCTCGGTCCCATCGCGGTCACCGGGCGTGTTGCTTGGTGCTGCCACGCCCCGCGTCCCGTATACCGCCGCGGCCCCGGTTGCTTCCGACCCGCTTGCGAGCGTCCAGGGCCCGATTCCCGGGAGAAACGTGGGGGCGGGCGCGCTGTTGCTCACCGTTGTCTGTCCGGAAGATACCGGCGGGACACCACCACCCCCGCCACACGCAGTCAGCGCAACTGAAGTGCAAAGCGCAATGAACGCTTTTCCAGAAACTTTTAGCATGGCGCTGTTCTCCCGAATCAGGAAACCGCATGAACCGTATCCCGCCTTCATGGCCGCGAAGCCTCCGCGCAGATTTCGTCTCCCGCCCGAAAGACCGCCTCAACACGCAGACCCGCCTCGACCAGAAGCGCGCCCAGGTCGCCGTCACCGTACAGGCAGACGCTCCCTTCCTCTCCCGCGGCGGGGGCGAATCGCCATCCCACCGGCCGGTCGCGGTGTGCATAACCGCGCCCCAGAGGCGAATCGAGCCGCGGCACCGACACAACAAGACATCCGGACGGGGCCAGCAGGCGTGCCGCCTCACGCAACGCGACCACCGCATCGGGATAGCTCATGCGGTGCACCACACCGCGGCACAGCACGATCTCGAACGGCTCCAGGTCGAACAGGACCTTCGGCAACGCCTCGAGACTGGCATGAAGCAGGTCCCCGTTCCCGGCGATCCGGCGAACAAGACCGGGACGCAGGGCCCCCAGATTGAGCAGCCGCACCCAATTCAACGTTTGCGCACGTTCGACGACAAAGCGGTCGACGTCGTCCAGGTCTGTCGCGGTATCGGCGTTCAGGACGCGCGCTCCTCGCCCCGTCTCCGGTTGTCACTCTCCCGCTCCGGAGCCAGGGATCCTGGGTGGACACCCGCGACTCGCCATCGTCGCACCAGTGCTACGAGCGCGTGCCGGTCGATCTCCCGGGCGCCGTACTGCAGCGCCAGGGCGCGCTTGGTTTTACAGATATCGTAATGCGGCGTGCTCGCTTTGGGCGGCGACTGGAAGTGGCGGCGATCAACGCCGATCCGGTCCGCCATCTGGTGAAGCTCCACGAGCGAGTCGGCCAGCATGTGACACATGATCATCCGGCCGAACGGATGGGACGGAGCATCAACATAGACGGTCATCAGGGTTTCCTCTCCTTACGTTGATCTGCGCCGAACCAATCCTGGTTCAGCAATTTGAATCAACCGTCACGTAGGTCGGGGCGAGGCCTGCCCCGGTCGGCGGCGTGTACTGTGCTTCGCACTCGGCCGGGACCGTCGCATAGGTCATCTCGATGGCCGCCGGCGGTCCGGCAACCGTCGTAAAGTCTTTGGATGGCGACAAGTCCATGGCGTTTTCGAGGTCGGTGAGCGTTGCGGCGTAGCCGTAGGCCGTATTGACGGTCGTTCCGTCCACGGTCACCGTGCCGGTCGCGCCCATCTGTCCGGAGGTCGCGGCAAGCGCGTAGACCTGTGCATTTGCCGTGCGCAGGCTGCCCGCCACGTCGTCGATGACCGCCTGGCGGGCATTGCCGCCGAGATTGATGAACTTCGGCAGCGCCACCGCGGCGAGAATCCCAAGGATGACGATGACCATGACGAGCTCGATGAGCGTGAAGCCGGACTGGATGGGATGTCTGGTGCCGGTCATGTGGTTTTCCCGGGATGAGATCATGCGGATTGGTCAGGCGCGCAGCTGGATGGGTGGCTCGTCGGTCTCGGTCGGGTCGGCCATGAACGGATTGACCCGCTCGACGACGCGCGGCGCCGCCTCGCGCCCGTCCATCCACTGGCCGCCCAGCGGCAAGTGTTCGCACACGTTCTTTACGAGTGCCAGGACCTCCGGGTCGGCGTTCACCGGTGGGTCGATGAATTCGGCGAAGGCGTGCGGGAGGCCTGCGAAGACGCCCGCGACGAAGGCGAACGACAGGGCGGCGACCCGCCCGAAATCGAGCGTCACGCGCCGGCCGTCCTGAATGGATTCGAGGATGCCTTCGCGAACCCGTTTGCCCTGCGAGCGGCGCAGGCAGTCGGTAGCGGCGGCAAACAAGGCAACATCGAGCGGGGTTGAAACGTGCGTCACGGATTGGCTCCTTTTGAAGAATCCCAAAAGCGTAGCCGGATTCCCTGGGCGAAACGCCGCGAATAACGCCCCCCGGAGGCGGCAATTCGCGGGGTGCGGTGTGGGTCGAGCGCTTCGGATCCGCGTATCCGAAGCGCTCGGGTTGCGGTTCCCAATACATCACACCATTCATCGGAGATCGAAAGTCGACAGTCTGCTTTCCCGTTCATCATGTTCCGGCAACACTACACTTTGCTCTGATGGCAAACACTGCGGGTCTTTTAACCCGCAGATTAATGAACCGCATGGGGGCAATGTGTCCGGACTTTTCGGGTCGCGCAGCGGGTTTGGCGTCGCTGTGGCCGGAGTCGGCGTGCTGTGTGCAATGCTGTCCGCCTGTGGTGGCGGAGGCGGAGCCGCGGCATCCTCCGCTCCGGCGGGGGCCGGCTCTCCCTCTGCAGTCGCCCCGGCGGCCACGCTCACATGGAATGCACCGAACCAGGAGTTGAGCGGCGCGTGCATCAACGGCATCTCCTCCTATCAGATCCACTACGGCACCTCTGCGGTCAATCTCACGCAGACCGCGACCGTGCAGGCCAGCGCGGTGTCGTGTACGGATAGTGGTATTGCCAATGCCTGCGGCCCGATCCTGAGTTGCACCTATCCTGTCCGGGATTTGACTTCCGGTACCTGGTATTTCGCTGTTCAGGTGACGGATACCTCCGGACAGAGCAGCGGCTACTCCAACATCGCTGCCAAGTCGATACTTTAAGGTCCCGCAAGAGGGGCGGTATTTGTTTCCGTACCGAGGGCCGACCGGATGACAGTCAGCCACCTAGCAGCTGGATGTCCGCCGGGTCCGGACCCAACGACTGAGAGGACCGACACGCTATGTTAACTGCGGCAACCGTGCGCAGAACCTTCGCCTGGAATGCGCTCGTTGCGCTGTGTATGCTGAGCGCCAAGGCCGCTGCTACCCCCGTCGTCACCGGAGCGAGCACTACCGGCGGCCTGGTCAACGGCGCAACCCTCACGATCACAGGCTCCGGCTTCGGGACCAAAACCCCCGCTGCCCCGTACCTGTGGGCGGACTTCGGGGAAGGGAACATCAACCCCTCGCCGCTCGGGCAGGATCACTCCTGGTCGAACACCCAAAACATGGTTTACAGCCCCACGGGAGGCCCGGACAACGGTCCTTATGTCCAGGGTCTGCCGGAATCTGGATCCGGGGTCTACTGGGCGCTGATGCTGAGCCCTCCCACCAAACGTTCGGTCTGGACGACATCTACGTCGACAACACTTGGTCACGCGTCATGATCGGCAATGCTCCGACTTGGGGCCAGAGCACGATCCATGACATCGAGATCCCCACCGCGTGGTCCGACACTTCCATCTCGGCGGTCCTGCACAACGATTCGCTCCCAAGCTTCAGCGGCGCATACCTCTACGTCTTCGATTCGGACGGAAACGTCAACCAGAACGGCTATCCGCTCTGTTCGAACTGCCCGCAGCCCGTCAGCAGTCTGAAGGCCCAGTAACCCGGCGGCCCCGGTTTTTCGCGTTGTACGCGCCAGCCGCCCACCATTGCCGATTGGGTCCATGGCCGCGGCGAGCGAGGCCGTGTTACGCCGCAGGGCCAACTGGCTTTATAGTGCATAGACTGCTGTTGCTGCAGTGGCGGACATCTGCAGGTTTACTCACGTTTGAGATTCTCAGTTGGACCGAACAGGCTGGACAGGTCGTCGGGGCCGAGTGTTAGTTCCGGCAGTTCGTGATTCCCCACGAAGATGAACCCACATCGACACTTCGCCGTTCCGGATGCGACGGCTGCGGTGCAATGGGGACACTCCTTGGTCGCCCTCACGGGCGATTCTGGCCGAGAGTCCGGTTCCGTTTTATGTGACGAATCGGAATGCGGCTGGAACGGGTGTTCCGCAGTCGGTGGCGGCGCGCGGTTATCCGGGGCTTGGAGCGCGGCCGGATGGGGCGCACGGATTTTGGTCGCAGATGGGGATGTCGGCTTTGCGCGCGACTCCTTCTTTTCCGTGTGTTGGGCAGGCGGCTGCGCCACAGCGGAGCGCTCGGGCGCAGACCGACGCGGAACGGAACGGCGCGGGGAGCCGGGCGTCTGCGCTGCAGCGGTGGTCCCCGGCGTCGGTGCGCCGGCGGGCGCGTCCACCAGTTGCCCGGTAGCAGCTAAAAGCGCCGCACGGGCTTCCTCCAGGAGCCGGCCGGACGGCGTGGGCACACTATCCGGGGCTGTCCATCCGCGCCGCGCGGGGGAGTCCGTCTGGCGAGTTACGGTGAACGTATACCCGCACCCGCAGCGGACCGCCGTCGGCGCATGGACCGTTCCGCACCGGGGACACTCCCTGTTGCGGGGGATCACCCTCGTCTCCAGCCATGGCTGGCCACACTGTGCAGTGCATGGATCATCGCTCCCGCCACTGCACGACCGTGTCGATGGCGCGCTTCGAGAACTCGATGGGCTGCACCGGGGTCACGGTCTGGGTGGTGCCGCCGAGCACCGGCAGCCCCGTGGGCGAGATCGATACCGTCGGCGTGAAGGGTGCGCCGACGCCCACGTACTGGTCCGTCGTGACGTCTGCGCCGGTCGCCGTCTTGATCGCGTCCTTCGGGAACGCGCCATCCGCGAGGTTGAAAAAATCGTAGTACCCGTTGCCCGCAATGCCGCAGTCATTCCCCGAGGCGCTCGGCGGCAGATAGACCGGCACGATGAGGATGCCATTCACCATGAGGGGGGCGGCGGAAACCTCCACCGTGCCCGCAGGCTGTCCCGCGGGCAGCAGCGGGAGGATCGCCGTGGAGGCCACCCAGGACGAGTTCTGCGTGTCGTAGGTGTAGCCGGTGGTTCCGTTCGTCGCCCAGAGCGGCTGCCAGCCCGCCGGGCCGACGCCAAATACGGTGAGCCCGCTCTGCGAGGCGGCCCAGAGATACGGCTCGCCATTGAGGTTTTCGTAGCCCACAAACTGCACGGACAGCCCGTCCTGGGTGACGCCCATCGGGGTGATATTGCCCGCATCGGTCGAGGCACTCCCCGTGACGGGCATTTCGTAGACGTTCCCGCTCGCATCGCCGAAGACGACCTCCCCCGATCCGGGGTCGAGGTACACGAGGCTCGACACCTGGGCGGCGAGCGCCTTGTTCGAGCCGATCGGAATGGCCGTCGAGGTGGCCGCCCCCGTTGCGACGTTGAACTCATAGAGCGTGCTGGTGGCGCTGCTTCCGGAGCCCGTGTTCGCGATGTACACGGCGATCTGCTGGACCTGGATCGATGCCGAACTGCCCGATCCGACCGTCATGGGCACGTTCGCAACGACGGGCGCCTGGCGCTGCGGGTAGACGGCGCCGGCGGGCAGCGCAGGCAGCGTGATCGACTGCGCCGGAATCCCGGTCGCGGCGAGCTTGAGGTCATACCAGCCCGCGCCGCCATCGTCGGTGCCGACCACGTAGGTCGCCCAGGTGTTCGAGGCGTCCACGGCATCGACCGTCGTGAAATCCCCGTCCATGAGCCCGGGCTCATCGGTCGGGATGACCTCGTAGTTCTGCAGCTGCGCGACCAGAGGGCGCGGGATGAAACCCCAATTGAGCGCGCCCGTCGAGGCGTTGACCGAATACAGGAAGCCGTCATTGTCGGTAAAGAGCAGCGCCAGCGCACGGGCGCTCTCCGCATTCGCGAATGCGGCGTATCCCGGCAGCGACAGGTCCTGGACGCTCGCCGGCGGCGCAAGGAGGGATCCGGCATCGCCTGCGGAAATGTCGCCCAGCAGCCACCCGGACTTGCGGGGACCCAGATACGCCGGGCATCCTGCGGGCGCGGTCACACTGCCGGGGTCGATCGTGTAATCGATGATGGTCTGGACGTCCGGCACGCAGGTCGTCCCGCCGGCCGGCAAGGCGAACGCCGCCGCATCGAGCGAGGTAAACAGCGTGGACGTCACGCCATCCGAGGCGGTCGAATAGAGGTCGGACTGGCGCTGCGAGGCCGTCATGAGGGCGCCCGCGTCCCAGACGGGCGACGTGGACGGGGTTCCGTCCGCCGAAACCGTGTAGGCCTGCGCATGGCCTGCGACGGGGTCAAGATCGGCGTTGAGCGCGTAGACCAGGTCGCCCGAGGCGACCGACAGGGGGGCGACCGGAGCGCCGACCGCGCGGTTGGCGGGGCTCGCGGCGAAGCAGGTAATCTCGTGAATATTGGTGCCGCTGCCGGTGCTCGCGCCGAACCCGAACCGGAAGGAAGCGGGCATCGGCCCGTTCGAGGCCGAGATGGACATCTGGTTGAGCACCTGCACGAACCCCGTCTTGTTGTAGTTGTACGAGAAACTCAGCAGCCCATCCGGAGAAATGATGATCTTGTAGGTGATCGGGGTTGCCTTCGCGCGCGTTGCGCTCGAATCATTCTCCTGGCTGAAAATGCGATTGCCCGACGGAAAGATATAGGAAGATCCGGGAATCATGGCGTAGTCGGGGAAGGTCGCCGTCCGGTTGTCCCCGCTCGAATCCCGATAGGTGTAGATGCCGCCATCCCTGCAGGTGTTCTGGACGTCCGTTGCGGTCGCATTGGGGTTGACCGCCTGGAGCGCGGACAGGTTCACGTTGCCATAGCCCCGCAATCCGATTTCGCCGGGATGCTGGACGTCATCGATGCCGGTGTTGGTGTTGTCCCCATAGCCGTTGTCGCCATAGAGCCAGTTGCCGAATTCGTCGATACCGAGCCCCAGGTAGGCGCCGGCCATGCCGTTGTAAGGAGGATTCGAGTTGGAGCAACTGTATCCGAGGCTGCCGCCGACGCTGCCTAGGTCGTCGGGCGGCTCGTCGCCGTTGAAGAGGTAAAACCCGATGCCGTCGGCGCCCGACGCGACGTTGTCGGGATTGTCGAAACCATCACCCCCGTAGGTGTAGGTGGTGAACGTCACCTGGATTCCCGCGTTCGACGGGAAGGTGAAGTTCGACATGATGGCGCCCACCTCGTTGGTGTTGTTGTCGGTGAGGCGCAGCGCCCCGTTCCCGACCGGGTCCGGCGTTGCCATGTCGGTGCAGGCGGGAATGGAGCCGGTGTTGTTGCCGGCGGTGAGACAGGGCATCCAGGCCCCGGGCGTGCCGCTCATGGAGCCGATCGCATCCCAGTCGAGCGTGGCGGAGGCGCCCGTGAAGTTGTCCTCGATAATGTTCGAGCCGGCCTGCGCCGCGCCCGAAAGCGCGCACAGCAGCACCAGTCCGGCAAACAAGGAAACGGCGAGGCGAAAGCGGATCATTATGACCTCCTGGGAGCGCACGGTCAGTTCAGCGCGCAGAGTTTGTAGAGCGATTCGGTATCGGTCGAGACCGCCCCGTTGTCATCGATGGTGTGCACCCACAGGTCGTAATAGATGGCCTCGAGCCCCTGGGTGTTGCAGGCATAGGGGTCGGTACGTCCGGTCGGCTCGGCGAACACGTAGGCGGTCTGCGGCACCCCTGCCGGCATCGTCGCCTCGGCGCAGGTGTCCGTGCTCGTTACCCCGCTTGCGCAGGACGCCCAATACTGGGCGTCCGGCGGGCTCGCGCGCGCCGTCGCCAGGAACCAGGGCTTGCCCGCGGCGTCGATTTCGAGCGGCTGTTCGCTCGTCTGCGCCTCGATCTGGCTCACCAGCCACTGGAGCGCGAGGTCGCTCGCCGGGATGTTTTTCTGGCGCGCGGCGAAGTGGCTCTCGAGCGAGGCGTCGGTGAGCACGCCACGCAGCGTGAAGAGCGTCCCGAGCGCGATGATGAGCAGCGCCGCCAGCGTGAAAATGAGCGCCGACCCGCGGGCGCGGGCGGGGACTGCGATCGGAAGCGGGAGGTGCCGGGTCATGACGGAATCACTCCCAGGTCAGGTTGCGCAGAAAGAGGCTTGCGGTATACACGACGAAATGATCGTGCAGTTCATTCGGCTGGGGCACGTAATTCACAAACGCGTCCGCCCCCGGGAGTCCCGTGGCCGGCTGCGGGACGTCGATGGTCCCGGGCGCGGTGTAGGACGGGTCCGGGTGCAGCGTGCGGACCACCAGCGCCACGTCCGCCTCTTCGACCTCATCGCTCTGGAGCACATCCCCCCAGGATTTCCAGGTCACGGCCGTTCCTGCCGGGGATCCTTGCGGGACCGTGGCGAAGAGCACCTGCAGGCTCACCACTCCGGGGGCGAGCGCATCGGTCGAGATGGGCGCATCGTCAAGCGCGCTGTAGGTACCGCGCATGAGGACCGGGAAATTCTGCGAATCGTCGATCCAGTATTGGATGATCTCGAGGGTTTGCGGGTTCGACCCGAGGTCCAGGATGCGCGAATGAAGGAGCGCTCCGTTCGTGAGCGGGCCGTAGTTCGCCGGAATTTGCGGACTGAAATCCTGGTAGCCGTTGCTCGGCATGAAGTTCGACGGCTTGCTGTCGATGTAGTGGGTGCTGATATTGATGATCGGCACCCGTATGCAGACCGTGCCGCCGTTCATCGGCACCTGCAGGTAGGCGGTGTCGCCGGGCTGGATGCCCCGCGTGTTGCTGAGCGTGAGGGTGTCGGTCGGCAGATTGGTGCTGGAGAGCGCGCCTTGCCCGTTGCCGCTCTGGGTGGTGCCGAACTGGACAATGTAGAGGGGGGAGGCGGTCTGCGCGATGAAGGACGCCGCCGAGGGCGCCGAGGCCGTAAGGAGCGCCTGCGCCACGCCCGATGCGTTCGTGTCGCCCGCCGGCGGATAATCGGCGGTGATGCCACCCAGGGGGATCGCCTGGCCTGAGGTTTGCGTCTGCGCCCAGATGGGGTGCGCCTGCACGTAGGCGGGAGAACCCGCGCTGTTGTAGGTGAGCGTCATGGCGCATTGCGATTGCGCGGCACCGAACAGGAACCCGGCGCTCGCGACATCGCGCGAAATCAGGGTCAGCGCGGCGCGCGCATCGTCGTTCATCGCCACGGCGTCGCTCGATGCGCGATTGCGGTGGAGGCTGAATTCGAGCGTGCCCAGGATCGCGAGTGCAAGCACGCTCGCGATCGCAAGCGACACCATGAGCTCGATGAGCGTGAGCCCCTGCTCGCGCAGGCCCTTAATGGAAGCCGATCTGACCATAAAATTCCTGACTGCGTGTGGCGCCCATCTGTTTCCAGGCAAGCGTGAGCGTGATGCCGCAGGACTGGGACGAACAGGCGTTGCCCGACGCGTCCGGCCCGCTCGTGATCGACACCGCAAGTCCCGGCACTCCGCTCGATGCGGCCTGGAACCACTGGACGAGCCCCGGGGTGGGCAGACTGGATACGCTCATCGCCTGAGCAACGTTGACCGGAAGCGCGTCCGGGTCGGCGGCAAGCGCCGCGAAGGCCCCGGTCGCATCCGCCTGGATGGCCGCCGCAGCCGCATCCTGCGCCGGCTGCGGGGCGGCGCGCACATAGAGGGCGGCCAGCGCCAGGAGTCCCAGCGAAAAGATCACGAGCGCGATCAGGACCTCGATGAGCCCGGCGCCCTCCTCCCGGCGAGGTCCGTCAGGACGCATGGGTGGGGTCCTCGACGAGCACACCGGAACCGAATAGCTCGACCGAAGTCGACAGGCCAATGCCAGGCTTGAACGTGATGATGCCGCTCGATACGGGCGGGTCGACAAACCCCAGGGAATCGAAGGAAAGCGTCAGCCCACCCGCTGGAATTCCGGTGCACGAGAGCGTCGGCGCATCGTGCCCGAGTTCGGCTGCGGACATCGAATGCCCGGCATCGGCGCTCGCGCCCGAGGCCCCCGTATCCACCGTCCAGGAGCAGTCGCTCGACAGCGACAGGCTGGCCGGCACGGCGCCGGAGACCGCCTGCTCCCGCAGCCAGGCGACATCCTGCTCGAAGGTTTGGGCAACACTCGCGGCCTGGGTTCCGTGCACGGAAGACAGAAACGAGGGAATGGCGAGCGTCGCGAGGATCGCGGCCACCAGAAGGGTGATCAGCAGTTCGATGAGCGTAAATCCCTTATGCCGCATCACGTTACTCCGAAATGCAGTCGCCCTGCGGGTCCGCGATCCAGCAGGTGGCATTGGCGTTCCAGCCTGACGGCGCGGACACGGTCGCCTTATTGCCGTTTTCGTCGAGCGAAAATTCGAATCCGGCGAGCGATCCGGTTCCCGTGGCAAGAAGCGTATATGCCGCGGGCGCCAGGTTCGTACAGGACAGCACGAAGTCCTGCGCGACCGGCGGCGCCGGACACCCGCCAACGAATGTCATGTGGTCCTGCTGGTACTGCTCGAGGTCAAAGCCCATCGCGATGAGCGCGGACTGCGCGGCCAGGAGCTTCGACCGGGTCACATAGCGCGTGTAGGCCGGCACGGCGATCACCGCGAGAATCGCGGCCACGACCACGACCACCATGAGTTCGATGAGCGTGAAACCGCCCGCAGGGCGCTGCGTTGAGGTCATGATCCGCAGGACCCCGGGTCGTTCCGATCCCAAAGCTCGAACGCCATGCCATACCCATAGCCCCGAACACCCAGACCGCGCCGTACACGCGGTTCTGCTGTGCCTGGAAGGACCGGCTTTCCGGGTCCATTCCGGACGGCCCCTCCAGGGGGCATGTTGAGAGAAATACAGAGTGCTCACCCCATGAACCCCCCGAGGGCTTTGCCCGCTGCCCCGAACGCGCTTCCGTGGTGGGAGGGGCTGCCCGACACGAGGTTCTGCGTGATCTTCGGAATCTCCAGCATGAGCACTGCCATAATGACGGCGACGTCCATGGAACCCGCCATAAGGCTCCAGTTGATGCTGAAAGAGCCGTTCTGGTTCTGGATGAGGAACGGGGCGTTCGAATTCATGGTCGCCATCCCCGAGAGGACATGCAGATTGATGCTCATCATGGCGGCCCCCACCACACGCCACATGCCGGCCATGAACAGGAACTTGAGCCACCCATCGAAGAGCCAGCTCGTGTAGTCGAGGATGGCGAAGGGAATGAAGAGCGGTCCGAGCGCGATGGCGATCATGATCATCACGAGCGACATGAACACCATAATCATGTAGATGAGACCGGCGACCATATCGACCAGCACCATGATGAGGACCCATATGTAAATCCCCATTGCATCCACCAGTCCCCCGATGGCGTGCGCGGGGTGCAGGACGGAGAAATGGGCCCCGGCCAGTACGTGCATAGTGCTGAGCATGGATATGCTCGTGGCCATGAGCTCCGCGCCGGGCCCGAATTCGGATTGCGGCGAGTTGTTGATGCCGAAGCCGTGCGTGGCGATCCAGTCGAAGCCGGCGCTGAACCAGGTCATGATCTGGCCGTAGTCGGCAAGCAGCCAGGAGAGAAATCCCCAGATGACAATGGATTCGATGAGCGAGCCCACCGATTCCTCGATCCCGCCTTCGGCGCCCAATGCCACATGAAACCCGAACCAGGCGAGCGCGATGATGGCGAAAGCGCGCGCCAGCATGTAGGACAACGGCATGAGCCCTTGGGCGTCCTGCAGCCCGAGGTGCAACAGCATTCCTATGGTGTTACCCCACCAGGCGGGCGTTGAAGCGTCCGCCGTGGCGGCCATCGCGGATGGGGACGCGAGCAGCGTGAGCGCGATGAGCCCGAAGACGGCGAGCCGGGTCGTGCTCGCCGAATGGGTGCGATCGGGGCGTGGCCGCGTCAGTGTGTGCATAGAGCGATGTTCCTCGGGTTAACCTGATTGCGCGTCACTGCTGAGGCATCCATTCCCGCTGCATCTGTTCGGCCGCCTTCTGGCCGCTCTCATTGCTTGCGTCAACGTTCTGTTCCATGGTGTTCTGGTCTTTTTTGAGTCGCAGCGTGCGGGCATCCTTCGCCTGCGCCTGCTGGGCGGCCACGGCGTTTTTGGTCGCGGTGAGCTGCAGCAGCGCCATGTTCTCGCGCGAGACGTTCGCCATCTGGTTGTTCAGCAGATGCAGGTTCGATTGCGTGCCCTTCACTTTCGCGATCTGCGGCTCGAGCGCCTGGACGTTCGCCCACTCGTTCGGCAGCGTGACCCCGAGCGTCTGCCGCGCGGCTTCGAACTGGGTCGCCTCGGCGTTCGAGCCCGTCTGCGCCATGGACTCCTGGGCGGCGACGTACTGCTGCGGGGTGAGATTCGAGGCCGTGTAGGACTGGTACTGGTTATCGACTGCGCTGTAGGAGTCCCCGAGCCCGCTGTCGAGACTTTCGAGCGCCTGGATTTCGCTCGTGGTCTGTCCGATCTGGGACTGCAGGTTATTGAGGCCGAAGCGCCCGCTCACCGTATCCTGCAGGTTCTGGTACTGCGCCTCGTACTGCATGAGCTGCGTGCGGTACTGCTCGAGCTGCATCGTGAGCTGTCGCGCAGTCGTGCCGGCCGTGCCGGTGTTCTCAAGGAGATTCCAGGGATCCTCGACGACGCTGCCCGACCCCAGTCCGAAGGCCGCGCCCGCCCAGACCAGCAGCACAACGGCCGCGATGGCGCCGGCGGCGCACGGGTGCTTACTGCCCTTTTGACATCTCATCCACATACAAGCGCTCCCATCCGGGTTTGCCGGATTGTTTCCAGACATCGAACCGTTCCTGCGCTTTCGCATCGGAGCGCAGCGCCGCGATGACGCGGGCCGGAAAGCGCGGGGCAAGCAGCCGCGTGCGGCCCCCCGCGATGTAGAGGTATTCCGACTTCGGAGTGAGCGACTTGATGAGGTCGATCTGCCGGTCGTTCAGTCCGAGCTTTTCACGATAGATGGCGCTGTTTTCGGCTACCTTCTCGTTGGCGGCGAAAAACAGGTTGGGGATATTGGCCGAGATGGCCGCCCAGGCCGCAGACGCCACGAGTTCGTCCGGGGACTGGGTATCCATCATGAACACTCCATTGCGCTTGCGCAGCGTGCGCAGCCAGTCGTTCACCTGTCCCGCGAAGCGCTCGTCCTGAAGCATGAACCAGGCCTCGGCCACGTAGAGGAACGTGGGCCGCCCCGTGAGGCCCCGCTCCACGCGGCGGAAGGCGAGGTCCATGAAGGCGCGCGCGGCGCGCGGCTCGCGCAGGAGCGCGTTCATTTCGATGGCGACCCGCCCGTCGAGCGCCAGTCCGTCTTCCTCGTGATCGAAGTACGCGGCCCAGCGACCCGCCCCGATCCACGGCGAGAGGCGCTCGGCGAGATGCCCGGGCAGCAGGGCGGCGAGTGCTGCGATGCGCTGGACGCCGAGCGCGCGCAGCCGCACGCAGGCCTCGACGATGGCGTTGTCGTCGACGGCCGGCAGCGTCTCGCCCGGCTGCGAGAGCAGCCGCGACACCCATCCGGCGAGCCAGCGCCAGTCGTTTTCTGTCTCTATGCCGCCGAGCGGATTCACGCGCAGCCCGTGGTCTAGGTCGAGCGCGCGCCCGCCGAGCAGTTCGGTCAGGATGCGCGCGGAGCGGTCCTTGTCGAAGATGACAACCTGCGCATCCGGGTACTTGTTCCACTCGAGGGCGAAGAAGTTGCCGAGGATCGTTTTGCCGGCGCCGGTGCGCCCGAGGATGAGCCCGTGCCCGACGTCGCCCTGGTGCGGGCCCACATAGCACGGGGTGAGCGTGCGCGAAGCGAAGGCCGCGAGCGCCGGCAGCTTCACTCCGGCTTTCTCGGACAGATGCTTGTTGATGGCCGGCCCCGTCGAATCCCCGCGAAACGGCGAGAGGTCGGCGAGCGAGGCGCCGCCGGCGAATGCCCAGCGCACCGGTTCCGACCACTGGCCCGGGAAACTGCCGGCCCAGGCGCCGACGAGGTGCATGCGCTCGCGCAGCACGATGCAGCCTGCCTGCGTGAGCGCGCGGCCGGCCGCCTCGACGTGCCGTTCAAGCTGGTCCTCGGTGTGTGCGGCGATGAGCAGCGACACGAGTAGCCACCCGGCGCCCGGGGCGGTGGAGAGGTCGGCCATCGCCTGCCCGGCGCTGTCGGCGAGCTGTTGCGAGCCGGCATCGACCTGCTCGGTTTCGACATGGGTGACGCCCTCTTTCAGGTGGCCGCCTATCCCCTTTCTCATGTTGAGGTGATGCAGGCGCCGCCCTTTGACATACGCCTTTGATTCTGACGGGTCTAAAAGCCGAATGGCCACGGTATAGACGGCCTCGGCGGCAATGTCGGTCACCGCATCGAGCACCCCCGGCCAGGTCGATTCCGGCCAGGCGTAGGGCATCGGTTTCACGGTGAGGGCCGTGACGTAGCGCGTCGCCGAGTGGCCCTCGAAAATCAGCGCGTTGCGCGTGACGGTGAGGGTATCGCCGCCGAGCGCCTCGTCGAGATAAGCGTCCGGGTGCACGGAGACGGGCTGAAGCGGCGATGTCGGGCTAGCGAGGCGGTTGAGGAATCCGAGTAGGTGCGGCCCCGAAAGGCGATTCAACTCCAGCTGCGGGAGCGCCGAGACCACCGCGCGGCACAGGGAGCCGTGCATCTCGAGCTGCTGCGTGATCTCGACGACGTCCGCCTCGAAGCGGCCTGCCCCGGACAGCGTGTTCACCGCAAGGCGCATGAGTTCGCGTGCCCAGGCTACCCCCCCTTCCCGCGCGGCGCGCCCGAGCGCGCGGCTCGTGGGGTTTTCCGCGGCGAGCAGCACCGTGAGAAATCGGCGGTTGACGAATCCGGGCCGAGCCGCGAAGGCGGCTTGGTACTCGGCGTCGAGCTTCCCGGCGATCTCGTTGGCGAATTTTCCCGCCGGGTACGGCGGTGCGGGCTCGCGGATGACGGTCCACCAGAACATCGACCGTCCGTCGCAGACCGTATCGAAGAGACGGCGCACGGCGTTGGCGTCGCGCTCCTTCACTTCGTCGGCTGTCCCCTCCGCGTCCACCCCCGCGAACTCGAAAACGCCAAGCATCGAGCCGTCCTTGTTGAGGACGGTGTTCTCGGTGAGCAGCAGCATCCACGGGAGGAGCTCCGAGAGGCTTTTCTCAGTACCGAGCCGCGCGGCCTTCTCGGAAAGCGATGCCGGGATCCGGCTCATGCGCCAAACCCCCTGGGACGGCGGTTGCGCGCGCCTTCGCGCGGCCAGGGCTCATACCGGTGACCCTGTTTCATGAAGCGCGCGTAGACGTTGCGGACATCGGGATCGATCCGGTATAGGCGGCGCAGCAGCGCATGCACCCCCATCGCCACCCCAATCCACCACCACGCATGCTCGGCGATGACGGCGGCGAGCGCCACGGTCAGGTTGATGACCGCGAGCGAATACTCAACCCCCCACAGTTCGCGGGTGCCGATGAGCGAGCGGTGAAAGGGGTGCTTCGTGATCATGCGCTACCCCTCCCGTTACTGGCAGGCCCCGGTCGTGATGCAGCCGGCCGACGAGTAGCTGCCGGTGTAGGCGCCGAGGATGTTGAGCCACTGCATTGCGCTCAGCGCGATGCTGGCGCCGAACAAAATGGTGGCCGCCGTCTTGAACACCCCCTTCATCTCGCCCACGGCCAGCAGGATGCCGAAGATGACGATGGCGACCAGCACCGCCGTGCGGGCGATCGGCCCGTTCAGCGCGTCGGCGATTTCGACGAGCGCGTTTTCCCAGGGCATGCCCTGGACCGAGTCGGCCATCGCGTAGGGCGCCGACAGGACGAGCGCCGTCAGCACGGCCCAGGGACGCGGGTTCATGGCGAGCCGCGCCACGAGGGCGTAGAGGCGCACGGCACGGCCTTTCACGGACTTGCCACTTGGGATTACTTCAACGTTCATCGCACTTCTCCTGTCTTGGGTTAGCACTTTCAGTTCGCGCTTGCGGCGGCGATTGAGCGGATGCGGTATTCCCCGCGTTCGTCCAGCCCCTCCACCGCCACGACTTCCTTCACGCGGTACCGCGACAGCGACACCACGATGTCCACAGCCCGCGAGATCGCCCGGCGCACCGAGGTGAGCGGCCAGTTGCGCACGGCTTCCGACTGCGTCACGAGCGCCTCCAGCCGGTACAGCGCGTCCTCGGCGCTGTTGGCGTGGATGGTGCTTACGCCCCCCGGGTGCCCGGTGTTGAAGGCCTGCACCAGGTCGTAGGCCTCCACGCCACGCACCTCGCCCAGCACGATGCGGTCCGGCCGGTAGCGCAGCGCGAGGGCGAGCAGCGCGCGCGCATCGTTTGCGCCCGAGGCCTCGAACCGCACCCGGTTCGCCGCCTCCACCCGCAGTTCCGGTGTGTCCTCGATGACGAGGATCCGGTCTTGCGGCGGTATCGCCGCAAGGTAGGCGTTGGCGAAGGTGGTCTTGCCCGACCCCGTCGAGCCCGACACGATCACCGTGCGCTTTTCCGCGGCGAGCCGCCGGAACAGCATCGCGAGGTCCTCGCCGGGGTGACGGGCAGCCGGTCCGCGGTCCGCCGCGCCGGGCGGCGGGTCTGCATATTCCCCGAGATCCGTCGCGCGCGAACGGTGCACGCGCAGACAGAGGCTCGGCCCTTCGACCGACAGCGGCGCGATGGCCGCGGCGGCGCGCAATGCGTGGCCTAAGCGCACGGTCACCCACTTTTCTGTGTGGTTGCCGATGTACCGGCCCTCGAGCCGCCCGAGCAGCACGATGACCGAAGTGAGCGTTTCGGCATCGAGTGGGGTGGCGACACGCTCCATGCTGCCAGCGCGCTCGCGCCACCAGGAGTCGGCGCCGTTGGCCATGATTTCGGTTACCTCCGGATCGACGAGATCGAGTACGCCCTTCATGTGGATCCGGAGTATCCGGCGTGCCTGATTCACCTCGGTCTGATCGGTTTCCCGTTCCGCGAAGGCGTCCTCGTACCAGGACTCGGGCATGGCGCCGTTCATCTTCCCTCTGCCTCTCCCGCCCCTTTCTTGCAGGGCTGCAATGGCTTTTTCGGCGCTGGTCTCTTGCGACACGCCGAC